>JADHED010001016.1_pt1 | contig 26533 bp, 21 predicted proteins | sample 8952041 | NCBI WGS metagenome assembly JADHED01 (sample SAMN16124423, study PRJNA663239) | bioreactor sludge metagenome | isolation source: sludge (control) | place: India:Bengaluru | collected 2018-09-08
CGATGCCGGCCTCGCCGCGCCGCCGCCGGCGCGCCTGTTCGTCGAGGCCCACGAAGGCCCCCGCGCAGACGAACAGGATCGACGCGGTGTCGACCTCGCCCATCACGAAGTCCGACGAGCCGCCGGTCGACACCTGCACCACGCGCCCGTCCAGCACCGAGAGCAGCGCCTGCTGCACGCCCTCGCCGCTGACGTCGGGCCCGGACGAGCGCCCGTGCGCGGCGATCTTATCGATTTCGTCGATCAGGATGATGCCGCGCTCGGCCGCGCGCCGCTCGCGCCCGGCCGCCTGGTACAGCGTGCCGATCGCGGTCTCGATGCGCGTCCCCACGTAGCCGGTCTGCACCAGCGACGTGGCCGCCAGGAACGTCCACGGCACGCCGAGCAGCTCGGCGATCAGCCGGATCAGGTACGTCTTGCCCGAGCCCGTGGGGCCCATGAGCAGGATGTGCTGCTTGCCGAACGGCGCCCCGGCCTGCCCGCGCGTCGGCGCGCCACCGGTGGCCTGCGGATGATGATGGTGATAGCCGAGTCCGAGGTAGTGGTTGTAGATCGCAACCGCGAGGTCGCGCTTGGCCTGGTCCTGTCCGTACACGTAGCGGTCGAGGTGGGCGACGATTTCACGGGGGGTCGGGAGCTGGCGCGGCGTCTGGTTCGTCATATGGGGATCCTCCTGCATAGGCCGACCGGGACCAATTCTCCGTGAGGTCCCGTGCGCAGGAAGTCTAGCCGATCGCAGCGCGCGTTTGGGGCGCGTCAACGCGCGTTCACACAGAAAGACGGGGATACATACCGTATATCGTGAGCAGGGGTGTGGCGGCGGCGACGGGCTGCGGTCTCGCTCTTCGCAGTCACTTTCCGGCAGATGGTTGATGTATCAACGATCTCCGCGGCGGAGCCCGCGAGGAGTGCGGGCAGGGGGGGGGCTTGTGCCGGCGCAACGCCCCCCAGGCCGCCGCCCCGCCGCGGCGGCGGTCATTGAACTTCACCCCTTGCGATAGGGGGATGGGGTATGTATATTGCCTTTGTGGTTATACCCCTTGTGGGTATTTGGCAATAGACCAGTCTTGGAGGTAACCCCATGTCGCAGAACGAAATCATCGTCATCGCGGCCTCGCTCGCGGCGATCGCGTGGATCAACCGGTACTTCTTCCTGAGCCGGCGCCGGCCGGCGGCCGCTGCCCTGGCCGAGGGGCAGGTCCAGAGCATCACCGTCGCCGTGCGCGGCGGCTACGAGCCCGCGGCGGTCCAGGTGCGCCGCGGCGTGCCGGTCCGCATCACCTTCGACCGGCAGGAGTCGTCCGCCTGCTCGGAAGAAGTCGTCTTCCCCGACCTTGGCGTGAAGCGGTTCCTGCCCGCGTTCGACCGCACCACGATCGAGCTGCTGCCGCAGCAGGCCGGCACCTTCGCCTTCACCTGCGGCATGGGCATGCTCAAGGGCCGGCTCGTCGTCGTGGAACAGGAGGCGTGAGCGATGAACGACTCGACAATCACCAACAAGGCGTGCTGCGCGTCGGGAGCGCACTTGAATGCGCGCAGCGCCGTGGCCGAGCAGGAAGCGCAGGACCGCGCGCAGATCGCCGAGTACCGGCACCTGCGGCGGCTGGCCGGCGAGAGTCTCGTCGCGGCCGCGCTGGCGATGCTCCTGTCGATGCCGCTGATGGGCGGCGGGCACGGCGGACACGGCGGCGCCGCCGATCCGTTCATGACCTGGGCGATGGGTTGGCTCTCGCCGGGCCTGCAGTCGGCGGCGCCGTGGCTCTACGCGATCCCGGCCGGCGCGCTCAGCTACGTCCTGCTGGCGCTGAGCCTGGCCGTGATGCTGCGCGGCGGCCGGCACTTCTACACGCGCGCGTGGACGGCCTTCCGCCACCACGCGGCCGACATGAACACGCTGGTGGCGGTCGGCACGGGGGCTGCGTTCGCGTACTCGGCGCTGGCCACGCTGTGGCCGGGCTTCTTCCGGGCGCGCGGCCTGCAGCCGGACGTGTACTACGAGGCGATCGTCTTCATCATCGCTCTGGTGCTGGCCGGCAACGCGCTGGAGGCGAGGGCGCGGCGGCAGACGACCGCGGCCCTGCGCGCGCTGGCGGACCTGCAGCCGGCGATGGCGCGCGTCGCGCGCGACGGGCGCGAGCTCGACGTGGTCGTCGGCGAGGTCGTCGCGGGCGACCAGGTCCTGGTGCGCCCGGGCGAGCGCGTGCCCGTCGACGGCGAGGTGGTGTCCGGCGCGAGCGCCGTCGACGAGTCGATGCTCACCGGCGAGTCCGTGCCCGTGGCCAAGGCTGTGGGCAGCCCCGTGATCGGCGGGACCATCAACCGCACCGGCGCCTTCCGCTACCGCGCGACGACCGTCGGCGAGGACAGCGTGCTGGCCCGGATCGTCCGCCTGATGCGCGACGCGCAGGGCTCGCAGGCCCCCATCCAGCGCCTGGCCGACCGCATCAGCGCGGTGTTCGTGCCGGTGGTGCTGCAGCTGGCCGTCGTCACGTTCGCGGTGTGGTTCGTGGCGGCGGACGCGGCGCCGCTTGCGCGCGGGCTCGCGGCCGCGGTCGCGGTGCTGATCATCGCCTGCCCGTGCGCGATGGGCCTGGCGGTGCCCACCGCATTGATGGTGGCCACCGGCCGCGGCGCGCGGCAAGGTGTCCTGATCAAGGGCGGCGTGGCGCTGCAGCGCGCCGGCGGCGTGACGGCGGTGGTGCTGGACAAGACCGGCACCATCACCGAGGGGCGGCCGGCGGTGACCGCGATCGCCACCTTGTCCGCGTCGACCGGTGAGGACGAGCTGCTGCGGCTGGCCGCCGCGCTGGAGAAGTCGTCCGAGCACCCGCTGGCCGAGGCGATCGTCGCCCACGCGACGGCCCGCGGCCTGTCCCTGCCGCCTGCCGAGGGCTTCGACTCGGTCACCGGGCGCGGCGCGCGCGGGCGCGTGGGCGGGCGCGAGGTGCTGGTGGGCAACGAGGCCATGCTGCGCGAGCACGCGGTCGACGCCGCGCCGCTGCGCGCCGAAGCCGAACGGTTCGCAGCCGCGGGCTGGACGCCGGTCCACGTGGCGGTCGACGGGCAGCCGGCCGGGCTGGTCGCGGTGGCCGACCCTGTGCGCGCCACCTCGCCGGCGGCCGTGGCGCGGTTGCGGCGGCTGGGCCTGCAGGTGATCATGCTCACCGGCGACAACGAACGCACGGCGCGCGCCGTGGCCCGCGCCGCCGGCATCGATGACGTCGTGGCCGGCGTCATGCCCGAGGGCAAGGTCGCCGAAGTGAAGCGCCTGCAGGCGGCCGGCCACGTGGTGGCGATGGTCGGCGACGGCGTCAACGACGCGCCGGCGCTGGCGCAGGCCGACGTGGGCATCGCCATGGGCGCGGGCGCGGACATCGCCGTCGAGGCCAGCGACATCGCTCTGATGCGCGCCGATCTTTCCGGCGTCGCGGATGCCATCGCGCTCTCGCGGCAGACGATGCGCGTCATGAAGCAGAACCTGTTCTGGGCGTTCCTCTACAACGCGGCGGGGATCCCCGTCGCGGCCGGGCTGCTGTTCCCGGCCTTCGGCCTGCTGCTGTCGCCGGTCCTGGCCGGCGCGGCGATGGCCTTCAGTTCGGTGAGCGTGGTGGCCAACTCGCTGCGGCTGCGGCGCGGGGCCGGGCCGCTGGCGGCGTGAACGCGGGCCCCGGCCCGCAACAGGGAGAGATCGGGATGAAGCACGAGAACAACGGGGACCAGTGCGGCGCCGGCGCCGCGGAAGGCGACCGCAAGGCCGTAGCGGTCGACCCCGCCATCCGCGACCGCAATCTCAAACGCTTGCGCCGCATCGAGGGCCAGGTGCGCGGCCTGCAGCGGATGGTCGAGGAGGACCGCTACTGCCCCGACATCCTGGCACAGGTCTCGTCGGTGCAGGAGGCGCTGCGCGCGGTGGGCCGCGAACTGATGCGCAACCACCTCAAGCACTGCGCGGCGGCGGCGGTGCGCGTCAGCGAGGAGGCGGCGGAGGCGACTTATGACGAGCTGGTGGACCTGATGTTCAAGTATTCGCGGTAGGCGGCGGCGGGCTCTCTCTGTTCGCAGGTCCGTTCCGGCGGCTGGTTGACCTATCAACCATCGCCGGGGCGCATTGACAATTCGGCCTCGTTCGGCATAACGTCACCCCACATCCCATTCCCGACACGTCGCGCAGGGGCATTCAGGGCGGCATCGGCGGGAGAATGGGGATCCGGATCAGCGGGGCATGCGGTTCCGGGGCATGGAATAGTTCAGCGCGGATTTGATTCAGAAGACAATGCCGGCACCAGCCGCCGCGGCGCGCCTGTCTGCCTTCCCGTGGGCCATTCTGGCCGTTGCGCTCGCTCTGGTTATCGTGACTTATCCCGTCTTCGATTGTGACCTGTACTGGCACCTGGCCAACGGCCGCGCGATGCTCAAGCAGGGACGGATCGTCAACGAGGAGCTGTTCTCTTTCACCCATCGGGGAACGCCATTCGTGAACCACGAGTGGCTGGGCCAGATCGCGCTCTTTTCCGTGTGGGACCGGTACGGCGCGAACGGGTTGCTGGCGCTGAAGTGGGCGATCTCGGCCGCGGCCATTGCGGTTCTGTTCCACACGACGCGTGGCGCCGGGGCCGGCAACCGCACCGCAGCACTCCTCTGCGCATTCACCGCCCTGGCCGGGATTCGCCGGTTCCAGGTCCGTCCCGAACTCTTCACGCTGCTGGGGATGGCGATCCTGGGCCTGGCGCTCGATGCCCACCGGAGAGGCGGCGATCATCGCGGCCGTCTGTGGACGATCCCGATCATGATGCTCGTCTGGGACTGGCTGCACGGGGCCGTGCTCGGCCTGGCCTACTTCTCCGTGGTGGTCGCCGCCGAAGGCGCGAAGCGCCTAGTCCCGGCATGGCGCGCCGGCGCGATGGATGGCAGGAGGCTGGCGAGCCTCGGCGGCTGGTACGCGTTCACCTTGGCGATCATGCTCGCGAATCCCTATGGCCCGCGATCCTATGGCCATTTCCTGGTCCTGGCCGGCGGTCTCCGCGGTGCGGACAGGATCGGCGAGCTGCAGCCGATCTGGAGCGCTCCTGCGGACTGGCTCCCGCTGCTGTTCCTGCTGCTGTGGGCCCTGACGCTGCTCGTGGTCGATCGCTGGGAATTCGACCTCACGGAGTGGGCGCTCTTCGCCGCATTCGCACTCGGCGCGCTGCGTTACAACCGGCTGGCGGCTGTGGCGGCCATCGCGTTGGTGCCGATCATCGCCAGACACGCCGCGCCGCCCGCGGGCGCCGCACAGCCGCGATGGCGAACGAACCTTGGCGCGGCGCTGATCGCGGCGGGATGCGCTATCGTGGTCTGCGTCGGTGCCTGGGAGAAGTTCGGCCGGATGTCCGGCGGCACGGCCGGCGACGGCACCTACACGCTCCCATCACCCACAGCCTTCGGCGTCGGCCTCAACGAGGCGCTGGTGCCGGCCGGCTCGGCGCGCTTCGCCGGTGCACTGGGGCTGAGCGGTCACATGTACAACAACGCGAATCTCGGTGGCTACCTGGCGTATGCGCTGGCGCCGGAGCGGCCCATCTTCCAGTACAACCTGCCGCCGGTGTTCGGGGATCCTACCCGGTTCGTGCGCGATCCGGATGCGCTGGCCGCATGGGACATCGACTACGGGTTCGCCGGGAGCGTCGGGGAACTGACCCGTCTGTTCCCGCAGGACGCGTGGGCCTGGGTCTACAGCGATTACGTGTCGACGTTGGTCGTGCGCCGCGCGCCCGAGCATGCGGAGTTGATCGCGCGCTACGAGCTCCGCTACTTCGCGCCGGAGCAGTCGGCGGAACGTTTCCGGGCGCTGGCGGCCTGCGAAGCCGTGCGGCCGCGATTGGCGTTCGAGATGGCCGTGTATCTGGCGTATTCACGGGATGAAAGAACTGGCGGGAGGCTGAGGGAGCTGCTCGCAAAGGACCCGGAGCTTGGCGCGGGGGGCGAGCTGGATGACCTGCTTCGTCTGGTCTGGGCGCGCAATCCCAATTGAAACCAACAGATTCCGGGCTTCGTTCCGCAATTGCGCCAAAATCTCCCGAACCACCTTGCCATCGCTTGATGGGTGTTGTAAAATAATGACAACAGATGCCGACGACGTGGCCATCGGCATCATAAGGGGAAGGGGACAGCCATGTCGAAATTCGGCGAGAGGTGCAGGGAGGCACGACTGGCCCGAGGGATGGGGCTCCGGAGATTCTGCGTGGAGAACGACTTCGATCCGGCGCTGATCTCCAAGATCGAGCGCGGCCGTATCAAGCTGCCCGGCGAGGAATTCCGGTCCCGGCTCGCCGAGGCACTTGGGCTCGAGGGCTCTGAGAAGTCAGCGTTCCTTGACCTTGGGCACGTCGAAGCCGGAACGATCCCGCCGGATCTCCTCACCGACGAGCAGGCGATGGAGCTCCTGCCGGCGGTGATGCGCAGCATCCGCGGCGAAAAGGTCGGTGACGAGACAGTCGACAAGTTGATCGAGATCATCAAGAGGTCCTGATTTGGATCCCATCGACGTTCCGTGGATCACCAAGGATGACATCTTTGCCCGCGCGGAAGCTCTGCTCGATGAGCACGAACTCGGCGACGCGCCCGTTGAGGCCGATTACGTCCTCGAGTCCATCTTCGACATCGAGATCGTCGTCGCCGATGAACTCTACCGGACCACTTCGGTGCACGCCTTCGTGGCGGGGGGTTGCAGGCAGGTCTTCGTTGATCGGGAGATCACTCTCCGCGATCCCGCCTGGTACAACTACACGCTTGCGCATGAGGTTGGCCATCTTGTTCTGCATCGGCAGGTGTTTGCCGCAGCCACACACAGGACCCGCGCCGAATTCGAGGCCTTTCGTCGCAGGATCGGCACCGCGGCATATGGCAGGCTTGAGTCCCAGGCCCATTTGTTCGCGGGCGCCCTGATCGCTCCCGGGCGCCTGCTCGAGGCGACGGCGGACGATGTCGTTGGGATTGTCAAGGCTCATGGCATCGAACTGACTCCGCTCCTGGAAGTCGAGTGGCCGACGATCTTCCGGGAGATCGCCAGGAGAATGAATGCCAACGAGCGCACCATCGCCTACCGGATGGAAGAGCTGGGCCTGTATCGCAAGTACATCTGATCGTGCCCGCCACTGGCCGCGCAACCCGATACACTGTATAAATGGTGCGCCCTGCTGAACGGCGTCACCCCCCGAAAGGCCCTCACCCATGATCTGGATGTGGACCGGCTTCATCGCCTTCGTCCTGCTGCTCCTGGCCCTGGACCTCGGCGTCTTCCACCGCAAGTCCCACGTCATCGGCGTGCGCGAGGCCTTGGGCTGGTCGGCCGTCTGGATCGCGCTGGGGCTGTCGTTCGGCGGGTTCGTCAAGGTGGCCTACGACGCGCACTGGTTCGGGCTGGGACTGGGGATCGACATCGTCGACGGGCTGCCCAACGACGGCGCCAGCGCGCTGGGCAAGTACCTGACCGGCTACGTGGTGGAGAAATCGCTCAGCGTCGACAACATCTTCGTCATCGTCATGATCTTCAGCTTCTTCGGCGTGCCGGCCATCTACCAGCACCGGGTGCTGTTCTGGGGCATCATCGGGGCGCTGGTCATGCGCGGCGCCATGATCGGCATCGGCGCGAAGCTGATCCACGAGTTCCACTGGATCCTGTACGTGTTCGCGGCGTTCCTCATACTCACGGCGCTGAAGATGCTGTTCATGAAGAGCGAGCACGGCGATCCCGGGCAGAACGCGGTGGTGCGATTGACGCGGCGATTGTTCCCGGTCACCGAGCGCTTCCACGGCGAGCACTTCGTGGTGCGCGCGGGCACGGCCGCCTCGCACGAGGCCGAGACGCCGGGCGCCGCCGTCCTGCGCGACGAGGCCGTGGAGAAGGCGAAGCCCGGCACGCTGCTGCTGACGCCGCTGGCGCTGGCGCTGGTGATGGTCGAGACGACCGACCTGATCTTCGCGGTCGATTCGATCCCGGCCATCTTCGCCATCACCGGCGACCCGTTCCTGGTCTTCACCAGCAACGTGTTCGCCATCCTGGGCCTGCGCTCGCTGTACTTCGCGCTGGCCGGCGCCGTGCACAAGTTCCGCTACCTGAAGGTCTCGCTGGCGTTCGTGCTCCTGGTGGTCGGCGTCAAGATGCTGACCGCGAGCTGGCTCAAGCAGTACCTGGGCAACAAGTACAACCGGGTGTGGCTGGTGGTGGGGGGGGGGATCCTGTTGGGGGGGGGGGTGGGGTGGGGGGTGGCGGAGGGGGGGCGGCCGGCGGCGCATTCCTGACTTCCCGGGCGGCGGGAGCCGCCGCGGAACAGCGAACCCACGGGGGCCCGAGGCATGCTCACCATGGCCCAGCTGCGCACGTTCCAGGCGGTGGCCCGCCTGCGCAGCTTCTCGCGCGCGGCGCTCGAGCTGAACCTGACGCAGCCGGCGGTCAGCGCGCAGATCGCGACGCTCGAGCGCACGCTCGGGGCGCGCTTCTTCGACCGCCTGGGCCGGCGCGTCGCGCTGACGCCGTCGGGCGAGGCGCTGCTGGCGGCGACCGACGAGATCCTGGCCCGGGTGGACTCGCTCACGCAGGAGCTGCGCGACCTGGCCGGCGCCCAGACGGGGATGCTGCGCATCGGGGCCAGCCAGGTCGTGGGCGTCTACATCCTGCCGGGGCTGCTGGCTGCGTTCCGGCGCGACCACCCGGGCGTCGAGTTGGCGGTGCGCGTGGAGCCGGCGCGGCGCATCGGCGAGATGGTGGCCGACGGTGAACTGGACGTGGGCCTGGTCGGCGAGGGGGCGCTGGGCGATGACCCGCGCCTGGAGCGGCGGCCGGTGCGCCGCGACGAGCTGCTGGTGATCGTCCCGCGCGGACATGTGCTGGCCGAGCTGCCCAGCGTGCCGGCGGCCAGCCTGGCGCGGCTGCCGTTCCTGCTGCCGCGCCTGGACTCGGCCAGTTCGCGCAGCCTCATCGAGCAGCTTTCGGCCGAGGGCATACGCCTGGAGTCGGTCCTCGAACTGGGCAACGTGGGCGCGGTCAAGCGCGCGGTGGAGGCGGGACTGGGCATCTCGGTGGTCTCGCGCTTCGCGGTGCAGCGCGAGCTGGACGATGGCCGGCTGCGCGCGGTGCGCGTGGCGGGGCTGGACCTGGAGCGGCGGATCGCGCTCTGCTGGCCGCGCGGACGGACACCGTCCCCGGCGTGCGCGGCGTTCATGGAGCTGGCGGCAGGAGCCTGGCCGCAGCCGGCGGAGGCCTGACCCGCCACCTGGCTCGGCGGCGCTACTCGCTGAGCGCGGCGAGGCGCTCTTCCGCGCGGCGCATGCGCGAGGCCAGCGCGCGCGCCATCGCCCAGGCGAGGTTCAGGGCCAGCGTGCGGTGCGAGCGCGCGATTTCCTCGAAGGCCGTCCGCGTCAGCACGTAGACCTCGGTGTCGACCATCGCCACGGCGCGGCTCGGGCGCTGCTTGCGGTCCAGGAACGACCGCGCGCCGAAGAAATCGCCGCGGCCGAACCCGGCCACCTGGCGTTCGGGCTTCGCGCCGACGGTCGCCAGCAGGCTCACCGCGCCGCGCCGCACCCAGAACAGTTCCGCCCCGTCGGACCCGCGCTCATAGATCGTGCTGCCGGCAGCGAAGGCGCGGATCTCAAGAAGCTGCTCCAGGTCGGCCAGCGTGTCGTCGCGATAGCCCGCGAACAGCTCCAGATCGTGGACGGGAATCGGCGCGTGGGCGTCGGCGCCGACTTCCGCGTCGGCCAGGATGCGGTTCTCCACCCACGCAACGGCGCCGTCCAGGTCCGGCAGGACCACGACCGTGCCGTCGCCGTTCCGGTCCGCGGCCAGCCGCTCGACCAGGTACGACAGCGTGCGCGCGCGCCCCGAGCGACCGCTGGTGCCGCAGAGCACCAGCGTGGCGCCGCGCTCGCGGATGGCGGCGCGGACCTGCAGGAGTATCTCGATCGCCGTCACGTCGATGGACGGCACGCGCCGGAAGTCGATGATGACGAAGCGCCGCGCGACCGCCTCGCGCGCCAGGTCATTGTACAGGCGGTAGGTGTTGCCGAAGAACAGGGCGCCCTGCAGCTCGAACACCACGCAGTCGGGCGCGCGCGTGGCAAGGTACTCGACTTCCCGCGTCGGCCGGTGCCAGGTCGACGACGTGCGGTCCAGTTCCAGCTTGTGGCGCACCGGCGAGCCGCCGCTCTGCTCGCGCACGAACAGGATCATCGCCAGGCCCACGCCCACCGCCGACGCCATGATCAGCCCGACGCCGATGGCCACGGCCACCACCGTCAGAACGACGCAGAAATCGAGGAACGTGGCCCGCGCGCGCGCATAGCCGAGCGCCTCGCGGTCGATCATGCGCACACCGATCGTCACCAGGATCGCCGCCAGCGCGGCCACCGGGATCCAGCCGATGAGCGAGCCCACGGCCACCGCCGCCACCAGCGCGAATGCGCCCGCCAGCAGGCCGGCGCGCCGCGTCGCGGCGCCGCTGTTGAGGGCCACCAGCGTCGCGCCCATGGTGCCGGCGCCGGCCAGGCCCCCGCAGGCCGCGGTCGCCAGGTTGGCCGCGCCCTGGCCGCGCAGTTCGCGGTCGGGGTCGTGGCGGCTGCGCGTCAGCTTGTCCAGCACCACGCAGGTCTTCAGGGTGTCGATGGAGAGCAGCGCCGCCAGGATGACCGCGTTGCCCAGGACGGCCGCCACCTGCGCGCCGTCCAGCGCCGCCAGCGCCCGCCACTGCGCAGGTTCGGGCACCGGGAGGCCGGCGGCCCTGGCCTGCAGCGGCCCAACCAGCAGCGGGTTGTCCGCCAGGGTCAGCAGCGCGCCGTCGCCGAGGGCCAGCAGGAAGTAGCTGCCGATGCCCGCGGCGATGCCGAACACCGTGCCCGGCACCTGCCGCGTCAGGCGCGGCCCCAGCCAGGCGCCGGCGATGGTCGCGGCGGCGACCACCAGCGCGCGCGCGTCCCAGGCTCCGGGCGCAGCCAGCGCCTGTTGCCAGCCCAGGTCGGCCGGCGCGCCCAGCAGCGCCGGGATCTGCGCGCCGATGATGATCAGCCCCACGCCGGTCAGGTAGCCGCTGACCACGGGATAGGGGATGTAACGGATGAGACGCCCGAGGCCGACCAGCCCGAACACGACCTGGATCAGCCCGCCCAGCGCGCCGACCAGGAGCAGGCAGAGGATGATCGCGCGCGGCTCTGCTCCATCGCGCAGCATCTGGGCCGCGAACGCCGAGAGCACGGCGGCCGCCGGCGCGCACGGCGCGCTGACCAGTCGCTCGGTGCCCCCGAGCCAGGCTGCGACCATGCCCATCAGCGCGACGCCGACCAGGCCCGCCAGCGCGCCGTGGCCGGCAAAGCCCGGCCCCAGCACCGTGTAGACCGACACGCCGAAGGCGATGGCGGCGGGCAGCGCGACGAGCATCGCCGCCAGACCGCCCCACGCGTCACCGCGGGCCGGCAGTCGTCGGCCCGCCGCGCTCGCCCGCGCGACGGGCCGTTTGTCCTGGTGGTGCGTCGCGACCACGCCGACCGCTCAGTAAAGTCCGACGACGTGCTTCGCAGCGCGCAGGTAGTTCGTGTTCGGCATGGCGGCGATGCCCAGGCCTTCGATGACGTCCTTCATGCCCGCGTAGTTCTCGCTCTCGGCGCAGGCCGTCTCCAGCAGGGCGCCGTTGAACCACACCTGCGCATACTCGCAGATGATGCCGTCGACGGTGAAGCCGTAGCGCATCTTCTCAACCGACACCACGCGCATCTCGGGGTGGCGGCGCGCCAGCGCGATGAAGGCGTCGATCTCGTACATCTCGCGGTCCAGCGTCATCGCCACCTTCAGGTGTCCGAGGATCTTCGCCAGTTCGGCCGCCGGCACCGGGAACTGGAACTTGCCGCGCGGCTGGAAGATCTCGTAGCCATCGGGCGTCTCGCCCACCTTCGTCTTGATGTCCAGCAGGCCGTCGCGGACCTTCACGTTCGCCTCGTCGGTGTTGACCGAGAGGAAATAGGTCTCCACCGGCATGCGGCGCGCCTGGTAAAGCACCGTCTTGCCGTTGTACATGTGCGCGCGAACCGTCTCGATGACCCCTTGGCCGAAGACGCGGAACTCGGCGCGCGGCGTGATCTTCGCGGCCTCGTCAGCCGACGTGGCGCGGTTCTTCGCGAAGACGTCGTTCATCAGCGGGCTCCTTGCGGTTGCGGGCGGGTCCGGTCATGTAAAGGGCGGCGTGTGCGCGTAGGCGATTCTGGCGCACCCCGCCACGATATCGGCGCCCCAGGCAGAACGTCCAATCAATCGTTTCAGTCATATCTATAAGCCCCGACTTATATCATAGCCGATCCGCCGGATCCGGCCGCGCCCCGGCGCTCAGCCGCGCTTCTCCAGCTTGCTGCGCAGCGTCGAGCGCGGGAGCCCCAGCAGCTTCGCCGCGGCCGAGATGTTGCCGCCCGAGCGGACCATCACGTCCCGCAGGAGCCGGTCCTCGCAATCCTGCATGTACGTCACGTAGCTGGGCAATTCGACGCCGCCGTCCAGGGTGGCGCCGACGGGAGCGCCGGCGGGCCGCCGCAGGGGGGCGTCGAACAGCTCGTGCACCGGAATGCCGGGCAGCGCCAGCATGCGCTCGACCACGTTCTCCAGTTCGCGCACGTTGCCCGGCCAGTCGTGGGCCATCAGCACGGCGAAGCGCTCCCGGTCCAGCAGGAGGTCGTCGACACGGCCGCGCCGGCCCACGAAATGCTCCACCAGCGCCGGGATGTCCTCCCGGCGCTCGCGCAGCTCGGGCAGCCGCAGCGGGATCACGTTCAGGCGGTAGTAGAGGTCCTCGCGGAAGCGACGCTCGGCAACAAGCCGCGCCAGATCCGCCTTCGTGGCGGTGATCAGACGGATATCGATCGTCACGGACCGCCCGGCGCCCACCGGCTCGATCTCGCGCTCCTGGATCACGCGCAGCAGCTTGACCTGGATGCCCAGCGGCAGGTCGTCGATGTCGTCGATGAACAGCGTCCCGCCCTGCGCGCGCGCGAAGTAGCCGGCGTGGTCGCGTTCGGCGCCGGTGAAGGCGCCGCGGCGGTGGCCGAACAGCTCGCTCTCCAGTAGCGTCTCGGGGATGGCAGCGCAGTTGATGGCCACGAACGGGCCTGCGGCCCGCGCGGAGCGGTCGTGGATCGCGCGCGCGGCCAGTTCCTTGCCGGTGCCGCTGGCGCCCAGGATCAGCACCGTGTGGTCGCCCGGGGCGATGGTCTCGATCGTGCGTCGCACCTGTTCCATGGCGCGCGAACCGCCGATGATCGGCCGCTCGGCCAGTCCGGTCAGGTGTCGCTTCAGCGCGCGGTTCTCCAGTTCGACCGTGCGCAGCCGCGCCAGGTGGCCGACGCGGTTGAGCAGGTCCTCCGGCTGGAACGGCTTGGTCAGGTAGTCATAGGCGCCCTGGCGCAGCGCCGCCACCGCCGTCTCCGTCGACGCGTAGGCGGTCATGATCACCACCTTGGTGTCGGGGCTGGTCTGCTTCGCGCGTGCCAGGATGGCCAGTCCGTCGGCGCCCGGCAGGCTCAGGTCCGTCAGCACGATGTCGAACGCTCCGGCGTTGAGCGCCGCCAGCCCGGCGTCGCCGTCGGCGCAGGGCGTGACCTCGTAGCCGGCCTTGCGCAGCGTCCCGGTCAGCGCCACGCGCGTCATGCGCTCGTCCTCGACCAGCAGAATCCTCATGTCTCGCTCCCCGCCTCGTCACCGGCGTTGTCGACCGGCAGCAGGATGGTGAAGGTGGCGCCGTGGCCGGGTTCGCTGGCCACGCGGATGGAGCCGCCGTGCGCCTGCACAATGCCAAGGCAGATGGACAGGCCCAGACCGGTGCCCTCGCCGGTGCGCTTGGTGGTGAAGAAGGGATCGAAGATGCGCCCGAGCATGTCGGCCGGGATGCCCCGGCCGTCGTCCGCGACCTCCAGGACCACCTGCGCCGGACCCGCCGCGCGCGTTGCCACGCGGATCCGCCCGCCGGCCTCGACCGCGTCCACCGCGTTCAGCAGCAGGTTCATGCAGACCTCGCGGATCAGCTGCGGGTCGGCCTGCACCGGCGGCAGCGCCGGCGCCAGCTCAAGGTCCAGCCGCGCGCCCTTGCGCTCGAGATCGAACGAAACCAGGCGCGCCACGGCGCCGACGGCGTCGTTGATGCGCATGGGCTGCCGCCCGGGCTGCTGCTTGCGCGCGAAGTCCAACAGTTTCTGCACGACGTCCGCCACGTGCGACAGGCCCTCGTCCATCATCGCCAAGTACTCGCGGGTCTGCTCGCGGTTGTCCAGGTCGTTGCGGATGGCGTACACGCAGTTGCGGATGCCGTTGACGGGGTTGTTGATCTCGTGGGCGATGCCCGAGGCCAGCCGGCCGACGGCCGCCAGCCGCTCGGCGTGCCACACCTGTTCCTGGGCGCCGATCAGTTCGCGCTGCGACTCCTCCAGCCGCTTCTGCATGTGATCGAAGTGGCGGTAGAGGACGCCGATCTCGTCCGCGCGCGGCGGCAGCGCCGGCGCCGCGGCGCCGTCGGCGGCCACCGCGTCCATGGCGTGCACCAGGGAACGCAGCGAACCCAGCAACCGGCCGAGCATCAGCCACAGCAGCAGCAGCATGATCGAGGCGACGGCCGCAGTCAGCAGCGCCAGCAGCACGAAGCTGCGGTTGATGGAAGCACGGATGGAATCGGCCTCCAGCCCCAGCACCAGCGTGCCCCAGCGGCGGCCGCCGGTGGTCATCGGCAGCACGGTTTCCAGGACCCAGTGGCCGTCGTCCTGCTCGGCGATCAGCGTGCGGGGCGCGGTCGTCGCGATGAGCGCGTCGCGGTCGCCCGAGACCCAGGGCGCTTCCGCGCGCTCCCAGCTGCGGGCGACGATGCGCCCGCCGGGATCAAGGATCGTGAGCGACCGCAGGCGGGGATCCATCGCCATGAACAGCGTGACGTAGTTGTCGAGGAAACCCTCGGAGCGGTGCAGGTCCATCTCGGCGAAGACCATGGCGTCGATCACCGCCACCGAGAAGGCGCGGCTGACCGCGACGGCATGGCTCTCCTCGCGCGCGACCAGCGTCTCGCGCCAGCTGTAGAGCAGGCCCCACGACAGGAGCATCGTGATCAGCACCACGATGGCGCCGACCGTGACCATGATTCGCGTGCGCAGGCTGGCCGGCGCGGGGGCTTGGGGGGTCACGGCCGGGCCTCCGGCGGCGTGGCCGCGAAGTCCCCCCAGTGGACCGGGCCGAAGCCGCCGGCGAACTCCAGAGTCCAGCCGGCCAGGACCTCGGCGTCGGTCGCATCATCGGGCCTCAGCGCCAGCAGCAGCGCACGGATTTCCGCCAGCGCGGGATCGCGATCGCCCGCGCGGACCACCAGAGGCGGGCCGGGGATGGGCTCGGACCGCGCCGCCACGCGCAGTCCCTCCGCTCCGTAGCGCGCGGCCACGGACTCCTTGACCACGCCGGCGTCGAACTCGCCGTGCAGCACCCGCCAGACCACGGTCTGGTGGTGGTCGAAGTGCCGGATCGTATCGAGGTCGGCGACGTCCAGGCCCGCCGCGGGCAGGGCGGTCGTCTGCAGCCAGTTGCCGGCCCAGGAATCGGCCGAGGGCAGCGCCACGCGCCGCCCGGCCAGGTCGACGACGCCGCGGATGTCCGAACCTCGCGGCACGATCAGCACATCGTGAAAGCGGCTGCGTCCGTCCGGGTTCAGCGGGCCCAGCAGCGGCTCCAGCCCACTGGCGGGGCCGAGGCTGCGCAGGATCCAGGCGCCGAGGAAGGAAGCGGCCACTTCGCCGCGCCGCAGCCGCTCCACGGCGTCGCGGTAGTCGCGGCTGGGGCGCAGTTCGTAGCGCCGCCGGCCATGGGCGTTGAGGTAGTCGATGAGCGGCTGGTAGCCCGCGTAGATGAGGTTGGGCGCGAAGCGTGAGACGACGCCGATACGCACCACCGCGCGGTCGTCGCCGGCGCCGTGCGGCGGCGACGCGGCCGGCGCGCGGGCCGCCTCCCCGCGGCGGATGTCCAGCAGGCCCTCGTGGACGATTGCGCTGGCCGCGGCGACCGCGAGCACGATCGCAACGACGGCCCATCGTCTGGTCCGGCTGTTCATGGCTGTCACCCGCCCCCGCGGTGCCCGACGTCGGGCCCGCGCTCGATCTTCCACCTGGCGACCGTTCGCCGGTCTCGCTGGCGAAATTTCGCCGCCTCCGTGCCCGGCGCACCATGGACCATTCGGAACCCGTTGTCAACCCGTCGATTGCAGCGGAGGGGGCCTGGGGCACGGCCATTGCAGCCGACCGGTGGCGCCCGGGCGGGTTGCCGCTTCCGCGAACCGATTGCCTGCGCGCCGCCGGCGGGCCTGACCCCAGGAGACGGCATGGGCAAGGAGATCGAGCGCAAGTACCTGGTCCGCAGCGATGCCTACAAGGCGCTGGCGCCGGGGACCCTCTTCCGCCAGGGCTACCTCAACTCCGCCAAGGAGCGCGTGGTCCGCGTGCGCACCATGGGCGACAAGGCCGCGCTGACCATCAAGGGTGTGACCGTGGGCGCCACGCGCGCCGAGTTCGAGTACGAGATCCCCCTGGACGACGCCAGGCAACTGCTGGCGATGTGCGAGCAGCCGCTGGTCGAGAAGACGCGCTACAAGGTGCCGCACGGCGGCCTGGTCTGGGAGATCGACGAGTTTCATGGCGCGAACCAGGGCCTGACCGTGGCCGAGTGCGAGCTGCAATCCGAGGACCAGGCGGTGGACAAGCCGGAGTGGGTGGGCGACGAGGTGACGGGCGATCCGCGCTACTTCAACAGCAACCTGATCGCCAGGCCGTTCTCGACGTGGTAGGAGCCGCATGAGCGCCGACAGCGTCGCCGCCCCGCGCGGGACGGCCACCGGCGGGATCGACGAGCTCCTGGACCTCTCGCGCAACAAGCTGAGCGAGATCCCGGAGAAGAAGGCCACCGCCGGCCAGCAGTGGATGCGCTACCTGGGCTTCCCGGTCGGCGTCGCCGTGTTCCTGGCGCTGTACTACATGCCGACGCCGGCCGGGCTCACCACGGCGGGCCAGGCCGTGATCGCCTGCTTCGCGGCGGCGCTGGTCTGGTGGGTCACCGAGCCCATGCCCACCTACGTCACGAGCCTGGTGCTCATGGCGCTGCTGGTCTTCTGCAACGGCTGGCCCGAGGAACAGGTGCTGGGCGTCCTCGGCTACGGCGTGATCTGGCTGAACGTGCTGGCGTTCATCCTCTCGTCGATGCTCGTCAAGACGAACCTCGCCAAGCGCATCGCCCTGGCCATGATCGTGCGCTTCGGGCGCAGCGCGAAGTGGATCCTGCTGGCGTTCTTCGCGCTGAACATCTTCCTGGCGGCCTTCATCCCGGCCACGGCGGCGCGCGCGGCCATCCTGCTGCCGATCATGCTGGTCGTGGCCAGCATCTACGGCGCCAGCAACCGCGAACCGAACAACTTCGGGCGCAACCTGTTCCTGCAGAACCTGCAAGGCATCAACTTCGGGTCCAGCGGCTACATGACGGGCTCGAACGCCAACCTGATCGCCGTGGCATTCATCCTCTCGATGGGCGGCTCGCGCGTCTACTACACCGACTGGCTTTTCGCCGCGCTGCCCGTGGTGCTCGTCGCCGCGCTGATCAGCTGGTGGATCGGGCCGCGTTTCGTCTTCCCCGTGAAGCCGGAGCACCGTCAGCCGGTGGTCGAGGGCGGCATCGAGCGCATGCAGGCCAAGCTGCACGAGATGGGTCCGGTCACCGGCGCCGAGAAGAAGGCCGCGTCGATCTTCGGCGTGGTCGTCCTGCTGTGGGTGACCGACAAGCTGCACATGTCGATGTTCGGCTTCGAGGTCTCGGCCGTCATGGCGGCGTTCCTGGGCGGCATCATCGCGCTGGCGCCCCGGCTCGGCCTGCTGAAGTGGAACGAAGCCGACATCCCGTGGCACCTGATGCTGTTCTCCTGCGGCGCCTACGCTGGCGGCCTGGCGCTGAACGACACCGGGGCCGCGCGCTGGCTGGTCGGACAGCTCTTCGCGGCCATGGACATCAGGCCCGGCGTCAACTTCTGGGTCGTCTACTGCATCGTCATCGCCGTGAACATGTTCAGCCACCTGTTCTTCACCAGCAAGACGATGCGCACGTTGATCTTTATCCCCTTCGTGATCGCGATCGCGCAGAACCTGGGCTTCGACCCGCTCTGGCTGGCGCTGCCGTCGGCCTTCACCATCGACTGGGTCATTTCGCTGCCGATCAACGCCAAGCCGAACGTGATCCTGTTCGCGACCGGGCAGTACTCGGTCCTCGAGAGCCTGAAGTACGGTTTGATCATGACCACGGTCGGCACGCTGCTGCTCATCGTCGCGGGCTTCACGTGGTTCCGCGTGCTGGGCGTGACGCCGGGGTTCAACTGATGCGGGCGCGCCGCGTGGGCATCCTGCTGGCGCTGGCCGCACTGTCGGCCACCACGCTGTTCGTGGCGCTGCTGCTGGCGGGCGGCGCGCGGGCGGCGGTGGCAGCGGCGCCGGCCGTCGGCGTTCCCGCTGATACGCTGACGGCGTACCGCGACGAGTTGGTCGTCGACGCGCGCGGCGACGCAATCGTTTCGGTCACGGTCGTCCTCGGGCGAGGCGGTTCGTTGGACCTCCTGCTGCCTTGGCAAACCGGGGGCGGCCGTGACCACCAGATCGTGCGGGGCCCGGCGGCGTTCGGCGCCGGCGTCGACAGCCTGCCGCTGCCCGTGGTGGCGGTGGCCGGCATGCCCCACTGGAACCTGCAGCTGCTGCCGGGAGCGGCGCCTGGCGACACGATCGTGTTGCGCGCCGTCGTGCCGGGCTGGTACGACGAGAAGGGCAGCCGCGCGCAGTTCGGCGTGCACAAGCTGCGGCGCGAGTGGGTCAACAGCTCGCGGTTCGTGCTGGGGGATTTCCGGCTGGCTCTGGTCCTGCCGCCCGGCCTGCTGGTCGAGTCCGTCGGCGCCACGACGCCGTCGTTCGATTCGAACAAGAACCCGCAGCCGCCGTTCACGATCGGGCGCCGGGGCGACAGCGGCACGTTCGAGATCGCGGCGCCGATGCTGCGACCGACCGGCGCGGCGATGTTCCGCCTCGAGGCGCGACCCGTGCGGCGCGGCCTGCTGCCGCTGCTGGTAGGCGGCGCTCTGGCGGTCCTGTACCTGGTGTTCAATCGCGGCCTGCTGGACGCCGCGGCGCGACGATAGAGACACGGACGTCCTCGGCGGCGTCCGCGCCGCCTGTCGTCCACGACAGACCGAGGAGCAAGCGAAAGACAGGTCCCCGGTGGGATCGCGCGCGTCGGCCCCGCTCGTCGCCGTCGCGGCGGTCCCGGAGTAGCACGTCAACGAAGGAGAGAACGTGATGCGCAAGTTGTTCGCCAAGCTGACCCTGGTCGTGGTCGCGCTCGCCGTCATGGCGATGCCGCTGGTCGCCGCCGCGGGTGAGACGGATCTCAAGGCCGCCAGCGAGGACGGGATCCTGGTCTGGAAGTCGACCGACGGCGCCTTCAAGTGGTGGGTGGATGCCCGCGCCTACATCGACGTGGCCACCTACATGGAGGACGAGGACAAGACCCTCTACCAGGACGAGGAAGAGGAGATCCAGGACATGTCCGGCGGCACGCTGCTGCGCCGGGCCCGCTTCGCGCTGAAGGCGGAGCTGTGGAACGACTGGTACGCCGAGGCGGATTTCGACTTCGCCGAGGAGACGGTCGCCGTCAAGGACATCTACATGGCCTACCGCGGCCTCTTCGACGGCATGGGCCACGTGCGCGTCGGCAACTTCCGTCAGCCGTTCGGCTTGGAGGAGAACTTCACCAGCCGTAACCTGGTGTTCATGGAGCGCAGCTTCGGCACCGATCCGTTCGTGGTCGGGCGCCGCATGGGCATCGAGATCGCCCGCTGGGACGCCGACTGGCGCCTGGCCGCCTCGATGTTCGGCGCCGACGTGGCGGACTTCGAGAAGGACGATGACGAGACCATCAACTTCGCGGCGCGCTTCAACTACACGCCCATCCGGAACGACGAGAGCGTGCTGCTGCTGGGCGCCTCGGCGGCCCTGCGCAAGACCGACTTCGACAGCGGCGAGGTCCGCTTCGACGTGCGTCCGGAGAGCTACGTCGGCGATGTCAAGTTCACCGACACCGACGACATCGAGGACGTGGACAAGTACAACGTCATGGGCGGCGAACTGGCCTACGTCAACAAGCGCTTCTACGCCCAGGGCGAGTACATGATGGCCAGCGTCACGCGTCTGGACGACCTGGAGGACGTGGGATTCGGCGGCGGCTACGTCTACGCGACCTACTTCCTGACCGACGACACCCATCCGTACGACAGCACCACCGCCGAGTTCGGCCGCGTGGTTCCCAAGGCCGAGAGCGGCGCCTGGGAACTGGCCGCCCGCTACTCGACGCTGGACCTGGACGACAAGGACATCGAGGGCGGCACGGCGAACATCATCACCCTGGGCCTGAACTACTACGCCAACGCCAACATCCGCATCTACCTGGACTACAGCCTGGTCAACAACGGCGAGACCGCCATGGGCCGCCGCGACGACCTGACGCCCGACTACGACTTCAGCGTGCTGCAGATGCGCTTCCTGGCCGCCTTCTAGGCCGGACGCCGCAAACGGAAGACCGGCCGCGCGGCTACGGCAGCGCGGCCGGTCTCTCTCGTAGCAGGTCCGCCTTGGCGGATGGTTGATGCATCGACGTTACCGGTACCACGCCTTCAACGCACCCCAGCTGTGCTGTTCGTCGCCGACCGGGTTCTCCAGGCATTCGGTGGCCATGTTGTCCAGGTGCAGGACCGTGCCCGGGGCCACGACGAACGTGATGGTGTGCGTCGTGCCGTCGCAGTCGCCGGCGTTCTCGTGGTTGTCGCCCGGCCCGACCGTGCTGGGCGGGAAGCCGACCGGCGGCTCCCACAGGTCGTCGGGGTTGGTGAGCGTGGGATCGTCCACGTACACGCCGAACCCGGAGTAGATGTCCCAGGCCGCGGCGGCGTAGGTGTACCCGATGCGGCAGAGGTTGTCGGGGATCACGTCGCAGTAGAAGACGAAGGTGACGGTGATGGGCCCCGGGCCGCTCAGGTTGTCGATGCGCAGCATGTTGCCCGAGCCGTCGCCGAGGCTCGGCGCGCCGGCGTAGCCCTGGTTGTCGGGCACGACCTGCACGCCGGGTGAGCCGGGCGGCTGCACGGTGGCGCCGCCGGTATAGGGGCCGGGGGGCTGGCTGTCGAAGTCCCCGCCGACGACGACGGCCAGCGCGCACGGCGCGGCCACCAGCAGCAGCAGACAGGATACGATGGCGGTCAATCTCATCTTGGGCCTCCTGTCGCGACATGGACACGAGACCGCTGGGGGAACCGCGGGCGCGGAGGAGGCGCGCCCGCAGGCGGCCTCGAACGGCCGGCTTCCGCTGGGGCGGAGCGGCCGAAGCTCGCACATGATAGGGTCGTTTCAATGGGGCGGCGACCCGCGCGCCCTTCATTGGATCTATCTCGCCATTTTTCTTTCGGTTAGCGGTGTGCGCCGGCGCACGTCCGCAGAAAGGGCCTCTTCATCCGCAGGTCCCTTCCGGCGGATGGTTGACATATCAACCAGTCCGCGGAATGCGCACCCCCGCGCCGACACCCCGCGCGCGCCCCCGCCCCGCCGCCTCACCCCAGCATGTTCGTCCGGTACCGCTGCGCCACGGCCCCCTGCATCTCGCGGATCGCCCCGAACGCGTCCTTCAAGTGCCGTCGCTGCAGCGAAGAGAGCGCCTTGACGTTGACGTCGTTGCCGGGCGCTTCGCCGCGCTCGAGCGCGGCCAGCTGCTCGCGCAGCCGCAGCTGCAGCAGGAAGCGGTAGGTCTCGATCAGCGTCTGGCCCAGGTCGCGGCTGACCACGCCGGCCTCGATCGCGGTCTCGAGGCGCTCGCGCGTCGGACGCGCGCGCGTGCCCGCCTCCAGGCCCCAGACGCGCGCGGCCGCGACCACCGGCGCGATGGCGCGCTTCTTCAGGTCGACCTTGTCGTCGGTGGCCTGGATCTGCTGGAACAGGCCCAGCGGCGGCTTGAAGCGCAGCGAGACGCGCGCCAGGTGGGCCATGAAGATCTGGTTGCCGCTCGCGCCGGCCACCAGGTCCTCGAGCGGCGAAACATCCAGCGAGCCGGCCACGGCGCGGAAGTCGAAGAAGATCGAGGACACCATCAGATTGTCGGGCGTCGGCTCGTCGATCCAGCCGCGCACCGTCTCCAGCCACGCGCCCAGCGGCCGGTTCCAGTTGGTGGCCATGCAGCCGCCGGGGCAGGGCGGGAAGCCGGCGGTGACCAGGTCGGCGACGACCAGCGCGGCCAGCTTCGCGAAGTAGTCCTTCGCCGCGGCCGTGTCGTCGCCGTAGACCAGCGCGTTGTCCTGGTCGGTCAGCAGCGCCTGCTCCATCCGCCCTTCCGAACCGAAGACCAGCCACGCATAGGGACACGGCGGCGGGCCCAGCTCGGCCTCGGCCAGCCTGCACAGCCGGCGGATGAGCGCGTCGTTCAGGCTGGCGAAGACGCGGCCGATCTGCCCCACCTTCAGGCCGCCGCGGAACAGGCGTTCGACCATCGCCGCGGCGTCGCGCCCGTAGGCGGCCAGAGACTCGCCGCGGTCCAGGTGGTCCAGGCGGCGCAGGAGATAGAGCGGGTTGGTGGTCTGGTGGCGCAGCAGGTCGGTGGCCGTCAGCACGCCGATGATGCCGCCGTCGCGCACCACCGGCAGGTGGTGGATGCGCTCCTCGAGCATGTAGAGCAGCGCGCCGTGCACGGGCGTGTCGGCGGTCAGGGTCTTGAGCGGGCGCGTCATCACGCGCGCTACCGGGGTGTCCGGGCCCAGCCCCTCGGCCAGCACCTTCACCTGGAAGTCGTGGTCGGTGACGATGCCCGGCATCTCGTCGCCGTCGTCGCCGACCAGCGCGAAGTCGTCGCGCGCGTCGCGCATCGCGCGGGCGGCCTGCTGCACGGTGGCGCCGGGGGCCACGCGCACGACGCGGCGCAGCTCGAGGTCGCCCAGCTCGGTGGTCAGCTCGCCGCCCAGCGCGGTCACGCCGCCGGCGGTCACGCGCCGCAGGCGCTCGCCCAGGCTCTGCAGGAAGAACTCGGCGAAGTCGCGGTTGCCCAGCAGGCCGCGGAACACCGCTTCCGGCACGCAGTGGACCCGCACCTCACCCGTGGCCACCACGTCGAAGGCGGGCGCCGAGCGGCTGATCATCGACGGGTAGCCGAAGCAGTCGCCCTCCTCCAGCACCTGCAGCTCCTCGCCGTCGCGCACCAGGCGCGCCTGGCCGCCGGCCAGCAGGTACAGGCACGTGCTCTGCGGACCGTCCTGTTCCAGGATGCGCGCGCCGTCGGGGAACGCGCGGGCGGTGGCGGCGGCCTCGACGCGCTCGCGCTCGCTCTCGGTCAGCAGCGTGAACGGGTGCTGGCCCTGGAGGAAGTCCTGGAGGCGGGGGATCATGGGCCTCTCCCTTACAGCAACTGGGACAACAGCGTGCGCGCCGGGACCACCACGGGCCCGGTCGGCGCGAAGGCGTCGGCATCGACGAAGGGCAGCTCGGCCACGATCTGGAAAGCGTGCGGCGCACCCGTCTTCTCGTGGTACGACCGGAGGGCCGGCGTCAGCCGGGTGTCCGACAGCTTCGCTTCGGCCAGGAACCACGGTCGGCCGTCGCGCACCACGACGAAATCGACCTCGCGGCCCTGGCGGTCGCGGATGTAGCGCAACTCGAACTCGCCGAGGCCCAGGTCCGTCCAGCCCTCGACGGCCTTGAGCAGGTGGCAGGCGCAGAGCGTCTCGAAGCGCTTGCCCGGGTCGGCGACGCCGGACCAGTCGCGCAGGTACCAGCGGGGCTCCTTGCGCAGAGTTCCTGTCAGGCTCTTCGACCAGGGCCGGACCACGAAACCGTGGTGCAGCGAGCACAGCGTGCCGACCCACGACCGGATCGTGTTCTCGCTCACGCGCACCTCGCGGGCCAGCGAGCTGTAGACGAGCTGTTCGCCCGAGCGGTCCGTCAGCAGGCGCTCGAGCATGTCGAGCTGGTCGAGCTCCTGGATGCGCGTGAGGTCGCGCACGTCCTCGCGCAGCAGCTGCGTGCGGCGCAGGTTGCGCCAGCGCGTGGTGAAGGTGGCGGCGCGGCGCGTGAACGGCTCGGGGAAGCCGCCGTGGTCCCACAGCGCCTGCCAGTCCGCGTCAGCCAGCGCGGCGGGCGCGCGCACCGGTTGCGACGGCAGGGTCGGCGACGTCAACTCCGCCACGCTGAACGGATGCATGCGCAGCGGGAAGTAGCGTCCCATCAGGCTGTCGCCGCCTCGCCGATACTGGTCCAGGCGCGACGAGCCGGTGACCAGGACGCGCGAGCGCTGCTCGTAGGTGTCGAAGAATCCCTTCAGGAATCCCCGCCAGCGCCGGTAGCGGTGCAGTTCGTCGAAGGCGATCACCGGCGCCCGCGTGACCAGCCCCTCCAGCCCGGCGCGGCGCGCGACGGCCCCCGGCCCCGCCAGCACCACGGCGCGGTGGTCCTCGTTGTCCCAGTCCAGGTAAAGGTCGGCCCGGCCGCGGCAGATGGTGGTCTTGCCCACCTGACGGGGACCCGAGACGAAGATCATCTGGCGATGCTGCTCCAGATGGTCCTCGACGATGGCCTGGTAGACCCTGCGTGTCTCCATATGGACATTTTCGAACGATGCTGCGGAATTGTCAATATAATTCCGCAGTTGACTGCGGAATGGTCTTGAATATTCCGCAATTGGCTGCGGAATATGACAAATCATATTTTGACAAGCAGTTACCTGCGGCGATGCGATCCCGGCACCCCGTGCCGCTGCCCGCATCCCGCTTGGAAGCGCCCCGCCCGGCCCTTATGATCCCCGCCGAAGGCCCCGCCGGGGCCGGACCGGCCACCCGACCCGGAGCCGCCCCCCATGCGCGAACCCGCCCACCGACTGATCAAGCGCTCGCTGGTCTGGGCCGGCGTCTGCGCGGGGGCCGGGGCGCTGGTGCTGCTGCCGGATGTGATCATGCGCCGCCCGCTGTCGCCGCTGCCGCTCGTGGTGGGGGCGGCCACCTTCGCCGCGGCGCTGGCGCTGTACTGGCGCAGCTGGCGCGCGGCCGACCGGCTGGGCCGCGGCATCGAGGGCGCGCGCACCGCGGTGCTGAACCTGGTGGCCGACCAGGGCGCCGCGGTGCCGAAGACCCTCGGCCAGGGGACGCCGCCGGAGGTCGAGTCGATGCTCGCCTCGCTGGGCCTCTACCAGGACCAGATCACGCGCGAGCGCCACGCCCCGGACCACAAGCTGCTCACCGTGCTGGGCTCCCTGGCCAGCGGCGTGGTCATCATCACCGACCAGGGCCAGGTCCGCCTGCTCAACAGCACCGCGCGCGAACTGCTGGGGGCCGAGCGCGCCCGCGTGGGCACCTCGCTGTTCGCGGCGCTCAGCCGCGAGTCGGTGCTGGCCGCGATGCAGAAGGCCCGGCGCGCGCGCCGCGCGCTCGAGTCGGTGTTCGAGCGGCTGGACGGCGTCTCGCTGCAGGGCCGCATCGCGCTGCTGCCGGACGACGAGGGCGCGGTGATCATCTTCCCGCCCGTCGAGCTGGACCGCCATCGGCCCGGCGTCGAGTTCGACCTCAAGCTGCACGACGTGCCGCCGGCCGCCGGCCCGCTGGATCTGGCGATGCGGCTGGACGATGTTCCCGTCATCGTCATCGACACCGAGACCACCGGCCTGGACGTGACGACCGACCGCATCGTCTCGCTGGGCGCCGTCTGCGCGCACGGCCCGCGCCTCTACAAGAGCCGGCTGATGGACGACCTGGTGGATCCCGGCGTGCCCATCCCGCCCGCCTCGACCGCCGTGCACGGCATCACCGACGCGATGGTCAGGGACGCGCGCGCGTTCCCCGAGGTGTGGGCCGATTTCCAGCGCCTGGCGCGCGGCCGCGTCGTCGTGGGCCACAACATCTCGTTCGACCTGACGATCCTGCGCGAGGAGTGCCGCCGCCACGACCGCCCCTGGGAGGACTTCGTCTTCATCGACACGCTGCGGCTGGCCTCGCTGCTGAACCCGGCGATGGGACGCCTGGACCTGGAGAGCCTGGCGCAGCTCTACCAATTGGACCTGCACGGCCGCCACACCGCCCTGGGCGACGCGCTCGTCACCGCCGAGCTGTTCCTGCGCATGGTCACGCGGCTGCAGATGCAGGGGTTCAACACCCTCGGCGAGCTGTTGCGCTTCCACTGCACGGAGCCGGTCGACGTGATTGCTGGGCAGCGCGAGCGGGGGTGGATCCATACGCAGCCGGAGGGGTTGCGGCCGGAATGAGCGGGGCGTGACCGACTTGCGCCGGCGCAAGCGCCAGCCCGCGCCGAATTCTCAATCGCCTCTTCACACCGCCTCGATGTGCTAGAATGTGCGGCGTCCGGAGGAGACCCGATCCCGGAGGCGCGAAATGATGTCGATCAGGATGACGCACACGTTCCCGTTCCACCCGTTCCTTGCCGTGGCACTTGTGGCGCT
>JADHED010001002.1_pt1 | contig 26530 bp, 26 predicted proteins | sample 8952041 | NCBI WGS metagenome assembly JADHED01 (sample SAMN16124423, study PRJNA663239) | bioreactor sludge metagenome | isolation source: sludge (control) | place: India:Bengaluru | collected 2018-09-08
AGATCGCGCGCAGCTGGGGCGTCTCGAAGTCCGAGGCCCTCCGCCGGGCGATCCGCGCCGCGGCGTCGGGTGAGGCTCCCGCGAGCGGCGGGCCGCTCGACGCGCTCGACGCCCTTCAACGGGCGGCGGCGCTCACCCCTTCGTCGGCTCGTGCCTGGGCCGCCGACGTCCGTGCGGAACGCCACGCCCCGCGCGCGAAGGCCGGGAAGCAGTCCCGGTGATCCACCTCGACACGAGCTTCCTGATCCGGGCGCTTCTGCCGGGAAGCCCGGAGGACGCGTCGCTTCGCGGCTGGCTCCGCCGAGGAGCTCCGGTCGGGGCGAACGCCGTCGTCTGGGCAGAGCTTCTCTGCGGGCCGTTGACGGCGCGAGAGGCGGAGCTCGCCCGCCTCGTCGTCGGAGAGCCGGTCCCGCTCCGCGGCGACGACGCCGCGCTCGCCGCGTCGCTCTACAACGCCACCGGGCGCAGACGGGGGGCGCTCGCCGACTGCATGGTCGCAGCGGCCGCGATCCGGTCCGAGGCCGAGCTCGCGACGGCGAACGAGGCGGATTTCGCCCGGTTCGTCCCTCTCGGCCTCCGGCTGGTGCCGGCCGAGCCCGTTCGGCCGGCGGGCTCGCACCGTCGGAAGTGACCGGAGGGAGCTCGCACCTCCGGCCGGGTCTCCCGGGTCAGCGCCCCGGGACGCGCCCCTCCTCCTCGAGCCGCCCGAGGAGGCGGAGGAGGCCGTCGAGGATCGTGAGCGGGTGGGGCGGGCAGCCGGGGACGAAGAGGTCGACCGGGACGACCGCGGCCGCGCCGCCGAGCTGCTCGGGGCGGTCGAAGAACGGCCCGCCCGAGATCGCGCAGGCGCCGACCGCGATGACGATCTTCGGCGGCGGGACGGCGTCCCACGTCTTTCGGAGCGCGAGCTCCATGTTCTTCGTGACGGGGCCGGTGACGAGGAGCCCGTCGGCGTGGCGCGGCGAGGCGACGACCTGGATGCCGAAGCGGCCGAGGTCCCAGCCGATCGTCCCGAGGACGTTCACGTCGGCCTCGCAGGCGTTGCAGCCGCCGGCGCTCACCTGCCGGAGCTTCAGCGACCGGCCGAAGAGCGAGAGGAGCTTCCCCTCGAGCGCCCGCGCGAGCGGGAGCGCCGCGCCGTCGAGCGTGAGGTCCTCGCGCGCGCGGACGGCGAGGCGGTAGTCGGAGGTGAAGGAGATCGCCTTCTCGGGGCAGGCGGCCTCGCACTCGGGGCAGAAGAGGCAGCGGCCGAGGTCGAGCGACGGCTTCCCGGAGACGACCGAGATCGCCTCGGTCGGGCAGACGTCGACGCAGGCGCGGCAGCCGTCCGGGCAGCGCGACGCGTCGATCGCGGGAAGGCCGCGGTAGCGGGAGGGGAGAGCCGGCGGCGGGCCGTCCGGCCACGCCATCGTCCGGTGCTTCTGGGAGATCCGCTCGAGGAAGGCTTTGATCATCTGCGCCTCCTCACAGGTCGTGCCCGCAGTAGGAGAGGTTGAAGCTCTTGTTGCAGAGCGGGAAGTCGGAGATCTCCTCGTTCCGGAGCGCCATCGCGAGCCCCATCCAGTTGTGGAACGAGGGATCGACGACCTTGTAGCGCGAGAACCTGCCCTCGGCGTCCGTCACGGCGACGTGGGCGATCTCGCCGCGCCACCCCTCGACGAGGGAGACGGCGACGTGCCCCGGCCGGAGGGCCTTCGGGGCGTTCCGCACGCCCCCCTTCGGGAGCGCCGCGAGCTGCGCCTTCACGAAATCGAAAGAGCGCTGCGCCTCGAGCCAGCGGACGTAGGCGCGGGAGTTCACGTCGCCGTCGTGCGCGGTCATGACGGGGACGTGGACGAAGCGGAAGACGCCGGAGGGGTGGTCGCGCCGCACGTCCTGGTCGACGCCGCAGGCGCGCGCCGCCGGCCCGACGAGGCCGAGCGCCTCGGCCGTCGCCGGGTCGACGCGCCCCGCCCCCTCGAACCGGGCCGTCACCGTAGCCGCCCCGAAGAGGAGCTCCGCGGCGCCGCGCAGGTCCTTCATCGTCTCCTCGAGGCGGCGGGCGAGCTCCGCGACCATCGCGTCGTCCACGTCGACGAGCGTCCCGCCGGGGCGGACGAGGCCGCGCCCGAAGCGGTTGCCGCAGAGGACGGCCGTCATGTTCAGGAAGTCGCCGCGCAGGCGGCCGCAGAACGAGGCGGTCGGCAGGAAGCCGACGTCTCCCGCGAGGGCGCCGAGGTCGCCGGTGTGGTTCGCGAGCCGCTCAAGCTCGAGAGCGATGCCGCGCAGCGCCTGCGCGCGCGGCGGGACGGCGGTCCCCGAGAGGGCTTCGAGCGCCTGGGAGAAGGCCGTGGAGTGCCCGATCGTCGTGTCCCCCGCGAGCGTCTCCACGCGGGCCGTCGTGTGCCGGTGCGGCCCGCCGAGGAGCGACTCCTCGACGCCGCGGTGCTGGAAGCCGAGGGCGATCTCGAGGTGGAAGACCTTCTCGCCGTGGCACTGGAAGCGGAAGTGCCCCGGCTCGATGACGCCGGCGTGGACCGGGCCGACGGCGACCTCGTGGACCTCGGAACCCTCCACGCGAAAGAAGTCGCCGACGGCGGGGAGGATCGGGTCGCCCTCCGTCCGCCCCCAGGCGTCGTGCCCCGGCCGCCACGACGGGCGGTAGCGGACCGGCTTCAGCCACGGGTGCCCCTGCGGCTTCAGGCCGAGCTGCTCGGCCATCTCCCGCTCGAAGAGGTGCGCCTGCGGCGCGGCGGGGGTGAGCTCTCGAGGAGGGAGACGAGCGGCTCGGGGAGCCAGAGCCCGAGGAGGAGGACGAGCGCGGCGGCGACGAGGATCGGGGCGGTGCGCGCCAGGTCGTCCTTGTAGGGGGTCCCGGCCGAGGCGGTGCCGGGTCGCCCCTGGACGGCCGAGAGGACGGTCGAGCCCATGCCGATGAAGACGATGCCGAGGAGGACGAGGAGGAGCGTCCCGGCGACGGGATGCCCGCCGCCGATCGCCGCGTTCACGATCGTGAACTCCGAGACGAACGGGCCGAACGGCGGGGAGCCGGTGATCGCGAAGAAGCCGACGAGGAAGAGGCTCCCCGAGATCGGGAGGCGGGAGATCGCGCCCGAGACCTCGTCGAGGTGCTTGCTCCCGTAGGCGCGGTGGATGTTCCCGACCGAGAGGAAGAGGATCCCCTTCGTCAGGCCGTTGTTGATCGCGTGGAGGAGCGAGCCGAAGACGCCGACCCCGCCGAGGCCGATGCCGAGGACGAGGATCCCGACGTGCTCGACGCTCGAGTAGGCGAGCATCCGCTTCAGGTCGCGCTGCCTCACGACGAAGACGGCCGCGAGGGCGATCGAGAGGAGCCCCATGAAGACGAGGAGCTCGCGCGCGAAGGCCCCTTCCCCCGCCGCGTTCACGACGCGGTAGACACGCAGGAGGGCGAGGAACGCGGCGTTCGTCATCCCGCCGGCCAGGAGCGCCCCGACGATGCCGGAGGCCTCGCCGTAGGCGTCGGGCTTCCAGGTGTGGAGCGGCGCCAGGCCCATCTTCGTCCCGTAGCCGACGAGGAGGAGGACGAACGCGGCCCGGAGCCAGGGCCGCGAGAAGGAGCCCGCGCCCGCAAGGAGGTCGTCGAAGAGGAGCGACGGCTCGACGCCGCCGACGTGGGCCGAGTAGGCGAGGAAAAGCGAGCCGAGGAGAGCGATCGCGATGCCGACCGACCCGATCATCAGGTACTTCCAGGTCGCCTCGAGCGAGCGAGCCGTCCGGTTGAAGTAGAGGAGCGGCGCCGTCGCGAGCGTCGTCGCCTCCATCGCGACCCAGAGGAGGCCGAGGTGCTGGGCGAGGGCGAGGAGCGAGGTCATCGCGAGGAAGACGAGGAGGCCCGCACAGAAGACCCGGTTGTCGCGGTCGCGCCGGAGGGCGAGGTAGCCCGGCAGGTAGAACGCCGCGACGACGAAGAGGACCGCGATCGTCCCGAGGATGACCGTCGCGAGCGGGTCGAGGCGGAGCCAGAAGCCGCGCCCCGAGCGGACGTTCCCGAGGACGAGGCCGGCGAGGAGGAGGAAGTGAAGGACCCCCGCGGCCGGGACGACCCAGGCCCGCCGCTCGGGCGAGCGGGCGAGGGCCGCGACGACGGCGCCGAGGAGCGGAAGGAGGACGAGGCCGATCTCCATTCGCGCCGCCCCCTCAGTCCTTCAGCTCCGAGAGGAGCTCGGTGTCGAGCGACGAGAACTCCTGCCGGATGTGGTTGATGACGATCCCCATGATGAAGATCCCGACGAAGAGGTCGAGGAGGACCCCCGCTTCGACGAGGAACGGCATCGCCTCGATGAGGAGCTGGCCGAAGATGAAGATGCCGTTCTCGAGGATCAGGTAGCCGACGACCTGCGAGATCGCCTTCTTACGCGTCGTCAGGACGAGGAAGCCGGAGAGGAGCGTCGCGAGCGAGGCGGGGACGAGGAGCGTCCCGGCGTGCTCCGGCGCGAGCGGGAGGTTCCCCGAGAAGAGGATCGCGAGGGCCGTCCCGACCCCGCAGAGGAAGAGCGACGGGACGAAGCCGACGTACGGCTCGACCTCCTTGCGGATGTGGACGTCGCGCATCGCCTTCTCGAGGAGACCGGGGATGAGGAGCCCCTTCAGCGCCATCGTCGCGACGGCGATCGCCGCGACGCGCCACCCGAAGCCGCGGTGGACGAGGAGCGGAAGGAGGGCGAGGAGCGTCCCCTGCAGGGCCGCGCCGCGGATCGTCATCCGGAGGGACGGCGTCCCGAGGACGAGGAAGTTCAGGAGGATGACGAGGACGAGGAGGATGTCGACCGGGTGCGTCATCCGTTCACCTCGCCAGCAGCAGCATGCCGAAGGCCGAGAGGAGGCAGGCCCCGACGAGGAGCTGCGGCACCTTCACGAGCCTCAGGCGCGCCATGACCGACTCGACGACGCCGATGCCGATCGCCACCAGGAGGATCCCGGCGACGAAGGCGAGCCAGTCGAGGTTCGGGTCGGTCGCGTTGAACGGGAAGACGACGCGGAGGAAGAGCGCCGAGAGGACGAAGAGCTTCACGGACGCGCCGTAGAGGACGAGGCCGAAGGCCGGCCCGCCGTGGTCGAGGACCATCACCTCGTGGATCATCGTCAGCTCGAGGTGCGTGTTCGGATCGTCGAACGGGATGCGGCAGTTCTCCGCGAGGAGGACGACGGCCCAGCTCGCCGCGACGAGGACGAGCGGCGCGCCCGCCGTCACCCACCCGGGCCCGGCACCGAGCATCCCGGAGAGGGAGAGGGAGCCGGAGATCCGGGCGAGGGCGACGAAGCCGAAGAAGAGCGCCGGCTCGGCGAGCGCCGAGAAGGCGACCTCGCGCGCCGCCCCCATCCCCTCGAACGCCGAGCCGGTGTCGAGCGCCGCCGACGCGGTGAAGAAGCGCGCGAGGGCGAAGAGGTAGGCGAAGAGGATCATGTCGCCCGCGAAGGAGAGCGGCGCCTCGTGCCCCCCGAACGGGAGGAGGAGCGACGCGAGGAGCGGCGCCGCCACGCCGAGGACCGGACCCGCGAGGAAGACCCACGTCGACCCCGAGGGGAGGACGCTCCCCTTCCGGAGGAGCTTCGCGAGGTCCCAGTAGCCCTGCAGGAGCGGCGGCCCGTTCCGGCCGGCGAAGGCGGCCTTCGTCTTCGCGATCACGCCCGGCAGGAGGGGCGGGAGCGCGAGGACGAGGAGGACGTGGACGAGAGTGTCGATCATCGGATCTCTCCGGGGTCAGACCTGGAAGAGGAGCGCGACGAGCGTCGCGACGACGTAGAGGAGGTAAAGCTGCATCCTTCCGTGCTGCAGGACGCGCCCCTGGCGGGCGAGCCAGGCGCCGGCGCGGAAGACGGGGACGACGGCGCGGTCGAGGACGGTGTCGAGGACGTGGCTCTCGAACTGCGCGGCCACCGGGAAGAGCTTCGCGACGGGCGCTCCCTTCAGGCGCGGGCGGAGCGCCCACCCGAACCAGCCGACCGGCCCGCGCGCGAAGGAGGAGGCCGTGTACTGCATGCGTGCCGTGGGCCGCGCGTAGCCGCAGTCCCAGGTCGGGCCGGCGGCCGTCTCCGCCGCGAGGCGCCGGCGGAGGAGGAGCGCCACCGCGCCGACGAGGACGACGACGGCGAGGGCCGAGAAGCCGACGGTCCGGAGCGAGGCGAGCTCGGCGAGCGGCCTCGATGCGGCGAGGCCCGGAGCCGCGATCGCGGCGGCGCGCTCGAGCGCGGGTGCGACCGCCGCCGGGAGGAGGCCGAGGAGCGCGCAGGCGACGGCGAGGGCCGCCATCGGCGCGACGTGCGCCGACGGCTCCCCGTGCGACGCCGGCTGGCCGTGGAGCTTCGGCGCCTCGGCGCGTGCGCTCCCGAGGAAGACGGCGCCGTGCGCCTTCACGAAGCAGGCGAGCGCGAGGGCTCCCGTCAGCGCGAGGGCCGGGACGCCGAACGCCGCGCGGAGCGCGTCGGTCCCCGTCGCGCGGGCGCGGTCGAAGAGGCCGAGGTAGACGAGCCACTCGCTCGCGAAGCCGTTCAGCGGCGGGAGGCCCGAGATCGCGACGGCCCCGGCGGCGAAGAGGAGCGCGGTCTTCGGGAGGAGCTTCCCGAGTCCCCCCATCCGGTCCATGTCGCGCGTCCCGGCGACGTGCGCCGCCTCGCCCGCGCCGAGGAAGAGGAGCGGCTTGAAGAGGCCGTGGTTGACGACGTGGAAGAGCCCGCCCGCGAAGCCGAGGAGCGCCCACTCGGGCCGCCCCGCGGCGCGCGCCCCGAGGCCGACGCCGAGCCCGAGGACGATGATCCCGACGTTCTCGACGCTGTGCCAGGCGAGGAGGCGTTTCAGGTCGTGCTGGCCGAGCGCGAAGGCGACGCCGAGGACCGCCGAGGCGGCGCCGAGGAGGAGGAGCGCGTCGCCCCAGGAGGCGGGCGGGTCGGGGACCAGCGACGTGAACCTCACGATCCCGTAGATCCCGGTCTTGATGAGGACGCCCGACATGAGCGCCGAGACGTGCGCCGGCGCGGCCGCGTGCGCCGGCGGCAGCCAGACGTGGAGCGGGAGGAGGCCCGCCTTCAGGCCGAAGCCGAGGAGGGCGAGGACGAAGAGGACGGTCCCCGCGTCGCTCGCGGCGACCCCGGACGGGAGCGGGACGAGCTCCGTCGACCCGGAGAGCGCTCGGAAGAGCGCGAAAAAGCCGAAGAGGACGAGCGTCGACACGTGCGTCGCGAAGATGTAGAGGCGCCCCGCGTCACGCGCCTCGCGGGAGGAGCGGTCGGCCGTGACGAGGAAGAAGGCCGAGAGGGCCATCACCTCCCACGCGGCGAGGAAGAAGACGAGGTTCCGCGCGAGGAGGACGAGCGCGATCGCCGCCGTCGCCAGGCCGAAGAAGAAGCGGGTCCGCGGCGCATCGTCCGGGTGCTTCTCGTCGCCGAACGAGCGCGCGCCGCTCACGGCCGCGACGCCCGACACGAGGAAGAGCGGGGCGAGGAAGAGCGCCGAAAGGGCGTCGAGCGAGACGTGGAAGGCGGCGCCGGGGATCGGCCACGGCCGGTGGATCGTCGCGACAGTCCCCGTGGCGGCCGCGAACGCGGCCCCGGCGAGGCCGAGGAGGCCGCCGACGACGGAGCCGGCGACGGCGAGCCGGCGGCCCGTCTTCCTTCGCCGGAGGAAGAGCCCCGGCACGCCACCGGCCGCGCAGAGGAAGGCGCCGCCGAGGACGAGGAGGAGGCTCACCGGGGCGGGATCCACCCGCGGAGCGCGCTCCACGCGAGGAGCGCGACGAGCGTGCCGAGGACGTAGACGAGGTAGATCGTCAGGCGCCCTTCCTGCAGGGCGTGGAGGTCGTGGAAGCGGCGCGCCCAGCGCGACGCGAACGGCTCGAGGAGGCGGAGGAGGAGCGGGTCGCGCGCGGGGAGGGGCGCGGAGACGGCGGCCCCTCTCGGGAAGCTCCCCTCGGGGAGGCGCACCTCGAGCGGGTTGGCCGCCGCGCGCGGGGTGAGGCGGCCGGAGATCCAGTCGCCGAAGGAGCTCCCCGTGTACTGCATGCGGGCCGTCGGCCGGGCGTAGCCGCAGTCCCAGGTCGCCCCGCGCACGAGGGAAGCCCGGCGGGACCGGAGCGCGAGGAGGCCCGCGACGAGGCCGGCGAGGACGAGGAACGCCGCGCCCCACGCCGCGGCGGTCCCGAACGGGACGACCGAGGCGAGCGGCGGCACCGGGTGGGCGAGCGCCTCGACGGAGCCGGGCGGAACGGCCGGCGCGACCCAGGCCCGGATGGCCGCGTCGATGCCAGGGGCGAGGAACGGCGAGAGGAGGCCGGCGACGGCGACGAGGGAGGCGAGGACGAGGATCGGCCCGCGCATCGCCGGTCCGGCCTCGTGCGCGTGCGCGGCCGCGTCCGAGCGGGGGCTCCCGAGGAAGACGACGCCGAAGAGCTTCGTGAACGCCCCGAGCGCGACGGCCCCCGCGACCGCGAGCGCGGGCGCCGCGAACGCGGCGAGGAGCGAGGAGTCGGGCCCCGCGAACGCGCGGAAGAGGCCGACGTAGACGACGAGCTCCGAGAAGAAGCCGGCGAGCGGCGGGAAGGCGAGCGCCGCCGCGCAGCCGACGGCGAACGCGGCGCCGGTCCGCGGCATCCTCCGGAGGAGCCCTCCGAGCCGGTCCATCTCGCGCGTCCCCGCCCCGTGGATCACCGCCCCCGCGCCGAGGAAGAGGAGCGGCTTGAAGAGGGAGTGGTAGAGGACGTGGAGGAGCGCGCCGCCGAGGCCGAGCGCGACCCACTCCGGCCGGCCCGCCGAGCGGCCGAGGAGGGCGAGGCCGATCCCCGTCGTGACGATGCCGACGTTCTCGACGGAGGAGTAGGCGAGGAGCCGCTTCACGTCTCCCTGGCCGGCGGCGAGCGCGGCGCCGAGGAGCGCCGAGGAGGCGCCGAGAAGGAGGAGGAGGCCGCCCCACCAGGCGGGAGGGGCGCCATACAGCGAGACGACGCGAAGGAGGCCGTAGAGTCCCACCTTCAGCATCACGCCCGACATCACGGCCGAGACGTGGCTCGGCGCGCCGCCGTGCGCGCCCGGGAGCCAGAAGTGGAACGGGAAGAGGCCCGCCTTCCCGCCGAAGCCGACGACGGCGAGGAGGAAGACGACGCTCGAGGAGGCGGTCACGGCGAGGCCGCCCTCCGGCGCCTCCCAGGCGAAGCCGCCCGTCGTCCGGGCGAGGAGGGCCGTCATACCGAAGAGGCCGAGCGTGCCGGCGTGCGTCGCGACGAGGTAGATCCACCCCGCCTCCCGCACCTCCGGCTGCCGGTCCTCGGTCGTCGCGGCGAAGAACGCGGCGAGCGCCATCACCTCCCAGGCGACGAGGAAGAGGACGCCGCTCCGCGCGAGGAGGACGACCGCCATCGACGCGGCGAGGAGGCCGTAGAAGAAGCGGAGCTTGCGGGCGTCGCGCCGGTGCTCGGCCTCGGGCCAGTAGCCGAGGCCGTAGACCGCCCCGAGCGCCGGGACGAGAAAGACCGGGACGAGGAAGAGGGCCGAGAGGGCGTCGGCCGCGAGGAGGAGCGGCCCGCCCGGGAGCGGGCTCGGGAGCTCGACGCGGAAACCGCCGCCGAGGAAGAGGACGCGCGCCGAGGCCGCGAGGCCGAGGAGCGCCCCCGCGCCGACGAGGAGCGCGGAGAGCCGCTCGCCCCCCGACCCTCCCTTCCGGGCGAGGAGCCCGGGGAGCCCGCTCAGCGCGACGAGGGCGATCGCGCCGAGGAGAAGCGCGGCTTCGGGACTCGCACCCTCCATCAGGCCGCTCCGCTCCCCGGCCGCCGACCCCCGCCGCGCGCCTCGATCTCCCGGGCGAGCGCGAGGAGCTCGGCGGCCGGCGCGGCGGCCTTCACCGCGGCGCGGAACGCCTCGTCGCGGAGGAGGCAGGAGAGGGCAGCGAGGAGGTGGAGGTGCCCGTGTACGGTTGGCGTCACCATGGTGACGAGGACGGTCACGCCCTTCCCGTCCGACGCGCCGAAGTCGACCGGCTCGGCCAGGAAAGAGAGGCTGACGAGCGCCTCGTCGACCTCGAGGACGATCGGGGCCCTCACGTGCGGGATCGCGATGCCGTCGCCGATCGCGGAGGAGCCGGCCGTCTCGCGCGCGAGGAGGAACGCGAGGAGCTCGTCCGCCCCGATCCCTTCGGGGAGCGGGAGCCGCGAGACGGCCTCGCGGAGGACCTCCTCCCGCGTCGACCCGGGGAGGGCGTGGTGGACGCCCCCCGCCGCGAGCGCCGCCGCGAAGGAGGGGAGCCGCTCGCCCCCCGCCTCGGCGGGGAGGAAGACCCGGGGCGAGACGGCGACGCGGTGCTCCGTCGCCCACTCGAGGAGGGCCGCGCGGTTCAGGAGCGTCCGCTCCGCGATCCGCTCCGCGGGGAGGTCCCGCTCCTCGATCCAGCGGTAGATCGTCGACTCGTCGACGTCGAGGAGGTCGGCGGCGTCCGCGGTCGTCAGCCTCACGGCGCCGGCTCGCCGCGGACGTTCTTCTTGATCGAGCGCTTCCCCCGCTCCTTCACGGAGCCGAGCGAGTACTCGATCGTCGTGTCGAGCGCGAGCCAGGAGGAGACCGGGGAGCTCCCCTTCCGCGCGGCCGTCAGCGTCCACTCCTTCGCGCTCTCGCGGACCCAGCGGAGGATCATCGGCTCGTACGTCCCGACCGGGACGACGCGCTTGACGGACCCGAGCCCCGAGACCTCGACGAGCGCGACGAGGCGCGACTTCAGCCGCGCCCCCTCGAGCTTGAGCGGGACCTTGACCGGCATCGGCAGGAAGTCGACCTCCTCGACCGAGAAGACCCCCGGCTCGGGGGGCGCGACCGCGGCCGGGTAGCGGGCCAGCCACGTCTCGCCCGGGAGCTCCTTCGAGAGCTCCGGGAGCGGGTCGTCCTTCCCGACCGGAACGAGCGCGAACGCGTGCCAGGTCGCGTCCTCGAGCTCCACCTCGACGTCGACGCCGTAGGTCCCCCAGCAGCGGACGGCCACGCCGTCCTTCGTCGCCGGCTGGAAAGTCCAGCGCGGCGCCTGGGCCTTCACGGCGGCGGCGAGCGCGCGAAGCGGGGGCTCGGGGACGACCGCCTCGGAAACGCTCCCCGACGCGTCGAGCTTCACGCCGACGACGAGGGGTCCGGTCGTCTCCAGGTCCCGGAGCCGCGGCGGCGGCCCCTTCGGCGCGGCCGGGGCGTCGAGGGGCTGCCAGAGCGGGTTGACGAACGGCACCTCGGCGGCCGGGAGGCGCGCCGGGTCGGGGATCGTCTCGAGCGGCGCCTGCGCGGAAAGGACCGGCGCGAGGAGAAGGGCCGGGAGACAGGGAAGGAACGGCCGGAGCATCCGGCGGCCGACGAAGGCCATCTTTCGGATTGTAGCGCCCGCTACTTCGCGGCCGCCCAGTCGGCGCCTCGAGCGGTCTCCACCGTCAGCGGGACGGCGAGCGACGCGGCCCCTTCCATCGTCTCCCTCGCGAGGTCGGCGGCGCGCGCGGCGTCCCCCTCGTCGCACTCGAGGACGAGCTCGTCGTGGACCTGCAGGAGCATCCTCGCCGACGGGAGCTCCGCCGCGACGCGCGCGTCGAGGTCCACCATCGCCTTCTTGATCAGGTCGGCTGCCGAGCCCTGGAACGGGGCGTTCATCGCCATCCGCTCCGCGTTCGCGCGGACGGCGTGGTTCCGGTCGGCGATCCCGGGTATCGGCCGGAGCCGCCCGAAGATCGTCTCCGTCGCCCCGGTCTCGCGGGCCTGCGCGAGGATCCGGTCGAGGCAGGCGCGGATCGAGGGGAACTGCTGGAAGTAGGCGCCGATGAACGCCTTCGCTTCTCCCTGCGTCACGCCGAGCTGGCCGGCGAGGGCGAACGGGCCCATACCGTAGAGGATGCCGAAGTTGATCGTCTTCGCCCCGCGCCGCTGGTCGGGCGAGACGAGGTCGGGGTGGATGCCGAAGATCCTCGCGGCGGTGGCGCGGTGGATGTCGTCCCCGCGCCGGAAGGTCTCGATGAGCGCCTCGTCGCCCGAGAGGTGGGCGAGGAGGCGCAGCTCGACCTGCGAGTAGTCGGCCGAGACGAGGAGGCGCCCCTTCGGCGCGACGAAGGCCTTCCGGATGGCGCGCCCCGCCTCGGTCCGCACCGGGATGTTCTGGAGGTTCGGGTCGTTCGAGGAGAGGCGCCCCGTCGCCGCGACCGCCTGGTCGAATCGGGTGTGGATCCGCCCGTCCTTCGCGACGTGCTTCGGCAGCGCGTCGACGTAGGTCCCCTTCAGCTTCGAGAGCTCGCGCCACTCCAGGACGAGTCCCGGAAGCGGGCCGAAGCCGCGCACCGTGAGCTCCTCGAGGATCTCGGAGCCGGTCGCGTAGCTCTTCGTCTTGGCCGTCTTCTTCAGTGCCGGGTAGCCGAGCTTCTCGAAGAGGATCCGGCCGAGCTGCAGCGGGGAGCCGACGTTGAACGGCTCCCCCGCGGCCGCGTGGATCTCCGCCTCGAGCGCCGCGAGTCGGGCGCCGAGGTCGACGGAGAGGACGGAGAGGGCCGCCGGGTCGACGAGGATTCCCGCCAGCTCCATCCGCGCCAGGACCGGCACGAGCGGGAGCTCGAGCTCCTCGTAGACGCGGAGCGAGGCGGGACGGGCCGTCAGGCGCGCGAGGAGGACGTCGCCGAGCTCGAGCGGAATGCGGGCGCGCGGGCCGAGGTAGGCGCGCCCCGCCTCGGTCGCGAGCTCGGCCGCCGTCTCGAAGGCGTCGCTCCCGGCGACGTCCTTCGGCGGTCGCGAGCTCGGCCGCCGTCTCGAAGGCGTCGCTCCCGGCGACGTCCTTCGGCGACGGGACCGCGGACGGGTCGCGCCCCAGGAGGGCGCGCGCATCGCCGGCCAGGTCGTGGGCGTGGAGGCCGGGACCGTCGACGTAGGCCGCGAGCATCGCGTCGAAGACGCGGCGCGGAGCGCGGAGCGAGAGCGCCGTCGCGGCGAGGTGGAGGCGCTTCGACTCGTGGGCGACGACCTCGACCCCCTCGTGCGCGAGGAGCCGCGCGAGGAAGGCCCGCCCCGCCTCCGCCCCCTCGCCCGAGAGCGGCGCGACGAGCGTGTCGCCGCCGGGGAGCGCGGCGACGAGGGCGAGCGGCTCGGGGGGGAAGGGCCGCCCCGGAGCGCACTCGACGTGGAGGCCGGCGCGGCCCGAGGCCTCCGCCCGCGCGAGGAAGGCGTCGAGCGAGACGGGGGAGCTCTCCCAGGAGGGGAGGTCTCCGGACCCGCCCGCGGTGATCGTCGGGGCGGGCGAGTCCGCCGTTCCGCCCGACTCCGCCTCCGCGTCTTCCTCGCCGAACAGCGACCCGCTCCCCGCGGGCTTCGCCGCCGGCCGCGGCGCCGTGGCCCCCGCCGCCTCGAGCAGCTCCTTCTTCAGGCGCGAGAAGCCGAGCGCGCCGAAGAACGCCGCGAGAGCGGCCGTCCCTTCCGACGACGGCGGAGGAACGGCGAACGTCTCGAGAAGGCTCTCCGCGCCCTCGCCCCCCGGCACCGGGGCGTCGCGCCGGACCGTGGCGAGCTCGCGCGAGCGGAACGCGTCGTCCCTCCCCGCCTCGAGCGCCTCGCGCCGCTTCCCCTTCAGCTCGCCGACGCGCGCGTAGATCTCCTCGAGGGGGCCGTACGTCGCGACGAGCTCCTTCGCCCCCTTCTCGCCGATCCCGCGGACGCCCGGGATGTTGTCGGAGGAGTCGCCCATGAGGCCGAGGACGTCGGTGACGCGCTCGGGCGGCGCGCCGAAGAGCTCGGCGACGCCAGCGGAGTCGAGGAGCTTCTCGTGGACCGGGTGCCAGACGGAGACCTCCCCCTCGCGGACGAGCTGGAAGAGGTCCTTGTCGGCGGAGACGACCTCGACGGCCAGTCCGGCGCGCGCCCCCTTCTCCGCGAGCGTCCCGATGAGGTCGTCGGCCTCGAAGCCCGGCTCCTCGACGACGGCGAGCCCCATCGCGCGGCAGAGCGCCTTCACGTCGGCCACCTGCGGGACGAGGTCGTCCGGCATCGCCGCGCGCGTCGCCTTGTACTGGGGGTCCATCTCGTGCCGGAACGTCTTCTCGGGGCGGTCGAAGCAGACGGCAACGGCGTCGGGCTTCCTCTGCGAGAGGAGCTTCCGGAGCATCGTCGCGAACCCGAACGTCGCGTTCGTCGGCCGCCCGTCGGGGGCGGAGAGCGGGCGGATCGCGTGGAAGGCGCGGTAGAGGTAGCCCGAGGCGTCGAGGAGCGCCAGCGTTCTCTTTTCCGGCATGTCGACCGGAGTCTATCGGGAGGGCGGGACCGTAAGATGGGGCGAGGCCCGCCCGTGTCGTCCGTCCCGATCCCCCCCGCCCCGCCCGTCACGAACGCCCGCGTCGCCTCCGCCCTCCTCGCCCTGGCCGACGCCGAGCCGCCCGGCGCGCGTCCCGCCGCCGAGTACCGCTCGGCCGCCGCGACGCTCCGCCAGCTCCCCGACGAGCTGCACGGCCGCCGGATCCATCTCGGCGGCCTGCCGCACGTCACGCCCCGCGCGGCCGACGCGATCGCCGCGTTCCTCTCCTGCGGCTCGGACGAGTCGGTCGGCGACCGGCTCTCGGCCCTCCTCGACCGCGACGACCCGGCGAGCGAGCGCAAGCGCGAGTACCTCTCCCGCGCCGACGTCGACCGGATCCTCGCGGCGCCCGAGGGGATCTCGCCCGCCGACCTCCGGGCCGACGTCCACCTCCACACCGACCGCTCCGACGGGACGATCCCGCTCGCCGACCTCCACCGCGCGCTCGCCGCCCGCGGCGACCGCTACGCGCTCCTGACGGACCACGCGCGCGACCTCGCCGTGGCCGGTGGACTCCACGCCGGCGACTTCGCCGCGCAGGCGCGCGAGCTCGAGCGGCTGAACGCGCGTACGGGGGAGGAGTTCGGGATGCTCCTCGGAGCCGAGGCGAACATCGCCGAGGACGGGACGATCGACGTCCTGCCGGCGAACGTCCCCGTCCTCGCGGGCGTCGTCGCCTCGGTCCACACCGACCTGCGGGGCCCGAAGGACCAGACGGCCCGCCTCGTCCGCGCCGTCGAGCGCCCCGGCGTCGCCGTCCTCGGCCACCCGAAGGGGCGGCTCTACAACATGAGGACCGGCGTCCGAGCGAGCTGGGACCGCGTCTTCGCCGCCGCGGCCGAGCGGGGCGTCGCGATCGAGATCAACGGCTGCCCCGAGCGGCAGGACCTGCCGCCGTCGCTCGCGCGGACGGCCCTCGCCGCCGGCTGCCTCTTCGCGCTGACGAGCGACGCCCACGCCCACCGCCACCTCGGGTTCCAGCGCTTCTCCCTCGCGATCGCGCGGCTCGCCGGGATCCCGGCGGAGCGGGTCGTCAACACCTGGCCGCGCGATCGGTTCGAGGAGTGGCTCGAGGAGAGACGGCAGGCCTGAAGCCTCCGGCCGCGGGGCGCCCCTGATATCGTCTTCTCTCCACGGATTCCGGCAGAGGAGGCAAAGATGGGACTGTTCGGCAAGTCGCTCGACGAGAAGACCGCCGAGGCGGTGAAGAGCCTGCGCGGCTCGATCAAGGGGCTGAAGAGCCTCGACGCGGTCGTCGAGGGGAAGACCGTCACGCTGACCGGCGAGGCGGACAGCATCGAGGCCAAGGGAAAGGCCATGGCCGAGTTCAACAAGCTCGTCGAGACCGAGAACACGATCAACAAGATTGCGCTCGCGAAGGCGCCCGTCCCCGCCGCGCCGACGCCCGCCGCCGGCGCCGTCGTGACCGGCGGGGCCCCCGCGGCGGCCGCCGCCGGCGCCGGGAAGGTCCACGTCGTCGAGAAGGGCGACACGCTGAGCGCGATCGCCAAGAAGTATTACGGCAAGGCGAACGCCTACATGAAGATCTTCGAGGCGAACAAGGACGTCCTGACGGACCCGGACAAGATCAAGCCGGGGCAGCGCCTGCGCATCCCGGACTGATCGCCGGGCTCAGGCCGGGCCGCGGGCTTCCGCCCCCCGGCCCGGCCGCCCGTTCGCGCCGCCGCGTCAGTCGTAGATCACCGCGCCCGGGTCGAATCGGTCGCCGGTGTCGGGTCCGTGCCACCGACCCGAGTTCAGGTCGTACCGCCAGCCGAAGGCCGTCCAGGGAATCCGGTAGGTGCGGGCCAGGAGGAGGAGCGTCCGGCCCCACCACCTGTCGTCCCGGACTCCCGCCGCCCGGAGGAGCTGCTCGACGTTCAGGCCGAGATCGACCCCGACGTTTCGCTGCCTCACCTCGGCGGGAGAGAAGCGGTACCCCTTCGAGCCGTAGGTGAGCGAGACGAGGAGGAAGCGCGCCGGGCCGGGCGAGACGCCGAGGCGCGGCAGGAGGCCGTCGAGCTTCAGGTCGACGGAGTGAACCCAGCGGGAATAGTCGCCGCCGTAGGCCGTCGCCCGGCAGCACGGGTCAGGGACCCGTGCCTTCACGACGCCGAAGCGGAAGCCGATCGTGTCCTCGAGCCGGAGACCGTTCACGCCCGCGGCGGCGGCCGCGCCGAGGACGTTCGCCGCGGCGTCCTCCCAGGAGGCGCCGTACTTCGTGAGGCCGTCGCCGATCTCGATGACGAGGCCCGCGGTCGACACGAGGGCGATTCCGAGGAGGCGCGCCGTCCGCTCGTCTTTCCCGACGGATCGGTAGATCGCTTCCGCGCCGTCCTGCGCGATCGCCGCCATCACGAAGTGGGACGCCTTGTCCGCGCCGCCGGCGTAGCTGCGGCGCCCGAGCCCCCCCTCTTCCCGGAAGTGGAAGGACGCGCCTTCCTCTTTCCGCCACCAGGTGAGCCACCCGGCGAGCGGCACCGCCGCGAGGACGGCCGCCGAGACCCGCGCCGTGCGTGCGTCGAAGACCCTTTCCGGGGGGGCCGTCGGCGCGGCGGCCCCCGAAGCCGCGCTCTCCCCGGGTCCCGAAAGCGGGGAAGCAGCGGGAAGCCCGGAGAGGGGCGCCGCGAGAAGGCGGACCCCTTCGAGCCGGAAACCGGGCTTCTCCTCTCCGGCGGGGGCCCCGAGAACCGGAGCCGACGCACCGAGGAAGAGGGCGAGGATCGCGGCCCCGCGGCGGAGGACGCCCCTCAGCCCGCGAGCTCCTTCGCCTTCGCGAGGGCCCGGACCTTCTCCATCGCCTCGGCCGCCTTCTTCGCCGCCAGCTCCGCGTCGTTCCGGAAGCCGTCGGCGAGGCCGGCGTCGGAGATGCCCGGGAGGTTGATCCTCACGTTCGCGAGCGCCCCCTCGAGCGCCGACGAGAGGAGGAGGGCGGCGACGTAGGCGTCGGAGGCGCAGTTCGGGTTCCCCTTCTCGAGGACGACGGGAGCCTTCGCGAGCGCCTCCATCGAGAAGAAGGCGGTCTGCATCGGGACGGTCGTCGCGAGGATCGTCGCCTCGTCGATCGCCTTCTTCCGCGCCGCCTTCTCCTCGGGCGTCTCCTTCGGGAGCTTCCGCGCGGCGACGATCGCGTCGTAGGCACGCGTGTCCTCGTCGACGAGGCCGAGGAGCGTGTCGCGGTTCGCGTCCATCGCCGAGGCGACCCGCTCCAGCTCCTCCCACGACTCGCGGTACTTCTCCTTGCCCAGGGTGAGGCGGCAGACCATTCCGAGGAGGGCGGCGCCCATCGCGCCCGCCGCGGCCGAGGCCGAGCCGCCGCCGGGGGCGGGGGCGTCGGAGGCGAGAGCGGCGCTGAAGTCGCGGACGGCGAGGGAGACGAGGTCGGTCACGGTTCCTCCTGCTGTTCGATTCCGGAACGGGGGCCTTCGCGCCCCCCCGATTCGGTGGCGAGGATATCGCTGGAACTCGCGGTCACGTTCCGGGCACGCGCCGGCCGTCGCGGACGACGGGGCGCCCCGAGACGACGACGTCGGTCACGGTGTTGACGCCGTAGTGGTAGACGAGGTGCTCGAGGTTGCGGCCGTCCACGAGGACGACGTCGGCCGCCTTGCCCGGCTCGAGGGAACCGCGGCGCGCCGCCTCGCCGACCGAGGCGGCGGCGTTGAGCGTCATCGCGGTGAGCGCCTCCTCGACCGTCAGCCCCATCCCGATCGTCGCGAAGAACGCGACGGCGGGGAGCGACTCGGTGTAGGAGGAGCCGGGGTTGCAGTCGGTTCCGAGGGCAACCGCGACCCCGGCCGCGACCATCTCGCGGGCCGGAGCGTAGCGGTTCATCCGGAGGAAGACGGACGTCCCGGGGAGGAGCGTCGCGACGACGCCCGCCTTCGCCATCGCGTGGATGCCGTCGGGCTGCGCGAAGAGGAGGTGGTCGGCCGAGAGCGCTCCCACCTCGGCCGCGAGGCGCGCCCCGCCGAGCGGCGTCAGCTCGTCGGCGTGGAGGCGCGGCGCGAGGCCGACGGCCTTCCCCGCCTCGAGGATCCGGCGCGACTCCGCGAGGTCGAAGACGCCGTGCTCGCAGAAGACGTCGACGAAGCGGGCGCCGTCGGCCGCGAGGGCCGGGAGGATCTCGTCGCAGCACTCGGCGACGTAGCGCGCCTTCTGCGCGTCGGAGCCGCGCCGCTCGAGCGGCACCTCGTGCCCCGGGAGCGCCGTCGCGACGACCCCGACCGGGTGGCCGTCGGCGGCGGCCTTCAGCGCGGCGAGCTGCTTCCGCTCGCTCGCGAGGTCGAGGCCGTAGCCCGTCTTCGCCTCGCAGAACGTCGTCCCGTGGAGGAGCATCCGGTCGAGCCGCTCGCCGGTGACGGCCGCGAGCTCCTCGAGGGAGGCGGCCCGCGTCGCCGCGACGGTCGAGACGATGCCCCCGCCCGCGGCCGCGATCTCGGCGTACGTCCTCCCCTTCAGCCGCTCGTTGAACTCGCTCTCGCGGTAGCCGGCCCACGGGATGTGCGTGTGCGGGTCGACGAAGCCCGGGAGCGCCGTCTTCCCGCGCCCGTCGAGGACGACGTCGCCGGCGCGGGGCTCCTCGCCGTTCCCGGCGACGAACTCGGAGTCCGTGCCGACCCAGGCGATCCGCCCTGCTTCGCAGACGAGGGCGGCGTCCTCGATCCGCGTGATCCGCCCCTGGGCGGCGCCCGTCCGGGCGGCGTTTCCGAGGGGGGTGGCGAGCTGGGAGAGGTGCCGGACGACGAGGCGGCTCAAACGGCCTCTCCGTCCTTCCTCTTCGGCCGCATGACGGAGACCGAGGCGTCCAGGTCCTCCTCCTCCTTGTCGAAGTTGAGGACCTGCTGGAACATGTCGAGCATCCCCTGGAGCTTCAGGTGGAAGTTCTTCCTCTCCACCCGGAGCTCGCGGATCCTCTTCTCCTTCTCGGCGGCCTTCTCGAGCGACTGCTGCACGAGCCGCTCCCCCTGCCGGTTCGCCTCGGCCAGGATCCGGTCCGCCTCGCGCTCGGAATCGGCGCGGAGCGCTTCCGCGTTCCGCTGCGCCATGAGGAGCGTCTCCTTCAGGACGGCCTCGGTCTGCCGGTGGTGCGCGACCTCGTCCTTCAGCCGGGAGTTCTCGCGCTCCAGCTCGTCGAGCGTCCGCATCAGCTCCTCGAGATCGTCGCCGACGAGCTCGAGGTACTGGGCGACCTCGTTCCGGTCGAGGCCCCGGAACCGGATCGGGAACGTCCGCTTGCGGATATCGAGAGGGGTGATGGAGGGTCTCATCGCGTTCATTCTAAGCCCTTTGCGGCGCGCCCCCTCCTCACGCGGAGCTAGTGAACGCGTCCGCTCCGGTCCTCGACGACGGTGAAGCGGCGGCGCCGGAAGGGGTTCCAGCGGCGCCGGAACGGGCGGACCGAGCCGCCGCCGCCGCGGCGCGTCGTGCGGACGAAGAGCCAGGCGACCGGGAGGCCGCCGAGGAGGAAGAGGAGCTGCGGGAGGGAGCGGGACGTCTCGAGCTCGCCGAAGACGACGAGGACGAGGGCGAGGAGGGCGAAGCCGCGCCGCGTCATCGGGAGGATCCCGAAGAGGTTCGCGGGGAGGCGCGGGCCGAGGAGCGCCCAGGCGACGATCATCGCCGTGAGGAGGCCCGAGAGCCCCGCCCCCGCCATCGCTCCCGCCGCGGGGAAGAGGAGGGCGACCGCCGTCCCGAGGAGCGCCGAGACGACGACGGCAGAGAGGACGAAGAGCGCGAAGCGGCGCGACCCGAACGTCCCCTCCAGCTCCCACCCGAACATCCAGAGGATGAGGAGCCCGAAGAGGACGTTGAAGATCCCGAGGACGACGAGCGGATAGGTGACGAGCCTCCAGAGCTCGAGCGCCGGCCAGATCCTCTCCGGGAAGAGCGAGAGGAGGCGCATCGGCGCCAGGCGCAGGACGCCGCCGAGGTACCCCGCCGCCGTGAGGACGAGGAGCGCGCGCGTGACGTTGGGGAGGCGCGACCAGCCGGGGGGGCCGGCCCAGACGACGCGCCCCGCGGGCGTGTTCCAGCTCATCGCCGCGAGCGTAGCAGGGTCAGGAGCGACGGCCGAAGAGGGCCGTGCCGACCCGCACGATCGTCGAGCCTTCCTCGATCGCGGCCTCGAAGTCGTCGCTCATCCCCATCGAGAGCCCGGAGAGGCCGAGGGCCTCCGCGAGACGCCGGAGGGCGACGAAGTGCGGGCGCGTCTCTCCCGGCGGCGGGATCGACATGAGGCCCCGGAGGTCGAGCTCCGGAAAGGCCCGGACGTCCGCGACGAGCGCGGGGACTTCCTCCGGGGCGACGCCGGCCTTCGTCTCCTCGCCCCCCGTGTTCACCTCGAGGTAGACGGCGAGGCGGCGCCCCTCGTTCGCCGCGGCTCTTGCGAGGCGGCGGGCGATCTCGGCCGAGTCGACGGCGTGGAGGACGTCGGCGAGCCGCGCCGCCTTGTTCGCCTTGTTCGACTGGATCGGCCCGACGAGGTGCTTCACGGCGTCGGCCGGGAGATGCGGGAACTTGGCCTCCGCCTCCTGGACCCGGTTCTCGCCGAAGTGGCGGACGCCCGCCTCGTACGCCGCGAGGAGGTCCTCGAGCGGCTTCGTCTTCGTGACGGCGAGAAGCGTGACGGTGAAGGGGTCGCGCCCGGCGCGACGGGCGGCGGCCTCGACGCGCGACCGGACGTCCGCGAGGTTCGCGGCGATCTCTTCGGCCCGGCTCACCCCTTCGCCCCGTCGAGAGCCTCGTTCGCAAGCCGGTCGGCCTCCCCGTTCTCCTCGCGCCGCACGTGGACGACGCGGAGGCGCGGGATCCTCCGGGCCTTCTCCTTCGCCTGCGCGACGAACGGGAGAAGGTGCGGCGCCTTCACCCGGTAGACGCCGTTCCACTGCTTGACGACGAGCTCGCTGTCGGCCCGGATCTCGACGTCGGCGGCCCCGGTCTCGACCGCGGCGTCGAGGGCCGCGAGGAAGCCGGACCACTCGGCGACGTTGTTCGTCGTCCGTCCGACGAGGCCCGACTTCGCGATGCCCGACGGCGACCAGACGCCCCACGAGGAGGGACCGGGGTTGCCGCGGCAGGCGCCGTCGAAGTGGAGGACGAGGCGGCCGGCCGTCACGGCAGGCCGGAACCGTCCCAGTAGAGGATCCGCTTGCAGCTCTCGCACTGGAGGATCTCGCGCGAGAGGCGCAGGTCGGAGAGGAGCTGGGGGCGAAGCCGCACGTTGCACGAGGAGCAGGCGGCCGTCTGGTTCGCGACCATCGCGACGCGCGCCACGGCGACGCCGTGCCGCATCTTCGCGATCCGGTCGAAGACGCCGAGGAGCCGCTTGTCGACGGAGGCGCGGAGCTCGGCGGCGGCCTTCTCGGCGACCGCGATCTCCTCGGCGAGGCGGGCCTGCTCGGCGCGCCACTCGCTCATCTGCTCCTCGTAGCCGGCCTCCTCCTCCCCGGAGGTGGCGGCGAGGGCGGCTTCCTCGGATTTCGCCAGGGCCAGGGTCTCCTCGACCTGGAGGAGCTCGTCCTCGCGCGCCCGGATCTCGCGCTGCGCGTGGTCCACCTCGGTGAGGAGCGCCGTGTACTCGTGCTGACCCTTGACCGCCTTGCGCTTCGCCTCGGACTTCTTCAGCTGCTCCGCGTAGCCGGCGATCTGGTCGTCGAGCTCCTTCTTGCGGGCTTCGGCCCGCTCGCGCCGCGACGCGAGCTCCTGCCTCTTCCGCCGGAATTCCTGCCAGGCCGCCTCGACGTGGACGAGGTGCTCGGGCGTCCTGTTGCGCCTCTCCGCCTTGGTGCGGGCTTCGAGGAGGAGCTCCTGGAGGTGAGAGAGGCGCTCGAGAGCGCCGGACGGCGATTTTTCGGTCAAAGAACGTCCCCCTGAAAAAGTGAACGGGCGCCCAGCGGCGCCCGTTCCGTCGATCGAATAGTTCTCCGGCGCATCAGAGCGCCGGAGGGAAGGTCAAAGTCTCGTGGCACGCCCGTTCGTTTCTCCCGAACCGATGGGTCCGCTCGGATTCGAACCGAGGACCCGCCGGTTATGAGCCGGTGGCTCTGACCGCTGAGCTACGGACCCACCTGCATTTCCCAGCATAGCACGCCGATCGGGCCGGAGCCCTTTCGGCCCTGTAACGAAACGCACGGAGCCGGCGGAATCTTCCCGGGAAGGCCGGGAAACCTCGCAGGCGTGACGCGCTCGTCGCTTCGGCGAGGGGCCGCGGTCGGGGAGGGCTCACGGACCGCGACGCGCCGTCGCGGCAGGCATCCTCTCCGCGCGGAAGGGGCGGAGGGGGCTCGGGGGAGGCGGTAAGCGCCTCCCCCGATCGAAGAACAGCTGAACCCGGCGGGCCGGATTCCCCGAGAACGCTAGACGTTGACGTCGATGAACGGCCGGAGCTTCTTCGCGCGCGAGGGGTGGCGGAGCTTCCGGAGCGCCTTCGACTCGATCTGGCGAATCCGCTCTCGGGTGACGTTGAAGCTCTTGCCGACTTCCTCGAGCGTGTGCTCGGCCCCGTCGCCGACGCCGAAGCGCATCCGGAGGACCTGCTCCTCGCGCGGCGTGAGGGTCTTGAGCGTCCGGCGCGTCTGGTCGCGGAGGTTCGCCACGATGACCGCGTCGATCGGCGAGACGACGTTGCGGTCCTCGATGAAGTCGCCGAGGTGGCTGTCCTCCTCCTCCCCGATCGGGGTCTCGAGGGAGATCGGCTCCTGCGCGATCTTCATGATCTTGCGGACCTTCGACGCCGGCATGTCCATCCGCTTGGCGATCTCTTCGGCGGTCGGCTCCCGCCCGAGCTCCTGGACGAGCGAGCGCTGCGTCCGGGTGAGCTTGTTGATCGTCTCGATCATGTGGACCGGGATCCGGATCGTCCGGGCCTGGTCGGCGATGGCGCGGGTGATCGCCTGGCGGATCCACCACGTGGCGTACGTCGAGAACTTGTAGCCGCGGCGGTACTCGAACTTCTCGACCGCCTTCATCAGGCCGATGTTCCCCTCCTGGATCAGGTCGAGGAACTGGAGGCCGCGGTTCGTGTACTTCTTCGCGATGGAGACGACGAGGCGCAGGTTCGCGACGATGAGCTCCTGCTTGGCCCGGTCGGCCTCCTCCTCACCGTCCCGGATCTGCCGGAGCGTCTTCTTGATCTCGTCGTGCGAGACGCCGTACTTCTCCTCGAGCTCCTTGAGAAGGACCCGGTACTTGGCGACGCGGCGCTTGTAGAAGTCGATCCGGACCTCGTTCTTCTCCTTCTTCAGGTTCGCGAGGTCCTGCCGGATCTGGGCCTCCGGCATGGCGAACTGCCGGTCGATGTCGCGGAGGATGTTGATCATCCGCTGCAGCGTGGCCGGCGTGAAGTCGATCGAGTGGATGAGCCGGGCGATCTCGGAGATCCGGCGGTCGACGGTCGGGTCGACCGCCGGCTGCGGCTTGGCCGCGGCCTTCTTCGCCGAGGCCTTCGCCGGCTTCTTCGCGGCCTTCGCGGCCTTCTTCTTCTCCTGGAGCTTCCGGAGCTCGCCGTCGAGCTTGGCGATCTTCTTGAAGTGGCCGAGGACCTCCTCGATCCGCTTCGCCGTCCGCGGGTCGACCTCCTCGGAGTCCTCGAGGGCCGCCGCCGCGAACTCGAGGAAGCCGCGGGCGACGTTCTTGTCCTTCTTGGCCGCCTCGACGATCCGGAGGATCTCCTCGAGGACGATCCGGTTCGTGGAGAGCGCCTGGTAGATCCGCGCCTCGCCCCGCTCGATCCGCCGGGCGATCTCGACCTCTCCCTCGCGGTCGAGGAGCTTCACGGTCCCCATCTCGCGGAGGTACATCCGGACGGGGTCGTTCGTCTTCTCGACGGTCGTCAGGTCGGGGAGGACCGCCTCGGAGTGCGCGGCCCCTTCCTTCTTCGGCGTCGCCTTCTCGGGGACGTCCACGATCTCGATCCCGAAGTCCCCGAGCCGTATGTAGACGTCGTCCAGCTCGTCGGGGGTGTTCGAGATCTCCTCGGGAAGTGCCTGGAAAATCTCGTCGTAGAGCAGGTATCCCCGCTCCTTCCCGAGGGCGATCAGCCCGCGCAGCTCCGGGTGCTTTTCTTCGACCGTCACGTCTTCCCCAATCAGCCCCGACTTTCGTCCGGGCGGCGTAGCTCCTGCTTCATACGACGCACCTCCTCGGAAAGCTTCTGCTTCTCGGCGAGAAGGGCAGTCCGGCCGTCCCGGTCATGCCGGGCTTCGGCCTGTGCGATCAACGGCTGCAGTTCGACTCCTCGCTCCTCGAGTCGCCTTATCTTCAGCTGGAGGAGTGGCTTGCGTAGCTTCTCCAGGTCGGGGGCTGCGGGGATCTCGTCCGTCTGCCGGGAGTCCGATAGGAGGAGTCGGGCTACCAGCGCCCCCGCGCCGCCCCCAAGATGGGATTGAAGTTCGGAAAAATCAAGGGTATCCGCCTCCGGAGCCAGGGACTTGAGCTTCTCGGCGACCTCCCGGACGTCGGGGTGAGAAAAGAGCTCGAGCGGAATGCGGGGGACGATCTCCGCCCCGGCCGGCCAGGTCGAGAGGAGGGATTCGAGGACCCGCTCCTCGGCCTCCGGCACCGGTCGGGCGACGGAAGGGGAGGCCGCGGCCTCGGGACGGAGCAGGGTCCGGCGGTTCCGGTCGTGGAGGAGGTCGAGCGGCACGCCGCTCGCGCGCGAAAAGGCCGCGAGGAGCTCGTGCCGGAGGACCCGGTCGGGGGCGACGGAGAGGATCGCCTTCGCCTCGTTGATCCGCGCCGCGCGCTCCGCCGCGTCGCCGGTGGCGGGCGGGATCGAGGCGGCGAGGACGTCGAGGATCGGCCGGGCGGACTCGACCGATTTCCGGAGCGCCTCCGGCCCGTGTGCGCGGAGGAACGAATCGGGGTCGTGCCCGTCGGGGAACGAGACGTGAAAGACCCGGACACCCCGCTCGACGAGGAGAGGGAAGGCCTTCCAGGCCGCGGCAAGGCCCGCGGCGTCCCCGTCGTAGGCGACGACGACGGAGGGAACGTGCCGGGCCAGGAGGTCGGCCTGGGTCGTCGTGAGGGCGGTCCCCATCGAGGCGACGGCCCACGGCACGCCGGCCCTCTCGAAGGCGATCCGGTCGAAGTAGCCTTCGCAGAGGACGAGCCTCTCGCTCTTTCGCGCCCCTTCGCGCGCCCGGTCGAGGCCGTAGAGGACCCGCCCTTTCGTGAATCGCGACGTCTCGGGGCTGTTGATGTACTTGGCCGGGTCGTCGCCGAGCGCGCGGCCCCCGAACGCGAGGACTTCGCCGCGCCCGTCCCGGATCTCGAGCGTCAGGCGGTTGCGGAAGCGGTCGTAGACGCGACCCGAATCGGCGTTCTTCTGAAGGAGTCCGGCCTCGAGGAGGACCTCTTCGGTGAAGGTCCCCGAGAGGGTGCGCAGCAGCCCGTCCCAGGAGTCCGGCGCCGCCCCGAATCCGAGCGCGTCCCACTCCTCTCGCGGCACGCCGCGCCCCTCGAGGACGGCGACCGCCGCGCGGTTCTTCGGGAGCTGCTCGCGGAAGAAACGGGCCGCGGCGACGAGCGCCTCGGCCGCGCGGTTCTCCTTCGCCCGGTCGGCGCGCGTCCCGGTCCGGCGGACCGGGAGCGGGATGCCGGCCCGGCGCGCGAGATAAGCGACGGCTTCCGCGAACTCGAGCTTCTCGGTCTCCCGGACGAAGGTGATCGCATCCCCCTTCGCGCCGCAGCCGAAGCAGTAGTAGAAGCCGCGATCGGGATGGACGTGGAACGAGGGGGTCTTCTCGCCGTGGAAGGGGCAGAGCCCTTTCCAGGAGCTCCCGGCCTTCTTCAGGCCGGTGACGGCGCCGACGAGCGCGACGATATCCGTCGCGGCGAGGACGTCGTGCTTCAGGTCGTCGGTGATCTCGTAGGCGGCGTCCACTCGGCTCTCAGTCCCGGAACGATTCAGGCCCCGCCTTCATTCCGCGAGCGCCGCGCGCGGCGTCCCGGACCCCCGCCGCCAATCCGCGCTCATCGGTCCTTCAGCTCGGCGCTCGCCGGGGGGCTCGGCGCTCGCCGGGGGGCTCGGCGCTCGCCGGGGGGCTCGGCTTCGCGCGCCCCCCGGACCCCCATCGCGAATTCGCTGTCCCGGTTGCCGAAAGGCCCGCGCGCGCCCCCCGGACCCCCATCCCAATCCACGCTCATCAGTCCTTCATTTCCGCGCTCGCCGGGGGGCTCGGCTTCGCGCGCCCCCCGGACCCCCATCCCAATCCACGCTCATCAGTCCTTCATTTCCGC
>JADHED010001018.1_pt1 | contig 26504 bp, 20 predicted proteins | sample 8952041 | NCBI WGS metagenome assembly JADHED01 (sample SAMN16124423, study PRJNA663239) | bioreactor sludge metagenome | isolation source: sludge (control) | place: India:Bengaluru | collected 2018-09-08
TCGACTCCTCGTCCCTCCTTGCGCTCGACCGTGATCCCTCGGCCAGAACACACTGCCGGGCCCGGCGTGCATGGTCAGGCCCTGATGACCCCCGACGGGCCTGGCCCGAAGGGTGGAGCCCGCACGATGCGGTGAGAAGGGCGGGCTAAGGAGGCTGTGAGGAGGTCCCCCGCGAGCCACGCCGGGCCGAGGCGCGGGAAGCGCAAGGAGCGAGGAGGAGGTGACCTGACGGAGTCGGTCACCGACGACGGGCAACGAAGCGATGCGGAGGGCATCGTGCCCTGCCCGGGGAGTTGCCGGTCTCGATGCGGGGAGCGGCCGGGCGGTTTCTGCGGCTTCCGCTCGCACCGAGGCCGGCAACGGGGCCGCGCGACACTGCTCCACAGCCTCTGAAGGGCGGACCGCTACGGCAGGAAGTAGAAGACGACCTCCACGGCGATGAGCAGGATGATGATCCACTCGAGGACCTCCATCCGCCGGGCCGTCGCGTCGTCCGACTGCCGCTCGTGGATCTCCGCCAGCGTCTCCAGTTTCCTCTGGATGCCCGCCCCCCACTCGTTGCTGTGGAAGCGCCGCGCCGCCTGCTGGTAGAGGCGCGCGAGGTACTGGTCCCCCATCAGCTTCAGCGCGCTGTTCACCCCCTCGTAGAGGAACGCCGCCTCGGCCTGCATCCGCGCGATCCGCTGCAGCGCCTCGCCGCGCAGCGCGAACATCCGCCGGAGGCTCCGCGGCCGGGACAGCAGGGAGAAGGCCGCGTCCAGGGATCCGTCGAGCATCTTGTCCAGATGGCGCAGCTGGAGGAGCTCGACGGTGGCGAACTCGAGCACCTCCCGCTCGTCGTCGGTGTCCTGCCCCACGAGCACCGCGGCGAACCAGTCCACGAAGGCGGCGTCGCCGGGTCCGTAGGAGAGGCGGCTCCCCACCGCGTCGGTGACCTCCTGGGACGAGAGCGCGCCGGGCTCCGCGCGGAGGACCCGCGCCAGCGTGCCGCCGTGGTCGGTCCACAGGGCCTCGATGCCCTCCCGGGGCTCGAGGACGAAGACGGCGTAGTCCTCGCACTCCGCGGACACGGTGGGCTTGTCGACCGCCTCGCCCACCGCCGCGACGAGGCGCTCGATGCGGGAACGGGAGTCGACGAGGAGGGCCTCGTGGTCGTAGAGGAGATCGCTCAGCGCCACGAGCCCTTCGAGGTCGGTGTCGAAGGGGATCCGGTAGGACACGCAGGCCCCGCCGAAGTCGTACAGGGAGGCCTCCACGGCGGTGATCTCGTTCTGCGGCCCGACGCGCAGGGGCAGGGCGACCTGGCTCACGCGCAGGGGCCGGCTCCGGTCGCCCTCCCCCGCCGGGGCCCGCCGGGGATGCCGGAAGGGGCCTCCGCGACGGGCGTCCCCCAGGCGCTTCTCGGCGCGATCGAGGTCCACGGCGTAGCCCACATCGTAGGAGAACAGGGCGTGGCAGACGCCTCGGACCTGCATGATCGGGGCCTCCCGGCCGGATCCCCGGCCCGCTCCGATTATCCCACGCCGCCGGTGCCCGCCCGGCAACTGACTGGCGGTCCCGGTCGCGAGCCCGTATCCTCTGGGGCACGCCGCTCTCCGGAGGACCCCCATGCCCGATCCGGCGCTTCCCTTCGACCGGCAGATCGTGGATGACGTCGTCAGGGGGTCCGGCGTCACCGCCGGCACCGCCTCGATCCGGGAGATGAACCGGATCGTGAACACGATCGAGTCGCGACTCGGGACGAAGTACATCCGCATGGAGTTCGGCATCCCCGGCCTCAAGCCGAACCCGGTGGCGATCGAGGCGGAGCGGGACGCGCTGGTGCGGCGCGAACACGGCAGCATCTACCCGCCGTTCGACGGGGTCCCCGAGCTCAAGACCGCCGCCCGCGATTTCGTCCGGGCCTTCCTCGACCTCGACGTGCCCGCACACTGCTGCATCCCGACCGAGGGCTCGATGCACGGGTGCTTCATCGGGATCGGCATCTCGTCGTTCCGCTTCGCGGGCCGGGACACGTTCCTGTTCCTCGATCCGGGCTTCCCGGTGAACAAGCTGCAGTGCCGCGTGTGGGGGGTCCGGACCGAGTCGATCGACCTCTACGACCACCGGGGCGACAGTCTCCTCGCCGCCGTCGAGGAGCGGCTGGCGACGGGGCGCATCGGCGGGCTCATGTACAGCAACCCGAACAACCCGTCCTGGGTGTGCCTCAAGGAGCGGGAGCTCGAGGGGCTCGGCCGGTTGTGCAGCCGGCACAAGGTCATCGCCGTGGAGGATCTCGCATACTTCGGGATGGACTTCCGGCAGGAGTACGGCATCCCCTTCGAACCGCCCTACCAGCCCACCGTGGCGCGCTACACCGACCAGTGGATCGCGCTCATCTCCTCCTCGAAGATCTTCTCCTATGCCGGGCAGCGCGTGGCGGTGGCGGTCGTGTCGCCCGGTCTGTTCGAGGACCGCTGCCCGGACCTGGCGGCGCGGTTCGGCACGGATCGCCTCGGGCACGCTTTCGTCCACGGCGGGATCTACCCGACGACCGCGGGCGTGGTGGCGAGCGCCCAGTTCGGCCTCGCGGCGCTGATGGACGCGGTGGTGGCGAAGCAGTTCGTGTTCACGGAACCGCTCCGCGAGTACGAGCGCCGCGCGCGGGCGATGAAGGCGGCGTTCCTGGAGAACGGGTTCCACCTCGTCTACGACAACGACCTCGGGGAGCCGCTGGCCGACGGGTTCTACTTCACGGTGGCGTGGCCGGGGATGCACTGCACGCGGCTTCTCGCGGAACTGCTGTACTACGGGGTGAGCGCCATCGGGTTGAACAGCACGGGCAGCACGAGGGAAGAGGGCATCCGGGCGTGCGTCTCGCTGACGGCCCTGTCGCAGGTGCCGGAACTGCGCCGGCGCCTTGAGGCGTTCCGTGCCGACCACCCCTGACGGAGTCCGCTTCCTCGCCGGCGGAGGCGAGTCTACAATCCCCGGCCGTCTGATCTCCAGGGGGGGCATGCCATGTCGAACCGGGAAGGGAACGTCCTCGTCGCCCAGGGCGGCGGGCCCACGGCGGTCATCAACCAGAGCCTGGCGGGGGTCGTCCTCGAGGCGCGGCGGCAGCCGGGGGTCCGGCGCGTGTTCGGCGCGGTGCACGGCGTGCGAGGCATCGTCGGCGAGCAACTCGTCGACCTGACGAACGTGACGGCGAGGAATCTCGAGGAAGTGGGGGACACCCCGTCCTCGGCGCTCTGCTCGACAAGGGACAAGCCCGACGCGGCCTACTGCTCGAGGATCTTCGCCGCGCTCCGGGCCCACGAGGTCGGCTGGTTCTTCTACCTGGGCGGCAACGACAGCGCCGATACGTGCCGCATCGTGGCGGAGGAGGCGGAGCGAGCGTCGTACCCCCTGCGCGTCTGCCACGTCCCGAAGACGATCGACAACGACCTGCTCGTGACCGACCACTGCCCCGGGTTCGGTTCGGCGGCACGCTTCGTGGCGCAGGCCTTCGCCGGGGCGAACCTCGACAACCGCTCGCTGCCCGGCGTCTACGTCGCGGTGGTCATGGGCCGGCACGCGGGGTTCCTCACCGCGGCGGCGGCGCTGGCGCGGCGGTACCCGGACGACGGGCCGCACCTCGTGTACGTGCCGGAGCGGACCTTCGACCGCGAGCAGTTCCTCGCCGACGTGAAGGCGGTGTACTCGAAGCACGGCCGGTGCATCGTCGCGGCCTCCGAGGGCATCCACGACGCGGCGGGGAACCCGATCGCGGCGGGCTTCACGGGCGGGGAGAAGGACGCCCACGGCAACGTCCAGCTGTCGGGCACGGGCGCGGTGGGCGACTACCTCGCCGGCCTCGTAAAGGACGGGGCGGGCATCAAGCGGGTGCGAGCGGACACGCTCGGCTACCTGCAGCGCTCGTTCCTCGGGTGCGTGTCGGAGACGGATCGCGCGGAGGCGAGGGAGGTCGGCGAGAAGGGCGTGCACTTCTGCGTGGGCGGGGACCGCAGCGGGTCGGTGGTCATCCGGCGCCTGGCGGACTACGCGGTGGACTACGCCTTCGTCGATCTCGCGGAGGTGGCGCGGAAGTCGCGGGCCATGCCCGACGAGTTCATCGCTCCGGCCGGGAACGACGTCACGGATGCGTTCCTCCGCTACGCCCGCCCGCTCGTCGGTCTCCTCCCCCTCTCCGCCCGCCTCTCCGCCCCCCCGGTGCCGAAGCGCCTCCCCCCCACGAACTGACCGGGACTGTCCACGTCCCCTCCGGCCACGACCTCCATCCCCTCCCGGCCGCCCGGGGGACGAGGGGCCGCCCAGGCCAGCGCAGGCGTTGCAGCCCGGGCGTCGCAGCCCCGATGAAGTGCGGCCGCGGAGAGTCCCCCATCGGGGGACTCGGAGCCCGATCTGCGCCATCGGCGCAGATCGGCCCCGCAGCGAGCGCAGCGAGCGGAGGGGGCTGGTGGGCAGGGCCAGAGTTGAACTGGCGACCCCGGCATTTTCAGTGCCGTGCTCTACCACGGCTGAGCTACCTGCCCAACCCGGGGCGCGAGTTTAGCGTCGGGGCGCGGGGGCGGGAAGGAAATGAACCGGCGCGGTCCTCCGGCGACGGCCGCGGCGGTCAGCGGCGCTGCTCGTCGAGGGCGCGGAGTCGCCGGCTGCCGTCTTCCAGGGCCTCGCGCAGTTCCTGCTTCACGGTCGGGATCCCGGCGACCTCCGCGAGGTCCGGGGGCAGCATCGCCGCGAGCTGGTCGATGACCCGTTCCGCATCCGCCACGTCCGCGAGGCGCTCGGCGCTGTAGGCGCGTCCCGCCGCGGGGTCGCCGGATTCGAGCGCCGCCCGGTAGAGGTCGATCTCGTTCACCCGCCCGAACTTCAGTCCCTTGACGAACGCCCGGAGGGCGTCCCGGGACGGCCCCCTGGCCAGGGCGGCGGCGGCCTCCGGCCGGCGCTCGGCCAGGCGGGCCAGCATGCCGGCCGCGGCGACCCGCGACGGCGTCGGCAAGGCCTGGCCCGTCGCGATCTCGAGGAGCACCGCGCCCGCGCGGGCCCGGTCGAGGAGCGCGAGGCACGCGGCCAACCCGGTCAGGCCCGCCTCGTCGGCGCGGCCTTCCTTCAGTGCGGCGATCAGGAACTCGGCAGCGGCGGGGTCCAGGCGCCCGCGGAGGATCTCGATCAGTCGCACGGTCTCGGGCGTCGCGGGTTCGAACCTGAGGAGGGTCTGCAGGCGCTCGGTGAGGAAGGCGCGGATCCCGGGCTCCGCGATGCGGCGGGACAGGAACAGGGCGGCGGCCGCGCGTTCGTTCCAGTCCCGCGACTCCACGGCGGCGCCGCGCAGCACCTCCACCGCCTGCGGTCCGCCGATCCGGGCCGCGACCTCGAGGAGCGCGGTCCGTCGGGTCGGCAGCACGGACATGGTGCCGGACTGCGGGTCGATGGACCAGCCCGGCAGGTCGTAGGACCACGGCGCCGCGGTGCGGAGGGTCTCCGCCACGCGCGGGAGCAGCGCCGGTCCACCGGCGGCCGCGGCGCGGACGAGGTCGAGCACCCGCCAGGCGGTCTTCGAGCCGTAGCCGCACCAGGTGGCGATCTCCCGGAGGGCCGCCTCGGGGGCGAGCGCGGAGGCGTCCGTGGCCGGAGGCGCCGCCGGCCCGCCACGCGGCAGGAGATAACCGCCGGCGAACCCGGCGAGAAGGCACGCGACGGCGAGGGCGGCGATCTTCACGCGCATGGCTCAGTCTCCGAGGCCCGGCAGGAGCGCGAAGTGCGCCCGGGCGTCCGGGATTCTACCGGGGTTGCGGAGGAGGTAGGCGGGGTGCCAGAGCGCGACCAGCCTCGTCCCCGCGAAGGCCGGGTCGGCGAAGGTCCGTCCGAGGAGGTCGCGGAGCGGCCCGCGAGCACGATCGGGCAGCAGCCACCGGACGGCGGTGGCGCCGAGCAGCGCGAGTCCGCGCGGCGCGACGAGAGCGATCTGGCGGCGGAGGTAGGGCAGGCAGGCGCGCGCCTCCTCCGGAGCGGGCGGCCGGTTGCCCGGCGGGCGGCACTTCGCGACGTTGGCGATGAGCACGTCGCGGGCGGGGTCGAGGCCCGCGCCGCGCAGGAGATCGTCGAGAAGGCGGCCTCCGCGGCCGACGAAGGCGATGCCCTGCCGGTCCTCCTCGGCGCCCGGCGCCTCCCCCACGAGCATCAGTCGGGCGCGGGGATCGCCCCGGTCGACGACGATGCGCGCGCGGCCCGCGGCGAGGGGGCACCGGCGACACTCGCTCGCCGCGAGGGCCGCGCGGAAGGAAGCGTAGTCCGGTTGCGCGAGCACGCGCTCCAGGACGCCGCCGGGTCCGTCGCCGGTCACCGCGGGCCGGCCCCCAGCGCCGCGAGGTCGAACTCCGCGAGGACGATCGGATGGTCGAGGCCGAAGGCGGTGATGACCGTCGGGTCGACCTCGCCGAGGACGCCGAGGGGCGCCCCGTCCGAGGTCATCAGGGCCGCCCGCCCGTCGAGGAACGCCGGCGCGAGCGGGTGCTCGCCGAGGGGCGCCACTTCCGCGGGCCGCAGGAACTCGGCGGCCAGAGCGTCGGCGACGGAGCGGACCGTCGCGTAGTCCGCGCGCGGCCCCATGACGCCCACGGCGACGCGGGCGCGTTGCGCGGCCCCGGCGTCGGTGGCGGTCACGACCTCGCCGATCTCGAAGATCCCCTGCGGCATCTCGCGGGTCTTGTTCAGAGCGAAGTCCGCCATGAGGCCCGACAGCAGGTGCGTCCTGACGATCTCCTGCTGGGGCGAAATGGGGTTCAGGATCCTCGCCTCGGGGCCGCCCTCCGCGGGAAGCCCCATCTTCGCGTAGTGCTCCTCGCGGTTGGTGAGCACGAAGTTCACGACCTCGAAGAAGCCGAGGCCGGTCAGGACGGACCGCACGCGGCGGGCGAGGGCGGACTTCGGGTGCTCCTCCCCCACGGTCATGGTGGGGACGAGGGGCGCGGGCAGTCGGTGGTAGCCCCAGGCGATCGCCACGTCCTCGACGATGTCGACCTCGTGACGCACATCCACGCGATACCGCGGGACGAGGATGGTCAGGTCGCCGGGGCGCTCCCCCGCCTCCACGCCGAAGCGCATCCTGAGGAGGCAATCGCGGGCTTCGGCCTCGTCGAGCGGCACGCCGATGAGGCGCGCCGCGCGCGGGACGGAGAACGTCCGCCGGGAGGGCGCGAGGTCCGGGGTCCGGCGCTCGCCGTCGGGGGAGACGACGCGGACGGTGCGCGCCGCGCCTCCCATCTCGCAGACGTCGGACACGAGGAGCGCGAGGCAGTCCTCCACGGCACGGCGGTCGGTGCCCGTCACGTCGATGAACACGCGGGTCGTTCCCTCGCGGAGCCTCGTCTCCTCGCTGTTGATGATCGGCGGCATGGAGAGCACGCGGCCCGCGGAGTCCATGAGGATCGGGTAGCGGTCGAAGCCGTGGAGGAGGGCGGCGTAGTCGCGGCCCTTCGGATGCTCGGCGAGGATGTCGGAGAGGGAGAGCGTCCGGCCCGGCATCCCGAGGGGCGTGAACGCGAAGTCCGGCGGGCGCACGGTGTAGAGGATGCGGCCGGACAGGGCCGACAGGTCGTAGGCGCCGATGCTGGCCTTGCCCCGGCCGCGGCCGACGCCCCAGTGGAGGTCCTCCTGCAGGCGGAACAGCAGCACGAGGGCCTCCCGCGTCAGGGGCGGGAAGGTGACTTCGGCGGCGGCGATGTGCGGACGGACGGGCAGCACGCCGGGGTCGACCTCGACGACGAGGTCGCCGTCGGACGGCGCGTAGTCGGGCAGGCCGGTGCGGCGGCCAAGGTAGCCGGAGAGGGCGCGGGCGAGGCCCGTGGCGTTGAACAGGTCCGGCCGGGCGGGCAGGAGTTCGAGGTACACGCGCTCGTCGCGGCCGACGAGCGGGAACCGCTCCTCGGCGCGGTGTCCGCAGGCGTCGCACTCCGCCGGCGGCGGCTCGTGGGGCAACCGGTCGAGCGCGTTCCCGCAGGCGGGGCACTCGAAGAGGTTGACCTCCGCGAGGTCCTTGAGGTCGCAGCCGAGACGGTCGATGGCCTCGGCGAGGGCCGCGCTGTCGATGTCCGCGTGGAGCATCCGCTTGAGCCCGGCGGTGGAGATCCCGACTACCGGCACAGCGGCACCTCCCGGATCCACTTCAGGTCCGGTTCGTAGAGACTGCGGATGTTCTCGGCGCCGTAGCGGAACAGGGCGAGGCGCTCGAGTCCCAGGCCCCACGCGAGGACGGGGACACGGCAGCCGAGGGGCTCGGTGACCTCGGGCCGGAAGATGCCCGACCCGCCGAGCTCGACCCAGGTCTGCCGCGACTCGAGCCACACGTAGACCTCCGCCGAGGGCTCCGTGTAGGGGAAGAACGACGGCTTGAACTTCACCTTCGTGAAGCCCAGCTTGCGGTAGTACTCGGTCAGCGTCCCCTTCAGCGTGGCGAGGCTCGCGCCCTCGTCGACGATGATCCCGTCGATCTGCACGAACTCCGGCAGGTGCTTGTAGGTCACGGTCTCGCGCCGGAACACCTTGCCGATGGTGAAGATCTTGCGCGGGGCGGTGGGATCGGCGGCCAGCGCCCGGATGGTGGTGGCCGTCGTGTGCGTTCGCAGGATCGCCTGCCGCGCCTTGTCGGGGGACCAGCGGTATCCCCACCCGGTGGAGCCCGTGTCGCCGCCGTCCTCGTGCGTGCGGCGGACGCGGTCGACGAGGGCCGCGTCCTCGGGCAGCGGGAGCGCCGCCGGGCGCGAGAGGTAGAACGTGTCCTGCATCTCGCGCGCCGGGTGGTCCTGCGGCTGGAACAGGGCGTCGAAGTCCCAGAAACCGGACTCCACGAAGTCGGTTTCCCACTCCGTGAAGCCGAGGGACAGGAAGGCCTGCCGCGTCTCCTCCACGATCCGGGAGATGGGGTGGACCTTCCCCGGCCGGCGGATCTCCGCGGGCAGGGAGACGTCGAAGCGCTTGAAGGACACCTCGCGCCAGCGGCCGGTGGCCAGGAGCTCCGGCGTCAGGGCGGAGACCTCCTCCACGGCGGCCACCTCCCCCGCCGCCGCGCGGCCGGCCTCCGTCGGCTCGGCCTCCCGCAGCGCGCGGGCCTTCAGGCGGACGAGTTCCTTCCGCGAGCGGAAGAGGCCGAGGACGGCAGCGGCGTCGATCCCGTCGGCGGCGAGGTCCTCGATGTAGTGGAGCTCTCCGCGCGCGATGCGCCCGAGCGCGACCTCGTCCGGCGTGGGTCCGAGGAGGGCGTCCATGCCGGCCTCGGTGACCTTCAGGAGGTCGGCCCCCGTCTCGGAGGCCTTGCGGGCCCACTTGCGTCGGAAGATCCACTGGACCGCGGCGGCGCCGTCGAACCCGCGCTCGGCGGCCAGGGCCGGCACGTCGCCGAGGAGCATGGTCTCGCGGAGGTCGAGGACGGTGAGGAGCTGACGCTCGGGCAGGCCGACCTGCGCCGCCTTGCGCCCCTCCTCGGTGAGCACGCCCTCGGTCAGGCTCCGCTCGCGGACCAGGACCCAGCCGCGGTCCGCGAGGGACTTCACGGCGGCGGCGACGAGCGACTGGTCGAGCCGGAGCGACGCGACGAGGGAGGCGAAGCCGACCGCGCCCGGAGCGGCGAGCAGGGCGTGGAGCACGGCATACTCGTGCTTCGGCAGTCGGGTCGTCATGCCGGGACCTCCGGACCGGGGCGGAAAGACCCCGAGTTTAGGAGCCGGTGCGCCGTCGGGCCACGGGAAAACTCCCGGGCCGCCGGGCGGGCCGCGGAGAGGGTGCCCGCCTCGGGACTCTCACGGGCGAGCGGGGCGGCCGGCCTCGGCCACGATCCGCGCCAGCTCCTCGCGGTCGCGGCGGATCTGCGCCACCAGCGCCTCGACGTCGGGGAACCGGCGCTCGCGGCGGATGGCGGTGATGAACCGGACCTCCAGATACTCGCCGTAGAGGTCCTCGCTGAGGCCGGGAATGTGGACCTCCACCCGGTGCTCCCCCGTCTCGCCGGTGAACGTCGGCCGCCGGCCGAGGTTGACGAGGGCCGGCAGCCAGACCCCCCGGACCCTCGCCCACGCGGCGTACACACCGTCCGGCGGACACAACTCCCCCTCGAGGTCGATGTTGGCCGTGGGGAAGCCGATCTCCCGGCCCCGCTGGTCCCCGGGGACCACCCTTCCGTAGACCGCCACCGGGCGCCCGAGCATGGCCTGCGCGAGGTCGTGGTCGCCGCGGAGGATCGCCTCCCGGATCGCGGAGGAGGAGACACGCTCGCCGTCCATGAGGACCGGGGGCGCGGACCGCACGACGATGTCCTTGTCCTTCGCCCACGCGCGCACGAACTCCAGGTCCCCCTCCCGGCCGCGGCCGAACCGGGAATCGAACCCGAGCACCAGCCCGCGGACCCCGAGGCCGTCGCGGAACACCCGGTCGCAGAACTCCCCCGCCGGGATGTCGCGGGTGTCCGCGTCGAACGGCAGGAGGACGGTCGTGTCGATTCCCTGGCGCTCGAGGAGGGCGAGGCGATGCGGCACCGAGGTGATCGGCGGCGGCGCCCGGCCGGTCAGCACGATCCGCGGGTGCGCGTCGAAGGTGATGGCGACGGACTCCCCACCGAGTTCCTGGGCGAGCTCGAGGGTGGCGTCGATGACCGCCCGGTGCCCGAGGTGCATCCCGTCGAACACGCCGATCGTGGCGGCGGGCGAACGGAACTCCCCTGGAGACAACGCGGAGAAGCCGCGGAGGACCCTCATCGGCGGACGGTGCAGGGCCCCTCGAAGTCCTCCTCGAGTTCCCGGAGCGGGCGCTTCAGCCTCATCCGGTCGGCCGGCGTCATCTTCGAGATGTAGACGATGCCGTCGAGGTGGTCGATCTCGTGGAGGAAGCACCGGGCCAGCATGCCCATGGCCTCCTCCTCCACGACCTGGCCGTCGAGACGCTGGTAGCGGACGCGGATCCGGGCGGACCGGGTGATGAGGCCGGTGAGGCCGGGGAAGGACAGGCACCCCTCCTCGATCCCCGCCGAGCCCTCCTCGGAGAGGACGACGGGGTTGACGGCGACCCGGATGTCCCCCTCCTGTCCGGTCCCGGAGACGACGGCGACGCGTCGCAGCCACCCCACCTGGTTCGCCGAGAGCCCGAGCCCCCGTGCGGCGATCATGGTCCGGACCATGGCCTCGGCCATGCCGCGCACCTCGTCGTCGATGGCGTCCACCGGCGCCGCGACCTGACGGAGGATGGGGTCCGGGTAGTGGATGATCTCGAGGAGGGAGGGGATGGTCAGGTCGGGCATGTCGGTCCCGGGGGCCGCTCGGCGCCCCCGTCGCAGGCTTCCTAAATCGTTGGCAGAGAGTATCATTGGGCGCATTCGGGGCTATGGACTTTTTTGTTGCAGGGGTCTCGTGGCAGGGCTAGATTCCGCCGCTTCCCTCCGCCCGGGGCCCCCTGAACCGGGGGTGCACGAATGGCTTCACCGCAGGCACAGAAACTGGTCGAGAAGGCCCAGGACGCGGCCCAGCGCCGCGCCTGGGACGCCGCCATCGAGTTTTTCCACCAGGCGCTCCAGTACGACCCGGACCAGGGGGATGCCCGCCTCGGGCTCCGGAAGGCGGAGTTCGAGAAATACTCGGCCTACTACCCGAGCACGCTGAGCCGGATGTTCTCGACGCTCGGCGGGCGGTTCGCCATGTTCGTGGCGGGCCTGACGAAGAAGCCCGACCGGAAGATGGAGGCCTGCGAGAAGGTCCTTCTCAAGGACCCGAAGAACATCGCGGTCGGCCTCACGCTCGGCGCGGCCGCCGAGGCCGCGGGCCACAAGAACGCGGCGCTCGCCGCCTACCGCGGCGCCCTCCTCGCCGACGCGGACAGCGTGGAGGCGCTGAAGGGCGAAGGTCGCGCGCTGGCCGCCCTCGGCAAGCCGCGCGAGGCGCTCCTGTCCTACGAGAAGGCGCTGAAGCTCTCCCCGCGCGACCAGGAGGCGGCGCGCATGCGGAAGAACCTCGCCGCCGAGGTCTCCATCTCCGCCACCGGCATCGACCGCGCGGAGCACTCCCGCGACGTGCTGCGCGACAAGGACGAGACCAGTCGCCTCGAGGACCAGGCGAAGGTTGTCCGCGGCGAAGACGACATCCTGAAGTCCGTGCAGGCGATCGAGGACGCGCTGAAGTCCTCCCCGAACGACCCGAAGCTGCTGACGGAACTCGGCTCCCGGTACGCCGCCCTGAAGGACTTCGACCGGGCCATCGACGCCTACGAGCGGGCCTACAAGGCGCAGCCGACGAACTTCTCGCTGCGCGAGCGCGCCGGGGACCTGAAGATCGCCCGGTACGACCGTCTGGTCCGCGAGGCCGAGCAGTCCGGCGACGAGGCCGCCACGGAGGCCGTGAAGGCCGATCGCCTGAAGTTCCACGTGGAGGAGTACCGGGAGCGCGTGCGGGAGCACCCCACCGACCTGGTGCTGCACTTCCACCTCGGCCGGTCGCTCTACCAGGTCGGGGACCTGGACGGCGCCATCGCCGAGTTCCAGCAGACGATCCGCGACCCGCGCCGCAAGATCGAATCCCTCACGATGCTCGGGAACTGCTTCATCCGCAAGGGCATGCACGACCTCGCCGAGAACCAGCTGCGCAAGGCGCTGGAAGAGGCGCCCGGCATGACCGACCGGACGAAGGACATCCTCTACAGCATCGGCAAGCTCAAGGAGATGCAGGACAAGCACTCCGAGGCTCTCGACGAGTACAAGAAGATCTACGAGGTCGACATCCACTACCGGGACGTGTCCGCCCGCATGGATGCACTGAAGAAGAAGCTCGCCGGGGGCTAACCCCCGCGGGCGGAGAGAAGAACCGATGGCTCACTCAGTCTCGTCCCGCAAGCGCATCCGCCAGAACGAGCGCCGCCGCGTCCGCAACCAGGCCGTCAAGTCCGCGATCCGCACGGAGATCAAGAAAGTGCGGGCGGCCGTGCAGGCCGGCGACCCGGCGAAGGCGCAGGCGGCCCTGAAGGCCGCCACGAAGCACCTCGACAAGGCCGCCGGCGGCTGCATCCACCGCAACCAGGCCTCCCGCAAGAAGGCCCGGCTGCAGGCCGCCGTCAACAAGCTGAAGAAGGCCTAGTGTGGTGAGTCAGAAGTCCGCTACATTCGAGGGCCGCCGCATCCCGCCCCGCGGCGTCGCTCGTCGGTTGCGACCAGCCTAGGTCGCGCCCTCCTCGCTCCTTGCGGACCGGGCGCGGCGGCGCTCTCGGTGTGACGCGGGACTTCTGACTCACCACACTAGTGCGGTGAGTCGGCAGTCGGCCGGATCCTAGCCCGACCGGCCGCGGGCTCCCCGGGAGCCCGCTCCCACGTCGTCTCCGACGGCGTGGAGGTCGGCCAATGCCGCAACCCGCCCCGCTGCCATCGCGAGCCTCCGCGCCTCCGGCGCGGGAGCGGCCTCCGGTGGAAGCCGCGATCGGCTCGCGCTCGACGGGCACGACCCGTCCGGGTCGCCGCCTCCTGGCTCCCTGCGGACCGGGCGCGGCGGCGCCCGCGGCGAGACGCGGGACCTCCGGCTCGCCACACCGGCCCGCACTTCTCCGCGCCCGCGTGGTACCGGCCGGCTACTCCACGCCTCCATCCGGCCGGCGTGAGGTGCCATCTCCTTTGCGGGACCGGAGGGACTGGTAGGAGGCATAGCGCATCTGCTTCTTCTCGGACGCCTCGAGCACCGCCGAGATCCGGTGGCCGCGCTCGAGCAGGTCCCGCACCGCCTGCTCCACGTCCGGGTCGCCGGGGAACTCCGCGCGCAGGTCGTGGGCGGCGGCGTGCAGGATCTTCTGCGCACCGTTGTAGTCCCCCTTGTCGTGCCGGGCCAGCGCCGCGCGGATCGCGAGCTGCGCCGCGTGCTCGGCGAGCCGCGCGACGACGGCTCGATCCACCGGCTGCCTCTCGTCCTCGGCGTCCGGCACGCGGGTCCAGGTCAGTTGCGCGAAGTGCGACGCGAGGCACCCCTCCCGGTCGGAGAGGCGGAACTCGAGCCGGAAGGTCTCTCCCGCGTCGCCGGGGGGGAACTCCGCCGCCAGCACGACGCAGACCTCGTCGCCCGAGGCCAGGTCACCGAGCTCGCAGACGAGCCGCCCGTCGCCCGGCGCGTTCGCGAAGAGGCTCAGGAGCTCCGTGCGGGTCCGCGGCGGGAGCGTGACCTCGAGGCGGACGTCTCGAGCGACGATCGCGAGCGTCTCCCCGATCTCGGAGGCGAGGAAGTCCGGGATCTGCACCGCCTGCTCGACGTAGAACGCGTGCCCCGCGCCCGCGGAGGACATGTCCTGGAGCAGCTTCTCGTCGAAGTCCGCCCCCACCCCGAAGGTGGAGGTGACCACACCCCGCTGCCGCAGCGCCCCCGCGTGACCGACGATCTCCGCGGGGTCGGTCAGACCGGCGTTGGCGAGGCCGTCGGTGAGCAGGAGGCAGCGACCGAGCGTGTCGGGGGCGAGGTGCCGCGCGACCTGCTCGCAGCCGCGCAGCCAGCCGCCGGCGAGGTCCGTGGATCCGCGGGCCTCGACCGCGGCCAGCCGCGAGAGGGCGTTCTGCCGCGCCTCGGACGTCGCGGGCGTCGACTCGACGAGGACGTCGACCCGGTCGTCGTAGACCACCAGTGCGAACCGGTCCGTGGGCGAGAGCAGCCGGAGCGCCCGCGCCGCGGCTTCCTTCGCCAGGCGGATCTTGGCGCCGCCCATCGAGCCCGAGCGGTCGAGGACGATGGCGAGGTTGAGGGGCGGCCGGCTCCGCTGCGCGACGGCGGTCGGCGCGGTGAGGTCGACGACGATGCCCCGGCGGCTCGGGCGGCAGCTCGGGATGAGACTGCGGTCGGTGCGGACGTACATGGGTCAGTTCTCCTCCAGTATCCGGCGGGCGGCAGCGACCACTCGGTCGACCCTCCGGTTCATGTCGCGCGACAGGGGCCGGCGGACGTGCAGCTCGATGTCCTCGGCCAGGACGATGCGGTCCCACTGGGAGCGCTCCGTTCCCGGCCGGCCGACATCGGAACGGGGCCGTTCGCGGGGGGTGTACGACAGAGCCTCGGCGAGCACGCCGCGCACGTAGTCGAGCGCCGAGGCCGGCCGCGGGGAGCTGCTCTCCTGAAGGAGCCGCTCCATCTCCCCGGTTCCGAGACCGGTCAGCGTCTTCCGGATCTCGGCGAGCGGCAGGTGCCGGCCCTTCAGCAGCCGGATCGCACGGAGGCGGAGCAGATGCTCGTCGTCGTACCGCGCCCCCGGCCCCGTGGTGCTGGCCGGCGGCAGGAGGCCCTGCTGCACGTAGAAGTGCACCGTGCGCGGGGTCACGTCGGCGAGGCGGCTGAGCTCCTTCAGGTCGTAGCGATCGGCGCCCATGCCCCACATCTTAACAGCGGAACGTTACGCTGTCAAGATTACGGGTCCGTGTCGGTCGGCAGCTTGGCCAGCGCCCGCCGGAAGATGCGACGGGTCAGCAGGTTGGCGACCTTCTTGACGAGGAGGCGATGCGGCGCGAGCCAGGCCCGCGCCCGGCGCACGAGAGCCCCCTCGGCCTCCGAGAAGGGCGTCCCCGTGCGGTGCCGACGGTTCTTCAGCACGTGGTACACGTCGAACAGGGCCAGGGCCCGCAGGGAGGCGGAGCCGGGCGGCAGGGCGAGCGCCAGCTGGAAGTCGAGCACGCCCGGCGTGCCGTCCGGCTGCACGACGACGTTCGCCTCCTTGTGGAGGTCGTTGTGGACGATGCCGCGGGCGTGGAGCGCCCGGACGGCCGCGAGCAGGCGATCGAAGAACACGGCTGGCGGCGCGGGAGCGCGCGGCAGCGCCACGCCCGGAAGGTACTCGCGGACCAGCACGTGGTCCGCCGGCCGGGCGAGGAGGCGCGGGACGCCGGGCACCCCCTCCGCTCGCCGCAGCAGGCGGGCCTCGCGCGCCGCCAGGAACCGGTCCACCTCCCGCGACAGCAGGGGGATGCGCGGCCGCATGCGGAGCGACTTGCGGACCGCGGGGCGTCCGCGCCAGATGACGAGTTCGGTCGTCGCCAGGCGTCCGCCCTTGAGGAGTCCGGTCACGAGACGGCCCGGATGGCGCGGGCGAAGCCGGGCAGGGCCCGCTGCGCCACCGCATCCGGTACGGCGTAGGAGATGCGGAAGTGGCCCGGCCAGCCGAACGCCACGCCCGGCACGGTGAGGATGCGCTCCTCCGCCAGCCGCTCGACGAACGCCACGTCGTCCCCGCCCGGCGCCTCCGGGAACAGGTAGAACGCCCCTTCCGGACGGACCATGCGGTAGCCCATGGCCGTGAGCTCGCCGTGGAGGAGGTCCCGCTTCCGCTCGTAGTCGGTGACGTCCACCGTGGAGTCCTGCAGTCCCGTGACGAGACGCTGCATGAGCGCGGGAGCGCTGACCATCCCGAGGGCCCGCTGGTTGAACACCATGCCCCGGAACAGGTCCTGGGCGGCCGACATGCGCGGGTTGAGGGCGACGTAGCCGATGCGCTCGCCGGCGAGGTTCAGGTCCTTGGAGTAGGACGTCACGACGGCGGCGTTCTCGTAGTGCGGGAACACCCACGGCACGCGCAGGCCGTCGTAGATGATGCGCCGGTAGGGCTCGTCGGCGATGAGGAGGATGTCGCGGGAGAGCTCGCGCTCCTTCGCGGCCAGCATCCGGCAGGCCTCGCGGAGACGCTCCTCGCGGTAGACGACGCCGGTGGGATTGTTCGGGGAGTTGAGGATGACCGCCGCCGTGCGCGGCGAGACCGCCGCCTCCACCGCGGCGACGTCGATCTGGAACTCCGCGTCCGTGCGGACCACGCGGATCGCGCCGCCGTGGGAGTCGGCGTAGAACTCGTACTCCGGGAAGAACGGCGCGAGGACGATGACCTCGTCCCCCGGTTCGAGGACCGCCTTCAGAAGGACGTTCATCCCGCCGCCCGCACCGGTGGTCATGACGACGTGGCGGGCGTCGAAGGGCAGGCCGGTCCGGCGCTGCAGGTAGGTCGCCACCGCGGCGCGCGTCTCGGTGTAGCCGGCGTTGGGCATGTAGCCGTGCATGCCGGGGATCGGGCGCTCGGCGAGATCGCGGAGCGCCGCGGTGAATGCCAGCGGAGGCTCGAGATGGGGGTTCCCGATCGAGAGGTCGGACACCGCGTCGGCGCCGTAGCGCGCCTTGAGCTCGAGCCCCTTCTCGAACATCAGCCGGATCCAGGAGGATCGCTTGAGGAGCCCGGCGACTCGGCGGGAGAGGCCCATGTCGGTCTAGATAGGCCAAACCCGTCGCCCCGTCGCACAATTTCCGGGCGCCCCCCTTACAACGGTGCCAGGTCAGTTTCTAAGCCCTCGCGGCGGCGAGGGTCGCGACGCCCCCGCGATCGCGCAAGTCCTCAGAATCTGACCTGGCACCGGCGTTAGGACTACTTCGTGCCGAAGACCTGCGGATAGCGGTAGTAGACCTCCATGCACATCACCAGGAGGGCCGTGGAGTACACGCGGCCGCCGTCGCGGCCCCAGGGGTCCACGGGGTCCCAGGACCCCTTGAACGACACCGGGTCCTTCCTCTGGTGGTCGATCACGGCGGTCTTCAGTGCCTCGAGCCACGTCTTCCACGGAGTGCCGCCGACCTGGAACATGGCGAGGCTCCCGTAGTACCAGTAGTACATGTCGATGGCGCCCGAGGTCTCGTCCCACACCGGCAGCGCCTTGAGGCACAGGTCCGTTCCCTTGATGATGACCTCGCTCCTGCGCGGATCCTCGCCGCAGAAGATGCGGGACAGGACGCCGACCGCGGTGAGCGACTCCGACTTGTCCGCCGGCCACTTGTCCATCACGTCCTGCGGACGGGCCGGGCCGGTGCCGCGCGCGGTGTAGCCCACGCGGCCGTACTCGGGCTCGGTGACCTTGTCGAACCACGCCCGCGCGCCGTCGAAGGCGCCCTCGTCCACGCGCAGGTTGCACACCTTCGCCGACTTCAGCGCCATGACCATCCACCCCGTCACGGAGGAGTCGTTGTCACCGGGGCGGACGCCGTACCGCCAGGCGAGGTAGGGGTTCTGGCACTTGTGGACGAAGTCGATGGCGTTCTGCGCGCTCTGCCGGAACAGCGGCGACCCGGTGAGCCCGTAGGCCTCGGCCATCGCCAGCGCGCCGATCGCGTGGTTGTAGGTGAAGTGGTTCGTGGTGCGCGGGCCGAAGCACCCCTCGGGGTCCTGGATCTGCTTCAGGTACTTGAGGCCGCGCGACACCGTCGCCTTGTAGCGGCCATGCTTGTGGGTCTCGCCGGCGCCGAGGAACGCGAGGAGCGCGAGGCCGGAGACGCCGGGGTCGTACATGGCGTTCCCCGCGCCGTCGCACACCGGCGGAACCCGGTCGTGCTTCATGAAGCCGTCGCAGTCCCACATCCCTTCTTCGTCCTGGTGCTCCTTCAGCCACTCGAGGCCGAGGTCGGAGGCGCGGTCGAGCATCTTCCCGCTGCCGCCGCCCCGCGTGCGCCGCCGCCCCGCGAACGGGCCGCCGCCGTCGCCGCCGGCGCCACCGCCGATGCCCATGACGTTGTTCGTGCTGGGCCCCTCGAAGGGCGAGTTCCCCTCGAACTCCGGACGGCCGGGGTCGGCCGCCGGTTCGTCCACCACGTCCTCCGTGGGCTCGGCGACGTCGTCGATCACGGGGTCCTCCGGCGGCACCTCGGGGACCTCGAGCGGCTTCATGTCCTCGATGGGCGGCTTCAGTTCGTCGGGCGGAGGCGGCGGGAGCACGTCCTCGATCACGCTGCCCGCGACGGCCGCGGTGAGCTCCGTCCGTGCCGCGCCGAAGTCGACGCAGGTGAGGGCGAAGACCAGGAGCCCGTGCAGGGCGAGAGAGGCGAGCCACCACGGCGTGCGCCGGACCGACTCGTAGAGGAGGGCATCGAAACTGCGGTGCTGCGGAAAAGCGGACATGGCCAGGCTCCTTTTGCGCTGGCCGGTCCGATCCCGATCCGCCCTGACAAACGGACGCGGGCCGGGAAGGTTCAGCGGCCCGTGTAGAACACGCGCGTGGCGTGCCAGAACACGTCGAGGCAGAGGACCATGAACGCCGTGGAGGCCACGCGGCCGCCCTCGCTCCCCCAGGGATCGACCGGGTCCCAGGAGCCGGCGAAGGCGGGGGGAGCGGTCCGCTGGTGGTCCGCGATCGCCGGGCGGAGTGCGGCGTTCCACTCCTTCCACACGTCGCCGCCGAAGTGGAAGGCGGCGCCGGTCCCGAAGAGCCAGTAGCACATGTCGACTGCGCCCGTGGCCTCCTCCCAGCGGGGCAGGCACCCCCGGAGGCGCCCGGTTCCCTTCATCACGATCCCGCTCCTCCGCGGGTCCTCGCCAAGCCGGATGCGGAGCAGGACACCCAGGGCGGTGAGGGACTCGGACCGGCCGGCGGGCCACCGCTCCCGGGCCTCCGGCGGGCGGTCCGGTCCGTCGTCCCGGGACGTGTAGCCCACGCGACCCGTCCCGGGGTCCGTGACCCGGTCGAGCCAGGAGCGCACTCCGGCGAGCGAGGCCTCGTCGACCCGGAGGCCGGCGTCCTTCGCCGAGAGGAGGGCCATGGCCATCCAACCGGAGACGGAGGTGTCGCTCTCCCCCGGCCGCACCCCATACCGCCAGGCGGCGGAGGGGTTTCGGCAGGCCTCGATGAAGTCGACCGCCCGCTGGGCGCTCCGGCCGTGCACCGGCGACTTCCCCCAGGCGAAGGCCTCGACCATGGCCAGCGCGGCGAGGGCGTGATCGTAGACGAAGCGGGCGTCCGTCCGCGGGCCGAAGCAACCCTCCGCGTCCTGGATCCGCCGGAGGTACGCAAGGCCGTGGGCCACCGTCTCCCGGTGGCCGCCGCGGCGGTGGGTCTGGCCCGCGCCGAGGAACGAGAGGAGGGCGAGACCGGTGACGCCGGGGTCGTGGTGCGGGCTCCCGCCGCCGTCGCAGACCGGAGCGGCGCCGTCGTGCTTCATGAAGCCGTCGCAGTCCCACCGGCCGTCCTCGTCCTGGTGGCGCGCGAGCCACGCGAGACCGGGCTCGACGGGGTTCACCCGTCGACCGCCCGGTGGGGCCAGGGACGGCCTCTCCTCGGGGCCGGGCACCGGGGCCGGCGGCGCGACGGCGCACGGTCGTCCGGCCAGCAGGAGGCCCGCCACGACGGCGGCCGCGATCCCGAGTCCGGCCCCGACGGCGCGCTGTCGCGAGGTCATGTTCCGCGTCCCTTCGTGCCGGTCCCCGTCACCGCGCGGCGGCACCCGGCCCGGAAAACAAAGGCGCCGCGGCCGGTGAGGGCCGCGGCGCCGGGAGTGCTGTCGGTCGGTGCGGGTCTACTTCGTGCCGAACACCCGCGCATACCGGTAGTAGACCTCCATGCACATGACCATGAGGGCGGTGGAGTACACGCGGCCACCGTCACGGCCCCAGGGGTCCAGCGGGTCCCAGGAGCCCTTGAACGAGACCGGGTCCTTCCGCTGGTGGTCGATGCACGCCGTCTTCAGGGCCTCGTTCCAGGTCTTCCATGCATCGCCGCCGACCTGGAAGATCCCCAGCGTCGCGTAGTACCAGTAGTACATGTCGATGGAGCCCGAGGCCTCGTCCCACAGCGGCAGGGCCTTGAGGCAGAGGTCGGTGCCCTTCATGATGACCTCGCTCTTGCGCGGGTCCTCGCCGCAGAAGATGCGGGAGAGGATGCCGACCGCGGTGAGCGACTCGGACTTGTCCGCCGGCCACTTGTCCATCACGTCCTGCGGACGGGCCGGGCCGGTGCCGCGCGCGGTGTAGCCCACGCGGCCGTACTCGGGCTCGGTGACCTTCTCGAGCCACGCCTTCATGCCGTCGAAGCCCGCGTCGTCGACGCGGAGGCCGGCGGCCTTGGCGGACTTGAGGGCCATGATCATCCAGCCGCTGACCGACGTGTCGTTGTCCTGCGGCCGGACGCCGTACCGCCAGGCGAGATACGGGTTCTGGCACTTGTGGACGAAGTCGATGGCGTTCTGCGCGCTCTGCTTGAACAGCGGGGAGGCCGTCAGGGCGTACGCCTCGGCCATCGCCAGCGCGCCGATCGCGTGGTTGTAGGTGAAGTGGTTGCTGGTGCGCGGGCCGAAGCAGCCCTCCGGGTCCTGGATCTGCTTCATGTACCGCAGGCCTTCCCGGACGGTCTTCTTGTAGCGGCCGTGCTTGTGGGTCTCGCCCGCGCCGAGGAACGCGAGGAGCGCGAGGCCGGACACGCCGGGGTCGTACAGCGCGTTGCCCGCGCCGTCGCACACCGGCGGGACCTTGTCGTGCTTCATGAAGCCGTCGCAGTCCCACACGCCTTCCTCGTCCTGGTGGTTCTTCAGCCACTCGAGGCCGAGGTCCACGGCGCCCTCCGTCTTGGCGCCGCCACCCATCGCCTTCAGGTTGCGGTGGCCGCCGCGCCCGCCGAACGCGCCGCCCGCGCCGCCGCCGATGCCGATGGCGGCGTTCGTGGACGGGCCCTCGAAGGGCGCATCCGAGATGAAGTCCTTCTGGCCGAGGGACTCCTCGAACGGCAGGTCGTTGTCGGTCTCGTTGTGGTCGGAGACCTTCGCGTCCTTGATGACGGGGTCTTCGATGACCTTCTCTTCCTGCTCGATCGGCTTCGTCTCCTCGATCTCCGGCTTCACCTCTTCCTTCAGGGGGTCGAGGTTCTCGGCGACCGTGGACTGGACCTGGGCGTTCTCCGCGTTCATGGCGGAGCCCCAGGAGAAGAGGTTGAAGAACCACGCCACGAAGGCGTGGATCACGATGGAGAGGAGCCACCAGGGCGTCTTGCGCAGCTGCTGGTACAGGATGTCGTTGAACGTCTGCTGTTCGGTGACGTCCCGCCAGCTTCCCTGCTGCTGCTGACCGTAACCGGGCATGGTCTGACCTCCGGACAAGGCGTCGAAGCCTCAGTCTATGTCTCCGCGACGACCCTGTTCAACGAAAACGGCCATCCGCGGTTCACCGAAAACCGACAGTCACCCAAGTCGTTGATACTGAACGGATTGCGTCATCTCGACAACTCCTCGAAGGTCGCCGCCAGGTCCGCGGCGAGCCGGTCCCGGAGCATCTTCTTCAGGCGGGCCGGCTCGATGACCGCGTCCTCGAGGATCGCGAGCTGGATCTGGATCTGGGCGACTTGCCGCTTGAGGGCCGTCAGGTTCGCCTCGATCTCCTCCCGGACCTCGGGGAAGGGCCGGTTCCGCTCCGTGGTCCGGCGGTCGAGTCTCAGCACGAGGAACCCGGTGCGGAGGGGGACGGGGTCGGAGACGTCTCCGGGCTTCGCGCTCCAGGCGAACTTCTCCACGTCGTCCCCGTTGCGGGCGCCCCGCGACAGCGGCTCCCGGAACACCTCGAGGGGTTCCTTGTGGACCTCCTTCACGAGGGCGGCGAAGTCCTCGCCTCCCCGCGCCCGGGCGGCGATGGCTTGCGCCGCCTGCTCCGCCGCCGCGCGCACCTCGCCGGCGGAGAGCCCCTCCTTCTGGTGGTCGGCGAGGCGCACGAACACCGCCTGCAGGAAGGCCTGCTCCGTCTCGTGGAACATCTCCGGGTGGCGGTCGTAGTACGCCTGCACCTCGGAGGGGCGCACGAACGTGTCGGCGAGAGCCCGGTACTTCGGGTTCTCCGTCTTCACGTCGCCCAGCGCGACCGCGTAGAAGGAGCGGATCTTCAGGAGGCGGAGCTGATCCCGCTCCCACTCCCAGCGCGCCACGCCGCGCTCCTCGAGGTCCTTCTCCAGCGTCGTACCGCGCTTTTTCGCCTCCTCGTCCTCGGCCTTGGCGACGCGCTCCACGTCCGCCTTCGTGATGTTGAACTCCATCTTCTCGGCGGCCTGGGCGAGGAGCCGGAACTGGACGAGGCGCAGCGAGTACCGGTCGATGACCTCGCGGACGACCTGCGGGTCCTCGTCGCCGATGTTCCGGAGGGCCTCCCCGTACTCCGCCACGAGCGAGCGGAAGGTGATGATCTCGTCGTTGACCCGCGCGACGATCCGGTTGGGATCGTCCACCCGCTGCTCGGAGGGGGCCGTGTCGGGCACCAGAGGCCGCTCCGCCTCGGGGGCGAGCGGGGAATCGCTGACCACGACCTTGGGCTCGCCGGTGGAGCCGCAGGCCATGGCCAGCGCCGCCACCAGGATTCCCATCGCGCGCCTTGTCAATCCGGCCTCCCTTCGGCGGGCATTCTGACACGGCCGGGGGGCGGGGGCAAACCACGCCGGAACGAGGCCTCGAGGTCCGCGAGGAGGGCGGCTCCCTCTTCCCGGGGGTCGGCGAGCAGCAGGTGGACCGTCCGCTCGTCGATGACGCGCACGCGCCCCCCGAGCCCGCGCAGGCGCCGGGCCAGGAACGGCACGTCCCGCGGCCGTATCGCCACCCGGTCGCGGCCGGCGCGTACGACGTGGGTGATCCCCAGGCCCGACGCGAGGATCCGCACCCGCGCCAGATGCACCAGGAGCGCGGCCTCCGGGGGCAGCGCCCCGAAGCGATCCTCCGCTTCCTCCACCACCCGCGCGAGGACCTCCTCCTCCGGCGCCCGGGAGAGCTTGCGGTACACCTCGATGCGCTGGCGCTCGTCCGCCACGTACTCCGCCGGGAGCCTCGCGCCGACGTCGATCTCGATGAAGGGATCCGTCCGGTCGTCGCGGACCTCCGCCCGCAGTTCCTTCACCGCCTCCTCGAGGAGCGAGCAGTACATCTCGTAGCCCACGGTCGCGATGTGGCCCGACTGCTGGGGGCCGAGGATGTTCCCCGCCCCGCGGATCTCCAGGTCCCGCATGGCGATGCGGAACCCGGCGCCGAGCTCCTGGTACTCCTCCACGGCCCGGATGCGCCGCTCGGCCACCGTCGGCACGCGGTACGGCGGCAGGATCAGGTAGCAGAAGGCCCGGTGACGGTACCGCCCCACGCGGCCGCGCAGCTGGTGGAGCTCGGCGAGCCCGAGGATGTCGGCGCGGTCGATGAAGATCGTGTTCGCGTTCGGGATGTCGAGGCCCGATTCGATGATCGTCGTGGCCACGAGGATGTCCGCCTCCCCGCGGATGAACTCGAGCATCCTCGCCTCGAGATCCCGCTCCCCCATCTGGCCGTGCACCGTGGCGATCCGCGCCTCCGGGACGATGGTCGCGAGCTGCCGCGCCGTGCGCTCGATGGTCTCCACCCGGTTGTGGACGAAGAACACCTGCCCGTCGCGATCGAGTTCGCGGAGGATGGCCTGCCGGATCCGCTGGTCGCTCCACTCGATGACCTCGGTGCGGATGGCCTGGCGGCCCGGCGGCGGGCTCTGCAGCGTCGAGATGTCGCGGATGCCGAGCATGGACATGTGCAGCGTCCGCGGGATCGGCGTGGCGGTCATCGTCAGGACGTCCACCGTCTTCCGGAGATGGCGCAGCCGGTTCTTGTGCTCGACGCCGAACCGCTGCTCCTCGTCCACGATGACGAGCCCGAGGTCGGCGAACTCCACGTCCGGGGACAGCAGGCGATGCGTCCCGATGAGGACGTCGACGGCCCCGCGGGCCGTCCGCTCGACGACCTCCTTCTGTTCGCGGTCCGAGCGGAAGCGGGAGAGGACCTCCACGAGCACGGGGTAGTCCACGAGACGCTGGGAGAACGTCTGGTAGTGCTGCTGGGCCAGCACCGTGGTGGGGACGAGCACGGCCACCTGCTTCCCCGCCGACACGGCCTTGAAGGCGGCCCGGATGGCCAGTTCGGTCTTCCCGTAGCCGACGTCGCCGCACAGCAGGCGGTCCATCGGGCGCGGGGCCTGCATGTCGGCCTTGATCGCCGCCCCCGCCTCCACCTGGTCCGGCGTGTCCTCGTACTGGAAGGAGGCCTCGAATTCGTGCTGCATCCGGTCGTCCGGCGGAAAGGAGATGCCCGGCTTCGCCGCGCGGACGGCCTGCAGCTCGAGGAGGTCCGCCGCGAGGTCGCGGACGGCCTCCGCGACCTTCTCCTTCTGCCGCTCCCACGCCACGCCGCCGACCCGGGACAGTCTCGGCTTGAAGTCCCGGGCGCCGATGTACTTCTGCACGAGGCTCGCCTTGGAGACGGGCACGTAGACGGCCACGCCGTCGGCGAACTCGACCTTCAGGAACTCCTCCGTCTGCGTGCCCTTGGCGATGCGCTTGAGCCCCCGGTAGACGCCGATCCCGTGGGCCACGTGGACGACGAAGTCCCCGCTCCGGAGGTCCACGAAGTCGGCGATGGGCGCGGCGGGCGGCCGGCGGGCGGGCCGCCGCAGGCGGTACCGATCGAAGACGTCGTCGTGGGACAGGACCGCGACGCCGAGGTCCGGCAGGGAGAATGACCGCGAGAGGCGCCCCACGAGCACGCTGACCTTCTCCACGCCGGGGAACTCGGCCCCGGAGAGGAACGATTCCAGCCGCGCGGCCTCGGCGTCGTTGTTGGCGAAGAGGAGGACCGTCCGCAGGCGCTCCGCGAGGACCTCGAGCATCTCCTCGAGTTCGGGGAGCCCCTTCGCGCTGCCGGTGACGGAGCGGACGGGCAGCGCCACGCCGGGCGCGCCGGGCGGCGGGGGCCGGCTCGTGAGCGAGAGGCGGCACCTCGCGCCTCCGTGCGCGAGGAGGCCGGCGTATCTCGCGGCGCCGTCCCCTCCCTCGCGCCGCGCGTCGAGGCGATCGACCCGCTCGCGCACTCCCTCCTCGTCGGAGAGGACGAGCGTGAAACCCGGCGGGAGGTAGTCCGGCAGCGACTCCGACGGTGCCGGGCGCATGAGTTCCGCGGCCGGGAGGAGCGTCAGGGAGAAGGAGTCGGCCCGCTCCACGGAACGCTGGGTGCCGGGCTCGAAGCGCCGGATGGACTCGACCTCGTCGCCGAAGAGCTCCACCCGCCACGGCGTCTCGCGGGACAGCGGGAACACGTCCACGATGCCGCCCCGGAGGGCGAACTCCCCCGGCGCCTCCACCATGGGGACGCGCGAGAAGCCCGCCCGGAGGAGGGTCTCGGCGAAGGCGGCGGGATCGAGACGCTCGCCGGCCCGGACGCGAAGGCGCGCGCCGCGCAACCGCTCGCGCGGCACCACGCCCGTGAGCAGGGCGCCGACGGGCGCGACGAGGAAGGGCGGCGCGACGCCGTCGAGGAGGCGCTCGAGCGCCAGCAGGCGCGCGGCTTCCGCGGCATGGTCGATCGCCGCGGTCTCCCCCGGCGGCGCGCCCGCGGGCGGCAGGACGCCGACCCGCTCCTCGTCTCCGGCGAAGATCGCCAGGTCGCGGGCGAGGTCGTCGGCGCGCTCCTCGTCGGGGGTGACGACGAGGAAGGTCCCCCCGGGGCTGGCGGCGTGCAGCGCCGCGAGCAGGAGCGCGTCGGCCGCGCCCCACAGGCCGCCGCAGGCGAACGTCCCGCCGGCGCGGACGGCCTGGCCGGCCGCGGCGAACTCCGCGGTCGCGGCGAGCCGCCGGACGAGGTCACGGATCTCGGTCACGGTTGTCGACCCCGCCCGGGGCGGGCGTCAGATGCCGTTGCCGATCTCGGCGCTGCTCCGCTGGCGGCGGCGCCTCCGGCGGGGGCGCTCCCCGCCACGGGCGGGAG
>JADHED010001020.1_pt1 | contig 26464 bp, 24 predicted proteins | sample 8952041 | NCBI WGS metagenome assembly JADHED01 (sample SAMN16124423, study PRJNA663239) | bioreactor sludge metagenome | isolation source: sludge (control) | place: India:Bengaluru | collected 2018-09-08
TTGTTTTTATTACGCAACAGTGGAAATTCTGTGGATAAAGTGCGGAAGTCGGGTGATGGCCGGAAAGGAGGATCTGGAAGGCGACCGCCGGCGCGAGCTGGTGTCGCGCATCGCCACGGGCGATTGGGATGCGGTGGTCATCACGCACTCGAGCTTCGAGCGCATCCGGATGTCGCCGCAATTCACCGAGGACTACATCGCGGAGGTGATCCATGAGATAGAGATGGCTGTGCGCGCCGAGAACAGCGGTGACCGGAGCAACCGGATCATCAAGCAGCTCGAGGCGCAGAAGAAGAGCTGGAAGGTCCGCCTGGAACGGCTGGCCGCCGACAAGAAGAAGGACGACTTGCTGACCTGGGAGCAGTTGGGCATCGACGGCCTGTTCGTGGATGAAGCCCACCTGTTCAAGAACCTGTACCGGTTCACCAAGATGACGCGGGTCGCGGGCCTGCCGCTGTCCAACTCGGAACGCGCGTTCGACCTGTACCTGAAGACGCGCTACACGATGAAGCTGCACGGGAACGCGCAGCGCGGCGTGGTCTTCGCGACGGCGACGCCGGTGGCCAACACCATGGCCGAGATCCACACGATGCAGCGCTACCTGCAGCCGCGCCGGCTGGAGGAACTGGGCCTGCAGCAGTTCGATGCCTGGGCCGCGACCTTCGGGGAGTCGGTGACGGCGCTGGAGATCGCGCCGGACGGCAGCGGCTACCGCATGCACACGCGCTTCGCGCGCTTCATCAACGTGCCGGAGCTGATGGCCGTCTTCGGCGAGGTCGCGGACATCCGCACCGCCGAGATGTTGAACCTGCCGGTGCCGAAGCTGCGTGGCGGCAAGGCGCGCACGGTGGCCTGTCCGGCCAGCACGGCGCTCAAGGCCTATGTGCAGACGCTGGTCCAGCGGGCCGAGGCGATCCGCAACGGGCAGGTCGATCCGACCGAGGACAACATGCTCGCGGTCACGAACGACGGCCGCGCGGCCGCGCTGGACTTCCGGCTGGTCGCGCCGACGGCGAAGTTCGACCCGGAGGGCAAGGTCGGTGCCTGCGCCCGCGAGGTGCTGGCGATCTGGCGGCGCACGGCGGACTTCCGCGGCGCGCAGCTGGTGTTCTGCGACCTGTCCAGTCCCAAGGGCGGCAAGGCCTTCAGCGTCTACGAGGACCTGAAGCAGCGGCTGGTGGACGCGGGCATCCCGGAGCGGGAGATCGCGTTCATCCACGACGCCGAGACCGACGTCCAGAAGTCCACGCTGTTCAAGGCGGTCCGTGAGGGCCGCGTGCGCGTGCTGCTGGGATCGACCGGCAAGATGGGCGTGGGCACCAATGTGCAGACGCGCCTGGTGGCGCTGCATCACCTCGATGCGCCATGGCGTCCCTGTGACGTCGAGCAGCGTGAGGGCCGCATCCTGCGCCAGGGCAACGAATGCGAGGAGGTCGAGATCTTCCGCTACGTGACCGAGCAAAGCTTCGACGCCTACATGTGGCAGACGCTGGAGACCAAGGCGCGCTTCATCGCGCAGGTCATGCGCGGCGACAAGGGCCTGCGGGCCATCGAGGACGTGGAACTCGCCACGCTGTCGTATGCCGAGGTCAAGGCCCTGGCGTCGGGCAATCCGATGGTCATCGAGAGGGCTGGTGTGGACGCGGAGGTGGCCAAGCTCTCCACCCTGTTCTCGGTCTGGCGCAACCAGCGCTGGGCCAACGAGAGCGAGGTGGGACGGCTGCCGATGCTGATCGAGTCGCTGGAACAGAAACTGACGCTGCATGTGGAGGACGCGGCGCAGGTCGAATCGCAGACCATGGGGCAGATCACCGTGGAACTCGGTGGCCGCAAGATCGCCGGGCCGGATGCGGTGGGCGATGCGCTGCGCGAACTGGTGAAGACCGCGCGCGCGGGCATCCGTGGCAGCGCCTTGCTGTGCGATCAGGTCGTGGGCCGCTTCGGCGGCTTCGAGCTGGGACTGCAGGCCATCGGCACCGAGGCCACGCCGACATTCTTTCTTGCGGGGCGCTGCCGCTACGATGCCGATCCGTACCAGACCGGGCCGGGCCTCGTGTCCGCGCTGCTGGCGGTGCTGGCGTCGGTGGGTGAACAACAAGCCGCAACAGCCGCGCAGCTCTCCATGCGGCGCAAGCGGCTGGAGGATCTGACGCTCGAACTGGCCCGACCGTTCGAGCACGAAGGCCGGTTGACCGCATTGCTGGTGCGCCAGCGCGAGCTGCTCAAGCAGCTCGACCTCGACAAGGATGAGGCTGGCAACGCCAGCCTGGATGGCGAGGCGATGCGCCAGGCCGCCTGAGTTCGCGCCCCACTGCCGCAAGGTCGGTGGGGCGTTTTTTCTTGATATCCGGATTCGGCTTCGGTGACCACGCCGAGCACGTCAGCTTCTAAGAGCGTGTTTACGATCTTCTGAGCAACAAAGCGAGGAAAGCGAGATGGATGAACTGCAAGCTGGTGTTGAGCAGACGCTCGCAGTTCTTCCACAGCCGTCTGTTCTTGTCCAGCCAAGCAAAGCTGCGCTCGACGACCCAGCGTTTGGGCATGACCTTGAAGGTATGCAACTCGCTTCTCTTGGCGATCTGCACCGTCACATGCCCGCCAAAACCTCCTGCACGCCCTGCGCGAAGGGCTGCCCCACGTAGTCGCTGTCGGCCAGCAGGCTTTGCACCCGGCTCAAGCCAGGTTTGCAGCGCGTCAGCGCCTGCAGCGCCTCCTTGCGGTCTGTGACTTCGGCCGTGGTCACCGCCACGGCGTGCGGCAACCCTGGCGTATCCACCGCAATGTGGCGCTTGATGCCCGAGACCTTCTTGCCAGCGTCATAGCCCTTCAAGGCCGCCGAGTCTGTGTTCTTCACGCTCTGCGCGTCGATGATCAAGAACGCGCTGCAGGCGTTGCGCCCCAGTTTCTCGCGGGCCGCGCCAGCCTGGTTACTTCGCAACGCGATGACCACGCGCCCGAGAATCTCTCCGCGAAGAATGGGTTTCGGCCGGTTGCGGCAGGCGCGTGAAGCCGCCGGTGCGATTCCAAAAGCCCGAAGCCGGATCCGACTGGCGCCTCGTCGACCCGCCAAGTCACACAGCCGTCGGGGCGGTCAGAGACGCAAGGATGTGAGACGCCGACGCACGGCGATGCGCATCACGGGGCCGGGCCACTTCAGAAGTTGTGCTGCACGCCCACGTCGAAACCCATCTTGTCCGCGATCGGCACCTGATCGCGCGCGACGTTGAGGTACAAGAAGGTGCGCTTCGACAGATTGTGGTTGTAGCCCACCGCGAACTTGCGGCTGATGGCGAGGTCGGCACTGGTGTTCTTCAGATCGCCAAACGCAACTTTGAAGCGCCCCGTCGAGGTCGGCATGAAGGCGCTCACGATGTAGGTGCGGCGCTTCTCCAGGTTGTTCGCCCTGCCCTGGCCATAGCCGCCTGCGAGCGTGAGCGGCCCCAGCGGCGCCTGAACCGCGAAGAAGTTCCACACGTCGTTCACGCCACCCGGGTTCTCGTACGCATAGCCAGCGAACCATTGGCCGGAACGGTAGGAGGCGCTCAGGCCCACCGGGTTGTTGGGCGTGGCCGGCGCGGGCAGCGTCGTGGAGTTCGGGCTCACGGCGTTGGCCCGCTGGAGTTGGAGGTTGAAGCCGCTCCGGTCGAACTTGTAGGTGATCGCGCCGTCGTTGCGGACGGTGCCGACGTTGCCGTTGCTGAACGCGACCATCGATGCGACGCCCGTGTGAATGAACGGGTCTGGCGCCATCTGGACTTCCACATAGCCCGCGATGTAGTCGCGGCCCAGCGACACGCTGCCCCAGTTGCCCTGGAGACCGACGATCGATTGCCCCTGGAAGAAGCGGGCGGCCGTGAGTCCGCCGGTGTCGGAACGGAATCGCTGTTCGAGCCAGAAGAAAGCCTTCATGCCTCCGCCGAGGTCTTCGGTCCCGCGAAAGCCGACACGACTTTGCGCTCCCTCGCCCAGACCGTTTTCGCCGCGAGCGGTCGCGGTGCCGATCTTGTTCACATAGCCGCTGTCGACCTTGCCGAAGACCGTGACCGAAGACTGCGCCAGGGAGGACCCAGCCAAGCCACCGGCCAACCCGGCCGTCAAAAGTATCCGATATCTCAATTTGTCCCCGTTCTCTCTAGGTTTGAACCCACACGCCCGCTTGCGCACTCGAGAGCCTCCCGCTCACGAGAACCAGGCCAACGCTCCTTCGCCTATTCAGGCTGAATGCCGGCCCCGCGAATCACTCGGCCCCAATCGGCGCTTTCCTTGGCCTGGTATTTGGCGAGTTCGCCGATGGGCATGACGAACTCGAACATGCCCATGGTCTGCGACGCCGCCTGCGCCTCGGGTGCCTTGACTGCAGCGGCCAGGAGCTGATGCAGTCTGGCCACCACCGGCGCCGGCGCGTTGGCCGGCAGGTAGGCGCCCAGCCAGAAGCCGATGTCCATGCCCTTGATGCCGGCCTCCTTGAAGGTCGGGAGTCCGGGCGTGTAGGGGCTGCGCTGGAGGTCGGTCACGCCGATCGCCCGCAGCTTGTTGGACTTGACGTAGGCCCATGGCGTGTAGTCGGTGAACATCATGTCTATCTGGCCGCTGATCAGATCGGGAATGGCGGCGGCGCCGCTGCGATAGCGCACGCCCAGGAGCTTCACCTGGGCCGATTGCTGAAGCACCTCCGCAGGCAGCTGGCTGGTGATGCTGGTGTACGCAAACGAATACTTGCCAGGGTCCTTGCGCAGCAGGCTCACCAGTTCCGTCGCGTTCCAGGCCGGCAAGGTCTTCGGATTGACGTACAGATACATCGGCCCTTTCGACAGGGTCGTCACCGGCGTGAAGTCGGCGACCGGGTCATAGAGCATCTTCTTCACGACGTGCGGGTTGCCGGTGAACGCGACATTGCCGGTGATGAGCACCGTGTAGCCGTCGGGGGCGGCGCGCATCACTGATTGCGCCGCCAGCATCGAGCTGGCGCCGGGCTTGTTTTCCACGATCGCGGGCACGCCGGCCGCATGGCCGACTTCGGTTGCGATGGCCCGGACGAAGACGTCGGGCCCGGCGCCGGGACTGAAGGGCGTGACGAAGGTAATCAACTTCGCCGGGTAGCTCTCGGCCGAAGCGATTGCCGCGGCACACACACCCAGCATGAACGCGGCTGCGCGAAAAGTCGGCAGGAACGCTCGCCTCCCCTCTTTTTCAACAGAACTTCTATAACTGATCATTTTCACAACAATTCTCATACAGGAATTTAATTCTTATATTAGATTTCCAGTCGAAAGGCCATGGCAGTAGGAGAAACCCTGTTGCCGAGTGAAAAACGAGAGGGCGCCTTGCAGTCGGCAGGAGGGAATTACCCTGAGATGGAGGCATCGGCGAAGTGCTTTTTCTATGCCCTGAAGACCTATGCTCATCCAGAAATTGAGAGCCGGTCCCGGTTGTTTGAGCACGCCGAGGCCCGAGATAAGTGGATGGACTGCGGTGTAAGAGCGTGTTGACGATCTTCTGGGCAACAAAGCGAGGAAAGCGAGATGGATGAACTGCAAGCTGGTGTTGAGCAGACGCTCGCAGTTCCTCCACAGCCGTCTGTTTTTGTCCAGCCAAGCGAATCTGCGTTCGACGACCCAGCGTTTGGGCATGACCTTGAAGGTGTGCAGCTCGCTGCGCCTGGCAATCTGCACCGTGACGCGCTCATCGAGGATGTCACGCACGCCCTGCGCGAACGGCTCGCCGACGTAGCCTCCATCGGCCAGCAGACTTTGTACTTGCGCCAGGTTCGGCTTGCAGCGCTCAAGCGCCTGCAACGCTCCCTTGCGATCGGTCAGATCGGCCGCGCTCACCGCAACCGCGTGCGTCAACCGGATAGCCCTATGGTCGATCCGGCCCAGACCCAGGCGAACGGCAGCCGACTCGTCGCGCCGGGCCCTGCAGAGTCACCGTAGGCGGACAGACCGCGTCTGCCTTGCACTACAGCACTTGCCACCGGCAACTGGCTGCGTCTGACGCCGGTTTCCGCGAGTGCGGCCTCGTTCTCCTCGCAGAGCACGTACGGCACGCCATACTTCGATCGCTTCCCATGGACATCGCGTCCATAAAGCCTTCATCGGCGGCTGCGGCTGCCCTGAAGTCCAGCTTCGCTGGCGTCGCAGTCGATACCTGCCCTTGAGCTCCCCTGCTTCGTCCGGGGTGGCTGCCTTGGCAGCCATGAGTTCCGGTCGGCCTTCGGGCTGACGCATGCACATGGTCGACGGCCCCTGGGTCGCCGGCCACCGAGCAAAGGTCCTTGCCGCAAGGCACCGGGCCTTCACATCCCACGTCAGCCCCAAGGCTGGCGCCAAGCCGCTTCGCGTCCGCGAGGCACACCCGAACGGGGACCCCAGTCCCCGCCAGGGTTGGGCGTTCCCCTTTTCATCGAAGGAGAACGCCATGTTCGCTGCCCTTGCAGCCAGAGAGTCGCACCGCGTTCCGGTGCTGTTGGGTGGATCGGGCCTCACCCGCCCGGCCCCCTTGCCGCAGCCCAAGCTTGCGGTACTGCTGCGTCCCCTGCCCTGCCTCGGCAAGTGCGGGGGCCGCCCGTGTGCGGACTGCCGCGAGGCAGCTTGACCATGCCGGTCGATCTGTACCGTCGGCGCATCGCCGCCACCGTGGTCGAACTGGCCCGGGAGGATCCCTTCCTGGTCAAGGAGGTCATCGCCCGTCTGCGCGCAGCGGGCGAAATCGAAGCCGACGATCTGGTCTACCTGGACCGGATCGCCGACCGCTGGATCGGCATCGCCGAAGCCAACGCCCGGCAGGAAGCCTCAACGCACGCGCGTCAAGCGCGCGGGTAGCGAGGCACCCTTCGCCTGGGCCATGGCCGAGGCGATCTTGTCCAGCAGTTCCGGACGGTCCTCGGCCAGCGTGCCGGCCCATCGGGCCAGCGCCTGGTCGAGATCGTCCTGCGTTCGCGCCCCATCGACGTCGATGCCGACTCTTCGGAGTTCCTCGATTTCGGTGGGCGTGAACCGGAGTGAATGGCCTGCACGAAGCATGTGTGGGCTTTCGAAAGCGGTGGAATGCCAGCTTAGCAGGCCAACACATCGCCACAACCCTGGGAGACTGAGGCCTCCCACTGGGGCATGGCGCGTGCATCCCGCAAGCAAGGAGAAAAACCATGACCGTGAACGCATCCCGCGCCAAGCCAAGGCGCAGTGCCATCGGCATCGAGGAAGAGCGCGCCTGGGTATCCTTCTACCGGCGTGCCGGCAAGGATCCCGCGATCGCGGCGGAAGTGCTGGCCCAGTTGGACAGCGATCCCGAGATGAAGCGCGAGCATCTGGCACTCTACCTGTGCTGCCGCGAGTCGCTGCGCCTGCGCCAGGCGCGCGAGGCGCGCAATCAGCGGTTCGGCCGGTTCGTGCGCTGGCTGCTCGGCGGCCTGTTCATCCGGTTTCCGGCAAATGTGCGGCGCGCATTGGGACGTGGAAGCGACCTCGCCGCAGCCTGCCTGCCCGAGGAGCATTCCGAGCCTGCCACGGCCCAGATCCAGCGTCTGGGGAAAAGCCCGAAGGTACGTGCCGCCCGCGCGGCATTCAAGGCACCCTCCATCAGCGAGATACCTGCCTCCCCATCGGCGGATTCGGCAATGGTGGATTCGGCGCCCCGAGCAGCTCAAGCCACTGGCTGAGCCATGCATCCCATTCCCCTGGCCGCGTGGCTGGGGGAATGCGGTGCTTCGCCCCATGGGCAGCCTAACGGCCCAACTTCTCTTGGGGCAGGCTCACGCCGCCAGGCAACGCGCAACCTCCCGGTCGATCATCCAATGAAGGAACTGCGTATCCTGCGACACGCCCCAATAGTGCGCCTTGCACTTCGCCACATACGCATCCAGATCCGCACGCGTGCGAATACCGGCAGGCTCGATGTCTGTCAGCCAACGGAAATACTCGATTTCCTTCTGCGTCAAACGGATCTGGGAACCCAGGCGGATCATGGAGAAACCTCTTGATGGTCACCATGCTGACGCAAAACAACGTGCTTGAGGACAAATTAACGGGCCCTGATCAAAAAATTTCCTGAGTGGCAGCAGAGTAATTTTCGAGTGTCACGGGACTGCCTTATGCCATGCCTCCGGCTTTCCAGATGTTGGCGAATGGCCACGTTTCGGCGCATTTCCCATCCGACCCCGCGAACAAACACCCGCCACCGCCACGATTTCCAGCCGACACAGGTTTTCCCCCTTGTGATGCGGCAAACCCAGGGGCACAGTCCCAATACCGGTCGAGGGCCTGATCAGGGCCTCCGGTCGCTTGCTCACGTCACAGCCCATCCAGCCAAGACCATCGTGCCGACAGCCGTTGCGCACCTCCATCAGACCGCGGACGCCATCCCCTCGGCGACCGGCGCTGCCCTGCATTTCGATCCAGGAGAGCGATGTGGGAAACGCGCTCACAACCTCCTATCCGCGCATAGCACTGCTGGGTGCGCCGTGCATCTACCGCTTCATCGCCGCGAGCAACTCTCGGCGCCTCGCATGGGAATCCCGTCGGATTCTCTTGTATAGCGGCATGGTATTTGCGAAGCCCACAAGGCATCCCAGAACCCGTGTCGGCATTGCCACACAAGGAAGGAAACATGCACACCCATTGCATTGAGCAATTGCGCGGGCTCGCCGAGCCTCTGGCGGCTCTCTCGCTGACCCACCTGACACCCACCACCCGACAAAAGCTGCACGCAGACGATCTGTCCGTCAATGCCTACCCCACCGACTTTGGAGGCTTCGTATACGTAGGCTCGCCGCGCTACCGCATGCCTGCGGAGTCCGATCTTGCAAAGATCTTCGAGGCTGCAGAGCAAGCTGGCATCGTCTGGCTCAAGTTCGACAGCGAAGCGCCGACCGTCAAGGGCCTGCCGACTTTCACGCCCCAAGACACTATCCTCTGAGGCCCCGCGACGCCAGCGCACTGCGTCCGGGGCGGACACCTTGACCTCTGTCACTCCATGGGCACGGCGTCGGCATCTGCCCGCAAAGCCTCCAGATCGATCACCGCATCGGCCATGCCGGCCAACTCGGGCGTCTGAGAGACGAAGAACTCCCGGTGATAGCCGCCCAGTCGCAGCACCTCGCGCTTCATCGCCCCGAACATGCGCTTTCGGTCCGGGTCGAGGGCCCCGTCTGCTTCATCCGAGAACAGGGTCTCGTAGCGCCGTTCGCCAGCCTGCGCCAAATACAGTGCCACCGCCCGCACCAGGCATTCGTTGATCCAGACCCGCTCCCCTCCACTCATCAGCCGCACACTCTTGCTCTCCCCTGAATCGGCGTCATGCACCAGGATGTCGAAGTCCTCCCGTTTCTCGCCCTTGGCCGTCTCCCCCTGCGTGAGGATGGAGACCGTGAAGCGCGGGCCGTAGCACGCCAGCAGCAAGTCGTTCGCCAGTCCCGACAAGGCCGGCCCCGCATCGTCGATCGCCAGCGCAATCAAACCATCATTGCTCATGCACCGCGCCAGCAGCGCCCAGTCGCCCATCGCGCTCTCGATCCGCAGGGCACGCCGATGCGCCGCAGCCCGACGTTGTGCCAGGGCATCCAGCTGCTGACGCAGCGCCGCCAGGCTCTCCAACTCCTTCAAAGCGTCTACGTGCGAGCCCTGTGCATTGCCATGCGCGGCGATGGCGCGATCGCGCGCCGACTCGGCAATGACCAGCTGCTGGGGATCAAAGAGTTCCGGCAAAGTGCGCAGGACGGCATCCAGCCGGGCCAGCGCCTGCTTCAGCAAGTCGGACTGCTGCGTCCGCCGCGCGTCGATGGCCTGCATGGCGGCGGTAATGGCATCTCGCTCCTCCCGCTCGGCAACCGCGTCGGCCGAGGAATCGTCCCTCTCGGGATCTCCAAGGCCGTCCAGTTCGGCCTGAACCTCGGTCAGGCGCTGGCGCGCGACCTGAATCTCTTCCGCCTTCGCCGCCAGCAGGGCAAGTCGCGATGCGCGGCTGCGAGCGCGCTCCTGGCGATGCTCGGCGGCTTCCAATTGGCCGCTCGCGGCTGACAGCGACTGGACACGCGCCTTGACGGCCCGGCCCTCCCGCTCGACCTCCGCCTTCTCGTCGCCCAAACGCCGCAGCACCGCATCGGCGCTGGGAATCAGCGCCTGCGCCTCCCGTGCATCGGCCAGCAGTTGGCAAGCTCCCTGCAGCGGCATCCCGGCGCACGGCACCTCGGCGGTCAGGCCCAAACGGCGCCTGAGTGCCTGCGCCTGCAAGACAGCCTGCCCTGCCTCTCGTTCGATACCCTGAACCCGCTGCACAAGGATGCGCAACTGGCCCTTGGCCTGCTCCCACTCCGCCACCTGATCTCGGCGATGACGCGCACGCTCGGTGCGCAGTTCCAGCAACTGCTCTGCCAGCGGCAAACGCCGCAATGCGTTGTGCACCAGATGCTCCCGCTCCAGCAAGGCATGGCATCGGCTCCGTACGTTCTCCAGCCGTTCTCGGCGCTGCAGGGCCTGCGCCCGCCGCTGCGCAACGCGGCGCGTGAGCCGGTCCAGCCGCTGGCGCGCATCCTGTTCGCGCCCCGCCAGGTCCTGCAGAACCACTCGGCCCGCTCCCTGCGCAGCTTCCCGCTCCTGCAACAACTGGCCCCGCCGCGCGTCGGCCTCGCGCGCCTGCTCGCGCTGTGCCGCGGCCCGGGCGTGGGCCTGGCGCGCCTCCTCCAGCGCCGACGCCGCCGCTGCCACCGCCGCATGCGTCCGGGCGGCACGCGCCGGCGCATCGGCGGCATCGGCCCGCGCGCGGGCGAGCCGTTCTCCCTCGGCGTCCAAGGCAGAGGCCTCCTGGCGCAGTGCTACCAGCCCTGTCTTCAACAGCTTGGCGGTCTCACCGGCCTTGCGCCCCAGCTCGCGGATATGCTCCTGCCCCAGCAGGTCGGCCAGCAGCGTTTTGATCTCCGCGTTGCGGTAGTCGCTGAGCTGACGCTTGCACTGGGCTCCGAAGACCGACGTGAAGAAGGTATCGGCGCTGCCGCACAGGTGCTCCACGCAACGCGTATAGGTGTCCACCTTGCCGTCCGACACCGTGCCATCCTCCAGGGTGACTGGGCACCATGCGCCCGCATCGGAGAGTGCGAACAGGAAGGCCTCCGTCCGGCGCCGACCGATGGGACGGATCACGATCTGGGAACGATAGCTTTGACCTTCGAGCGCCCAAACCAGATCCTTCTCGTTCTCCGGAAGGTAGACATGGTCGTAGTAGCTGAAGCCGCCCGCGCCCGCTGCGGACGCACGCGAGGGCATCGTGAGGTACGGGTGCATGTTGTCGAGCACCGTGGTCTTGCCGCGCCCGTTGGCACCCGCGATGGCGACCAGCTCGGCCCCATCGCACAGGGCCTCGAAGTCCAGGGTCAAGGCAGCCAGGCCCAGGCCATCTCGGATCCCGCGAAACCCCTTGAGCGTCAGAGAAAGTAGTTGCATGGCGAAGTTCTCCATGGGTTTGACGCACCCAGTTTCCCGTGAGAGCCCGGGGAAGCAAGGGCTTGAGCGCCGTGGCCGCCCCTCCCCGGCACTCTGGCAAGAGGATGATCGAGTTATGCTGCAAAATTCCATTTGAGTTCAATGGGTTATCGAAATTGGCAAGAGAGGTAAAATCGTCCGTCAAGGATCCTCCCGCCCACCACCATGAACACGCTCAATCGCATCAAACGCTCCGTCGCCAACCGCAGCGACGATGTGCTGCTGCGCAGCGAGTTCGACCAGTTCGGCAGTGCCGCGCAGGTGGGCCGCGCACTGCGCGAACTGGTGCTGGACGGCACGCTGGTGCGCCTGGGCCTGGGCGTCTATGCCAAGGCCAAGCCCAGCGTGCTGACGGGCAAGCCGATTCCTGTGCGGCCGCTGGAGGTCCTGGCCCCCGAGGCGCTGAACAAGCTGGGCGTGACCGTCATGGCCAGCCGCTTGACCGAGGCGTACAACGCCGGACGCAGCACCCAGGTGCCTGCGGGCATCGTCTTCAACGTCGGCCGACGCCGCATCGCCCGCAAGCTGGGCTTCAACGGCAAGGCGATCCAGTACGAACACGCATGAGGGTGCTGGCACCGCAGCGGCGGGAACTGATCGAGGCGCTCATCGCGGAAGCCACTTCCGGCGGAATCACTGCGGGCCTGCTGGAAAAGGACGAGCACCTGACCGATGCGTTGCGGGCCCTGTTCGCCTTGAGGCTTGAGGGTATGCAACTGGTGTTCTGTGGTGGCACTAGCCTGTCCAAGGCCTACGGGCTGATCGAACGCATGTCCGAGGACGCGGATCTGAAGGTGGTGCTGCCGGATGCGGGCCAAGTCCCCCGCGCCGAGGTCCGCCGCCGCCTTTCCGCGCTGAAGGCCCAGGTGGCCGAAACGCTGGCCGGGATCGGCCTGGTCGAGGACAAGGGCAAAGAACTGGCCTTCAACGAGAACCGGTACTTCTGCAGTGAGTGGAGCTATGCGCGGCACTATGCATCCGCTGCGGGGCTGCGCCCTCACCTGCAGATCGAATTGACGGCACGCACTCCGGTTTTGCCTCCACAGGTGCGCCGTATCACCACGCTGGCCGACCAACTCGCCGGCCGCTCCGATCAAGCCTTCGAGGTCCCGGTGGTCGCCGTAGCCGAAACGGTCGCGGAGAAAGTCCTGTCATTCCTGCGCCGCTATGCACAGCATCGCGCCGGGCTCATGCGCCAGGCCTGGGACACGGCCCTGGTCCGGCATCTCTACGACGTGCATTGCATCCGCCAACGCCAGCCTGAGATGCTGGGCGCGGCGCGGCGGGCCTTTCCTGCGCTGGTCGCAGGTGACCAAAAAGAGTTTGGCACCCAGTTCCCGGACTTTGCCACGGCCCCTCGTCAGGTGCTGAGCGGCGCGCTGCGGCAGGCCCGTGCGGACGCAAAGATCCAGGCGGAGTTCACCGGAAACCTGCTGCCGCTGGTCTATGGGGGCGGCACACCGGCATTCGCGCAGGCCTTCGGCGACTTCGACGCGGTCGCCGAAGCGCTGCTGGAAGTGCTGCCGTAGCCCTGTCCACCGGACGCGTCAGGCCGCCAGTCGCATGGGTTCCACGGGCTGGTCTTCGGCATCCCGCTCGCGCAATAGATCCGCTGCAATGTCCTCGGGTGTCGCTTCCTCCAGCGCGGCAAGGCATCTCAGCAGCGGTTCGGGGTTGACCTCGGACACCTGGGCCCAGGCGCGCAGCTTGTCCTCCATCCTCGCCATGCGCGAGATGCCGGCCATGCGCGTGCGCACCACGGGCACGATGCGGCCCTCGAGCTTGGTCTCCGCGGCGTCGGCAAGGATCCGTTGGATGGCCCCGCGATCCACGGATCCCCGGTCCTCCTCTGCCACGGTCCAGCGCACGCGCACGCTGGCACCGGCGATGTCCTGCCGTGAAACCGCTTCGCGCAAGGCCTCGAGATCCGGGCGGCCCTCGAACACGATATCCATGGTCCGGCGCGCCGGAGTGGGCTCCAGGGTGCAGCAGGCCGAATCCGCGCCCACTTCCCACAGCAGAAATCCCTTCTCCCCCTCTTCTCCATAGTGAAAGCGGCCGATGGAACCCGCATAGGCGATCAATTGCGCACCCGAAAGCCCCTGCTGCGCCCAGGTCTGGTGCCGGTGGATATGGCCGAGCATGAAAGCCTGGGCCTCGGCGGCAAACAACGCCCCGGTCGTGAACTCATGATCGAAACCAGCCATTGGCACGCCGTGCTCGCTCACGCAACCGAACACCGTGCCGTGGGACACGCCGATGGTGGGCAGTCCTCGGCTGCGCGCGATCCGGTGTGACGGCGCAAAGCCGCAGAGCAGCCGGGCGAGTTGCTCTCCCACAGCCTGCGCCGCGTGCGTCGCCCCGGCGGTAGCCGCCACGGTCGCCTTGTTGACGGTGGGCAGACAGGAGAACAGCGCTACCGCGCGATCCGGTAATGCGCCGAAATGCCATTGCGGGGAAGCGATCCAGTCGCCCTCACGGGTCAGGGCCACCTGCTGGATCCGGTCGGCCACGTGAATCGGGTGGCGCCCACCGACCGAGCGGAAGATGTCCAAGGTACCCGGGGGCTCGTGCGAGTAGGTACCCTGCAACAGCAGCACCGGGCAATGATCGGCCAAGCGCCGCACCCGCTCCACCAGCCGCGCTGCGGCGGGCGAATGCAGGTCCAGCGCGTGATCGGTCGCGTCCCCGGACATCACGGCGGCCTGCGCCCCCTGCGCCACGGCCCGCTCGATGGCAGCGCCGAAGCAGCGCTCGGCCTCGGCGAGGGTCCTTGTTCCATAGTGCAGGTCGGAAAAGTGTGCGATGCGCATGGTCTTCTCCTTCAGGCACCCAGGCCCAGTTCGGCGTCGATCTTGTCGAGGTAGCCTTCCGGGTCTTGGGCGTACCTGTCGAGCTCGTCCCACGCACGACCGCGGCCGTGGGGATTGATCCGCCAGCCATGGCCCCAGCGCAAGGCCGCGTATGCGGAGTAGCGCTCCGTATCACCACCCATGGCCCGAACGCGCGCCAGCAGTTGCGCGAGCGTAGGTCGCGCCTGCTCCAGACGCGGATGGCCGGCACCGGCGGGCGCATCGGCAGTTTCGCCTCTCCCGGCCTCCTCGCCCGTTCCTGCGTCCTGATGCGCCTCGGGCTGCCCTTCGAGCACCTGGGTTGCAAGATGGGCCTGCTGGATCGCCGTCTCTTCATCCTCGTGCTCGCGCAGCAGGGCCGTGACATCCACGGGGGCCTCCAGTTCGATGATCCACTGGGGCACGCGCACCGCCCGCCCCTGTTCGTCGATGTGCGGCACATCCCTGAGCACCTTCGTGAGGAAGAACGTTGCGCGGTCGCGCCCCAGGAAGCCGGAGATGCGCCCGCCGCGCATCATGGCCATGGCCTGGAAGCGCTGGATGGCCGCGCTCATCGCGTAGAAGCTCGTGGTGGGAAGCTCCAGCGCGCTGATGGAACGGATGCCGGGAATGAAGAACAGGAACCGGCCCGTGAGATTGCACTGGCGCGCCTGGTACTCGGGGCAGGATTCAGGATCGCAGAGGCCACCGTTCTCTTCACGCAGCACAGCCTTGCGCCCGCCAAAGATACGGATCGCGCGCCGCCCCGTGTCGTCCACCGGGACCGGTGCATGGCGCATGCAGTGGCGCACCAGGCCATCGGGCGAGTACTGCGACCAGAACCGCTTCTCATGGGTGCCCCAGGCCGCCAGCTCGTGCGGCATCACGGTCTGCCAGTGGTCGGCGGGGAAGACGACGGGAAAACGGTACAGACGGTGGCCCTGGCCTCGGTCTTCGCCGTAGGCATCGAGGATCTCCCGGGCGGTCTCCGGGTTCGCGAAGTCCGACGCTCGCACCGTGAACCAGGGCACGTTGCGCGGCACCAGCGGAGACTTGAGCTGCGGCATCGCCTGCGCCAGCCGCCGTTCGATCTCCTCGAAGGACCGGCCCTCGTCCACGCCCTGCCTGTAGATGGCCTTGGCCTCGGGATGCTCGGCGGCCTTGCGGGTCAGGACCATGATGCCGGGACGGATTTTCCCCCCGGTGGGGATGCGTGCCGGGGCCTGGCCCAGCAGGGTGTGCAAGGCGACCGGCCCGCCCTGCACCGAAACGACAGCGTTTGCCATGTGGCGCTCCTTCATGAAACGTCGGGGTTGCGACGCTTCATGCTCTCGCGTGATGCCAAGTGTTCAACCCCCGGCAGCAAGGCTTCCAGCCGACTGCCCCGTCCGGTCATGCGCCGCCGGGAGCACAAAAGGCAAGCGAACTAAGCCGCCGGCGATGGCAGCGCGGGCATTGGCTGCTCAGTCCGCCACGCCCAGCATTCACCTTTGGCGACGGCCTTCTCCTTGGCGGCACGCTCCTTGGCCCCGGCAAACGCACTCACTATGTGCAGTGGAATGGGCGTGGCACCGCCGTCCAGCAACAGCGCATTCGGAAAGACTCCACCCTGCGGCGCGTCGTAGCGCAGCGGCTTGAGAAAGCGCCTTTCCTGTTCGACAAGCGCATCGATCAAAGGGCACTCGTGGACGCCCTCCAGCGGTATCCATTGATCGCTTGCCAGCATCAGGCTGGCCGAATCGATCTCGTAGGTCAATTCGCGGCGGGCGCGTATCAACGCCGCGATCATGAGCCGGATCCGACGTCCGGTGTCGGCGTCGCGCGCCTCCAGCAAGGAAGCGTGAACACGCACCAGGCGCTCCCAGCTCTTGGTGGGCATCAGCAACGGCGCATCGGGCATGTGGCGGATCCAGATCCGGCAGGCGTGCTCCGCACGATCGCAGGCCTTGAACTCGCCGATCACCAACGCCAATGGCGCATGCCCATCGTGGGGCTGCAGGATGGCCAGCTTTTCCCGTCGGCGCTGGGCGGTATCAGCTTTGGTGGATTCCTGGAATGGCTCGGGGACATAGAGACGCTCGGCCAGTGGGATGCCCTTGACATCGATGTCGGCCGCCGCAGCGTGCAGGTACTTGCACAGGACACCCTGGTTGCGCTTTCCGGCCATGGCGGGCGTCCACCGGTTGAAGCCGGCACGCTCGAAAAGAAAATGCATCACGGCGCGAAGCGACATGCGCCGTCGCGGAACTGTGATCTCTGCCGGCTCCGAGATCTCGCCTCTTGGCAGGGCGTGGCCCTGGGTCCTGGTCCATGGGAAGTCCACGCGCAGTTCCACTCGACCAGGCTCAGGCTCCAGCACAGCTTCTCCCACGAGTTCGCCCAGCCCGGAAAGTGCCGCGTCGGGTTCATAGGAAGGGCAGGACGGGTGATGGTCCTTGCCGGTTTCGGGCATGCGTTTGACCACGTACTTGCGATGGCGGGCCACATACATTTCCACACCACCGGCGACACACAGGCAACGCGGCCGCTCAGCATCGTCATGGATCGACGCAAGCGCCAACTGGAGGCCCGGATCCGTGGCTGCAAATACACGGCCGTGGATTGAGAAGTGCTGCACGGGGGACACCGGCAGGCCGCCGTCGCCACTCGTTGCCACCGCACTTGGTTGCAAGCCATTTCTTCTTGGACCATCGAAGAAAATCTGCTCCTGCATGCTGCCTTCCCCCGTTGAGGTCAATGCCACGAACCCATCCTGGACCTTCGTGACGCTCCAGGCGAGCCGGATTCGCATCGAAATTGATGAGATTTCGACATTGAAGGCTCAGAAATTTTCCGAGGTCAAGCACGCCTCGATCGCCTCATGCGGGAAGCCTCTCTCCCACTAGGTGACCACCAATAGGACAACCCGCACACCGTAAATAGGCAAAGCAAAGCATGCGGCCCACTCGCTCTCAGCCAGTCACGGCATCCGCGTTTTGCATCGACTTGCCATTTACCAGCATCCGCTGAAGGTAGCCCAGCAAGGTCTGCCATTCTTGGCGCGAGAAATCTGCCAGATGAGCGTTCTGCACAACGGCCAGAATGGCCGGCACCTCGGCAACGGCGCTCTCCCCGGCTTCCGTGAGCTGGACATGGATAACGCGCCGATCCTCGACGCTTCTCACACGCTTGCAGAGGCCCTTCTTCTCGAGTCGGTCAAGAGCCCGCGTCACGCCGCCCGCGTCCATTTCGAGGTCCTGCGCGAGATCAGCCACCGTTGGCCGCTGGCGGGCCTTGATCTTCACAAGCGGCCCCCACTGGGTACTTGTCAGTCCGTGCTGATGGAGGCGCATGTCGGCGTTCCGGACTATCGACGTGGTAACGCGGCGCATCAAGTAGCCGACGGTCTCTTCCTGGTAGTAGCCAGAGGCTTCATAGAATTCAATCGGCACAAGGTTGTCTCCCATGCGAGAAGGATCGCGGAGGAACTGGCCTCCATCCCCGTACAACGGACGGCGAAGTTCGCCAGGCGGCGGAGCATGCGCTTGTACATCCCTCTCCAAGTCGGCGCTCCCCATACCTTCGTCCGGCCCGATAGCACCGGCGATTTCATCCCAGTCGGAGTCCAGCAGATACCGCCGCGCCGCCAACAGGGTCCGCTCAACTTCATCCGCGTGCCGCATGCCCCCGCGGACGCCGCTCGCGAGCGATTGCAGTTGTGCCAACGCTGCCGCGTTTCCGAGGGATACCGCCTCGGCGATCTCCATGAGCTTCACAGCCAGTCCATGTTCGCGGCAGTGCCGCTCCTCCAAGCAGGACAGAACCTCGATGAGTTCCGGCTTGCGCTTCCGCAACACGCCGTACAAATGCAACTCTCCATTGGCGCACAAGAGGTACTGCTGGACATGCTGGACACACAGCCGGATTGCCTCGAAATCAACGCTCGGCTGCCCGTTGCCGGCGGCGTCAAGCACGGCCAGCGCCCCGAGCATGCCAATGGCAAACGCACGATGCGAGCTCAATAGGGCGGCAACGGTTCGCTCCTGGACAGTGGGAACCTCGCTGGATGCAACGCCCGTGACGAGCAGTGCCGTCAGCGCGCTCCGAAGAACCTGCTCCGTGCAGAACTGGAAACTCCAGCCTTGCGCTCCTGGGCATCGTTGCGGCGCCATCACGATGACGTCGCACCCCTGGAGCTTGGCGGCCGCGCCAACGGCCTCGGCGAGGTGGGCCGACACCACAGCCAATGACGCGCAGCGAACACCACGTGCCGCCGCGCTCGATCTCGCGCTCGACAAAACTGCATCGGATTCCCCGAAGGCCGCGCGCAGCAGCGCACTAGCCAAGGCTGTTGAGAGTCCGGTGACGCCCCGCGTCGCGGCCGGATCTGGAGCGGCATGAAGGAAGGTGATTTTCGCATTCAGCTTCTCAGCCAAATCGATCGCCGCTTTCACGTTTTTATCCGATGCCGACGTTCCATCAACGGGTACCAAAAAATGCTCATACATGTCCGGCATCCCTGCTCACACCAGATCGCGCGTCAGCTCTTCCATCGTGTGCTTCCGCCGTGGAAACTGCTCTTTCACCGCACTACGTTCAGAGATTCCCAACAGCAGGCCCACCTGCGCCTCATCCGCGCCCCGGGTATAGAGGCGGTCGGCCACCGTATGCCGCGCGGTGAGCGCTGTGACCTGCTTAAACTCGGCATAGCGGAACAGCTTGCGATAGGTCTCTTGGATCCCGCGACACCGGAAGCGGCGCTGCCCCGCCTCTCCGTACGGCGTGATCTCGAAGCCCTTGCCGCTGGCGGACAGGAACAGGCGGCTTCCAGGCGCCAGGCCACGGTACTGGCCTTCCACACCGAGTCCGGCACCGCACCGCACACGATCGGCGAGATAAGCGTTCATGGCTTCGTTCAGCCGCGTGCTGTGGAAGTACAGCGGCCGCGCCCGGGAGGTGATAGCGGCCTCCTCGCGCAGCACGGAGATCCGCCGCACGCTGCCTGCGGCGTCCAGATAGTCCCGTACCTCGAGACGCGCGATCTCCAACGGCCGCGCGCCGATCGCGAACAGCATGTAGTACAGCGCGAGGTCTTCCAGAGGGTGTTGGCTGCGGCCCCGGATCCGCACGGCGCCAGCGGCGATCTCCGGCTCACTCAGGATGGGCGTGCCCACGGCCCGCTCCGCGCAAGGGGGCTGCAGGCCGTCCAGCGCGGTCTGCAGCGCGTCACGGTGCAGGCGCAGCCTGCGAACAAACGCCGCACCGCTCTGGTTCAGCCCGTCGATTCCGGCGCTGCTGGCCAGGTGGGTCGCCACCGCCTTGATGCGCCGCTCGACGGCCGTGCGCGACACCCCGTGCAGTGCCGCCACGGCGTCATAGGCCGCCCCGTCTAGCACCGCGCGCAGCATCGCCACAGACACGTCCCACGATGGTCGGGGATCGCCGGAGAGTTCCTGCTCTTGCACGCCGCGTGCCTCCTTTCAAGGCAATCACACCACGAACGCATCCTGACGCCCCGGCACGCGCCGCGCCAGCCGAAATCGCGTCGCAGTCCGGGGGGTTTCGGAATCAACTACCGAGATGCACAAGGGCAATGCCTCACAACCTGATCGCATTGCCAGCCTGCACTCCATGGGATCAGCAGCAAGCCGTCGAACACCAGCGCCGCGATCACGAGGCAAGCCCTTCGGTGAGACAGACATAGGAATCTTTTCGCATGACGGCGACTGCTTGATGCTGTGCCGTACAAGCGCATGCGGCTCGGGCACCGACTGCATGGCGTTGCGCGTCGTTGGCTTGTTCCTGGCGCTCTCACTCACAGCCAGACCCTTTCCTTGTCGCGGAGCAACAGCCTGTCGAATGCACAATGCACCGGCTGCGATCTCATCGTCGCTGACGACACGGATGCTTCGCCCCAGAACCACCTAGCCCTTCTCAAGCAGTAAGTTAACGTGCGGTTTCGCGGCCGACTACCGCCTCAGGATTGAGCTCGCGCTCGCTGCGCGGAGTCTCAATCTGCTTGAAGCCGCCAATCATGGCGTCGTTCAGGTACGCGTACAGGCCCCTGCTGAAGTCGTACACCACGTTCTTGACAGACCAGGGAATGTCCAAGTCGTACATGGGAGTGGTGGTATTGAACATGACTCGCGCCAACTGCCCCTCTTGGTCGAAAGCATCGAACATGCCAGCTCCGGAAAGATCCTCGTCAAAGTAATACGTCCGGCGTGGATATGCATGACGCTGGCCCGAGCGCAAGACCGCATCCACCACCCAGACCCGATGCAACTCCCAACGCTCGCATGCGGGGTTGGCATGGCGGGCCATCAGCGCGACTTCTGGTACGGGGCAGTCGTAGGTCGCCTTGTAGCCGTTGTAGGGAATGAGCATTTCCTTCTTGCCGAGCAGCTTGAAGTCAAAGCGATCCATCATTCCGGAGAAAACAAACAATTCGTCATAGACGATGACACCGCCCATGCTTGCCACCGGCGTGTCATAGGCAAATTCGGGCGCGAGCTTCACCCGGCGCTGGCCCGGCGTATAAGTCCACGCCTTCCGGGGCCTGGCGCTGGGATCCAGGTAGTCGGCCAAACCTGTCATTTCACCTACCCTGCGGGCCGGCGACTTGGTGACGGAATAGACCCGCCAGGCCATGGTGGGATCACGATCCTTTTGATCCAGTTCGTAGTAGGGAAAATTCTGATAGGTCTGCTGTTCCGCTGTCTTGATGGGCCGGCCGTTGGCATCCACCACCCAGGATCGCGAAGACATGGTGACCATGTCCTTGCTGCCCTGGTAACGCAACTGCTGGTTCCACATCACCTCGTGCCCCGTCTTGGGAATCGGGAATGGCATACCGCCGCGGCAGGCCACGTCCACCGCCAAGCCGTCCTTCAGGCTGCGGCAGCTGGTGGCGTTGCGCCGGGTCGCAGCCAAGACCGCGTCGGGGTAGGCTACGGTGCGGTGGCTCGGGTAAACGTCCAGGTAGTACTCCGGGAATCGGGCCAGCAACTGCCGCTGGCCTTCCGAGAGCTTGTCGGCGTACTGCGCCATGTTGCGTGCGTCAATGCGGTAAAGCGGTTTCTCACCTTTGAACGGATCGACCCAAAAACCACTGCCCGGCTTGTGTCCGGCAGGCGCGCTTCGGAGCCCCCCGGTATAGGGCGGAATGCTGCCGTCAGCATTGCCGGCGCGCACCGCGCCGAACTCTGTCAGGCTGCTACCCAGTTGGCGGGCCTCTTCAGGAGAGACTCCTGCTGCGGCGGCGAGGTGCACGGCCAGCAGTGCCAGCGAAAATATACGGTGCATGGTCACGATCCAATCAAACGAAAAGATGAAAGACGATTGGGTGATAGAAGGGTGCCGACTCAGCGCATCAATTGCCCATAGCGCGATCGCACCCCCACGTCCACCCAGTCGGAGCCCTGGTTGCGCTGGCGCGCGAAGCTCACGCTGAAGCCGCCCAGATCCAGATCGTTGAGCTGCGATAGCGTGGCAGCCACTGCCTCGGGCGTGAGACGCGGCGTGCGGCGCAAGGCCTCCACCAGCACCCTGGTGTTGATGTAGGCCTCCATGCCCACGAATGTCACCGCGTGGCCCGCGCCGTAGGTGTCCATGTTCCTTTGGAACTCCTGAACCAGGCGCAGATTGCCCGCCTCCGGATTGGGCACCACCGCGGTGAAGCCGAAGAGACGGCCCTTGAAGCCAGCCAGCAGCGTGTTGAGGTGAGGACTCGCCAGCGAAGCGATAACGCGGGGCCATTCCTCCCGTGCTCCCAATTGAAGATCCACCAAGGCCTCGGCCGTCGGCAGTTGCAAGGCAAGCACGGCCCCATGAAAACCCTCCCCGCCCAGGGACTTGATCAGCTTCTGCGCGCTGTCGCCCGGCAAGCCGACAGGAACGGCGAGCACGGTGGCGGTCATACCCTGCCCGCCCATGGCGCTCTTGAGCGCTGCGACCGATTCGCTTTCCGGCGCGTCGGTGACGATGGCGACCCGAAAGCAGGCGATGGCCCTGAACTGCCGGGCCAGGGCCTCGGCCTCACGCGCGCTGCTGGCCCGTACCTGGAACAGCCAGGGCGCACTGCTGCGCGCCAAGGCTGAGGACCCGCTCAACGGCCCAACCAAGGGCACCTTCAGTACTGCCGTGACTGCGGCGGAGGCCCGGCAAGAAGCCTCTCCCTGACAATTGAGCAAGGCCACCGCCCCACGCTGCGTGATCAGCTCGCGAACATTGCGCTCGTGCTTGCGCGGGTCACCATCGTCGTTTAGCGTGACCAAATCAAGCCGACGCCCCTGCACGCCTCCGGCTGCATTTACGCCGTCTATGTACCCCTTGGCCGCAGCCATGACCCGCAATCCGCCGCCGTCCGAATCGGGCCCGATGTTCAGCGACTGGCCCAGGACGATCACGTCGGCGCCAAGCGCCACACTGCACCACACCAGGCCCGCCGACAAAGCCACCGCCAGGCGCCGATACCCACTATTCACATTCCGCATAGTGCGGGTCTCCTTCGTGTTCTTGTTAGGACAAGCCGCTACCCATGAGAAGCAGAGGCTGAGTGCAGCACGTCAACCGCATCCCAGAGAGGTCGGAGGAGCAATGCATGCGGCTACCGCGTGCGCCTTCCTTCCTGACCGCCGACCTTGCTATGCACCCGGTGGGGACCGTCCGCACCGCCTCTCTAGACAAAGGGACAGCGGCATCAAAATTTATACATATTTGCATTTTTTGTCTATATATAAAATTTCCGTTTCTAGCCTCCTGTCGCACTACGGTGCCTCCAAAGGGCAAACACGAGCGATGCATGCCGCTGTTTCACCCCAGCCGAAACACATCCATTGCGCGTCCCAGCGATTCGGCGCCGTCCTTGAGGCCCTGGGCCGCCGCCGTGGACTGCTCCACCAGCGCGGCGTTCTGCTGCGTCACGGTGTCGAGCTGGGTCACGGCCTCGTTGACCTGGGCGATGCCCTGCGACTGCTCGCGCGTGGCGCTGCTGATCTGCTGCACCAGCGCGCTCACGCGCTCTACCGCATCGACCACGCCGCGTATGGTGGTGCCCGCGTGGTCCATCTGCTGGGCGCCGCTGGCGATCTGGTGGACCGTGACGTCGATCAGGCCGCTGATCTCCTTGGCCGAGCTGGCGCTGCGCTGGGCCAGCGCGCGCACTTCGCCCGCCACCACGGCAAAGCCCCGGCCCTGCTCGCCCGCGCGCGCGGCCTCCACGGCGGCGTTCAGGGCCAACAGGTTGGTCTGGAAGGCGATGCCTTCGATCACGCCCACGATCTCGCTGATCTTGGCGGACGAGTGCTTCATCTGCTGCATGGCCGAGCCCAGCTCCTGCACGGCCTGGCCGCCGCGCGAGGCGACCTCGCTGCTCTGCGCGCTCTCCTGCGAGACCTTGGCCGCCGTCTCGGCCGTCTGCAGCACGGTGCTGGCCAGCTGCTCCATCGACGCGGCGGTCTCCTCCAGGCTGCTCGCCTGCGATTCGGTGCGCGCCGACAGGTCCAGGCTGCCGCGCGTGATCTCGGCGGCCGACCGGGTGAAGTTGCCGACCTCGGTGCGCACGTCGCCCACCACGGCGCGCAGGTTCACCTGGGTTTGCTGCAGCCGCTGCATGAGCGCGCCCAGCGGCTCGGGGTAGTCCGTGCTGACCGAGGTCGCGAGGTTGCAGGCCGAGATGTCGGACGCGAAGCGCGTGGCATCGTGCAGCCCCTGCAGCACCGTGGCCTGAAAGCGCCACAGCACCCAGCCCGCCCCCAGCACCAGCAGCGCCACGCGCGCGCCCCAGGCCGCCGCGCCCTGCAGCTCGAGCATGTCGGGCACCAGCGCCAGCAGCACCAGCACGGCCAGCATCAGCGCCATGCGGGGCAGCAGCGCCATCTGCACCAGGCGCTGGCGCCAGCTGCGCAGGCCGTGGTAGCGCACGCTGCCCGCCTCCAGCGAGAAGCTGCGGGAGCCCGTGTCCGCCTCGCGGCGCATTTGGGCATACAGCGCCTCGGCGGCGGCGGCTTCGGCGGTGCTGGGCTTGGTGCGCACCGACATGTAGCCGCGCGGCTTGCCGCCTTCCAGGATGGGCGTGACGTTGGCGCGCACCCAGTAGTGGTCGCCATTCTTGCGGCGGTTCTTGACCAGGCCCGTCCAGGGCTCGCCCCGGCCGATGGTGCGCCACAGGTCCTTGTAGGCCTCGGCAGGCATGTCGGGGTGGCGGATGATGTTGTGGGGCTGGCCGATGAGCTCGTCATAGCCGTAGCCGCTCACGCGCACGAAGGCCGGGTTGCAGTGGGTGATCTCGCCCCGGGTGTTGGTGCTGGACACCAGCAGCTCGTCGCCGGAATAGTCGAAGTTCTGCTGGGTCACCGGCAGATTGATGCGCATGGAGGCTCCCTGGTGGGCCCGCGCCGGTCGCGGGCTGCACGGCTTGCTAACGGCTGACCGCGCCAAATGGATGTTGATACCTAAAGCGTGAGAAACCCAGGCACTTCAACCCTATGAAAACCATGACACGGATTAGGAAGCCCCATTCCGCACGGCAGTGGACTTGCAACGCCTGCCTTATGCGTAGCCGTGCCCACAGCGCAGATGCTGGATCACAGTGGTGATGCGCTGGAAGACTTGGGCTTAAACGAACGCTAAGCTTGCCGGGGTGAAAACGGCCATATGGACTAGCCCTCCACGCTCTGGGCTCCCAAGATGCGGTGATGGAAAGCATGGTGGTGCAACTCCCTAACAGAAGCTTGCTGTGTACCTTCGAGGTGATGCCACTGCACAGGATTGTGGTGCGCAACTGTGCATGGCGGGGTAAAAATAGGCGGTTGCGGGAATTCCCGCTCACGCACTTCCTGCAGGCATTGGCGCAGCAAACCCATGGCGTAGAGCCTCCTTACGAGATCGCCTTGACGAGTTCCGGCACGGCCGTGAACAGGTCGGCCTCCAGGCCGTAGTCGGCCACGCTGAAGATCGGGGCTTCGGGGTCCTTGTTGATCGCCACGATCACCTTCGAGTCCTTCATGCCGGCCAGATGCTGGATGGCGCCCGAGATGCCCACTGCGATGTACAGCTGCGGCGCGACGATCTTGCCCGTCTGGCCCACCTGCAGGTCGTTGGGGGCGTAGCCCGCATCGACGGCCGCGCGGCTCGCGCCAATGGCCGCGCCCAGCTTGTCGGCCAGCGGGGTCATGACTTCGTTGAACTTCTCGCTGCTGCCCAGCGCCCGGCCACCCGAGACGATGATCTTGGCCGCCGTCAGTTCGGGCCGGTCGTTCTTGGTGACTTCGCGGCCGACGAAGCTGCTCTTGCCGCTGTCGCCAGCCGCCGCCACGGTTGCCACCGGGGCGCTGCCGCCGCTGGCGGCCGCGGCGTCAAAGCCGGTGCCGCGCACGGTGATGACTTTCACGGCGTCTGTGCTTTGCACGGTGGCGATGGCGTTGCCGGCGTAGATGGGGCGCTCGAAGGTGTCGGGGCTCACCACCTTGGTGATGTCGCTGATCTGGGCGACGTCGAGCTTGGCGGCCACGCGGGGGGCCATGTTCTTGCCGCTGGCTGTGGCGGGGAACAGGATGTGGCTGTAGTTGCTGGCGATGGCGAGCACTTGGGCGGCCACGTTTTCTGCGAGGCCGTGTTCCAGGCCGGCTGCGTCGGCGTGGATGACCTTGGCGACACCGGCGATCTGGGCAGCGGCTTGTGCGGCTGCACCGGCGTTGTGGCCGGCCACCAGCACGTGCACGTCGCCGCCGCAGGCGACGGCGGCCGTGACGGTGTTCAGCGTGGCGCCCTTGATGGACGCATTGTCGTGTTCAGCAATAACGAGTACCGACATTTAGATCACCTTCGCTTCGTTCTTGAGTTTTTCGACCAGTGCGGCCACGTCGGCCACCTTGATGCCTGCGCCGCGCTTGGCGGGCTCGGTCACCTTCAGGGTCTTCAGGCGGGGAGCCACGTCCACGCCGAGGTCTTCGGGCTTGACGGTGTCGAGCTGCTTTTTCTTGGCCTTCATGATGTTGGGCAAGGTGACGTAGCGGGGCTCGTTCAGGCGCAGGTCGGTGGTGATGACGGCGGGCAGCGTCAGGCTCAGGGTCTCCAGGCCGCCGTCGATTTCACGGGTCACGCTGACCTTGTCGGCGGCCAGTTCCACCTTGCTGGCGAAGGTGGCCTGGGGCAGGTCGGCCAGGGCGGCGAGCATCTGGC
>JADHED010001021.1_pt1 | contig 26425 bp, 9 predicted proteins | sample 8952041 | NCBI WGS metagenome assembly JADHED01 (sample SAMN16124423, study PRJNA663239) | bioreactor sludge metagenome | isolation source: sludge (control) | place: India:Bengaluru | collected 2018-09-08
GCGTCGGTGACGGCGGCCGCGCGGCACTCGACCGGCACGCGGGTGTCGAGGCGCGCGAGCGCGGCCCGGCTCGCCGCGACGCGCGTGGGCTCGCGCTCGAGCGTGACGACGGCGGCCTCGCGGCCGTCGGGGTCGATCAGGAGCTTCGCCGCGAGCAGGCCGAGGTAGGACTTGCCGGCCGCGGCATCCACGAGCACGAACGGCCGTCGGCGCGACGCCCGCCGGAGCACCGCGGCGATCTCGGCGAGCACGGCCGCCACCTCGACGGCCTTGCGGCGGTCCTCCGCGCGCAGCGTGGCGCCCTCGGCGGCCACGTAGAGGGCCTCGAGCCAGCGCTCGACGTCGGCGGGCGGCGGCACAGGAAAGGTCCCGGCCATCGACCGATGATAGCCGCGACCGCCCGATCAGAACTCCACGACGTGCCGCACGACCACGCTGCGGCCCGGCCCGTCCACGCCCGAGCCCATCGTCCGGTAGTTGACGTCGCCGACGTTCTCGAGCGAGACGCTGAGGCGCCCGTAGCGCGAGAGGCGACCGCCCACGCCGACATCGACGACGGCGAAGCCAGGCATCCGGGTCAGCAGGTAGTCGACCGACGCGCCGCCGAGGACGCGCGCGATCACCTGGTCGAGCGTCTCGCCCGTGGCGAGGAGCCGGCCGTCGCGCACGAGCCCGCGTGCGATGGCGCCATTGTTGAAGTAGTCGCGGATCTCCGGCGCGGTGCGACGCCCCGCGATGCGCGCCTGCTGCAGGTCGTTCTCCGACAGGCGCGGCTGCGGTGCCGCCCACGTCAGGCCGGTGGCGGCCCAGAGCCGCCCGCCGGTCGACGTCCACCGCAGCCGCGCCGTCCCGTGGCCCGACGGCAGGCCGTTCTCGATACGAGGCGGCCTGTCGTCGGCGCGATCCACCCCGTGCACGAAGGCGCCGGTCACCGACCACGACACGTGGCCGCCCGCACGGCCGTCGAGGGCGAGGTCCACGCCGCGCAGGCGAACACGGCCGCCGTTCACACGCACGAACACGGCGGTCGACGCGGCCGGCGTGTAGATGGCGCCGCTCGCGTCCTGCCGCGTCACCACCTGGCCGCCCACCAGCGTCCCCGTGGCGCCGGGAGGCAGCAGCACGGTCCGCCGCTCGATCATGCCGTCGAGGTCGGCGAGGAATGCCGAGGCCCCGACGCTCAGACGCCGCCAGCTTCCGCGGACGCCCACGTCGTAGCTCCACACCCGCTCGGGCCCGAGCAGGCCCACCATCGTCGGCGCCGCGGCGCCCGCGAGCAGCACCGCCCCATCCACCCGGCGGGCCTCGTCGGGCGCGATCTCGAAGCCGCCCCCCGACACGCCGATCGTGCCGAAGTCGTTCACGTTCGGCGCACGGAATCCGCGAGCCACGTTGGCGGTGAGCCGCACGTCGCTCGTGAGGGCGAGGACGGCCCCCGCGTTGCCGGTGAGTTCACCGAACGACGTCGAGAAGTCCGGCACCAGCGGCCCGGCGGTGCCCACCGGGTTGTCGGCGGCCTTCTGCCGGTACGCGAAGCGGCTGTAGCGGCCGCCGAGCGTGATCGACAGCCGGTCGGGCCACGCCGTGATCACGTCCTGCGCGAACACGCCGACGGTGTCGTAGGTCGCGCCGTTGGGCACGCGCGGCCTGACGTCCGTGACGGCCGCCACCAGGCCCGTCGCTGGCACCAGCGCGCTGTCACGGCGCGTGGCGTCCACGCGCTCGGTGTAGACCTCCGTGCCCGCCCGCACGGCGTGCCGCCCGAGCGGCGCCATGGCGCCGATCACCTGCCCGCCCATCGCGCGCGTCCGGTTGCGCTCCGCGCTCACGTCGGAGGCGAGCCCCAGCTTCGCGTTGTTGACGTTCTGGTAGGTGCGGTCGTCGCGCTGCGCGTTGTAGGACCACGCGGCCGACCACGTCGCCAGCGGGCCCGCGCCCGGCCCGTCGTAGCGGACACTGGCAAACCCGAGCGACTGCGGGTCGAAGCGGTGCAGCAGGTTGCCGGCGCCCCCGTCGAGCATGTCGTAGCGGCTGGCGCCGCGCTGCGCGTCGCGCAGCCACGTCACGCCCACCGCGTGCCCCGCCACCGGGCGCACCGAGAGCTTGGCGGCGCCGCTCCACTGCCTGAAGCCCGTCTGGTCGAGGCGCGAGCCGAGCACCGCCGACGGCAGCGCGAACAGGCGCGTCGCCACCGAGTGCGAATCCACGCCGCCGCCGGCGCGCAGGTCGCCGGCCGCGCGCCCGCCGGCGTGCAGGAAGAGGCTGGTCCGCGTGCCGCTCCACCCGCCGGCCACGTCGGCCACGACCGACCGGTCGGCGGTGGCGCCGCCCAGCAGCAGTTCGCCGCTGACGGCGCGGCTGGTCCAGCTGCCCGCGGGGCGCGTGAGGACGTTCACCGTCCCGCCCAGCGAGTCGGACCCGTACTGCGTGGCCGAGGGCCCGCGCACCACCTCCACCCGGTCGGCGATCGCCGGGTCGAGCAGCGCGGTGTACTGGTTCGCGCCCGGGCGCCACGTCGCGGTGTTGAAGCGGATGCCGTCGACGAGCGCCACCACCTGCTGGCCGGTCAGGCCGCGCACGTACGGCGAGGCCTGGCTGGTGCTCGTCTGCTGGACGTGGAGGCCGAGCGCCTGGCGGAACGACGCCGGCAGCAACAGCGCGCCAGCGTCCTGCCACGACGCGCGGTCGGCGACCGAGACGAACTCGGGCGTCCAGCCGGCCGGGCGCGCGTCGCCGCGCACGGCGGTGACGGTGAGCGACTCGGTGATCGGCGCCAGCGCAAGGAGAATGGCGGGCGACAGGACGGTCCCTGGGACGGCGATCTGACGCCACGGCGCGAAGCCGGGCATCGTGATCACGAGTTGAACGGGCCCCGAGCGCGGCGCGCAGACGCTGAAGCGCCCGGCTGCATCGGTCCGCGCCTCGGCCAGCACGGCGCCGCCGGCCGACGACACCACGACGCGAGCGCCGGCAATCACGGCGCCCGTGGCGTCGCTGACGGCACTGGCCAGCACGACCGCCCCCGCGGTGCACTCGGCGCCCGCGCCTTGCCCGAATGCGGCCCCGGCGGGACTCGCCACCCACGCGAGCGTCGCGCACGCGATCATCGCGAGGCGACGCACGCAGCGCTGGTCGAGTCCCACGCCCCTGCTCATCCCACCCTCCTGCCAGGCCCTCCGTCGCTCACGACCCCGATCGCACCACCGCCGGTTTCATCGTCCACACGCTCCCACCGTCGCTGCGCGGGCGGGTGAGCGGCAGCACCAGGAGCACGCCGGAGCTCGTGGTGGTCGACCGGACGTCCACGGTCGCCTGCGCGGAGCCGGCGAGGTAGGCGTCGGCCATCACCAGCAGGAACTGTCCCGCGGTGAGCGACACGCCATCCACCGTCACGCGCGACGGCACCACCCGACGCGGGATTGCCGTCCACTCGCCCGGCGCGAACGTCGGCTGCAGTGCGGTGCATGCGCGACGCACGGCCTCCCGCGCCACGCGCGCGTCCTTCACCGGTTCGGCCTCCACGAGGTCGATGGGACCCAGCAGGGGAATCACCGGCAGCGCCGCGTCGGCCGGCTGGCCTGCCGGCGCCGCCAGCGCGGTCGCGAGCAGCCCGAACAAGTCGGCCAGCGAGAAGTAGCGCTCCCCCGCCACGACGAACGGCGGCAATTCCCCGCCGGCCGCCACGGTGCGGTCGCGCAGGACCGTGGCCGCCTCGCGCAGTTCGCCGGGACGCACGGGCGAGGCGACGGCGGCCTCGGCCTCTCGCGCGAGCGCGCCCACCGACACGAAGCGGCTGCCCGGGTTGGCCGCGAGGAAGCGGTCGATCAGCCAGTCGAGCACGGCCTCCTCGCGCGCCTCCGCGGCGGCCCGGTCCTCGGGCGACTGGAGCGCCGAAGGCGGCACGTTGGGCGCCCTGGGGTTGTCGTAGGCGTACTCGAGCGGCGTCTGTGCGTTGCGGGCCCCGAATCCCGGCTTCGCGAAGATCGCCGGGTGCCCCAGCCTCACCTGGACGACGTGCGGCCGGGACCGGTCGAGGGCGGCCAGCCGCTTCTCGAGGGCCTCCGGGCCCTCGTGGGCGTTGAAGACGCGGCCGCCGGGCACGCCGTAGTCCGACAGGTGCACCGTGGTGTCGAGCCAGAACACCTCGGGCGCGCTACGGGCGTCGGGCGCGAGGCTGGCGCTCAGCATCGGCGCGGCGCCGCGATAGCCGCTGAAGTTGCGGGCGGGGTACGCGGAGGGATCGAGGAAACCGCCCAGCACGGGCCGTGCGCCGAGCGCGGCCATCGCGTGAACGGCCTCGGCCGACGACCAGGGCTCGAACGTGACGCCGCGGGCGAAGCTCACGGGCCCGAACACCTCGATCACCTTCCGCAGGCCGCCGGCGCGCGCGGGATCGGGCTCGCCGCTCAGCGGGTCCTTCCACTCCGTGAGGAACCACTGCAGGGCCTGCATCCGGGCCAGCCACCGTTGCTCGGCCGTCGCGGCGCCACGGAAGTTCGGCCGCGGCCGCGTCACGAACGTCGGCTCGTCGGTGCCGTCGTAGCCGATCTCGATCACGCCGCGGCGCACCGCGTCACGGACCTGGTCGAGCTGGTGGGTGGCGGCGTTCTCGCTCGCGAGCGTGTTGGCGGTCACGCCGTTGAACTGGAGCAGGCACGTGGGGTGGAACGCCGCGCCGCGCCGCTCGAGGTCCCGCACCAGCGCCAGCAGTCGCGGCAGCCTGGCCATGGCCTCGGGGTTGATCTCGTCGTCGATCGTCGCCTGCAGCAGCACGTAGACCGGCGCCGGCCCGTCGGCGGCGACCACCGCCCCGCACGCGGCGAGCACGCATCCCAGCACCCATGCGCAGCGTCGAGCCATCTCACGCCTCACCCCAGGTCGCGCGCGGGAGCGGTGCGCAAGCCCGCGCCAGCCTTCGCGTCACGGTCCGGTCACCGGTCCGAAGCCCCAGGCTGCCCCGAGCCCCAAAGCCTCGGGCCCCACGCCTCTTCAGAACTCCATCCTCACGGCCAGCTGCAGCTGGCGCGGCGCCTTCGCCGACAGCACCCGCCCGAAGGTCGCCGGTTCGTCGACGTACATCTGCGGCAGGTCGAAGTTCGCGCGGTTCAGCACGTTGAACGCCTGCAGCTCGAACACCGCGAAGGCGCCGCCGCGCAGCGGCACGCGCCTGGAGATCGACAGATCGAGCGAGGCATAGCCGGGCCCGCGCACGACGTTGCGCCCGCTGTTGCCGAACGTGTAGCGAGCCGGGACGACGAGCGCCGCCGTGTCGAACCACGCCTCGGGCGTGGGGTGCGCCAGCGTGGGCGTGCCCACCCGATCGGGTCGGTCCGATCCCGTCGTGCCGCCCGAGTTGCCCGTGTTGCTGTTGTCGAAGCGCAGCACCGGCGTGAACGGCGTGCCCGACTGCGCCGTGGCAATCGCCCGCACCCACGTGTCGCGCGTCAGCCGGTGGCGCCGCGGCAGTTCCAGGGCCACGGCCAGCGACAGGCGGTGCCGCACGTCGAAACTCGAGGGCCCGTACTCGGCGGCCACGTTGTGGCTGTCCTGCGGCATGTTGCGGTCGGGGCCCGTCTCGAGGAACGCCGAATTGGTGTCCATCGACCGGCCCAGCGTGTACGCCGCCATCCACGACACGCCGTCGCGCAGCGGACGGTCCAGGGTGACCTGCAGGGCGTGGTAGCTCGAGGTGCCGCGGCTCTCGACGAAGAAGATGCTGCCGTAGGCGGGATAGGGCCGCCGCAGCTGCACCGGGCCCTCGCCTGGTGGCGGCTGGTTCAGGTCGCGCGCGGCCACGAGGTGCAGCCCGCGCGAGCCGGTGTAGCCCACGCGCGCCGTGCCCAGCCGGCCGATGTCGCGATCGACGGCCACGTGCCAGTGGTGCATGGATGCCGACTGCAGGTCGGGGCTGAGGAGGTTCAATGACGCCGGCGGGGCCACGCCGCCCATCGTCGGGAAAGGATCCGCCAGCGTGAGGAGCTGCGTGGCCGACGGGAAGTACATCCGCAGCGTGAAGAGCGGCGGGTTGAAGTACTGCGCCGACGCCACGGTGAACATCCCCGCGTCGTGGAACACGCCGTAGCCGGCGCGCAGGGTTGCGCGACGCGGCCACTGCCAGGCGACGCCGAGACGCGGAGCGAGGTTGTTGCGGTCGGTCCGCGGCGTGGTGCGCGTCCCCGGCCCGGCCGTCGCGGCGGCGATCGCCGCAGCGTCTGGTGACACCCCCTGCAGCCGCCCAGTGGGATCGCTGGCGTGCGTGACCACCTCGTAGCGCAGCCCGGCGTTCACGGTCAGCGACGACCCGAGCCGCCACTCGTCCTGCACGAACGCGGCGGCCAGCGTCGACCGCAGGTGCATGGGGTTGTCCGCCACGGCACGCAGCGTGAAAGACGGCAGCCCCAGCAGCAGGTCGCCGAGGCCCGTGCCCGTGAGCGCGCCCGAGAAGCTGAGCGACCCGCGCGCCAGCAGGTCGATCGTGCTCGAGAGCCGCGCGTGCCGGACCTCGCCGCCCACCCGCAGCAGGTGCGCGCCGCGATCGAGCGTCAGCGTGTCGGCCGCGTGCCACGTCTCGCTGGTGCGGAGGATTGGCAGCCCGGCGCCGTCGCCCACCTTCGAGTAGCCGGCCACGGTGATCGACGGGTGGCCTTTCGCGCGCGTCGCGAGGTCGAGCCAGCCCACGCCCCACGCCGCCCCGACGTCCTCGCCAGCCCGCTCGGCGACCAGGTCGCGCCCGAGGCGGTTGACGCCGAGGCGCAGCGAGTTCACCGCGCCTGCGCCCAGCGTGCGTTGGTACTGCACCGTGGCGTTGAGCGGGCGGTCCGTCACCTCGTCGCCGAAACCCGGCACGCCTGCCCCCTCTTCCACGTACGGCTCGACGAGGCGGACGTCGCCCTGGCTGTAGCGCACCATCACCTGGTCGCGCGCCGACGCCGCGAGATCGACGCGCACGTAGCCCTGCACCTGGTCCTCGTGCGCCATGGCCTGGCCCAGGTAGTTGGTGGGGCCGTCCCGGTTGGGCAGCGGGAACGACTGCAGCACGCGCAGCGCCACGGGCGAGATCCGGTCGGCGGGAATGACCGCGTTGGCGAACGGCTGCCCGGTGAACGGGTCGCGCACGACCCGGCCGAGGCCCGAGAGGTCGCCCGCGCGCTCGGCCACCGTCGGCACGACGCCCAGGCGGCTCACGCTGCGCCGCTCGCGCAGCCAGTCGGCGGCGGCGAAGAAGTAGGCCCGGCCGGGCCGGATCGGGCCACCGGCCCCGCCGCCCAGCTGGTCCCGGCGATAGCCCGGCGCCGGCGAGGCCTCGAAGTAGTTGCGCGCGTCGAGCGCCCCGTCGCGGAAGTACTCGTAGCCGAACGCGTGCAGCCGGCCCGCCCCCGCCCGCGTCACCACGTTCACCTGGCCGGCCGCGTTGCGCCCGTACTCGGCGCTGTAGCCGTTGGTCACCACCTTGAACTCCTGGATGGCGTCCACCGGCGGCTGCACGACGTAGCGGTTCACGTAGGCGTCGTTGTTGTCCACGCCGTCGAGCAGGAAGTCGTTGGCCTCCTCGCGCCCGCCGTTGACGTGCATGGCGAAGGCGCCGCGCGAGGACAACTCCGAGTCTTCGACCGGGGGGGCGACGCCCGCCGCCAGCAGCGCGAGTTGCAGGAAGTCGCGCCGGTTCAGCGGGAGCGCGGCCACGCGCTCCCGCCCGACGACGAGGCCGATCGGCGAACTGCTCGAGAGGGCCGCTGGCGCGTCCCCTACCACGTCCACCGTCTGCGCGAGCGCCGCGATGGCCAGCTCGACGTCGGCCCGCAGCGTCGAGTCCACCGCGAGGGTGACTCGACGTCGCACGGTGGCGAATCCGTCGGCCGACACACGCAGCCGGTAGGCGCGCGGCGCGACCTCGACGATGCGATAGGACCCGGTCGCGTCGGAGAGCGTGGTCCGGACGGGGCGGTCCCCGTCGTCCAGGATCTCGACCAACGCGCCGGGGACGCTCTGGGAGGTGGCGTCCCGGACGTGGCCGGTGATGGCGCTGCCCGCCTGCCCGGCGGCCTCGCGGGCCGCCGGGGGCGCCACAGCCATCGCCATCACGAGGGCCACGAGCACCAGGGGCGGACGGTGCTGCATGGGAACCTCGAACGAAGGCAGTTGTCGCGCGGTCCCCGGCTCGCGGGGACCGCGCGTGCCGCTCACGTCAGCGCGCGCGAGGCGTCGCCGACGCCTGGTTCGACTGGCACAGCTCGTTGGTGTTGGCCAGTGCCGGGCGCACCACCCAGTAGTAGGTGGTGCCGTTCACCAGCCCGAAGTCCGCGTACACCGTGCCGACCGCGTTGGCGATGTACAGGTACGGTCCACCGCTGATCGTGCCGCGGTAGACGTGGTAGCTGGCCGCGCCGAGGTAAGGCGTCCACACCAGGTCGGCCTTGGTCGGCTTGGCCCGCGCCGTCAGCGTGCTGATGCAGGCGCACGCCGGGTCGGTGATCGCGCGCACGGTCACCTGCGCCGCGGCGGTGTCCGTCTGGTCGTCCATGCCACTGCTGGGGAACGACAGTTTCGTGTTGTCGGTCACGCGCAGCTGGATCAGGTAGGAGCCCAGGGGCCTGCCGCCGAAGAACGCCGTCACGTCCGGCTGCGCGCCAAACGCGTCGTCGAACGCGTTGTCGCCGTCGAGGTCCCACGCGTACTCCTTGATGAAGTCGCCTGGAGCGCCAACCTCCGACTGGCCGTTGTCAGGGTTGATCGACGCGGTGCCGTCCAGGAACCAGGGCGTGGCGCCCGGGCAGAAGCTGTAGGGCCCGCCGGCGTTGGCGGTCGGCGCGAGCGGCGGAATCGCGACGTTCACGGTGACGATGGTCGAGGCGCTCCGCTCGGGCACGCCGTTGTCGGTGACCGTCAGCCGTGCCTGGTAGAGGCCGAGCGCCCCGAAGCTGCTGGTGGCGACCACGCCGGCCTTGTTCTCGAGCGTCGGACAGCTCCCGATGGCGGCCCCTGGCGTCTTGCAGATCTCCCACCCCCACGAGTCGATCGTCTTCGACGAATCCTGGTGGAACGAACTGGACCCGGTGAAGGTGACCGTCTGGCCCACGACAGCCGGGTTGGGCGTGACCGTGGCCACCGCCACCGGCGCGCCCGCCTCGGTGATGGTGCGGTTGAGCATCTGGATCGCCCAGGACGTCTCGAAGTACTGCTGCTCACCCGAGCCGCAGTAGTGCCCAAACCACGAACCGCTGGCGTTCTGGTCGCCGACGAGCGTCCGGGCGACACCATCGGTCGGGGCGCCAAGGCTTGCCTCGGCGGCATACCAGTCGAGATCGCCACCGAGCAGCGTGATGGGCTCGAGGTCCTTCGTGTCCTCGTTCACGTGCAACAGCATCGCCTTCACGAAGGCGTAGAGGCCGTAGTAGTAGTCCTTCACGGCGGTGCAGTAGCCGGCGTTGGCAAAGTTGGCGCGAACGTACGCCTCGGTCTTCTCCCACTTGAGGTCGGTGCCCCCGCGTCCCATCTCGTCGAGCGCGAGTTGCACCATGCCCGACGGCGTGGTGGCCCACCGCGACCACGGGTCGTAGTTGGCCATGTACAGGAAGTAGCCGTGGATGCCGCCGGGCCCGGTGGTGTAGAAGGTGCTGTTCAGCCAGTACGGGTTCGCGAGCTTCACCACGTCGGGGAACTGGATCCCGGGGTCCGTGAGGCCGTACTGCCCCTTGCCGAAGCCGCGGGCCCCAAGCAGGGCGATGGCGCCCCACTGCGCGGTGGAGTTGTCGGCGGTGCTGCTGTAGTTCGCACCGTAGTGCCAGCCGCCGAATCCCGAGTAGTTCCCGTTCTCGTGCTGCCCCCAGACGAACCAGTCCACCAGGTCCTGCAACACCGCGCGATACGTGCGGCCGATGATGTTCGTGGGGCCGGTCTGGACGACCCGCGTGGGCGTGCCGCTTGCCGCCACGGCGGTCAGCACCATGCCCATCTGGTAGGTGTCGTCGCCGATGTAGGCGTAGAGGCCGTTCCTGGACGGGTCGCCGGCGGCGCACTCCGAGCAGTCCGGATCGTTGGCGATGGGACCGGGGAACCCGGTGTTGTAGACGCCCACCGTGTAGATCTGCGGCGCGGTGGCGCCGGTGCCCATCGCGGCGAAGAGCCGCCGCATGGCGCGCTGCACGGTCTCCGTGTAGGGGTTCGCCGCCGGCCCGTCCTCCCGGTGGCCGTTCACGAAGAACGCGTTCGCGTTGGCGACCTGCACCGCAATGCGGTTGAGGCAGGCGTCGCCGCCGCACCCCTCGTAGAGAATCCAGGATCCGTGGTCGAGCCCGCTCGTGGAGTAGCGGTACAGCGTCTTGTGCAGGTACCAGAGCCCTTCGTCGATCGCGACGTTCACCTCCACGTCGAGGCTCTTCGCCCGAACGGCGACGAAGTACGGCTTCGAGGTGGAGTTCGGCGGGGGCGCCGTCGTGTTGGTGACGGTGAGGGTGGCCACGAACACCGTGCCGACCACGCCCGTGTAGGTGTGGGTCGCCTCGATGGCGTACCGATCGCCCACGGTGCCGCTGGCCACGGGTGAGCCGTCACCGAAGTCCCACGTGTAGGTGATCGCGCCACCCTGCAGGTCGCTGGTGCCCTTCAGCCTGATGGATTTCCCGCTCCAGGTGTCGTGCGGGATGAGGGGATTGGTGGCCACCCAGGGCACCGTCTTGACGACGGGTGCCTGGGCGAGGGCCGACGTTGGGAGGGCCGCCGCGAGCACGACCCCGACCAGCGCCAGCACGCAGATTCTCGCTGCCGCGTGCGTGCGCATGCTGCCTGCTCCTCTCCGGATGTTGGCGTCCGAGTTCATGACGAGCGCGAACGGGCGTTCGCGGCCGGAACTCCGCTCCGGCCGGCACCGTTCCTGCACCCCCTCTCGCGACGCGCGCGGCAGCCGGGCGGAGGTCCGCCCCGCACGTCGTCCTCAGTCGTTCAGCGGCGCGACCTCACACGTGCGCCCAGCAGCAGCAGCCCGGTACCCAGCAGCATGAGCGTCGCGGGCTCGGGGACACCGATCGGCCGGATGACCTCGGTCGAGCTGAAGTAGATGCTCACGTCGCTGTCAGGGTCGTATTGCACCAGGTAGAAGCGGTCGGTGGGTTTTGCCAGACCGACCTCGAAAGTGAGCGTCGCGACCTCGTCCGCGCCAAGTGTGAACGCCCAGCCGAGCGCCACCGACACGTCCTCCGGGTCGTTCGTCCCAACGGCGTTGTCGAGCGTTCCGTTCAGGAGGTTGTCGTAGATGTCACCGAAGGTGAACCCCGGCTCGTCGACCTCCCACGACTGGCCCGTGGCGAGCGTCCCGCCCGGCCCTCCAACCTCGTTGGAGAAGGTGTTGGCGACCTCGTCGATCTCGATGTCGAGGAACAGCAGCACGCTGTGGGATCCAGCGCCGGTGATGGTGGCGGTGAGAGTGCCGAGACCTGTGGCGAAGTCGAAGCCAGAGAAGCCCCAGTTCGACGGCATCGAGTTGCAGTCGGGAGGATCCGCCAGGGAATCGCAGATCACGCCGTCGTCGTTGATGGCCCACTCGAACAACTCGATCGTGTCGCCCCGGGCCGGCGTACCCCCCACCAGCCACACGAACGCTGCGAGCACGACGATGAAGCGCTTGCTCATCGCGTCTACCCTTCCTCACTGCGCGAGCGGGCGGTACGCGCGTCCCCCTCTCGCGCGCGAGGGCCGCGGATGAACGCGTGGACGTCAGGCCGCCGGGCGTAGGCGGTCGGGAGGGTGCGCCGCGTCGCCGGGCGAACTCGCGCAGGCGCGCGCACAGGAGGGACAGGACTGGCAGGTCGGCGCCGCCCTGGCGTTGGGGTGGCGCGTCGGACGTGGCTCCGCGGGTGGGTAAGAGGACGTCAATCCCCGCGAAGACCAGAGCGCACCGAGTGCACAAGCAATTCTGGAACCTCGTCCAGCCCGACCCGACACTCAGCCGTAGTGCTTCGTGACGAACGAGTTACGGCAATTGCTGAGTTCGTCAACACCAGGCGGAGTCGTCCGGCCGAATGACTAATGGCATCGGCGGGGAAGAACAGATGAGGTAGAGCGCGGGGCCTGAGGCGTGGGGCGTGGGCCTCGGGGCCTGAGGCGTGGGCCCCGAGACTTGGGGCGGGAACCCTGGGGCCTGAGACGTGAGGCGTGAGGCCGGGGACTGTCGCACGTTCAAGCCCCCGGCCTCCGTGTCACGGCGGAGGCAGGCCGGGCATGCCCGGCCCCTACCTCCACCTTCCATCTCCTATTCCCTACTCCCTACTTCCTATTTCCTACTTCCTATTTCCTATTTCCTATTCCCTATTTCCTAACTCAGAACCTCACCCCCACCGCCAGCCGGAACGTCCGCGGCAGCTGGTACCCGAACCGCGACGTCGCCGTGCCGAACGCCGGGTCGAGCGCCCAGTGCGTGCCCTGCGCCGGCGTCTCGGTGAACGGGTTGAAGGCCTGCAGCAGCGCCGGCCGGTTGTTGTTGGTCAGCACGCCCTGGTTGATGAAGCGCGGCACGACCAGCCCGCCGTGGTCGAACAGGTTCTCCACCTGCCCCTTCGCGAACAGCTCGGCGCTGCGGCCGCCGCCCACGCCCACCTTGTAGCTGTAGGTCACGGCCAGGTCGGTGGAGGCCCACGCGTCGGTGCGGAAGGCGTCGCGGTCGGTGAAGTAGTAGTTCACCGTCGCGGGCGCCTGCCGGTAGCTCGGGGCGCCGGTCACGTAGCGCCCGGAGTTGATCGACCCGACCGCCCCGTACGGCAGCCCGGAATTGAGGCCCTGGATGACGCCCACCGTCACCGCCCCGAGCCGGTCGAGGTCGCGGGTCCAGGTGGCCCACACGCGGGCCTTGTGCCGCTGGTCGGTCGCCAGGTCGCCCTCGGGCTCGTTCCACGCGACGTCGATGTACTCGGGGTAGAACTGCGGCCCCACCGTGACGGGCCCGCTCACCGTGTTCTCGCCGTCCACGCTGCCCCAGGTGCGCGACAGCGTGTAGCCGCCGCCGACCGTCAGGCTGGAGCCGAACCGCCAGGTGGCGGCCAGGTTCAGGCCCGCGTACCGCCGCTCGAGCTCGTTGGTGTTCTCGATGATGCGCACGTCGAACACCTGGCCGAGGTCGTTGGTGACCGTGCCCGTCGTGCCGTCGGTGCGCGTCGCGTAGAAGTCGTTGAAGTCGCGGTAGACGGCGTCGATGCGCGCGAGCCCGCGCGTGCCGAGCCGGCGCGTGACGCCGCCGGCGATCTCGTTGACGGCCGGCGACCGCAGCTGCCCCGAGATGCGCGTGTTGACGCCGGGCAGCGCCGCCACGACGGACGGGCGGTTCGTGCCGCCGTTGGCGTTGAACCAGTCGAAGAGCACCTGCAGCGCCTGCGCCGAGGTCAGCAGCGGCGCGGTCGGGTCGGTGTTCACCGCCGGGCCGAGGTACTGGAAGTCGAAGCGCGCGGGGCTGCCCGCGCTCGAGCCCGAGTTCGCCACGCCGTTGACGATCGCCGCCACGTAGGTGGCGAAGCTGGCGTTCACGGTCCAGTCGCCGCTGCCGGTCGGATCCCAGGTGGCCGACAGCCGCGGGCTCCACCGCGCATCGTCCACGGCCGTCGAGCCCGACGAGTCCTTCCCGTCGTTGCGGTCGTAGCGCAGGCCGAGGTTCAGCGTGAGCCGCGAGTTCAGGCGCCACACGTCGTTCATGAAGAACGAGTGCGTGCGGAAGTTGGTGCCCCGCGTCGGGTTGAAGATCGGGTTCCAGCGGATGATCGTGCTGGAGCCGATGTTGTTGAACACCGGGTACACCTGGCCGTCGCGCCAGATGGACGAGGTCGCGATGATGCGGTAGTCGCTGCCCGACTGGTGGTTGTCGGCGGCGCGCTTGTCGTTGAACGCGTCGTAGCCCGCCACGAACTGGTGCGAGCCCCACCGCGGCGTGGACAGGAAGTACGAGCCCTTGAAGAGGATGTTCTCGTTGTCGCGCTCCTCGGGGCGGCACACGCCGCAGAAGGTGGCCGAGTTGAACCGGCCCAGGCTCACGTTGTCGACGATCAGCGTCCCGCCGATCAGGTCGCGCGCCTTCGCGCCGGAGCCCTTGATCTCGCTGTTGCGCGCCGAGTACTGCGCCTCGAGGAACACGTTGCCGCCGAGCACCGCCGTGTAGTTGAGCGACCGCAGGTCCATGGGGTCCTGGCGGTTGGTGAGGCTCACCAGGTCGAGCTCGTCGCTGAAGTTGTCGTTGATCGCGTCGATGTTGCTCCACAGGTAGGCGCCCTTCACCGTGTGGCCGGTGAACGGCGTGTAGGTGAGCTTGCCCTCGAACCGCTTCTCGTCACGGATCCGCTCGTAGGGCAGGCGCGCCGGCGCGGCGGTGGTGCGGGCCTCGGTGCGCTCGACGGTGCGCCCGGCGTGGAAGAACCACAGGCGGTCGCGGAACACGGGGCCGCCCAGCGTGTACTCGTAGATCGGGATCACCTTGCTGGTGGTGGCGTCGCCCGCGAACGGCGTCAGCGCGCGCCAGGCGTCGTTCTCGAACGTCGTCCGGAAGGTGCCGTCGAACTGGTTGCCGCCCGACCGCGTGATGGCGTTCACCACGCCGCCGGCGAAGCGCCCGAACTCCGCCGACACCGCGGAGGTGGAGATCGTCGTCTCCTGCACCGCGTCCTCGATCACCGCGCTCGCGTCGGTGGTGCGCCGCAGGTTGTCCTGCACCACCACGCCGTTGACCAGCACCAGGTTCTCGAACGAGGTGGCGCCGGAGATGGCGAGCGGCTGCACGCCGCTGGCGTTGGCCGGCCCGGACCGCACCACGCCGGGCGTCAGCGCCACGGTGGCGTCGATGCCGCGGTTCAGCGGCAGGTCGTTCACCGCCTGCTGCGTCAGCGTGGTGGCGGCCGTCGCCGTCTGCTTCAGCGTCTCGGTGGCGGCCCCCACCACCTCCACCACCTCCGACACCCCCGCGACGTCCATCGTGGGGTTGATGGGGGCGACCTGCGCCGCCGACACGGTCACCCGCTGCTCGATGGTCTTGAAGCCGTCGAGCGTGAAGGTCACCTGGTAGTCGCCGGGCGGCAGGAACGCCAGCAGGTAGTCGCCGTTGCCGGTGGTGACGGCGGTGCGCTCGCCCTGCAGCGCCGTCGAGACGGCCGTCACGGTGACGCCCGGCAGTGACAGGCCGTCGGTCGAGGTGACACGGCCGGAGATGGTGCCCGTGGGCATGCCCTGCGCCGCGGCGAGGTGCGCGACGCAGCACGCCGCCAGCGCGAGTGCGAGGACTCGTGGTCGATTCATGGTCAGCTCCTTCGGAGGCGCCGGCAGGCCGGCACACCCAGGCCGCGGGAGCAAGCGCGGGGCCTCGCGGGCGCCGCCCGTCACGCCTGGCGCGCGTCCCGTCACGCGCGCGTGGCAGGACGCGCGTCACGGTGGACCAACCGTGTCGGGAATGACGCGAGCCGCGCGCGCCGCGCGCGAGATCACGCGCCGCGATGGGCTCAGGGGGCGCCGATCGGCCTCAGGCGTCCATCGGGCCGGATCAGGGCGTCCGGATTCATGGATGTGGTGGAGGTGCGCCCGTGGGGCGAGGCCGGAGATTCAGGGGCCGCGGCGCCCGGCCGACCGGTCCAGCGACGCGCGCAGCCTCGTCATGGCCCGCGTCGCCGCGACCCGGTCGTCGGCGCCCCGCCCGTGGCGCCCGAACGCGGCGGCGGGCGCCCCGGCCCCCGCGCGGTCGCCGTGCGCCAGCCGCAGGGCCGCGAGCCGCGGGTGCGCGTCGATCCAGTCCTGCTGCGGCTCGAAGCCGAGCGCGATCGGCGCCATCGCCACGAGCTGCGCGAGCAGCGCCATCGCCTCGACGTCGTGGCCAGCCGCGGCGCGCGCGCGCGCGAGGCTCGCCACCGTGAACGCGCTGCGGCGCGTCGCGTCCGCCAGGGTGAGCCGCTCGATGGCGGCGGCGTGGTCGCCGCGCGCGAGCGCCACCTCGCCCTCCAGCCGCAGGAGGTCGGCGGCCTCGTCCGGGCGCTGCTCGTCCACCGCGGCGCGCACCTCGTCGAGCGCGGCGGCGGCCTCGCGCGCCATGCCGGCGCGTGCCATCGCCACGCCGATCCGGCTCACCACCCACGGGGCCGCCTTCGCGGCATGTGCGGCCCGCGTCGCGCGCCCGAGTTCGCGGCGCGCCCCGGCCGTGTCGCCACGGGCCGCGAGCGCCTGCGCGAGGAAGAGCCGGTTGCGGGCCTCGTTGAGCGCGCCTTTCGTCGCGACGTTCAGCCGTACCGCCTCGTCCAGCCGATGGATCGCCTCGCCGTAGCGCCCCTCGTACATGTCGAGCAGGGCGAGCGATCGCAGCGCGGACGCCTTCGCCGGCGAGCCCAGCGCCCCCTCGAACGTGGCGCGCGCCTTCGCGAGCTGCCCCGCGCGCACCAGCACGAAGCCGTACTCGTGGTTGACGTTGGGCGTGGCCAGCCACGAGGGCTCGAGCTCGAACGCGGCGTCGTAGTGGCGCAGCGCGTCCTCGTAGCGCCCGAGCGGGTTGTAGCAGGTGGCGAGGTTGACGTGGGCGGAGGCGTGGTGCGGGGCCACGCGCAGCACCTCGCGATACTCCGCCGCGGCCTCCTCGAAGCGCGCCAGCTGCCGCAGCACGGCGCCGAAGTTGTGGCGCACCCGGAAGTCGTCCGGGTAGCTCTGGAGGTAGGCCCGGTAGAGGTCGTACGCCTCGTCCCAGTGCCCGAGCTGGTGCGCGTGGGAGAGGCGGATGAGGCGCTGCTCGCGGTCCGTCGTGCGCCCGGCGAGCGCCAGGGCCTGCTGGAAGTGCGCCTGGCCCTTCGCGCGATCGGCGAAGACGAACCCGTAGTAGGCCGCCCCGAGCGCGGCGTGCGCCGCGGCGAAGCCCGGGTCCGCCTCCACCGCCTCCGTGTAGAGCTGCACGGCGGCCTTGTACTCGCCCCGGTCCCACATCGCCATGCCGTCCGAGTAGCGCTTCAGGGCCGTGAGTGACGGCGTGGTCACCTGCTCGAGCGGGTGGTCGCTGGTCGCAATCGCCGCGAGCGACTCGCCGAGGTCGCCACGCAGGGCGGCCGCCACGCGCTTGAGGACCTCGAGCAGGCCGTCGTGCCCCGCCGCGGACTCCACCCGCGACCGCACCACGCGGCCCGACACGGGCTCCACCAGCCGGGCGGTGAAGGCGTACTGGCCGCCCACGCGCGCCAGGGTCGTCGTGACGAGGCCCCGCACGTTCTCGCGCTGGCAGATCTCCCGCCCGGTCTCCTCGTCCACCGGAGCGTCCTTCGGCCTCCCCATGCGCTGCAGGCTCGAGGCGACGCCGACGCGCGGGAAGACGTTGGCGTAACGCGACTGGCCGAGCAGGCTCGTGAACGCGGTCGTGAGCGATCGATCGAACACCGGGTCGCCGGTCCGGTTGTCGAGGTCGGCCACGAGCACGAAATCGCGCGGGCCGAACCCCATCTGCTGGCCGGGCGGCGTGGCCAGGTACGACCCGATCGGCACGAGGACGAGCACGCCTGCCACCGAAAGGAGCGTGAGCAGCCGGCGACCCCAGCTCGCGCCCGGCGCCGTGCCGCCGAAGCGCGACGGCCCCGCGGCCGACACGCGAGCGACCGCCTCGTGGCGCGCCGGCACCGCCGGCGCGGGCGATGCGGCCGCGGCCTCGCCGCCGCCCTCCACCGTCACCGGCGCGATGAACCGGTAGCCCACCCGCGGCACCGTCTCGATGCACCGCGGCGCGTGCACGTCGTCGGCGAGTGCCGCGCGCACCTCCTTGATGCAGCGCGTCAGCGCGTTCTCGGTGACCGCCACGCCCGGCCACACCGCGTCCAGCAGGTCGGCCTTGGTGACGAGGTGCCCGGGATGCTCCACCAGGTAGCGGAGCGTCTCGAAGGTCTTCGGGGGAAGGTAGACGTGTCGGCCGTCGGCGTGGAGGGTGCGCTCGCCCACGTCGAGGACGAAGCCCGCGAACCGGTACCGGCGCTCGCCGTTCGGCATGGAGGCCACCGCCCGAGGGCGGCTCAGGGGGCGTCCTGCCGTGGTGATCTGACGAGTCACGATTTTATCACCGCTCCGTCACGACAGCCGAGCTTGGTGACGCGCACCATGCCCCGCGGCGGGGCCCTCGCCGGGACCGTCGCGCCGCCGGTGTCGAGCGCCGCCGGCCGCTGCGCGGACCTCACGACCAGGCACCGCCTCGACATCGGACGACACGGTCGTGTCTCGATCGGACGCACGCCGGCGCGGGGCCCACCCCACTCGGCCGTGCCTCCGCAGGAGGGACGTCATGCGACGGCACGGCATCGGAGGCGCGGCACTCCTCGGACTCGCCCTCGGACCCTTCATCTGCTCCTCATCCGCCCCGGCCCAGACCATCGTCCAGCAGGCGCAACTGCTTCCCGCCGGGACGGCCGGTGATCGCGTCGGCACGAGCCTCGCCGTCGGCGGCGCGACCCTGGTCGTCGGCGCGCCCTTCGACAACGTGGGCGCCAACGGCGACCAGGGGGCGGCCTACGTCTACGTGCTCACCGGCAACGCGTGGGTGCTGCAGGCGCGGCTGCTCGCCTCGGACGGCGCCGCAGGCGATCAGTTCGGCCAGAGCGTGGCCGTGGACGGCGACACGATCATCGTCGGCGCTCCCTACGACGACGTGGGGGGGATCGTGGACCAGGGCTCGGCCTACGTCTTCGTGCGAAGCGGCACGACGTGGACCGAGCAGCAGCGCCTCACGGTGGCCGGCGCGGCCGTCGACATGTTCGGCTGGAGCGTGGCGGTGAGCGGGGACCGCGTGCTCGTCGGCGCCCCGCTCGACGATGTGGGGGCGAGCGAGAACCAGGGCACGGCCTTCTCGTTCACGCGGAGCCACGGCGTGTGGTCCCTCGAGGACACGTTCAAGGGCGGCGGCGCGCAGGAGCGCAACGGCTACAGCGTGGCGCTCTCGGGGACCGTGGCCGCCATCGGTGCGCCGATGGCGACGGCCAACGCCCACGCCGAGCAGGGCGTGGTGCGCCTCTTCGCCTACGTGGCGGGTTCGTGGACGGGCCCCGTGACCGTGACGCCGGCCGCCGGCGCCGCGAACGACCGGTTCGGGGTGAGCGTGGACTTCGGCAAGGAGTCCCTGATCGCCGGCGCGTACCAGCGCACGGTGGCGGGCCACACGCTTCAGGGGGCCGCCTACGTGTTCACGGCGGGCCCGGCGGGTTGGGCGGAGCAGGCCATCCTGGCGTCCTCCGACGGTGCGTCGGGCGACCTCTTCGGCGTGTCGGTGGCGATCGACGGCGACACCGCGCTGGTCGGGGCGCCACAACACGACCCCGGGGGCTCCAGCAACCAGGGATCGGCCTACGTCTTCACGCGCTCCGGGTCCGCGTGGACGGAGCGGGCCCGCCTGAACGGCGCGGGCGGCGCGGCCAGCGACGACTTCGGGCGCAGCGTGGCGCTCGTGGCCGGCGTCGCCATCGCTGGCGCCCCGCTCGACAACGTGGGCCCCGATCCCGACGAGGGCTCGGTGACGGTGTTCACCGGCGCCGGCACGGCGTGGACGCGCGTGGCGAGCCTCACCGGCGTCGGCGCTGAGGAATCCTGGTTCGGCGAGGCCGTGGACGTCCACTACGACACGGCGATCGTCGGCGCCAGCTACGAGGACGTCGGGGCCAACGCCCGACAGGGCGCGGCCTACGTGTTCGTCCGCAACGGCCTCACGTGGTCGCTGCAGGCCCGGCTCGTGGCCGGTGACGGCGCCGCCGAGCAACATTTCGGTGCGTCGGTCGCCGTGGAGGGCGACATCGCCATCGTGGGCACCAGTCCGCTCAATCACAGCGGGGCGGCATACGTCTTCGTCCGCAGCGCAGGCACGTGGGCCCAGCAGGCGAAGCTGACGGCGCCCGTCGCCGGGTCGAACTTCGGCAGCGCCGTCGCCCTCAGCGGCACCACCGCCGTCGTCGGCGCCCCGTGGGAACCGGTCGACGGGAGCCTGCGCGTCGGCGCCGCCTACGTGTTCGTGCGGAGCGGCACGAGTTGGCCGCAGCAGGCCCGGCTGGCCGCTGGCGAGGGTGCCGAGTTCGACCTCTTCGGAGGCGCCGTCTCGGTGAGCGGCAACACCGCGCTCATCGGTGCGGACCAGGACTACGTCGGCCCGTTGCGGTCGGGCTCTGCCTACGTGTTCGTACGCAGCGGGACCTCCTGGTCGCAGCAGGCGCAGCTCGTCGCCACCGACGGCAACACGAACTGGCTGTTCGGCGAGGCGGTGGCGGTGAGCGGTGATGCGGCCCTGGTCGGGGCGCCTGGAGCGCCCGGCGGAGGCGCGGCGTACGCCTTCAGCCGGTCGGGGACGACCTGGACGCAGCAGGAGAAGCTCGTGCCCGAGGGCACGGACATCCTCGACGCTGTTGGAAAGGCCGTGGCCCTCAGCGGGGAGATGGCGCTGGTTGGGGCCCAGGGGCGAGACGTCGACGGCGCGTCGGCGAAGGGCGCGGCCTTCGCCTACGTTCACCAGGGCGGCAGTTGGGTCCCCGTGGGCACCCTGACGCACGCCGGCGGTGGCACGAGCGACCAGTTCGGCACGTCGGTGGCACTGCACGGCGATCTGGCCGTGGCCGGCGCACCGTTCGACACGGCCAGCGGGCTGGGCACGGGCTCGGCCGCCGTGTTCTCGGGGCTCTGCCAGTTCACGATCACCCCGTCGGCGATCGCGCCATCGGCGGCGAGCGGCTCGCAGTTCGTCACCGTCGACGCCGCGCAGTCGGTGTGCGCGTGGTCCACCTCGAGCCAGGCCGCGTGGCTCACCGTCGACCCGCCGGCCACCGGCACGGGCGACGGTGCCGTCACCATCCGCTACACCGCCAACACGGGGCCCGCGCGCACGGGGACGATGACGATCGCGGGCGAGACCTTCACGGTGAACCAGGCCGGCGGCTGCACCTTCACGCTCGGCGCGACGGCCGCGCCGAGCGGGGCTGTTGGCGGCAACGGCGGCGTGAGCTTCACCGCGAGCCACGCGGCGTGCCCGTGGACGGCGGCGAGCAACGTCCCGTGGATGAGCGTCACGCCCCCGGACACGGGGACGGGCAGCGGGGCCATCGCGTACGCGGTGCTGCCCAATGCCGGCCCGGCCCGCTCCGGCACCCTCACCATCGCGGGCCAGACGTTCACGGTGAACCAGGAGGGCGGCTGCAGCTTCTCGCTCACGCCCAGTTCGGCCACCGCCGTCGCGGCCGGCGGCACGTCGACGATCCAGGTGAGCGCCAGCGACGCCGCCTGCGCGTGGAGCGCGTCGAGCAACGTGGCCTGGCTGTCGGCGCCGCTCGGCAACGGCGGCGTGGGATCGGCCACCTTCACGTGGGCGGCCGCGGGCAACCTCGGCCCGGCGCGCGCGGGGACGATGACGATCGCGGGCCTGACGTTCACGGTGAACCAGGCCAACGGCTGCACGTACTTCGTCACGCCCGAGGACGTCTCGGTGAGCGCCCTGGGCGGCTTCGCGAGCCTGGCGCTGGTCGCCAGCGACGGCGCCTGCCCGTGGACGGCCGTCAGCAACGTCACCTGGGCGGCGATCAGCAGCGCGCCGAGCGGCACCGGCAGTGCCACGGTGAACGTGGCCGTGGAGCCGAACACCGGCGCGGCGCGCAGCGGCACGCTCACGGTGGCCGGCCGCACCATCGACGTCGTCCAGGCCGCGTGGGGCTGCACGTTCGCGGTCACGCCGCTCGCGATCGACGCGCCCGCGGCGGGCCTGTCGGGCACGGTGTCGATCACCGCCGCCCATCCGGCGTGCGCGTGGACCGTGGGCAGCGCCCCCGACTGGATCTCGTTCCCCGCCGGCAGTTCGGGCTCCGGGTCGGCCACCCTGGCCTACCACGTCGCTGCCAACTACACGTCCACGCAGCGGCAGGCCGCCTTCTCGGTCGGCGGGCAGGTGGTCTCGGTGACGCAGGCCGGCAGCGGCTGCGGCTTCTCGGTGTCGCCCACGGCGCTGGCGTTCCCCGTGAACGCCACGACGCGCACGCTGGCGAGCTCGGCCCGCGACGCGGGCTGCGCCTGGACGGCCGCCACCGCCAGCGCCTGGCTCGTCGTGTCGCCGGCGAGCGGCACGGGCGCCGGCACCGTCACGGTGCTCGCCACGGCCAACGACGACACGGCGCGCACCGGCTCGGTGGAGGTGGCCGGCAGCACCGTGTCGGTGCAGCAGGACGGGTCGGCGACGCCCTCCGGCGCGATGACGCGCTACCTCGCCGAGGGCGCCACCACCGACTTCTTCGACATGCGCATCTCGCTGCTGAACACGGGCAACGGCCCCGACACGGTGACGCTGCGCTACCTGACGCGCGACGGCGCCACGCCCAGCCAGTCGGTGACCGTGCCCCCGCTGACGCGCGCCACCGTGTGGCCCGAGACCCTGCTCGGCGCGGCCGAGTTCTCCACCGTCGTCGAGAGCAGCGGCCCCATCGTCGTCGACCGGACGATGCAGTGGGACACGCGCGGCTACGGCAGCCACGCGGAGACCGCGGTGGCGGGGCCGGCCCTCGAGTGGTTCCTCGCCGAGGGCGCGACGCACTCGGGCTTCGATCTCTTCTACCTGGTGCAGAACCCCAACGCGGCGCCGGCCGAGGTGGAGGTGCGGTACCTGCGCCCCGCCCCGCAGCCGCAGTTGACCCGCACCTACACGGTGAACCCCAACACGCGCTTCAACATCTGGGTGGACTACGAGGACCCCGCGCTCGCCGACACCGACCTCTCGGCCGTGGTCCGCTCGATCAACGGACAGCCCATCATCGTCGAGCGCGCGATGTACAAGAGCGTGCCCGGGCACTTCTTCAACGCCGGCCACGAGAGCGCGGGCATCACGAGCCCGGCCACGCGGTGGCTGCTCGCCGAGGGCGCCACGGGGCCCTACTTCGACCTCTTCGTGCTGCTCGCGAACCCCGACGTGCGCGCGGCGGACGTGCGCGTCACCTACCTGCTGCCGGACGGGACCACCTACACGAAGACCATGACCCTGCCGGGCGAGTCGCGGTCCAACATCTGGGTGGACTACGACACGCCGGACGGCACCACCGGCCTGCCGCTGAACGACACGGCGGTGTCCACCACCGTCGAGGTGACCAACGGCGTCCCGATCATCGTCGAGCGGGCCATGTGGTGGCCCACGGGCCCGGCGACGTGGTTCGAAGCCCACAACTCGGCGGGCGCGACCGCCGCCGGCACGCGCTGGGCGCTGGCCGAGGGCGAAGCGGGCGGGCCCAACGCGACCGAGACCTACATCCTCATCGCGAACACCTCGCCGGCCGCGGGCGAGGCGCTGGTGACGCTGCTGTTCGAGGACGGCACGAGCGCGCACCGCACCTACGCGCTGCCCGCGCTGTCGCGCACCAACGTGCCGGTGCTCTTCGACTTCCCGCAGTCGGCCGGCCGCCGCTTCGGCGCCATCGTCGAGACGCTCGGCGAGACGCCGGCGCAGATCGTCGTCGAACGAGCGGTGTACTCGGATGCGGAGGGGATCCACTGGGCCGCGGGCAGCAACGCCCTGGCGACGCGGCTGCGGTAGGGACGACGACCTGCCGGGACGCCCTCCGGCGGCGGGGCGCGTCCCGGCGGGCCGCGGAGACTGACCTGGGAGGACCCATGAGACGCACGGTGCTGCTCGCCATCCTGTGCCTGGTGTGTGCCGGCTGCGGCAAGGAGGCCATGGAGGCGTTCGTCGACGACCTGATGCACCCCGAGTTCAACGTGGACTACGCCGACGAGGGCCGGATCTTCGTCCTCGTCAACCACTGCCTCGAGCACACCGACGAGGCGCGCTACCGTGCCTGCTCGATGAGCGGGCCCGACTCCGCGGGGCTCTCGGTGCAGGTCATCCCCTTCGCGCCCGACCAGGTGGCGCAGGCGATCCCCTATGCGCGGGAGTACCGGTGGGTCACGGTGAACCCCTCGTTCTCGTCGCTGGACGGCGGCATCGTGATGGCCGCCACGCAGCTGAAGATCATGAAGCGCCGCGGCGTGGTGCTGGTCTACCTCCCCCAGGGCCCCGACAAGACGCGCGTCGACTACACCGACTACGACAGCCGCTGGCACGAGGCCAACCGCTACATGTGCGGCGGCTACAAGCAGGACTTCCCCGTCTTCCAGCAGGTGCTGAACCAGTTGGTGGACGGGGTGACCCAGCCGGTGGCGGGACAGGACGGCCTGGCGCCGCTCCCGCTGTCGCTGGTGGTGTCGGCCTACAGCTACTCCGTGCACCAGGCGCTCGAGGTGGTGCGCGACAAGCCGCGGGTGTTCTTCGTCAACATGGCGCCGTCCTTCGGCATGCAGCAGTGGCGCGGCAGCCCCGACCACGACATCAGCAGCAGCGACAACGACTGCATGCCGTTCGGCCCGATCGACTCCTACCACGAGCTCGACTTCGAGAAGTACCCGAACCCGCACGTGAAGACCTACATCGACAACCTGGCGACTTCGACCGTGCGCCAGTGCATCCTCGTGTCGTACGGCGACTGCACGAGCCTCAGCTTCCGGGGCATGACGCTCAGCGGCTACACGAGCCTCGGCATCGGCTGCAAGGAGCCGAACCCGCCGCCCGAAATCGTCCGCGGGTGGGATCCGATGGCGCCCCGCGCGTCGTCGTACACGCTGGTGCCGCCGAACGAGATCGGCCCGAGGCTCTTCAGCTGCGCCGACCCGGCACGCTGGGACGACAACGCCTGCTGGTCGGGCGGCGAGCAGTGGCTCACCTACTACTACGGCGCCGACACGCGGATCCTGAAGGCGATCAACGCCAACCTGGCCACCAACGACCGCATCCGCCTGTTCGGCGTGATGACGCCGTCCAAGGCCGAGGACACCACGTGGGGACAGACCCTCACCGAGCAGTTCGGGGAGAACGCCTGGGTCGGCCACATGGGCTACTGGATGAACGGCGGCACGCCCGACCTGCTGGCGCCGCCGCCCAACATCGAGGAGGTCACCGCCAACTGGCACATCAAGGACGTGCTCGCGCAGTGCACGGCCGCGTTCCCGCCGGAGACGTGCCCCGAGTGCGAGGACGCGGGCGACTGGTCGAACTCGAGGAACCCCGAGGCCGGCACCGACCTCTGGTGGCAGCAGGAGCCCCGCCGCCTCGAGGATCCCACGCGCCAGCCCGACCGCGTGATGGACAACGACATCGTTTACGTCCCGATCAACCGTTCGTTTCCCGAGACGCTCGGCGCCGGCAGCCTGCCGCAGGCGCAGGAGGAGATGCGGGCGAAGTGGGGGCCGGCCGCCGAGGAACGGATGCACATCAGCGCGCTGCAGAACCAGGTGATGTTCTGGCTGTACACGGTGCCGCCGGCGGCCCGGGGCGTGCTGCGGGTCATGTTCCAGGACGACAACACATGGCTGCACGTGGCCGGGGCCGGCGACTGCCGGACGCCGATGGTGGAGACCCTCCGCCGCTACGACTACGACTTCCCGCGCCTGCTCGAGGCGGGCGGCGCGTACGCCGACCTCGTCGGCGCCTGGTCGGACGTGCGCATCCGCTGGTGGGACGACCTCTACGGCACCTGCCTGGACCCGGCGCCCAGCTACGGGTCGGGCCGACGGCGCGTGCTGGTCATGAAGCTGGAGATCCCGCAGGAGACGCAGGACGGCGTGTTCATGCGGGCACTGCGCGAGCCGATCCCCGACATCCGTGACGTGGTGGTGCCGCCCGAGGCCGAGGCGAACGTGCTGATGTCGTTCCTGCCGACGATCTACGTGCCCGCCGCGAGCACGCTGACCGGCGTCACGGCCACCCTCTCGACCTCGGGCGGGTCGGTGACGCTCACCCACGAACCGCTGGGTCGCGAGTGCGCCGGCGGCGATTGCCTGCGCGCGGGCACCTACGAGTACCACCGCTTCACCGGCAGCGCGCGTGACGTGTGGTGCACGATCCACAGGTCGGACGCGCTGTGCGGCGGCCGGTCGATCGGCACCACGCCGGTGACGGCCACGCTGCGAATCGAGGCCTTCAACGGCGAGGGCCACGAGTTCCGCCAGACGTGGACGATGCGCGTCAGGCGCTGTGAGGACTGCGACGCCGACGGGGTGGCCGACACGAGCGACACCTGCCTCAACTCGATCCTCACCCACACCGTCGTGATCGGCACCTGCGACTCGGGCGTGCGGAACACGACGCTGCCGAACGGCTGCACCATCGCCGACGTGGCGGCCGCGGAGCTGGCGGCCGCCAGGAACCCGGGCAGCTTCGTCAGCGGGATGGCGCACCGGACGAAGGAACTGCGGCTCGCCAACGTCGTGAGCGCGCGCGAGGCCGCGGCCATCAAGTCGTGCTCGGCCCGCGGGCGCCGGTGACTCCTGCCTTCGCGCTGGAGTGTCTGCATTCTTGGACCGCGGGTCGCCGCGGGTCTGAAGACTCGCGGCGACATCACAGGACGTAGCCCGGTCTTCAGACCCCGGGCTGGTGGCCCCGGGGCCGCGCCTTGCG
>JADHED010001017.1_pt1 | contig 26396 bp, 17 predicted proteins | sample 8952041 | NCBI WGS metagenome assembly JADHED01 (sample SAMN16124423, study PRJNA663239) | bioreactor sludge metagenome | isolation source: sludge (control) | place: India:Bengaluru | collected 2018-09-08
GGCGCCCGCTGACCAGCACGTACATGCCGTCGGCGGGCTCGTCCTGCCGGATCAGCCGTTCGCCGCCCTCGAGTTCAACCCACTCCATCCCCGACGCGACGTCCAGCAGGACCTGGTCGGGGACCCGGACGAGGAGCCGGCGGAGGACGAGGGCCACCTGTTCGGCGCGTGGGCGCGTGATCCCCGTGGACATGAGGGGACGCATTATGGCGCGGGGGCGGACCGTCGCATAGTGGCGCCCAGATTGTTGGATCGCGTGACCGGCGCGGTGTCCGGTGCCGCGCGACACGTTCCGACCGCCGGCGGACACCTTCAGGGCCGCGATCTCCGGAAACCCACGTCCGGCGCGCGACGCTGCGCCGGCACGCCGGTTGCCTTCTCAGCGGGCATGGCCCGCCGCACGAAGCACAAGATCCTCTGGCCCGACTTCGTTCCGCCTCACTGCCCCCGCGAGGACTGCGCGGCGCACATTCCCGGCTGCGGACCGGAGTTCGTCTACACCATGGCCGGGACCTATCCCGTGAAGTGTCGGCCCGAGCGCATCCAGCGCTTCCTCTGCGGCGTCTGCTGCAGGACCTTCTCGACCCAGACCTTCGCCACCGACTACTACCTCAAGCGACCGGAACTCCTCGTCCCCGTCGCCGAACTGACCCCGCTCGCGCCCGCCGACCGGCAGATCGCGCACGCCCTCCACTGCGCGCCCTCCACGCCGTCCCGGCTGATGCCCCGGATCGGGCAGCACCTCTCGCTGTTCCACGCCGTGACCACGCGTGACCTGACCATCGACGAGCCCGTCGTCACGGACGACCTCGAGACCTTCATCGTCTCCCAGACCACCCAGCACGCGATCAACCTCCCCGTGGGACAGACGAGCTGGTTCATCTACGGGCTGGACGACGCGATCCACTTCTGCGGCGGCCGGCTGGCGGCGCGCCGGCGCCGCGAGAAGAAGCGCCTGATCCGCGACGGCGCCGCTCCGCGCCGCGGCGAGCGCGGCCGCGCCTTCCGCCGCCTCCTCGACCGGCTGCTCGCGCGCGCGACGGGCACGCTGCACCTCGTCTCCGACGCGCACCCGGTCTACGCCTCCGTGATCGCGCGGCATCCCGAGCGGGACCGCATCCGGCACGAGGTGCATCCGAACCCGAAGAACCGGCGCAAGGACCGGCCGCGGACGCCGGAGGAGATCGCCCGCGACGAGGCGATGTTCGCGTCGGACCAGCTGCATCGCCTGGCGCGCCACAGCCAGGCGCACGACCGGCGGGAGACGATCGCCTTCGCCCGCTCGCGCTGCATGGCGCTCTACCGCCACGTCGTCCTGCTGGTCTGGCGGAACTACGTCAAGCGCGTGAGCGAACGCAAGCCGTGGAAAGGCACGGCCGCGATGCGCGTCGGCCTCGCCACCCGGCCGATCGGCTGGGACGAGATCTTCCGCCGGCGCATCTTCCCGCGTCACGTCCCCGCGGCGCTGCTGACCGAGGGGGCGATGGCCTGCCGGCTCGAGACCCGCGGGCGGATCCCCTCCGCCCGCCACCGGCCCGCCCGCGCCCACTGAACGGACGGCGGACTCCCCCTACATCGAAGCTCCCTCGGCCCGGAGGCGATGATCTGCGCGCGATCACCACCAACAATCTCGGCGCCACTATGGGACCCGCGCGTCGGGCGTCGGCATCGGCGTCGGCATCGGCATCGGCATCGGCATCCGCGACCTTCAGCGCGCGTCCCGCTCGCGCTGGATCCGCTTCTGCAGCAGGTCCTGCAGCCGCACCATCTCCTTGTGCACGGCGTACCCGCGGCAGCCGGGCATGGCGTCGTTCAGCAGGTCGAGGCCCTTGCGCGACAGCATCGAGTTGGCCGCCTCGACCGCGCGGTTGTAGGCGTCCACGCAGCGATTCTCGGCGCCGGTCGCCTCCCACTGCCGCAGCACGCCCTCGAGCTGCGCGCGCGTCTCCCCCTCCTGGACCTCCTCGAGCGCGCGGCGCAGCGTCGCGACCGCCTCGTCCAGCTTGCCGGCGTCCATCAGCTCGCCGGCGCTGCGCACGAGCATGTCGACCGAGCCGTCGGGCCGCGAGCGGTCGCACAGGCGCGCGTCGAGCCGGCACATCGTCGCGTGGACCTCCGCCTCGTCCTCGCGGCGCCCGGCGGCCCGGTAGAGGCGCGCGAGGTCCGCGAGCAGGACCGTGTCCGAGGGGTCGAGCGCGCGCGCCCGTTCGCCGTAGGCGATGCCGGCCTTGGGGTCGTCTCCCTGCACCACGTACGACAGGCAGAGGAGCGCCAGCGCCTCGGCGAACTCCGGCCGGGCCTCGACCACGCGGCGCAGGAGCTCGCGGGCGCGCGGCACCGGCGACGCCGCCGCGCCGCGCGCCAGCGGCCCGTGGAGGAGCGCCTCGGCGAGCCGGAACGTGGCGATCTCGTTCGCCGGAGCGGAGGCGACGGCGCGCTCGAGGATGGCGCGCGCCTCCGCGGCCCGGCCGATCCGGAGTTCCATCGCCCCGATCCCCGCGAGCGCCAGCGGGTGCTCGGGGGCCGCCGCGAGCGCCTGCTGGAACAAGGAGAGCGCCGCGTCGTTGCACTCCCCGGCGGAGACGTGGATCCAGCCGAGCAGGGCGGGAGCGTCGCCCGCCGGCGTGTCGACGGGGACGACGCTGGCGTCGCCGGCCGCCGCGGCGACCTCGTACGTCGCGCGCGGCCACTTGCCCTGCCGGATGTACGCCCGCAGCGCGGGGTCCAGGTCCTCGTAGGTCGCCCCGAACGACGCGACGAACGCCTCGTCGAACGGGACGCCGCGGTTGCAGCGCTCCATGAAGGCGTGCAGGGCCGGGCGCCGGTCGGGGCTGCCGTGCAGCAGGAAGTGCACGAACGCCCAGGCGTGGGCGTAGAAGCGCCCCGCGCGGTCGTTCTCGTTGTACGTCGGGTGCTCGGCGGTCACCGCCGCGAGCCCGCGCAGCGGCAGGGCCGCGCCCGTGGCCAGCGTGCCGAGGTGCTCCTGCACGGGGCGCCCGAGTTCGGCGACGGCGCCGCGCCGCTCGAAGGTGCTGAGATGCTCGGCGAGCCCCTCGTCGAGCCAGAGCGGCAGCCGCGGGTACGCGCGCCGGATCAGCGAGTGCGCGTACTCGTGCAGCGTCGTGCGCCGGGCGTCCGCGTCCGCGCCCGCGTCGGCGAGCAGGTACCAGAGCCCGGCGCCGGCGATGAAGTAGCCGACCGGCCGGGCCTCGCCCTCGACGCTCGTCTTCGCGAACGGCGCGAACGAGCGCGCGTCGCGGAACAGCACGACGTGCATCGGCACCGGCGTGTCGGTCCGGAAGTCGGGCCAGACGCTCGCGATCGCGGCGCGCATCGTCTCGAGCTCGAGCGCGAGCGGCGTCGCGACCGCGGCCGGCGCGTCGGTGAGGACGCGGAAGTGCGGCGTCGCGAGCGAACTCCACGCCGGCGGCGCGGTCGCCGGCGTCGGCGCCGCCGCCGGCTTCCGCCCCGGCGCGGGCGGGGGGCGGCGCCGGCGGGGGGGGGGGGGTTGGGGGGGGGTGGGGGGGGGGCCCGGCCCCCCCCCCCCGCGGGGGGGGGGGGGGGCGCCGCCGGCGCCGCCGCCGGCTTCGGCCCCGGGGCCGCGGGGGGGGCGGCCGCTGGAGCGGTCGCGGGGGGAGCGGCGGTGGCGGGACGGGGCGCGGGGGGAGCGGCGGCGGCGGGACGAGCCGCGGGCGGATCGGCGGCGGCGGGACGGGACGCGGGCGGATCGGCGGCGGCCGCGGTCCCGGCGTATTCGAGCCCGGCAGCCGCGAGCAGGAGCACGAGCACGAGGACGGCGACGCAGGTCCGGCGCGGGCGGCTCACGGGCACCTCCCCCCGCCGGGATCGTAGCACCGCCGGCGGGCCGTCAGCGGGAAGGCCGCTCAGCGATAGAGGACGGCGCGCATCGAGAGCGACGCCATGTCGAAGCCTTCGATCGGGAAACTCGCCTCGCCCGCCGTGCCCGACGCCCCGACGGCGTACAGCAGCGGCAGGTAGTGGTCGGGCGAGGGGTGCGCGCGGCGGCCGTCGTCGGTCGCGAGCGCGCGCGCGAGGAACGCGCCGTCGCGCTGCGCGGCGGCGCGCGCCGCCTCCGCGTCGAAGCGCCGGGCCCAGTCCGGCGTCTCGGCCGCGCCCGTGCGCTGGCTCGTGAAGGCGTGGCGCAGGTTGTGCGTGATGTTGCCCGACGCGAGCACCAGCACGCCGTCGTCGCGCAGCGGCTCGAGCGCGCGCCCGATGTCGAGGTGGCCGGCGGCCGGCAGGTGCTGGTCGAGGCTCAGCTGCACGACCGGCACGTCGGCCTCGGGCCGCAGGTGCGTCAGCACGGACCAGGTGCCGTGGTCGAGGCCCCACTCGGTCGAGAGCGCGGCTCGGTCCTCGCCCAGCATCCGCACGACGCGCCGCGCGAGGTCCACGTCGCCGGGCGCCGGGTACTGCACCGCGAACAGCGCGTCGGGGAAGCCGCCGAAGTCGTGGATCGTCCTGGGCCGCTCGTCCGCGCCGAGCCGCGTGCCGGCGAGGTACCAGTGCGCGGACACGGCGAGGATCGCCTTCGGCCGCGGGAGCTGCGCGGCGAGGGCGCGGAACGCGCGGCTCCACGCGTTGTCCTCGATCGCGTTCATGGGCGAGCCGTGGCCGATGAAGAGCGCCGGCATGCGCACGAGGGGTGTCCTCCCGGGGAGGGCCGCGCCCGCGGCGGCCGCCGCGGCGCCGCGCAGGAACGCGCGGCGCTTCAGGTCGGGCCGCACGGACGGAAGCCTACCGGTCCCGCGAGCGCGCCGCACACCTCCGCGCGCCGCGCCGCGAGCGCGCCGGCCGCGTAGGGCAGCGGCTCGAAACGGCCCCAGACGGGGCCCGGCCAGGCCGCGTCCCCGCGGCGCCGGACCACGTGGTGCACGTGCAGCTGGGGCACCACGTTGCCCAGCGCGGCGACGTTGACGCGGTCGGCGGCGAACGCGCGCGAGAGAGCGCGCGCGACCCACGACGACTCGCGGAGGAGCTGCCGCTGGTCCTCTTCCGCGAGCTGCCAGATCTCGCCGACCGCGGGGCGTTCCGGGACCAGGAGCAGCCACGGGTAGCGGCTCTCGTTCATCAGCAGGACGCGGCAGAGCGGGAACGCGCCGAGCGCGATGGTGTCCGCCGCCAGCCGCGGGTGAAGTTCGAACACGGGGCCCCTCCGGGGTACAGTCAGCGCCGGAGAGCGTGACATGAAACAGCACGGACCTCGCCTCGGCAGCGGTTTCCCCGGACGTCGGCTCGGCCGCGCTTTCCCGGTCGTCCTCGTCGCCGCCCTGACGGCGGCGCTGGCCGGGGGGACCGCCGGCGCCGGCCTGTTCGACGACGCCACGTCGGCGCGGCACTACACCGCGGGCCGGCCGCCCTGGTATCGCGGCACCACGCCGGCGGGCGCGCGGGTCGCGGCCATCCCGGTGGCGGTCGCCCCGGCGACCGACGGCTCGCCGGAGGACTGGCTGCCGCGCGCCGAGCTGGAGCGCCTGGCGGCCGACGCCACCGCCCGCCTCGCCGAGCGGGTCGCCGCGCGCGGCGGCCCCGCGCTCCTGGCCGAGGCGCTTCCCGACGCGCCCGGCCCCGCGCTCTACCTCGGCTGCGAGGGGGGCGCGGAGCCGCCCGGGCTCTGCCACGAGTCGACGCACGCGCTCACGTTGTCCATCACGCACGCCTCGAGCCGCTGGCGGGACGCGGTCGCCCCGCGGCTGGCGGCCGCCGGCGCCGACCACCTGCTGATCCTGCGACTCGCCGTCGCCGACCACTGGCTGCGGCAGAAGGACGCGAAGGGGAACAAGGACATCCCGCTCGGGACGGACTACGCCCAGCCGGTCCCCTGGCTGACGTCCCTCGACACGCCGGTGACGGTGCTCCAGCTGACCGGCATGCTCGTGGACGCGCGCGGGAAGGTCGTCCGCTCGGGGGTGGAGGGGCTCGTGGCCGTGCGGACCGGCTTCGGCGAGTCGGCCCTCGGGTTCCAGCGCACGCTCCGCGCGGAGGACGTCGCGGCCGTCCGCGCCGGCGGCCGCTGGGGGGCCGCGCTGGACAGCCTCGTTAGCGGTCTGCTCGGCGGAAAGTAGAATCCGGGGAGGCGGCCGCGCCGGCCGCCTTCTCCCGGGAACGAACGTGCCCCGTCCGCCACGCGCCCTCGCGCTCCTCCTCTCCGCCTTCCTCGCGGCCGCCGCCGGCGCGGGTTGCGGCGGCGAGTCCGCGGCCAAAACCAAGATCGCGCGCGGCGACGCCGGGCCGCGCGTGGTGACCACCCTCCCCGCGGAGCAGGCCGCGCTGCCGCAGGTCGTGACCGTCAGCGGAACGCTCGCCGCCGAGGACGAGGTGGAGCTCGGGCTGAAGGCGCCCGGCCGGATCGGCGCGCTGCTCGTGGACCTCGGCAGCGTGGTGCGCGCGGGGCAGCCGCTCGCGCGGCTCGACCCGACGGACTTCCGCCACCGGGCGCGGCAGGCCGAGGCCGCGCTGCAACAGGCGCGGGCCCGGCTGGGGCTCGACGGCACCGGCGGCGACGACCGCGTCGTCATCGAGGAGACCGCGGTCGTGCGCCAGGCGCGCGCGCAGCTGGACGAGGCGCGCCTGCGGCGGGAGCGCTTCGCGCGCCTGTTCGAGGAGAAGCTCGTGTCCGAGGCCGAGCGCGACACGGCCGAGGCCGCGTTCCTGGTCGCCGACTCGCGCTACCAGGACGCGCTCGAGGAGGCACGCAACCGCGCCGCCCTGCTGGCGCAGCGCCGGTCGGAGCTGGACCTCTCCCGGCAGCAGCTCGAGGACGCGGTGCTCGTCGCCCCGTTCGAGGGCGCGATCCGGGAGCGCCACGTCACCCTGGGGCAGTACGTCACCGCCGGCCAGCCGGTCGTCACCCTCGTGCGCCTGCACCCGCTGCGCCTGCGGGTGGACGTGCCGGAGCGCGAGGCCGCCCGCGTGCGCGGGGGCCAGGAGGTCCGCGTCACGGTCGAGGGGGATCCGGCGACGTACTCCGGCCGCGTCGCGCGGCTCAGCCCGGCGATCACGGAGGCCAGCCGCACCCTCGCCGTCGAGGCCGAGGTCCCGAACCCGGACGGCCGCCTGCGGCCGGGCTCCTTCGCGCGCGCGGAGATCGTCACCGCCGCGGACCAGCCCGCGGTGCTCGTGCCGCGCTCCGCGGTGACGACGTTCGCGGGCATCGAGAAGGTGCTGCTGGTCGCCGACGGCAAGGCCGTCGAGCGCCGCGTCGTCGTCGGGCGCCGCGTCGGCGAGCGCATCGAGATCGAGCAGGGGCTGAAGGCGGGCGAGATCGTGATCACGGACCCCGGCAACCTCGTCGGCGGCCAGCCCGTCGCTCCCGGCGCCGGGGCCGCGGCCCCGTCCGCCGCGCCCGCGCCGGAGAAGGCCGGGAAGGCCGGGACCTGATGCAGCGCCTCGCCGAGATCTGCATCCGGCGGCCGGTCTTCGCGGCGATGCTGATCCTCGCGCTCGTCGTGGTCGGCGCGGCGGCGTGGACCCGGCTGGGCGTGGACCGCTTCCCGTCGGTGGACCTGCCGAACGTCTCGATCCGCACGACGCTCCCCGGCGCCTCGGCGGAAGAGGTCGAGACGGTCGTCGCGCAGCCGATCGAGGAGGTCGTCAACACCGTCGAGGGGATCGAGGAGCTGCGCTCCGTCGCCGGGCAGGGCAGCTCGTTCGTCAACGCGACGTTCGCGCTCGAGCGCGACATCGAGACGGCCGCGCAGGACGTCCGGGACCGCGTCGCGACGGTGGTCCGGCGGCTGCCGCGCGACATCGACCCGCCCGTCGTCTCGAAGTTCAACAACGAGAGCTCGCCGGTGCTGGCGCTCGCGATCTCGGCCGACCGCCCCGTCCGCGAGCTGACCGAGATCGCGGACAAGCTGGTCAAGGTGCAGCTCGAGCGCTCCGCGGGGGTCGGCGAGGTGCGCGTCGTGGGCGGGCTGACGCGCGCCATCAACATCTGGGTCGACGCGGACCGCCTGGCGGCGTACCAGCTGCCGATCACCCACGTGCGCGACGCCATCGCGCGCCAGAACGCCGACACCCCGGGCGGCAACGTCACCGGCGAGCGGCGCGAGGAGGTGCTGCGCACGCTCGGTCGGATCGTGGACCCCGAGGCCTTCAACGACCTCGTGGTCGCGACCGTCGGCGGGCAGCCCGTGCGCGTCCGCGACATCGGCCGCGCGGAGGACGGCACGAAGGAGCAGCGCTCGGTCGCGCGGCTGAACGGCGTGCCGACGGTGCAGGTGCAGGTGCTGCGGCAGGCGGGGGCCAACACGGTCGGGGTGATCGAGGCCGTCAAGGCGAACCTCGAGCGGGTCCGCGCGCAGCTGCCGGCCGACATCGAGCTCGAGATCATCCGCGACCAGTCGCGCTACATCTACGCGGCGCTGCACGAGATCAACCTGCACCTCGTGCTCGGCAGCATCCTGGCCTCGCTGGTGGTCCTGGCGTTCATGCGCAGCTGGCGCTCGACCGTGATCGCGGCGGTCGCGATCCCGACGTCGGTCGTCGCCACCTTCGGGATGATGTGGGCGCTGGACTTCACGCTGAACAGCGTGACGATGCTGGCGCTGGTGCTGATGGTCGGCGTCGTGATCGACGACGCGATCGTCGTCCTCGAGAACATCTTCCGCTTCGTCGAGGAGAAGCGGATGAACGCCTTCGAGGCGGCGCGCGCGGCCACGGCCGAGATCGGGCTCGCGGTGCTCGCGACCACGCTCAGCCTGGTCGTGATCTTCGTCCCGGTGTCGTTCATGTCGAGCGTCTCGGGGCGGTTCCTGTACCAGTTCGGCATCACGGCGGCCGTCGCGGTGCTCGTCAGCCTGCTGGTCTCGTTCACCCTGACCCCGACGATGAGCGCGCGCCTGCTGCGCTCGGGGGACGCCGCCACGGGCGGCGGCGCCCACAGCCGCGGCGGGTTCTACGCCCGGCTCGACCGCGGGTACACGCGGCTGCTCGAGTGGTCGATGGCGCACCGCGCGGCCGTCGCGGGCGTCGCGCTCGGCGTGGCGCTGCTCGCGGTGCCGCTCTACGGCCTCGTCCGCCGCGAGTACATCCCGAGCAACGTGGACGAGGCGGAGTTCGAGGTCAACGTCACCGCGCCGGAGGGGACCAGCCTCGGCGCGATGGACGGGATCATGCGCGCGGTCGAGGCCGAGCTGAAGACGGTCCCGGCCGTGCGCCTGCTGCTCTGCGACGCCGGCGGCGGCTTCCTCGGCGGCGTGAACACCGGCGGCTGCTTCGTGCGCATCGCGCCGCACGAGGAGCGGACGCTGTCGTTCGGGCGCTTCTTCCGGGAGACGGCGCGGCTGCGGCCCTGGCGGGCGTTCCAGGGCAACGTCGCGCAGCGCGAGGTCATGCAGCAGGTCCGCCGCAAGCTGTCCCGCTTCGGCGACCTGCGCACCTCCGTCCGTAACCTGTCCTCGTTCAACATCGGCGGGCCGAACGTCGACATCGACTTCGTCCTGCGCGGCCCGGACCTGCCGTCGCTGGCGGAGTACGCCGACCGCCTCCGGCGCCGCGCGCCCGAGCTGGGGCTGGTCGACGCCGACATCACGCTGAAGCTCGACAAGCCCGAGCTGCACGCCGTCATCGACCGCGAGCGCGCGGCCGACCTCGGCGTGCAGAGCGAGGACATCGCGACGGCCCTCCGGCTGATGGTCGGCGGGGACACGCAGGTGTCGCGCTTCCACGACCCCGGGGTCAACGAGGACTACGACGTCCAGCTGCGGCTCTCGGCCGCGGACCGCGACGACCTGGGCACGGTGTCGCGGCTGTACGTGCCGAGCGCCGGCGGCCGCCTGGTCCGCCTGGACAACGTCGTCCGCATCGACCGGACGACGGGGGTCTCGCGCATCGACAGGCTCGACCGGCAGCGGCAGGTGAGCCTGCGCGCGGGCGTCGCGCCGGGGTACGCGCAGGCCGACCGCATCGCGGCGCTGCGCGCGGCGGTGGAGGAGATGAACCTCGGGCCCGCGTACTCGACCGCCGTGTCCGGGCGGGCCCGCGAGTTCGAGCGGACCTTCGACGAGTTCGTCTTCGCGTTCGTGCTGTCCGTCCTGTTCATGTACATGATCCTCGCGGCGCAGTTCGAGAGCCTGATCCACCCGCTCACGATCCTGCTGTCGCTCCCGCTGTCGGTCCCGTTCGCGCTGTTCTCGCTCTGGGCCTCCGGCAACACGCTGAACCTGTACTCGGCGCTCGGCGTGCTCGTGCTCTTCGGCGTGGTCAAGAAGAACGCGATCCTGCAGGTGGATCACATGAACAAGCTGCGCGCCGCGGGGCTGGATCGGCACGCGGCGATCATCCTCGGCAACCGCGACCGGCTGCGGCCGATCCTGATGACGACCCTCGCGCTGGTCGGGGGCATGCTCCCGCTCGCGCTGGGGTCCGGCCCGGGCGCCGAGGAGCGGCGCGCCGTCGCCGTCGTCGTGATCGGCGGCCAGACGCTGTGCCTGCTGCTGACGCTGCTCGTGACGCCCGTCGCCTACGCCTCGTTCGAGGACCTCTGGGTCCGCCTGCGCGGCCGCCGCCCTGTCCTCCCGGAGGCGGCCCCCGAGCGGCCGTGAGGATCGATCCGGCGCGGGCGCCGGATCATCAGGGGCCCACGACGGCCGCCGCCAGCCGCACCCGCTCGCGGAGCGCGGGCGACAGCGCGGCGCGCGGATCCAGCGGGCCGTCGATCGCGGCGAGCGACCAGTGGCAGCGCATCAGCCCGCGCTCCTCGTGCGCGCCGCCGCCCGCGAGGGCGTGCACGACCTCGTGCGCGAGCACGCGCCCGAGCAGCGTCGCGCGGGGCACGAGCCCGTCGCGGGCCGCGGCGCGGATCCGGTCCGCGTACAGCGCGATGTAGCGCACCCGCGAGCCGTCACCGTCCTTGACCGTGCTGCCGAGCACGCCCGGCCGGCAGGGGGGCACGCCGGGCTGGCCACAGTGCGCGACCCGCACCTCGATCCCGCGCGCCGCGGCGGCCGGCGCCGCGAGCGACGACTCGTAGGCCGCGACCAGCGCCTGGTGGGCGGGGACCGCGCCGTCCAGTTCGACGGCCAGCCGCACGCCGGCGACGGCGAGCAGCCGGTCGGCCTCCGCCGTCGCCAGCTGCAGTTCGCGCGCCGCGAGCGCGCTCCGCGCCGACACCCGCACCCGCACGTCGGCGTGGCCGGCAGCCGACGGCGCCGCGGCCGAGGCGGTGCCCGAGCCCGCCGCGCCCACGATTCCCACGAGCATCCACGTCCACATCGACATCGCGCATCCCTCTTCGTCCTCCGGGCTCTTCACCCACGACGAACGAGAGGGGGTCTTCGTTGCGGACCGGCCGCCGGCCGGTCGTCGGACCGGCACGAGCGGCCCAGTCGCCAGCGGGCGCCGGCGCGCGGTCGACCCGCCGGCTAGCGCTTGGAGCGGGTCGCGACCTGCGGCGTGGCCGCCCGCGGCAGGGTGCCGATCGACTCCCGGATCCGCTCGCGCAGCGCGGCCGACAGCGCGATGTCCTCGTCGTCCGCCTGCCAGAGGATCTCGGGGGTCCAGAAGGGGCGCATGAGGCCGTCGTACTCGTGCGCGTCGCGGCCGACGACGGCGTGGACGATCTCGTGCGCGAGCACGCGCCCGAGCAGGCGGTTGCGCTCGCGCAGACCGGGCGTGACGTGGCGCTTCAGCCGGTCCATGTAGATCCAGACCGTGCGCGAACTGCCGTCCGGCGTCGGCACGGTCGAGCCGACGACCCCCTTCCGGCAGGGCGGCGCCTCGGGGTCCGGCTTCTTGCAGGACACGAGGTGCACCCGGACCGAGGGGATCGCATCGGGCACCGGGTGCCAGACGACGGTCATCGCCGGCACGAGCACCCGCGCGGCCTCGCGCTGCGCGGCGGCGAGATAGCGGGCCGGGACCGGCGCCCGCGCGTCGATCTCGACCCGCACGCGCGGGTCGTGCGGCGCGACGGTGCGGGGGCGGGGTTCGGAGGAGAGCGGGAGGGCGCCGATCGCGGTCCCGGAAGCGACGAAGGCGAACAGCCACTGGAGGTTCATGTCCACGGCCCGGTGCGTGACGCGTCGTGGGCAAGGAGGAATCTACCGCCGCGGCGGGGGAGCCCCAAGAAGAGAAACAACTGCTAAACGGGAAACCGTCCCCACGCGCCGACCGCACCCCGCCGCGGGCCTACCCCCAGCGCGCGGCGCGCAGGGCGGCGGCGACGACGAACACCCGCAGGTTGTTGCTCTCGGGGTCGGCAGGGACGATGAAGAAGCCCGGCTTGGCGCGGTCGTAACCATTCGAGTAACCGGTCAGTGATTCACCGTCCTCGAAAGTGATCTCGATCCGCCGGCCGAGTCCGCCGCCGCGCGGCTGGTCCAGCATGGCCACGTGGAACCGGTCCCCCTCGAGCGAGCGTACGAAGAAGACCGCCTTCAGGTCGGCCACCGCGACCTTCGTCACCGCGCCGCCGGGCTGCTGGATGTGGAACTCGCTTTTCCCGGGGTTGAAGTCGGCCGTCGCGCCCTTCAGGACGCGGCCGTCGCGGAACCGCGCCACGATGCGCTGACCGGACTGGCGTCCGTCGGTCACGGAGGGCTCCTCCCGCTGGCAACGTGGCCCCGGTGGGGTTTGAATGCAACCGGAGGGGTGCCGATGAGCGTCAGGACGTCGTTCCCCAAGGAGCGGATCCGGGTCGTGCTCGCGGAGGCGATCCACCCGCGCGCCGAGGCGCTGCTGCGGGCCGAGGGGTTCCAGGTCGAGGCGCTGCCGGGCGCGCCGGACGAGGACGCGCTCGTCGAGCTCGCGAAAGGCGCGCACCTGCTCGGCCTCCGCTCGAAGACGGAGGTCACGCCGCGCGTGCTCGCGCAGGCGCCGCGGCTCCTCGCCGTCGGCTGCTTCTGCATCGGCACGAACCAGGTGGCGGCGGCCGAGGCCTGCCGCCGCGGCGTGCCGGTCTTCAACTCGCCGTTCTCCAACACCCGGAGCGTGGCGGAGCTGACGCTCGGCGAGGTGATCGCGCTGCACCGGCGGCTGCTCGACCGCAGCGCCGCGATGCACGCCGGCACCTGGGACAAGAGCGCCGCCGGGGCACACGAGGTGCGGGGGCGCACGCTCGGCATCGTCGGCTACGGGCACATCGGCTCGCAGGTCTCGGTGCTGGCCGAGGCGTTCGGCATGCGCGTGGTCTTCTTCGACGTCGCGCGCAAGCTGCCGCTCGGCAACGCGCGGCCGCTGCGCTCGCTCGACGAGCTGCTCGAGCAGGCGGACGTGGTCACGCTGCACGTGCCCGCGACCGAGCGGACCCGCGGCCTGATCGGCCCGCCGCAGCTGGCCCGCATGAAGCCGGGCGCGTTCCTCGTCAACAACGCGCGCGGCAGCGTGGTGGACCTCCCCGCGGTCGCCGCGGCCCTGCGGTCGGGGCGGCTGGCGGGGGCGGCGCTCGACGTCTTCCCGGAGGAGCCGGCGCGGGCCGGCGACCCCTTCTCCTCGCCGCTGTGCGGGCTGCCGAACGTGATCCTCACGCCGCACATCGGCGGGAGCACGGAGGAGGCGCAGGAGGCGATCGCCGAGGACGTCTGCGCCAAGCTGGTGCGCTACGTCAACAACGGCTCGACGAGCGGCGCCGTCAACGTGCCCCAGGTGGAGCTGCCGGAGCAGGTCGCGGCCGGCGACGCGCAGGCCGGGCCGCGCCCGCACCGGATCCTGCACTTCCACCGGAACGTGCCGGGCGTCCTGAGCAAGATGCACGCGCTGATCGCCGGGCACGGCGCGAACGTCGCGGCCGAGTACCTGCGCACCAACGAGGACGTGGGCTACATCGTGCTCGACGTGGACCCGACCGACGACGCGCCGATCGTCGCCGGCCTGCGCGAGATCCCCGAGACGATCCGCGTCCGCGTCCTCTGGTGACCCCGTCCTCGTCGTGAATGTAGGGGCGGCCCTTGGGCCGCCCTCCCGTCATCAACGCTCGAGCTTATCGGAGCCTGTGCGCGACGAAACCTAGGGCGGCCCAAGGGCCGCCCCTACAAATTCTGATGCGCTAATTCGGGTCGCAGGCGTCGCCCTTCCCGTCGCCGTCCCCGTCCTGCTGGCCGGGGTTCGGCACCGTCGGGCAGTTGTCCGCGCCATTGGGCACGCCGTCCCCGTCCATGTCCGGATCGCACGCGTCGCCGAGCGCGTCGCCGTCGATGTTCGACTGGTCCGGGTTCGACGCGGCGGCGCAGTTGTCGCACGGGTCGCCGTGCGCGTCGCCGTCGGCGTCGGCCTGCGAGGGGTTGTGGTAGCCGGCACACGTGTCGAGCGCCTCCTCGACGCCGTCGCCGTCGGCGTCCGTGCCGGCGCTCGGGCAGGGGTCGTCGTTCGGGATCGGCGCGCCGGAACTGGCCTGCCCGCAGCCCGACTCGCCGCAGCCCGTGCGCGTCACGAGGTACCAGAACATCGTGTACGGGCGCGGCAGGGCGCCGTCCGTCGCCGACGGCGTCTCCACCGCCGGCCCGAGGCAGACCTGGTTGTAGTCCCAGGCGATGCCCGGCTTGCGCCAGCCGCGGTAGACCCGGAACGGCCCGGGCGTGCCGCCGTCGCTCCACGCGAGGGTCGTCACGCCGCCCGCCTGCTGCAACCGCAGCGAGTCGCCGACCGCCGGCGGCACCGGGTTCTGCGGGTTGCCCGGCGCACAGTCGCACGCGTCGCCGAGTCCGTCGCCGTCGGCGTCGGCCTGGTTCGCGTTCGCGGCGTCCGGGCAGTTGTCCGAGCAGTTCGGGCGGCCGTCGTCGTCGGCGTCCTCGGACTCGTCCACCGTGCCGTCGCAGTCGTCGTCCTGCCCGTTGCAGATCTCGGGGCCCGGGCCGCGCGTGCCGGCGCACTGCAGCCCGCCGGACTGGCAGAGCATCGTGCCCGGCCCGCACACGCCGGCAAGGCCGGTCGAGCAGGGCCCGCCGCCGCCGGGGTTCCCCTCGTCGATCAGGCCGTTGCAGTTCTCGTCGGCGTTGTTGCAGACCTCCGGGTGCGTGATGTCGTTGTCGTCGTAGCCGTCGCAGTCGTTGTCCTGGCCGTCGCAGGCCTCGGCGGCCCCCGGGTGGACCGACGCGTCGGCGTCGTCGCAGTCGTTGCTCCCCGTCGTGCAGGCGTACGAGCCCGGGATGCCGTAGCCGTCGCCGTCCACGTCGGTGCAGGGGTCGCACGCGTCGCCGCTGCCGTCGCCGTCGGTGTCCGCTTGGCCGGCGTTCGCGTTCACGGGGCAGTTGTCGGCGGCGTCCGCCACGGTGTCGTTGTCGTCGTCCGCGTCGCAGACGTCGCCCTGCTTGTCGCCGTCGGTGTCCAGCTGGTCGGCGTTCGCGAGCTCCGGGCAGTTGTCGAGCTTGCAGGTGTTCTGCGGGAAGCCGGGGTCGCCCGCGCCGTCGCCGTCCACGTCGGTGCAGGTGTCGCACGCGTCGCCGGCGTCGGTCGCGTTGGGGAACAGCTCGACCTCCGTCAGCGCCGGGCCGTGCGTGCCGCCGGCGACCTTGGCCAGGATCCGCAGCCGGACCGCGGTCGCCGCCACCGACGCGAACGTGTGATCGACCCAGTGGTGGGCCGGGTCCGCGAGCCAGTTGCCGGCCGTGTTCCCGGTGACCGTCGCCGTCGCCTCGTCGACGAGCCCGTTGCTGTGGGTCACGCGCAGGTGGCTGACCGGGGTCCACGTGCCGCCCGTCGGCTGGGGCGCCGCGTCGGTCGTGAACTCGACCGCGTAGTCCTTCGGCTGCGAGTCCGGATCGGGCCAGCCGGTGTTCGACCAGAGCATCCAGCGCAGCCGGCTGACGGTGCGGCCCGGGGGGAGCTGGATCATCAGAACCGCGGGCGCGCCGGCCGCCGCGACCCACGAGCGCGGCTGCGCGGGCCCGGCGTCCTGCGCGGTGGCGCCGTCGTTCGCGAACGACGCCGCGTACCCCTGGTAGACGCTGCTGGCCTGCGCGACCGCGCCGCGCACCGGCAGCGCGAGGTTGGCGTCGCGGTTCTCCTGGCCGGCGTTCGGCGCGTTGGGGCAGTTGTCGCAGACGTCGCCGACGCCGTCCCCATCCCCGTCGGCCGAGGCCTCGCACGGGGTGTCCGCGCCGAGGACCTCGAACTCGCTGAAGCAGGGCTCGTTCGAGAGCCAGGGCGCGACAGCGACGAAGTCCACGCGGCGCGCGCCGATGATGGGCGGGATCAGGTCGAGGTCCAGCTGGCCGCCGCTCGCGAAGTTCACGACGCCGGTGTCCGCGATCTGCTGGCCCGCGCCGTCGAAGAACAGGAAGCGCCCGGACTTGAAGTCGTACCCCGTCCACGCGTTGAAGATCCGCAGCCGGTCCACGTCGACGTCGTGCGGCACGTCCACCTTGTACAGCGGCGCCGGGTCGTTCAGGGCGGTGCACCAGCTCGAGTTCCGCGCGTTCACGCCGTCGATCCCGAGCGCCGGGCGGTAGCCGAACCCGAGGTCCGAGCTGGCCGAAGCGACGGCCCCGGGGAGCCGCGAGAAGTTGTCGTAGCACGAGCGGCGCGGCTCGTCGCAGAACTGGCCGCTGAAGCACGGCGCCGGGCCCGGCTGGCAGAAGCCGTTGCACCACTCCTCGCCGCTGCAGAAACGCGCGTCGTCGCACTCGGGGTCCGAGGAGCACGTCAGCAGCCCGACGGCCTCGATCTCGCTGAAGCAGGAGTCGCAGTTCTTCCACGTCAGGCCGGCAAAGCGCAGCCGGCGGGCGTTGGGCACCGGAGGGCTGACGGGGACGTCCAGCTCGCCCCCTGTCAGCGAGACCGCGCCGGAGTCCCACAGGAGGGTCCCCCCGGCGTCGTAGAGCTGAAGGCGCCCGGTGAGGAACACGTAGTTCGTGGCGGACCAGGCGTTGCGGATCCGCACCCGTGAGATCGTGGCGTCGCGCACGAACGTCACGTCGAGGTGCGGCGCGGCGTCCGAGCAGGACTTGCACCAGCTGGAGTTCTGCGTGTTGACGCCGTCGATCGTGTTCGGGGCGCGGTAGCTCGCGCTGAACTCCGACGTCGCGGTGGCGGTGGTCCCGGTACGCAGGCTGACGTTCTCCTCGGCGGCGGCCAGGCCCGCCGCGAGCGCCAGCAGCGGCATGAGGGCAAGGCTCCGCAGGGCTCCCTCCCGCAGAGCGGTGACGATGTTCACGACTTCTCCCCCGATCCAACGACGCTTCCGTCGTGGGCACGACGGCGCAGCCGGGCGCGACTCTACACGCGACGCGGATCGCGAGGGAGAGAAACGAAAGCGAATTCCGAACCCGAGGGCTCCGGAATTTCGTCCTTTGACGCGGGCAGACCCGGACGCTAGCCTCGACGGGCCCGAGTCACGCACGTCAGCCGCGCTTCGCGCGGGAGACCGGGACATGCCGATTCACACGGCGTCCGCCGAGTGGCGGGGCAAGCTCAGGGACGGCGAGGGGACGCTCAGCAGCGGCAGCGGCCTGCTCGCGGAACTGCCCTACACGTTCGCGTCGCGCTTCGAGGTCAGGAAGCAGCAGACCAACCCCGAGGAGCTGATCGGGGCGGCCCACGCGGGCTGCTTCACGATGGCGCTCGTGGCCGCGCTCGACCGCGAGGGCCAGGCGCCCGAGCGCATCCGCACCGAGGCGCAGGTCGCGCTCGCGGCGCCGACCGCCAACACGCCGCCCGGTATCGAGTACATCGAACTGCACACCGAGGCCGTCGTCCCCGGCATGGACCCCGCCCGCTTCAAGGCGCTCGCGGACGACGCGAAGGCCAACTGCGTCGTGTCCCGCGCGCTGCGGGTGGAGATCCGCCTCACGGCCAACCTCGTCGGCGGCCCCGGGGTCGGCGGCAACCGGTAGGCCGCGAGCGCCGCCGCAGCCGGAGCGCCGCCGCCGCAGCAGCCGGAGAGGCCCCGGCCCCCCCGACCGGGGACCGGGGCCCTCCGCACCCCCCGGTGACGCCCCTTCGGTCTCCCTAGGGGCAGGGCGAGTAGTTGCTGCGTTCGGCGCTGGTGCCGAACCCGAGCGTGCCCTCGCGGCCGGCGCCGTCCTCGCCGGTCACCACGTAGAACAGGCCCTTGCCCGGCAGCGGAACCGGCGCGGGCTGGGCCTGGGCGTCGGTGCGGACCAGGTCGAGGTCGTCGCGGCACGCGCCGAAGTTCGCGTACGACAGCTGCCCGACGTCCCCGCTGTACAGGTGGTACTCCGCCGCGAGCGGTTCCGCGTCCCAGACCAGCGTGAACGCGTCCTGCCAGCGCAGGTTCCGGACGTCGCCGGGGCCGGCCGGCGCGCCCATCATCTCGAACGCGCCGCAGTCGTTGCGGGCGAACCCGTCGCCGTCGACGTCGAGCAGGCGCTGGCCGCCGTCGAGGTCGGTGCCCGGGACGCCGGCGTACAGCTCCGGGGCGGGCCCGTGGTCGAGGCAGGGCGAGGTCGCCTGCAGGGTGTAGTCGGGGGCCAGCAGCGGGTCCCCCACCTTGTTGTTGTTGACGGCCGAGCAGTTGGACGTCTGCGCGAGCGACCACGAGAGGTTGGCGCAGGCGACGTTCTGCAGGTCGGTGGCGTTGCGGGCCACGATCGAGCGCTCGACCGTGACCGTGCCCGCGACCGCGTTCGCGATCCCGATGCCGGTGTTGTTCGCGATGGTGCCGTAGCGGATCGCGACGTTGCCGGTGTTCGCCGTGAGCCGCACCCCGTCCTTGCCGCCGCCGATCAGCGTGTTGACGAGCGTGAGCTTCCCGGCCGTGCGGACGCCCGCGTCGGTCTGTCCCTCGAAGCGCGTCCGCTCGACCGTCAGCTCGGCGCCGTTCGCGACCTCGGCCCCGAGGGTGACCGTCGGCGCGACCACGCACTCGTCCATCCGGGAGACGCCCGCGGCGACCTTCAGGGCCGGGCCGTTGATGAACTCGAACGAGACCCGCTTCGCGTCGACCGCGACCTGGGAGTCGATGCCGGCGCTGCCCCGCAGCGTCAGGCCGTCCACCAGGACCGGGGCGGCCCCCGCGCTGTTCAGGACCACGACCGCGGGCTGCGCCCCGCCGTCCACGACGGCGGGTTCGCCGGTCCCGTCCTCGAAGCGGAGGACCTGGAACACCTGGAAGCGGTCCATCAGCACCGACTCGAGGTACGGGCCCGTCCCCGGGTAGAGCAGGATGCGCGTGCCGGACTGCACGGCGGCGTCGACCGCGGGCTGGAGGGCGGGGAAGTCCGCGCCGTCCGCGGGATCGTTGGAGACCGTCAGCTCGGGGTTGTTGTCGCACGCGTCGCCGACGCCGTCCCTGTCCACGTCGCGCTGGGCGGCGTTGGCGACGCGCGGGCAGTTGTCGTCGCAGCCCTCGGTGGCGCCGCCGGTGCAGGGGTCGAACTGGCCGTCGCCGTCGTCCTGGGCGACGGCGTCGCCGTCGTCGCACGGGTTGTTGAGCCACGGCGCGAAGGTCACGCCGGCCGAGACGGTCGACCCGCTGCCGCCTCCCTGGCCCGACGGCCCGCTGGGGTCTCCCCACCAGTTGCCGCCGGCCGAGACGACCGACGCGGTCGTGGTGTTGTTGACGCCCCACAGACGGCCGGTGAGGTTGCTGCAGCTGAACGTGGCCGTCGTGCCCGCGCTCAGCACGGCGGTGTCGACGTTGCGGAAGTCGAACGAGTCGAGGACGCCCTGGGTGCTCGCGGTCGCCAGGTTGAGGCCCGTCGCCGCCCGGTTCACGGACAGCCGCTTCGAACCCTTCAGCGTGCCGTCGACCCGCACGGCCGTGCCGGCCCACTGCACGAGCGCGCTCGTGATCGCGGCGGTCCCGGTCTCGAGCACGTACACGCCCGTCCAGTCGCTTCCGGTGGGCGCGGGCTTCGAGGACGTCAGCGTGATCGGCGCGTAGCTGTCCGGGCCGATGGTGCCGTCGATGACCAACTCTCCCGGCGCGCCGGACCCGGCGCCGACGCGCAGCCCCGCGCCCTGCGGGAAGCGCAGCGTCAGGCCGGGGCCCAGCGTCAGCTGGGTCCGGGCGTCCGGGCCGCTGGTGCCCTGGACCGTGAGGTTGCCGAGCGCGTGGAGCACGCCCGCGCGGCTGGTCCAGGCGTTGTCCTTGACGACCGTCCCCGACAGCACCTCGGTGACCGCGCCGGTGACCAGGGTGAACGTGTTGCCGGACACGAAGCCGCCGAGGTCGTCGGGGTCGATTCGCGACGTCCTGGCGCCCCAGTTCTGGAACGTGTTGCCGGTCCAGGCGACCTCGGGCGTCGTGCTGCCGTAGAAGACCGACCGCAGCGTCGAGCTGCCGATCGTCCCGGTCCCTCCCGAGAGGTTGACGTCGTACCCGGAGTTCGAGTGGAGCGTGGCGCCCGTCACGGTGAGCGTGCCGCCGGACGGCGCGACGCCGTCGCCGCCGTTGCCCGTCACCGTGACGTCGGTAAGGGTCGCGGTTCCGCCGGCGACCTGGATCCCGTCGGTGGGGTTGTTCGAGTACGAGCCGCCCGTGACGACGAGCCCCGAGGTGCTGCTGTACAGCGCGCGCGTCGCGCACGTCTCGACGGTCACGTTCTCGAGCGTGAGGGTCTGCCCCGCCGGCATCAGGTTGTGGATGCCCGAGAACGAGCCGGCGCCGGCGTGGCGCACGGTCGAGTTGGCGATGCGCGAGCTGCGCGCGGCCGACTGGAAGTGCACGCCGTACCAGGAGCCGGCGGTCGTCGCCGTGTCGTGCTGGAACGTGACGCCGTCCGCCTGCAGCGCGCCCACGGTGGTGAGTCCGGCGCGCAGCACGAAGACCCCGCTCGCCCTTAGGGTCGTTCCCGGGTTGAGCGAGAGGGTCGTCACCGCGTCCGGCCCGGAGGTCCCGCGGATCTCCACGTTCCCCGCGAGGACGAACGGCGAGAGCACGTTGGACCACGACTGGTCGCGCGCGACGTCGCCCGCGATGATCTTCGTGACCGCGTTCGCGACCTTCGTGAAGGTGTTGTTGTTGGAGAGCGTCCCGAGGTCGTCGGGGTCGATCGCCGACGTCAGCTGGCCCCAGTTCGTGAAGGTGTTGTTGTTCCAGTCGAACTGCCCGGCGCTCGCCGAGTAGACGATGCTGTTCGCGGCGACCCCGTCCACCGTGCCGGTTCCGTTCGCGATCGCGACGTCGCCCGCGGCGTTGCCCGTGTAGCTCCCGCCCGAGACGTTGACGGTGCCGCCGGAGATGGAGAGCCCGTTGGAGCCGTTGTTCGCCGCGGTCACGTTCGTCAGGGACGCCGTGCCCCCCGCGACGGCGATGCCGTCCGTGGGATTGCCCGAATAGGAGCCCCCGGTGACGACGAGCGCCGAAGCGCCGCTGTAGAACCCCCGGGTGGCGCACGTCTCGACGCTGACGTTGTCGAGCGTCAGCGTCTGGCCGGCGGGCATCACGCTGTAGATCCCGGCGAGGCTGCCGGCCCCCGCGTGGCGCACGCTCGAGTTGGCGACGCGCGAGCTGCGCGCGGCCGACTGGAAGTGCACGCCGTACCACGCGCCGGGCGCCGTGCTGGAGTCGTGCTGGAAGGTCGTCCGGCCCGTCGGTGCCCCGGACCTCGACGGTGCCGCCGAGGACGTACGGCGATAGCACGGCGCTCCAGGACTGGTCGCGCGCGACGTCGCCCCCGAGCAGCCGCGTCACGGCGCCGCCGACCTTCGTGAACGCGTTGCCGTTGTTGGACAGCGCGCCGACGTCGTCGGGGTCGATCACCGACGTCACCTGGCCCCAGTTCGTGAACGTGTTGTTGGTCCACGCGACCTGGGGGGCCGTGCTCGTGTACTGGGCGGAGGTCGCGGCGACGTTCTGGACCGTCGCCGTCCCGCCCGCGAACTCGAGGTCGACGCTGTTCCCGCTAAGCGACACGCCGTCGAGGGTCGCCGTGCCGCCGCCGACGCGGAAGCCGACGCCCGTGTTGGACGAGATCGACCCGCCGGTCATGGCGATCGTCCCGGCCGCGACCTGCACGCCCGCCAGAGCGGAATCGGCCACCTGCGTGCCGCCCGAGATCGTCAGCGTGTTGCCCGTCGAGTTGAAGTAGACCGCCGCGCCGGGGCCGCCCGAACGCCCCGCGTGCTGCACGAGCACGTTGGTGAGCGTCGAGGCCCGGGCCCGGGTCTGGAACTGGATCCCCTGCCAGTCCCCGCGCGCCCCCGCGCCGTGGCTGCGGAACGTGACCGGCGCGCCGGCCCCGCCCGCCTGCAGCGCGCCCACGGCGTTGAGGCCGACCCGCAGCGCGAAGGCGCCGACGGTGCAGCGGACCTCGACCCCCGGCTCGATCGTCAGGGTGGTGACGCCGTCGGGGCCGTCCGTGCCCTCGACGGTGACGGTGCCCAGCAGGACGTACGGGGAACCGGCCAGGTTCCAGGTGGTGTCGGTCGAGAGGGTCCCCGCGGGGACGTTGGTCGCCCGCGCCGGGGCCACCGCCGCGAGCGCGAGGACGAGGAGGGCCGCGAGGCGCGGCCACGAGCATGACGGTCGGGTCACGGTCGGGCACCCCTTCTGCCGGTCAGCCGGCTCTGTGGTGTCCCGACTTATCAAATCCGATGCCAGCGTTAGACCCCCGCTTCCGGGCACCCGCGGACGGGGGCGGCGCGCCGGACTCCACGCGGGGAGAGCCCTCTCTCGTATCGTGAAGCGCCGGGTACTCGGTGATGGGGGGGCGGCGAGAGGGCGGCGGGCAGGGCGGGCAAGGGCGGGAGAGGCGGCGAGGGGCGGGAGAGGCGGCGAGGGGCGGGAGAGGCGGCGAGGGGCGGGAAGGGCGGGAGAGCCCGTCAGGAACCGAGGTCGTACGCGCGCAGCTTCTTGTAGAGCGTCGCCTCCCCGATCTTGAGCCGGGCGGCGAGCTCGCGGCGGGTCAGCCCGGGGAAGGCGCGGAGCGCCTGCTCGAGCCACTCCCGTTCGGCCTGCTCCAGCAGCGCGGGCAGCCCGAGCTCGAGGTCGGGCCGGCGTGCCGGCGCGTCCTCGAACCCCGGCGCGGCGCCGAGCAGGCGCGCCAGCTCCGCCGGCCCGACGGGCCGCTCCGGCCCCGCGACGATCAGGCGCGCGGCGAGCTGCTCGAGGTGCCGCACGTTCCCGGGCCAGACGAAGTCCAGCTCGCCGAGGAAGCGCTCGCCCTCGGGCGTGACCTCGATCCAGCGCCCCTCGGGCGTGTGGTCGAGCGCGTGGCGCAGCAGCAGCGGGACGTCCGCGCGCCGTTCCCGCAGCGGCGGCACCGCGATCGGCACGTAGTTCAGGCGCTCGAACAGGTCGCGCCGGAAGCGCCCCGCGCGCACGTCGGCCTCGAGGTCGCGGTGCGTCGCCGCGACGATCCGCACGTCCGCCCGGCGCTCCGCGGCGTCGCCGACCCGCTCGTACGTCTTCTCCTGCAGCAGCCGCAGGATCTTGGGCTGGATCTCGAGCGGCAGCTCGCCGATCTCGTCGAGGAACAGCGTGCCGCCCTCGGCGGCCTGCACCTTGCCGCCCGCGTCCGCCGCCGCCCCCGTGAAGGCGCCGCGGCGGTAGCCGAACAGCTCGGATTCGACGAGGCCCTTCTCGAGCGAGGGGCCGAACACCGTCACGAACGGGCGGCCGCGCCGTCCGCCCCCGTGGTGCAGCACGCGGGCGAGGATCCCCTTGCCGGTGCCGGTCTCGCCGGTCAACAGGACCGGGAAGTCCGTCGCCGCGGCGCGCGTCACCGCGCGCTCCAGCTCGCGCACCGCGGGCGTGCGCCCGACGAAGCGGCCGAACGACCACTCGTCGGCCAGCGCGCGCAGCAGTTCGTCCCGCTCGTGCAGGACGCGACGGCCGGCGCGCAGCGTCTCGAGCACCGGGCCCGCGAGGTCGACGAGGGACTGCACCAGCGCGCGGTGCAGGTCGGAGAACGCGCGCGGCCGGCCGTGCTCGAGGTGCACGAGCGCGGCGACGCGTCCGCCGGCGCGGATCGGCATGCAGAGCACGGAGACGAGCCGCAGCGCCTGCACCGACTGCGCCTCCATCACGCCCGGCGTGCGCAGCGCGTCGCCCAGCACGAGGCCCTCGCCGGACGCGAGGACGCGCGCGAAGAGGCTGCGGCTGAACTGCCCGGCGGCGCCGTCGAACTCCGCGCGCTCGAAGCGGTGCAGCACGCGGAAGTCCATGTCGCCGGCCTCGCCGACCTCGACGAAGACACCCCGCTCGGCCCCGGTCTCCCGCACGGCCTGGTCGAGGATCGCGCGCAGCACCTGCGTCGGCTCGGCGACCTCGGCGAGCACCCCCCGCAGCGAGCGGAGCAGGACGGAGAACGGCGCGGTTTCGTCGGGCACGGACCGGATCATACGGCGGGATTGGACGTAAGTTATTCGACGACAGGCCAGGGACCCGACCGCCTTGAGCCACGCCGACAGCACGACTGCCGCCCCGCCCGGCCGCATCGCGGGCTTCGACCTCGTCCGCAAGCTGGGCGAGGGGGGGATGGGCGTCGTCTGGGAAGCCGAGCAGCGGGTCCCGCGCCGCCGCGTCGCCCTGAAAGTCATCCGCGGCGGTCAATTCGTCGACGAGACGACGATCCGGCTGTTCCAGCGCGAGGTGCAGGCGCTCGCGCTGCTGCGGCACCCGGGCATCGCCGCGTTCCACGAGTCCGGGCGGACGGAAGACGGCCAGCACTTCTTTGCGATGGAACTGGTCGAGGGGGAAACCCTCTCCGAGTTCCTGCGCGGCCGCCCCGGCCCGGAATCGTCCGAGGAACTCCGGCTGCGCCTCGGGCTCTTCCGGGAGATCTGCGACGCGGTGCACCACGCGCACCAGCGCGGGATCATCCACCGCGACCTCAAGCCGGCGAACATCCTCGTCAGCCAGGGGTCGATCAGGATCCTCGACTTCGGCCTCGCGCGGATCACCGACGCCGACCTCGCGGCCGGGACGGCGGTCACCGAACTCGGCACGCTGCGCGGCACGGTCTCGTACATGAGCCCGGAGCAGCTGCGCGGCGACCCCGCGCTCCTCGACCTGCGCACCGACGTGTACACGCTGGGCGTCGTGCTGCACGAACTGCTCACGGGCCGGCTGCCGTACGCGCTCGACGACGTCTCGCCGTTCGAGATCCCGCGCGTCGTGACGCAGGAACCGCCGCTCGCGCTCAGCCGCTCGTGGCCGCGCGGGCGCGCGCCCGCCGACCTCGCCACCATCGTGGCCAAGGCGCTGCAGAAGGACCCCGGGCAGCGCTACGCGAGCGCCGCGGCGCTCGGCGACGACGTCGGCCGCTTCCTCGACGGCGAGCCGATCCTCGCGCGCCCGCCGAGCGCGGCCTACGAGTTCGGCCGGCTGGTGCGCCGCAACCGGCTGCCGTTCGCGGCGGCCGGCGCCGCGCTGCTCGTGCTGGTCGGGTTCGCGGCGGCGATGACCCTGCTCTCGGCGCGGCTCGCGCGCGCGCGCGACGAGGCCAACGCCGAGGCCCGCCGGGCGGAGCGCGAGACCGACCGCGCGCTCCAGCTGGGCGACGTGCTGTCCGAGCTGCTGCTCGGCGGCGCCTCGTACGGCGCGCCGACGGAGAAGCTCGACGTCGCGGGCCTGGTCGCGCGCATCGATGCGGATCCCGGCCTTGAGGCCGGGCAGCGGATCCGCCTGCTGCAGTCGATCGCGGCGCTGCTGGGCCGGCGCGGCGACCTTCCCGAGGCGCTGGACGCGCTGCAGCGCCTCCGGCGGCGCGCGGAGCAGGCGGGCGCGGAGGACGCGCGGCTGGCGGCGCGCCTCGCGCTGGCGGAAGTCGAGATGAACCTGTGGCGGCTCGCGGACGCGGACCGCGACCTCCTGGCGCTGCTCGAGGACGTGCGGCGCACGGGCCCCGCCGTCCCCAACAACCGGCGCGGGAACGTGTTCGAGGACCTCGGCGTGCTGCGCCGGCACCAGGGGCGCTTCCGCGACGCCGAGCCGTTCCTGCGGCAAGCCCTGCGCGCGTACGAGTCGGAGTCCGTGCCGCCGCCCTACTCGGTGGCGTCGGCGTGGGACAGCCTCGGCCACCTGTACGTCGACTGGGAGCGCTACGGCGACGCGCGGGGCGCGTTCGAGCGCGCCCTGCGGATCCGCACGAACATCGGCGCGCCCGCCGAGCGCGGGCAGAGCCTCTTCGGCATGGGGCTCGTCGAGCTCGGACGCGGCGACGCCGCGGCGGCGCGGCGCACGCTGCGGGACGCGCTGGACCTGCGCGCGCAGGGGCTCGGGCCGCGCAACGCCAGCGTCGGCCGCACCATGGCGCTGTACGCGCTGGCGCGCGCCGAGGACGGCGACGCCGCCGGCGCGGAGGAGACCGCGCGGCGCGCGCAGGCGATCCTCGACGAGCGGCTGCCGCCCGCGCACCCGCACCGCGCGCTCCCGCTGCTCGCCCTGGGGGAGGCGCGCCTGCGCGCCGGCCGGGCCCGGGACGCCGTGCCGCTCCTGCGGCAGGCGGTCGCGCAGCGCGCGGCCGCGCTCGGTCCGTCGCACCCGGCGCTCCGGCCGGACCTGCGGCGGCTCGCGCGCGCCCTGCGGG
>JADHED010001023.1_pt1 | contig 26385 bp, 23 predicted proteins | sample 8952041 | NCBI WGS metagenome assembly JADHED01 (sample SAMN16124423, study PRJNA663239) | bioreactor sludge metagenome | isolation source: sludge (control) | place: India:Bengaluru | collected 2018-09-08
CCCGTGCCGTGCGTGCAGTCCCGCCCGCCAGTGTTGGGCGGTCACCCCGAACTCGGTGGAGTAGAGGCGACCGGCGTCGTGCGCGTCGATCTCGCGCGCGAAGTGAGACAGGGCCTCGTCGTGCCGCCCCATCGCGGCATCGACGGCCCCGGTGAGCCAGTGGAGCCCGGACGCGGGCAGTCGCTCGCCGGTCGTGGCGTGGTCGCTGCCGGCGAGGCCCTGCGCGGCCAGTTCGCCCGCGCGCTCCAGCAGCCCGCGCGCCACGAGCACGGTGGCCCCCAGGAAGCAGGCGAACGGGAAGCCGGGCAGCAGCGCGAGCGCGCGGTGGGCCGCGCGCAGCCGCTCCTCGCCCCAGGCGGCGAGCGCCAGCCGGAAGTGGTGGCGCCAGCTGTCGGGCTCCAGGCGCACGGCCTGCCGGGCGGCGGCGCGGGCCTCGTCCCAGCGGCCGGCGCTCGTGAGCGCGAAGGCCAGCGTGGCCCACGCCTCGCCGAGCGCCGGGTCGAGCGCGCGCGCCCGCTCGGCGGCCGCGATGGCGCGATCCACGAAGGTGCGGTCGGGCGTTGTCGACACACGACGCGATTCCGCGGCCAGGGTCCACGCCGAGGCGAGCGCCACGTGGACCGGCGCGTAGTCGGGCAGGACCACCGCCGCGCGCTCCAGCCGGCGGATGACGGCGTCGAGGCCGTCCACGCGCAGCCGCTCGAGGTCGGTGACCGACGTCACGAACTGGCGCAATTCGTCGAAGGCGCCCGCGGGATCGGGCGCCGGCGTGGCTGGCCGATCGTCGAGGGCGGTGACCGGCGCGACGAACCGGTAGCCGCGCCGGGCGACGGTCTGGATGTAGCGAGGGGCCGCCGGGTCGTCGCCGAGCGCCCGCCGCAGGTCGGCGACGGCGCGCGCGAGCGTGTTGTCGGTGACGAAGACGTCGGGCCACGCGGCCGCGAAGATCGCGTCCTTGGTCAGCAGGTCCCCGGCGCGCGAGGCGAACAGCGCGAGCAGGTCCACGAGGTGCGCCGACAGCGGCACCGGCACGTCGCCGCGGAACAGGCGGTGCGCCCGCAGGTCGAGGCGGAACGGGCCGAACGCGAGGGCGTCGCGTGCCACGGCCGCGATTGTACCGGCACGGCGCCGCTATTCCAGCCCCAGCCGCCTGCGCATCAGGAACAGGCCCTTCCGCGACAGGCCGAGGATCTGCGCCGCCGCGCCCACCCGGCCCCGCGCCACCGCGACGGCGCGCGCCACCATCGCGCGCTCGAGCTGCTCGGTGGCCTCCGCGAGCGTCTGGTCGGCGCGGACGTGCACCACCTCGCCGGGGTCGCGCGCGGCCTCGAGCGCCCGCTGCCGGATCGTCCGCGACAGCTGTTCGGGCGACACCTCGGTGTCGGGCTCGAGGAACGCGGCGAGCCGCCGCATCTCGTTCAGCAGCTCGCGCACGTTGCCGGGCCAGTCGTAGAGCGTGAGCAGCTCGAGCGTGGTGGCGCTCAGCCGCAGCGGCGGGCGCGCGGCGTCGCGCGCGAGGCGTTCCAGGAAGTGCTGCGCGAGCGCCGGCACGTCGTCTCGCCGGTCGCGCAGCGGCGGAAGGTGCAGACGGACGACGTTGAGCCGGTGGAAGAGGTCGCCGCGGAACCCGCCGCGATCGACCAGCCGGTCCACGTCGGCGTTGGTCGCGGCGATGGTGCGCACGTCCACGCACCGCGGCCGCGCGTCGCCGAGCCGCTGCACCTCGCCGGTCTCGAGGAAGCGCAGCAGCTTCGGCTGCAGCGCGATGTCGAGCTCGCCGATCTCGTCGAGGAAGAGCGTGCCGCCGGCGGCCTCCTGGACCATGCCGCCGAAGTCGGCGGCCGCGCCCGTGAACGCGCCCCGGCGATGGCCGAACAGCTGGCTCTCGAGCATGTCGCGGGGCACCGCGGCGCAGTTGAAGGGGACGAAGGCGCCCGTGGCGGAGCGCGCGAGACGATGCACCTCCCGGGCAACGAGTTCCTTGCCGGTGCCGGTCTCGCCCGTCACCAGGACCGGCAGGGTCGTCACGGCCGCCCGCTGCAGGTCGGCGAGCTGCACGCGCATCGAGGGGCCGAACACGCCGAAGCCCGGCGCGCCCGTGGGGGCGTCGGCCCACGTGGACGGCGTCGACACGGCCCGCCTCCGTTCCTGCACGAGGGCGAGGCTGGCGGCCACCACCTCGGCGAGGGTGCCGATCTCGGCCTGTGCCGCCCGCTCGCGCAGCCAGATACGGAGGTCCACGCGGCCGTCACGCATGTCGCCCAGCGCCCAGGTCACGCCGTGCCAGTCGGGCGAGGGCGTGGTCGGGCCGAAGCCGACGCGCAGCTCGCGTGGCGGCACGTCGGTCTGCGAGATCGTGACGTGCGCCGCGGCCACCGCCGGCAGGCCGCGCAGCACGTCGAGCACCTCCTCGGCCAGCAGCATCGGGTGCTGCGCGACGGTGAGCAGGTGGTTGAGCCACTCGAGGCCGAAGGCCGGGCGGGCGGCTCGGCCCGCGGCGTCGCGGCGCACGGTGGTGGACCACTCGAAGAGGTCGGGCATCTGCTGGTGCAGCGCCTGCCGCTGCTGCGCCGTGCCCACCGTGTCCACCAGCCGCCTGGCGCGCACGGCGTGCACGCGGGCGCCGGGCAGGTCGGCGCGGTAGATCGCGAGGCGCGCGCGCAGGCGTTCACGCTCGCCGGCGACGACGAGCGAGACGATGTCGGAAGGGCCGCCGCACAGGTCCACCAGGCGGGACGCCTCGGCGGTGTCGCCGCGCGTGAGGCGGGCATCGGCCTCGAGCAGCGCGAACAGGGCGGCGTGGAGGCCGTCGCCGCGGCGCTGCGCCGCCTCGCGCGCCTCGCGGGCGAGCTCCGCGGCGCGCTGGTGGTCGCCGTCGGCGAGCGCGAACCGGACCACCGTTTCGCGGCGGCTCAGGCCCGCCCAGTCCCAGCGGTGCTCGCGCTCCGCCAGCAGGGCGTCGAGGTGGGCCAGCCGCGTGCGGACCTCCGGCAGCTCGCGCCGCAGCAGCGCGGCCTGTGCCCGCGTGTCGAGCAGGGCCAGCTGGACCTCGGTGCTGATCGACGGCTGGTGCAAGCCTTCGTCGAGCAGTGTCTCGGCCTCCTCGACGTGGCCCAGGTGGACGAGGGATTGCGCGAGGTTCGCGAGCACCCCGGGGACCAGCCGCGCGTAGCCCGCCTGGCGCGCGGCGTGCAAGGCGCGGCGCCCGTAGGCCACCGCCGTCGTGCGGTCGGCGGTGAGCGCGCAGAGGGCCGACGCCGAGTAGGCGTACAGCGCCTCGAGCACGTGGTTGGGTTCCACGGGCAGCAGCGCGGCCGCCATGTCCAGGTGCTGCCAGGCCCGGTCGACGGCGCCGAGCTTGGCGGCCATCCGGCCTTCCGCCAGGTAGAAGTACGCCGTGAGGTGCGGATCGCCCGCCCGCACGACGTTCTGCCGGACGTCCGGCGCCAGCGCCGACAGGTGACCGTTGTCGAGCCGCTCGGCCAGCGTGGCCACGAGCCGCACCTGGACGCGGGCGAGGTCGATCGGCCGCGGCGAGCGCCGCGCCAGCCCGATGCCGCGATGGAACTCGGCGAGGGCGTCCGCCACGCGGCCGGCGTCGGTGTGAGAGATGGCCCGCACCACGTGCGCGCGGGCGTGCTCGGCGGCGTCCGCCGGGTCGGCCAGCGCCTGGGTGGCCAGGCGCACGGCCTCGTCGCGCGCGCCGGTGAGCAGCAGCACCTCCGCCAGCAGGACGCGGTGCTGCGTCCGTTGCTCCCGCGTCAGCGGCACCGCCGCCGGGGCGGTCAGCAGGCGCTGCGCCTCGCGCAGTTCGCCCCGCCGGAACGCCCGTCGCTCTCGTTCGAACCGCTCCACGCGTGCACTCCTGCCAGGGGCGGCCGTGTCGCCCGGACGCCACCGGAGACGGCACCGCCGGGAGCCCGGGACCACTCGACGGGCGAGTCTAGGGAGGCGAGCGGGCCGCCCACAAGTGACACCGGGCCACGCGGGATGTGACCCGTGTTACCCCGGGGCCCGGTCGTGCCGGGTGATGGGGCGTTTCGGACCCACGCGGCACAGCTGACAGTGAAACGCCAGCGCGCCGGCCTGGTCAGTGGGGGGCGAAGAACCGCTCCACGTCCTCGATGCGGTGGGTGATTGGCGCGGGTGGCAAGGAATCCAGGAAACGCCGGCCGTAGCCCATCGACCTCAGCCGTGGATCGAGGATGGCGAGCACGCCGCGGTCGGTGCGGTGGCGCAGCAGGCGCCCCAACCCCTGCAGCAGCGTGAGGATGGCGAGCGGCACCTGGTAGTCGCGGAACGCGTCGCCGCCTGCCTCGTTGATCGCCTCGATCCGGGCCTGGACGATGGGGTCGCCCGGCGAGGCGAAGGGCAGCTTGTCGATGATCACGCAGGAGAGCGCCTCGCCCACCACGTCCACGCCCTGCCAGAACGAGGAGGTGGCCAGCAGCACGGCGTTGGGCGTGCGGCGGAAGCGGTCGATCAGCTGGGTGCGCGGCGCCTCGCCCTGCACCAGCAGCGGGTAGGGGAGCAGGGGGGCGATGCGCGCGCGCACCTCGCGCAGGTTCGCGTAGCTGGTGAACAGCACGAACGCGCGGCCCTCGCTGTGGCCGAGGATCTCCACCACCTCGCGCGCCGCCTCGGCCACGAACTCGGGCGAGCGCGGGTCGGGCATCTTCCGCGGCAGGTAGAGCAGCGACTGCGTGGCGTGGTCGAACTCCGACGGCAGGCGGATCTCCCCGGCGGCCGCGATGCCCAGCCGCCCGCGCACGTACTCGAACGAGCCGTTGACGGCGAGCGTCGCCGAGGTGAGCACCACCGTGCGTGGCCGTTCCAGCAGGTGCTCGCGCACGAGCGTCGCCACGTCGATGGGCGTGGCCCGCAGGAAGACGCCGCGGCCGCGGATCTCGAGGAAGAAGACGAAGCCCGGGTCCGTGGCACGAAGCAGGAACCGCGCGTGCTCGCGCACCTCGCCCGCGCGCCGCGCCAGCCCGCGCACGTCCTCGCCGGGCTCCTTCAGGCCGGCGACGACGGCCTCCACGCGCCCCAAGGCCTCGGTGAGGAGCAGGCCGCTCTCGCCCACCACGTCGAGGACGCCCTCGGTGAGCCGCAGCCGCTCGTCGAAGAGACCGCCGCCCTCGCGCGCCCGCGTGCTGGTGCCGGGGCGCCGGAACTGCAGCGACGTGAACAGCTCACGCGCGGCGGCCTCCACCTGCGTGAGGGCCTGGCGCAGGTCGGCGGCCTTCTCGCGCTCGGCGATCGACTTCGCGCCGAGCACGCGCAGGCCGTCGCGCACCAGCTCGTCCACGCGGTAGTTGCTGACGGCCACGCCGAAGTACTGCGTGGCGACGTCCTCGAGCTGGTGCGCCTCGTCCACCACGAGGACGGGCGCCTGGGGAATCACCTCGCCGAAGGAGTGGCGGCGCACCGCGGCGTCGGCGCACAGCAGGTGGTGGTTGACGATCACCACGTCGCTCTCGGCGGCGCGTTGGCGCATCTTCACCACGAAGCAGTCGGCGTAACGCGGGCACTCGCTGCCGAGGCAGTTCTCGGTGGTGGCGGAGATGTCGGCCCAGAAGCCCACGTCCTCGGGCAGTTCCTCCACCTCGGCGCGATCGCCCGTCTCGGTGTGCGGGAGCCACGCCTCCACGAGCGCGACGGCCACGCGGTCGGCGGGCGACTTGGCGGCCGGCGAGGTGACGAATGACTCGTAGCGGTGCAGGCAGAGGTAGTTGCCGCGGCCCTTCATCACCGTGGCGGTGACCTCGCGTCCCAGGGCGCGGCGCACCAGCGGCAGGTCCTTCTCGAGGATCTGCTCCTGCAGGTTCTTGGTGCCGGTGGAGACGATCTGGCGGTGCCCGCTGAGGACGGCGGGCACGAGGTAGGCGAGGGTCTTGCCGGTGCCGGTGCCCGCCTCGGCGAGCAGCACGCCGCCCGTGTCGATGACGCGGTCCACGGCCTCGGCCATCGCGCGCTGGCTGGCGCGGGTCTCGAAGCCGGCGAGCGCGCCCGCGAGCGCGCCCCCGGCCTCGAACGCGCGTGCGGACTCCTGGCTCAGGCGGCCTCCGGGTAGAGCGGGAACTCGGCCGTGAGCCTCTCCACCTCGGCCTTGACCATCGCGGCCACCGCCGTGTCGTCGGGCGAGGCGAGCACGCGGGCGATCAACGCGCCGATGCGATCCATCTCGGGCTCGCGCATGCCCCGCGTGGTCACCGCCGGGGTGCCGATGCGGATGCCGCTCGCCACCATGGGCGGGTTCTTGTCGAACGGGATGGCGTTCTTGTTCACCGTGATGCCGGCACGGCCGAGCGCCGCCTCGGCCACCTTGCCGGTGATGCCCTTGCTGAACACGTCCACCAGCATCAGGTGGTTGTCGGTGCCGCCGCTGACGATGCGGAAGCCGGCGCCGGCCAGCGCGGCCGCCAGCCGGGCGGCGTTCTTCACCACCTGCTGCTGGTAGTCGCGGAACGTCGGCTCGGCGGCCTCGCGGAAGCACACGGCCTTGGCCGCGATGATGTGCATGAGCGGCCCGCCCTGCACGCCGGGGAACAGCGCCTTGTCGAGTTCCTTGGCGTGCGCGGCGCGGCTCAGCACCAGGCCGCCGCGCGGCCCGCGCAGCGTCTTGTGCGTGGTGGTGGACACGAAGTCGGAGTGCGGCACCGGGCTCGGGTGCACGCCGGCGGCCACCAGGCCGGCGATGTGCGCCATGTCGGTGAGGACCGGCGCGCCCACCTCCTGCGCCACCGCCGCGATGCGCGCGAAGTCGATGACGCGCGGGTACGCGCTCGCGCCGACCACGATCAGCTTCGGCCGGTGTTCGCGCGCCTTGGCCGCCAGCTCGTCGTAGTCGAGCCGCTCGTCGTCCTGGCGCACGCCGTAGGCGACGATCGTGTAGAGCTTGCCGGAGAAGTTGAGGGGGTGGCCGTGGGTGAGGTGGCCGCCGTGGGCGAGGCTCATGCCGAGCACCGTGTCGCCCGGCTTCAGCATGGCCAGGAACACGGCCATGTTGGCCTGCGCGCCCGAGTGCGGCTGCACGTTGGCGTGCTCGGCGCCGAACAGCACCTTGGCGCGGTCGATGGCCAGCTGCTCGCCCACGTCCACGAACTCGCAGCCGCCGTAGTAGCGCTTGCCCGGGTAGCCCTCGGCGTACTTGTTGGTCATCACCGAGCCCATGGCCTGCAGCACGGCCTGGCTCACGAAGTTCTCCGAGGCGATGAGCTCCAGGCCGGTGTTCTGGCGGTGGATCTCGTCGGCGATGGCGCGGTGGACCTCGGGATCGGTGTCCTTCAGCGTCCGGAGGACGAGGCTCGTGGGCGACGTGGGTGTCATGGGTTGGTGTCCGTCGTTGAGCGGAGCCGTGCCCCGCGCCGATGTCGTGCGCCGGCAGGTGCCGCGCGCCTAGGCCCGTGCGTGTTCGAGCGCCGCGATCTTGTCGAGCCGTCGCTGGTGCCGCCCGCCGGCGAACTCCGTGCCGAGGAACACGCGCACGATCGCCATCGCGCGGTCGATGGGCGTCGTCCGCGCGCCGATGGCCAGCACGTTGGCGTCGTTGTGCTCGCGGCTCAGGCGCGCCGTCTCGACGTCGGCCACCGGGGCGGCCCGGATGCCGGCCACCTTGTTGGCGGCCATGGCCATGCCGATGCCGGTGCCGCAGATGAGGACCCCGAAGTCGGCCGTCCCGGCCGCGACCGCCCGCGCCACGCGCTCGGCGTAGTCGGGGTAGTCCACGGAGGCATCGGTGTCGGTGCCGAAGTCGTCCACCTCGGCGTGCAGGTCGGTGAGCAGGTGCTTGACGTCACGCTTCAGGGCGACGCCGGCATGATCGGCGGCAAGGGCGACGCGCATAGGAACGAGATTGTACTACTGGCTGGCGCTCCGGGCGTGGGGCTCCCGCGGAGGTGCTCCCGCGGAGGCGGGCCGGGCACGCCCGGCCCGTGGCGGACCGCCGAAGCAGGAAATAGGAAATAGGAAGTAGGAAATAGGAAATAGGGAATAGGCAGGGAACAGGGCGTCGTAGGGGCCAGGCATGCCTGGCCCGCCTCCGCGACGGTCAGGGAAATGGAAAAGCAGGAAATAGGAAATAGGGAATAGGAAGTAGGGAGGAAGCCGCAGGGCGCAAGCCGCAAGCCGCAAGCCGCAGGGCGCAAGCCGCAGGGCGCAGGGCGCAGGGCGCAAGCCGCAAGCCGCAAGCCGCAGGGCGCAGGCCGCAAGACGCAGGGCGCAGGGCGCAGGGCCGCTGGGATGTACCATGCCCCCGTGACTTCCCCTCCCCACGTGAAGATCTCCGGCAAGGGCGTCGAGCGCCTGCGGGCCGGCCACCCCTGGATTTACCGCTCCGACCTGACGGACGTCGCCGCCGAGGCCGGCGACTGCGTCGTCGTCAAGGACCACCGGGGCCGGGTGCTCGGCCACGCGCTCTACAGCGACCGGAGCCAGATCGCCCTGCGCCTGCTCACCCGCGAGGACGACCTGCCGGCGACCCTGTGGCGCGACCGGCTGGAGCGCGCCTTCGCCGTCCGGCAGGCACTCGGCCTCGACGCCACGGCGTACCGGCTGGTGCACGGCGAGGGCGACCTGCTGCCCTCGCTGGTGGTGGACCGCTACGGCGACTACCTCGTGGTGCAGGCGCTGTCACAGGGCATCGAGCGGCGCACGCCCGAGATCGTCGCGCACCTGGTGGACCTGCTCGCGCCGCGCGGCGTGCTGGCGCGCAACGACCCCAAGGTGCGCACGCTCGAGGGGCTGGCGCAGAAGGTGGAACTGCTCCACGGCGAGGTGCCCGACGTGGTGCACGTGCGCGAGGGGCGGGTGCAGTACGCGGCCGACTTGTGGCGCGGCCAGAAGACGGGCCTGTTCCTCGACCAGCGCGAGAACCGCGAGGCGGCGGCCCGCTACGCGCGCGGCCGCGCGCTCGACGCGTTCTCCTACAACGGCGGCTTCGCCCTGCACATGGCGCCCGCCTGCGCCTCGGTGCTCGCGCTCGACGCGTCGGAGGAGGCGGTGGCGCGCGTGGCGGCCAACGCGGCGGCCAACGGCGCCGCCAACGTGGAGGCCCGCGTCGCCAACGTCTTCGACGAGCTACGCGAGCTGGAGCGCGCCGGCGAGCGCTTCGACACGATCGTGCTCGACCCCCCGGCCTTCGCGAAGAGCCGCCCGTCGCTGCCGAAGGCGCTGTCGGGCTACAAGGAGATCAACCTGCGCGCGCTGAAGCTCCTCAGGCCCGGCGGCGTGCTCGTGTCGTGCACGTGCTCCTACCACGTGGACGAGGCGACCTTCGGCCACGTGCTCTACGAGGCCGCCACCGACGCGCACGTGCCGGTGGCCGTGGTCGAGAAGCGCATGCAGGGGCGCGACCACCCGGTGCTGCTGGGGGTGCCCGAGACCTACTACCTGAAGTGCCTGGTGCTGCGCCGGGTCGGGTGAGCGGACCGCCCTACGCGCCCGTGAGCCAGCGCGCGAAGGCCAGCCACTGCGGCGTCCCCGACAGCGCCAGCCGGAGCGGCTGCGAGAGGATCAGCGCCAGGCCGCCCCACAGCGTCACGGGGTGCAGGCGCCCGGTGGTGCGGTAGTCCCACAGCGCGAGCGGAATCAGCAGCGCGTCGGTCAACCCGAAGAACAACAGCGGCGAGCCCCCGATGACGCCGGGCAGCCGCGCGACCGCCGCCGTCACGATGGCGATCGAGGCCAGCAGCATGAGCCGCTTGTGCGCCTGCGGCTGCCGCCGCTTCACCACGGCCAGGCCCACCAGCACCGGGAACATCAGCATGTCGACGAACGGGACCACCAGGAACTGCAGCGGCGGCACCGGGATGCCGACGAAGCCCGTCGGCCGCCGGGCGGCCGTGATCGCCGCGTCGAGGCCCAGCCACACCATCGCGGCGACGAGCAGCATCGCCCACGCGCCGACCGTCCGGTGCAGCGCCGTGCGGCGCGAGGCCACCAGCGACGCCTGCACGATCATCAGCACGAACCAGGAGGCGAACACCACGCCGTGCAGGTAGAAGACCGGCTCGGGAGGCGAGGGCCAGGCCGGAAACAGCGGTCGCAGGAAGAACGACCGCGCGAAGCCGACGAAGACGATGGCGAAGATCCCCACCGCCATCGAGGTGTAGAAGCGCCGCTCGGCGGGCCACGGTGCACGCACCGGGGACGCCTGTGCCATCGTCGCCATCCTTCGCCCTCCCGCGAGGCTGAACACGTGACCGGCTCTGCCACGCCACGTTGCGGCACAGGGCGGGCCGCGCGGCGATGTGGTCCTGCTGACCTGGAGCGGGGTGAACGATACCCGAGACCGCCCACCCGCGCAACGGTGGCCAGCCGGGCATGCCAGGCCGCCGGGGCAGGGGACGGCGTCCCCGGGCGCTACGTCCGCCCGGTGCCACGCACCGTGCGATGCGTGGCGCGGGCGCTCCACGGGTCCTCGGGCCACGGGTGCTTCGGGTAGCGGCCCCGCAGTTCCTTCCGCACCTCCGGGTAGGTGCGCTCCCAGAAGCTGCGCAGGTCGCGCGTGGTCTGCACCGGCCGGCCGCTGGGCGCGAGCAGCTCGAAGGTCACCGGCACGCGGGCCGGCCCGAGACACGGCGTCTCCGCCAGCCCGAAGAGCTCCTGCAGCTTGACGGCCGCCGCCACGGTGCCATCGTCGCCGTACCGCAGGGCGACGGTGCGGCCGCTCGGCACGTCGAGGCGCTCGGGCGCCAGGCGATCGATGTCGCGGCGCAGCCCGAACGGGACGTGCGGGGCGAGCGACACCTCGTCCAGCCGATCCGCGGACGAGCACGCCACGGCGAGCAGCGCGTCGAGGTCGAGCGGGACGCCGGCGAACCGGGCGCGCGCCAGCAGCGCGGCGTCCCCGGCCGACGGTGGCCGGGATCGCCACGCCCCGGCGAGCAGCCGCGCCGCCTCGCCGCGGTCGGGCGGCACGTCCCGCTCGCCCAGCACGACGGCGTGGTGGCACTCCCGGAGCCGGGCGCGAACGCGCCCCGTCGCCTCGTCGAACGCGTGCGTCACCTCGGTGTGCGTCGGGGCCAGCCACTCGGCCTCGACCCGCGTGGCCAGCCGAACCCGGGGATCGCCGTCCGAGACGCCACTGCCGCCCGCCACGTCCACGGCGACGAGGAACGCGCCGTCCACCACGCCGCTCTCGCGCGCCAGCACGGCGCCGCGTCCCGAGGCGAGCCGGAGGCGCTCCGACCGGGGCGCGCGGCGCTGCGCCACGCGGTCGGGATACGCGGCGAGGACGGCCCGCCTGAACGCGACCGCGTCGGTCGCATGTCCTGGTGGTCCGCCGAGCACGCGCGCCGCCGACCGCTCGAGGTCGCGCGCCGTGCGAATCACGTGCGGTGGCAGCGCGCGTTCGTCCTGCACGGCCGACAGGAGGTCGCAGTCGGTGGCCTCGTGACGTGGCGGCAGGAACGTGCGCTCCGACAGCAGCGCACAGGCGAGCACCGCCGCCCGGCTGCCCTGCGCGTCGAGCAGCAGGCGGGCCAGGCGGGGATGGAGGGGCAGGCGTCGCATGCGTTCGCCGAGCGGCGTGAGGCGGACGCCATCCACCGCCCCGAGCCGGGCGAGCAGCGCGAGGCCCTGGCCGACGCGGTCGGGCGTGGGCGACTCGAACCACTCGAAGCTGGCCGGCTCGCCGCCCCAGGCGATCAGGTCGAGCAGCACGGGGGCCAGGTCCACCGCCTGGATCTCGGGTTCGCGGTGCGCGCGCAGGCGGTCGCGCTCGTCCCACAGCCGAATCGCGAGCCCCGGGCCCGTGCGGCCCGCACGCCCGGCCCGCTGCGTGGCCGAGTCGGCGGAGATGCGCTCCACCTCGAGGCTGTCGATGCCGCGGGCCGCGTCGTACCGGGCAGCCTTCCGCAGGCCGGTGTCGACGACCGCCGACACGCCCTCGATCGTCAGCGAGGTCTCCGCGATGTTGGTGGCGAGCACGACGCGCCGCCGCTCGCCCCGCCGCAGCGCCCGGTCCTGGGCCTCGGCGTCGAGCCCGCCGTGCAGCGGGACCAGGTCCAGGTGGCGCCGCAGCGCGAGCGTCGCGAGGTCGCGCGCCGCCCGTCCGATTTCCGGCGCGCCCGGCAGGAAACAGAGCGCGTCGCCCCCGGTGGCCTCGAGCGCGTCCCGCGCGGCGTCGGCCAGTGCGGCTCCGGGGCGGTAGCGCACCTCCACCGCGAACGACCGGCCCGGCACCTCGATCAGCGGGCACCCGCCGAGGAACGCCCGCACCGGCTCCGCGTCGAGCGTCGCCGACATCACCACCAGGCGCAGGTCGTCGCGCGCGAGCCACGCCTGCCGCGCGAGCGCCAGTCCCAGGTCGGCGTGCACGGTGCGCTCGTGGAACTCGTCGACGACGATCGTGCGGAAGGCGGAGGCGAGCGGGTCGGACTGCAGCCGCGCGGTGAGGATGCCCTCGGTGGCGAGCAGCAGGCGCGTGCGCTCGCCGAAGCGCCGCTCGCCGCGCACGTGCCAGCCCACCTCGTCACCGACCGCCCAGCCGCGTTCCGCGGCGATGCGGCGCGCGATGCCGCGCGCGGCCGCCCGCCGCGGCTGCAGCACGATCACCGGCCCATCGTCGACCAGCGCGGGAGGCACGCGGGTCGTCTTGCCGGCGCCCGGCTCGGCGACCAGCACGAGCGCGCGGTGCGTGCGCAGGCGCGCGCGGATCTCGTCGAGGTGCGCGTCGATGGGAAGGGGAGTGAGCATCGGGCCCAGGAGTCGGCCGGGGCCGGTCACGCCGCGGAGGTCACTCGGGCGGCGCCGGCTCGACGTCGGCCCACAGCAGGGCCAGCTCCAGCTCGATGGCGTCGAACGGCTCGATGCGCGCCACCGCGTCGCCCGCGAAGGTGCCGAGGAGCGTCCAGCGGTCCCCGTCGAGGCGGAAGGCTTCCAGCGTCTGGGCCGACGGCTCGATGAACCACAGGTGGCCGACGCCCTCGCGCGCGTAGATGTCGCGCTTGACGGTCCGGTCGATCCGCTCGGTGGAGGCCGAGATGATCTCGCACACCCAGTCGGGCCTCAGCGTCAGCGCCGGCGCGTTCGGCAGGCGGGGCAGGCGCTCGCGGCGCCACCCGGCGAGGTCGGGCACCAGGACGTCGGCGGCGAGGTGCAGTTCCGGTTCCGTGAGGATGATCCAGCCCCCGGGGCCGCCCCGGCCGAAGTGGAACGGTCCGCCGACGATGTTCGAAAGCCCCATCGCACCGAGGGCGTGCGCGGTGCGTGGCCGCGGCGAGACGTGCAGCCGCTCGCCGAGGATCTCGCCCACCTGGTGAGCCGGCAACGCGCAGAGCTCCGCGTAGAGCCGCGGATCCACGCGATTCTCCGTGTCCGGCCGGGCCGGTGACGCCATGTCAGGAGGATAGCATCGTCGGTCGGGGCGGAAACCGAGGCCCGCCGCGCCGTGTCGACCCGCGTGTGACGCCGTCTGCCGGCTGCGCCTACCGCCGGGTGCCCGGCGGCGGGGGCACCATCTGGACGATGGTGGCGTAGCGCTGCGCCTCGGTGCCCGCCGCGTGCAGGTAGCCCCGCTGGCCGCCCGCCATGTGGTCGCGGACGACGACGCTCGGCGGGTAGGCCATCGACTCCTCGCGGAACCGTCCGAGGTCGAACGTCCAGACCGGCGGCACGTCGTAGACCTCCGAGCCGCGCGACTTGAGCGCCTGGCGGTAGAACGCGACGACCTGTGCGTAGCTGTCGTTGGTGCCGAACAGGTAGTAGCGCTGGCCCTGACCGGCGGAGAACGACCGCAAGAAGGTGGCGCCCGGGTAGATGGGCGCGCCGAGCACGAGTTCGCTCGGCGTGGGTTCCACCTCGCTCGCCGGTGGCGGCGTGGCCGTTGCGGCCGCCTGCGGAACCGGCGTGGTGGGTGGCGCCGCGGGCTGCTGCGTGGCCGATCCGGGCTGCGGTGGCAGCACCCCGCGGGGGGGCTGGGCGGTCTGCGCCACGGCAGGGGCGGCGGGCGCGCCCGCGAGCGCGAGCAGGAGCAACAGGGCAGCCGTCGGACGCATCCCGGTAGTATAGGACCTCACATGGGCGCACGGATCGACAGCCAGGGATGGTCGGGCGACGGCGACTTCACGCGTCGCCTGCTGGACGAACTCGCCGCCATGGGCGACGTGGTGGAGGTGCGGGTGGAGGACTCGCCCGCCAGCCGCACCGACGCTGGCTTCGCTTTCCTCTCGAACGAGATCTTCGTGCTGCCGGCCACGCGACCGGTGCGGCGGCGCGAGCCGTGGCTGCGCGTGCTGACGCGCGAACGCGAGGACCTCGAGCCGGTGATCTCCCTCGGGGCGCTTGCCGAACGACTGGCGGGGATCGCCGACGTGGGCGAGCCCGATTACCAGGACGAGGGCATGCTCCAGTACCTGCGCACCGAGCGGGTCGTCGCGCCGTGGCAGACCAAGGGCATCAAGGTGGTGGAGATGGTGCGCGTCTACGCGGCCGGCACCGCGCCGCGCCGCTGACCCTTCGACTCGCGCGCCGATCCAGGCGCTCGGGGCACGCCACCCCCTGCCGCATGGTCCCAGACCCGCAGGTCCCCACACCCACTTCTGATACCCTTGCCCGCGATGTCCAGTTCGTCCCACGATCAGCTCGACGTCGCCGAGGTGCGCCGCCGGGTGCGCCTGCGCATCGAGACGCTCAAGCACGAGGCGGCCCAGCACCGCATCCAGGTGGACGCCGCCACCGCCAGCTTCGGTCCCTGGCTCGACCGCGTCGGGGTGCCGCTGTTCCGCCAGTTCACGAACGTGTTGCGCGCCGAGGGGCTGCTCTTCCGCGTGCTGACGCCGGCCGGGCACGTCCGCATCGAGGCAGAGCGCTCCGCCGACCACTACCTCGACCTCGTGCTCGACACCGAGCGGCGGCCGGTGGCCATCGTCCTCCGCCGCGGCTACACGCGCGGCCAGCACCTCTTCGAGGACGAGCGCGTCGTGGCCGAGGGCATCGACTACTCCCACGTGTCGCCCGCCGACCTGCTCGACGCCCTCGTCGAGGACGCCACGCCGTTCCTCTCCCGGTGAGGTGCCCGTGCCCCCGGCGGTGATCGTCTACAGCAGCGGCGGCTGACTGCCCTGCCGCCGGGTGAAGGAGTTCCTTTCACGAATGGGCGTGGCCTTCGAGGCGCGGGACGTCGAGGAGGACGACCGCGCCTACGACGACCTGCTGGCGCTCGGCGTACGCACGGTGCCGGCCACGGTGATCGGCAACCGCGTGGTCACCGGGTTCGACGAGGCGGCGCTGCGCGCGGCGCTCAGCGAGGGCGGGACAGGCTCAGCAGATCGGTGAGCAGCGCGTAGGCCGTCTGCGTGAGGCCGCCGTCGCGCTGGGTGATCACCACCTCACCGAGCAGGTCGGTGACGAGGACCAGGGCGTTGGCCATCCCCGCGAGCTGCGCCAGCGGGTCGCCGGCCGGCACCAGTTCCGGGCCGACGTGCGCGCCGATCGAGCCATCGTCGTGCCGGCGCGCGGACGCAATCAGGCGCAGCCGCTGGCCGCGGTCGATCGCCTGGCGCAGGTCGTCGGGGGGCAGCGCCGCGATCCCGGTGCGGGCCACGTCGGCCGGGCGCAGCGCGCCCCCCATCACCACGTTCACCAGCGCCGCGGCCTTCGCGGCGGCGTCCCACCCGTCCACGTCGAGCGACGCGTCGGCCTCGGCGATCCCCTGCGCCTGCATGTCGCGCAGCGCCTCGTCGAAGGGGATGCCGCGCTCCATCTCGCAGAGGATGTAGTTCGTGGTGCTGTTCACCACGCCGCGGAAGCCCAGCACCTCGACCGCCGGCAGCGTGTCGCGCACGAGGTTGAAGACGGGGATGCCGTCCATGACGGCGCCCTCGAAGCGGAACCGCCGGCCTTCGCGTGCCGCCAGGTCGCGCAGGTCGTGGTAGGCGCACGCCACCGGCCCCTTGTTGGCGCTCACCACGTGGAGCCCGGCCGACAGCGCCTCGCGCACGTGCGTGGCCGCGGGTTCGCCGTCCACGACGTTCAGCGTCGTCGTCTCGAGCATGACGCCGTGGTCGTGGCCGAAGCGGGCCCCGTGCCGGATCAGCTCGCGCGCGTCCGCGCAGGCCACGGCCGTGGGCGAGAGGGCAGAGGGCACCAGCTGCTCGCCGCTCTCGACGATGGCGCAGGCCAGCGTGGTGTCGAGGCCGGCGGGGTCGAAGACGCAGCCGTGCCGGCCGGTGGCGATGCCGTGGACCAGCCAGGTGACGCCGTGCTCGCGGGCGAGGCGATCGCGGCGCTCGTCGAGGAGCCGCACGAAGCGGCGGCCCACGTTGCCGAAGCCGATGAGGAGAAGGTGCCAGGTGATCATGGAAGGGCGCGGGGCGGCGCGCGCGCGGGGGCGGATCGCCCGCCGGGCCGCGGCGCGGCCGGTGCGCACTATACTGCGGTTCGTCCAGGAGAGACGCGTCATGAAGCGGAGCATCGGCCTCGTCGTGTTGTTCGTCGGGTGTGCGCTCGCGCGCCAGGTGTCGGCCCAGCCGATGGAGCGGCCCGCGCTGCCGCCTGCCGACACGGTGGTGACCACCGGTGAGCACGTGCGGCGCGTGGCGCCGGACATGGCGTGGGTGACGGTGGTGGCCGAGTCGCGCGCCGCCCAGCCGCGCGAGGCGCAGCGCGCCAACGCCGCCGCGATGACGGCCGTGGCCGCGCGCCTGAAGGCGCTCGGGATCGCCGAGCAGGCGCAGCAGACGCGCAGCGTGGACCTGCAGCCGGAGTACGACTACGCCGGGGGCAAGCAGACGCTGCGCGGCTACGTCGCGCGCAACGTGCTCGAGGTGCGCGTGGACAGCGTGGCCCAGGTGCCCGAGGTGGTGGACGCCGCGGTGGCCGCGGGCGCGTCGCGCGTGGAAGGGCTGCGCTTCGACCTCAAGCGCCGGGCCGAGGTGGAGCGCGAGGCCCTGACGCTCGCGGTGCAGGACGCCATGCAGCGGGCCACGGCGCTCGCCGCGGGCGCCGGGCGCACGCTCGGGCCCATCCTGCGCCTCGCCGCCGGGGGCGCGCCGGCCCCCCCCGACCCACGGCCGATGTTCGCCGGGCGGGTGGCCATGGCCGAGGCCGCCGCGCCGGCGCCTCCCTCCACGCCCGTCCAGGCCGGCGAGATCGAGGTGGCGGCCCGGGTCACGGTGGTGGTGCGCCTCCAGTGAGCGCAGGGGCGGCCGGCCGCCTGTTACCCGCGCGCGGCCCTCGTCCGTCTCTACCGCGGACACCGGACGCCGCGCGCTGGCCGCCAGGCCGTCGCGGGGCAGGAGACGCACCATGGGAGCCGACGTCGTCGCCTTCACCATCCCGCTCGGGTTCTTCGTGATGGTCGCCTACATCACGCAAACGCTCACCGAATGGCGCCGCCAGAAGGAGCGCACGCGCCTGCTGACCGAGTTCCAGACGAAGCTGCTCGACCGCATGGGGTCGGGCGCGGAGTTCGCCGCGTTCTTCCAGAGCCCGGGCGGCGACCGCTTCCTCGACACGCTGTCGCTCGAGAAGGCGCAGCCCTACGACAGGATCCTCCGCGCCGTGCAGTCCGGCGTGGTGATGAGCTGTCTCGCCGTGGGCCTGCTCTACCTGGGCCGCGTCGTCAGCTTCGACGGCATCGGCTTCACCATCGTCGGCGTGATCGTGCTGGCGCTGGGCGCCGGGTTCCTGCTGTCGGCCGGCGCGGCGTGGTTCATCTCGCGGTCGGCGGGACTGCTCGACGTCCAGTCGCGATCGGCCGCGGTGTAGGGCCGGCGCTGGCCCCGTGCACGGACGGCGATGGTGCCAGACTCCGCTGCGCCGGTTCCCGGGCTCGAGACGCGGGCCCGGGCTGCCGCGAGCGTCACGCCGATCGACGAGGCGGAGTTCGGCGACCTGTACCGCCGGCTGGCCCGGCCGCTCTGGGGCTACCTGCGGCGCGTGACCGGCGACGCGGCGCTCGCCGACGACCTGCTGCAGGAGGCCTTCACGCGGCTGCTCGCCGAGTCGCAGCCGCCGCGAGAGGAGCCGGCCCGGCGCGCGTGGCTCTACCGCACCGCGAGCCGGCTCGCCATCGACGCGGGGCGTCGCGGCAGGCGGGAGGCCCCGGCGGGTGACGAGGTCGGCACGGTCACCGCGCCGCAGGCCCCGTCCCGCGACCCGATCCTCGCGCGCGGCATGGCGCAGGCCTTCGGCGACCTCACCCGCCAGGAACGGGCCCTGCTCTGGCTCGCTTACGTGGACGAGGCCGCGCACCCCCCCAACCCCCGGGTGGTCGGGGGGGGGGGGGGGGGCGGGGGCGGGGTGGTGGTGGGCGGGCGGCAGCGGGTGGGGGGGTCGGCGTGAAGGAAGGGAGCGTGCGCGGGCTGCTGTTCCGCGCGCGCAAGCGGTTGGCGGCGCTCTGGACGCGCCGCCGGGAGACACGGTGATGCGCGACACCGACGCCTGCCCGATGGAGGCGCGCGTGCTGGCCGCCAGGCGCGACCGCCAGGACCCCGAGGCGGTGGCCAGCCACGTGGCCACGTGCCCGTCGTGCCGGGAGCTCGCCGACGTGCTGGAGGTGCTGGAGACGCTCGCGGCCGACCCGGAGGACGCGGGCCGCCGGCTGCCCGAGGCCAGCCGGGTGTGGTTCCGCGCGCAGTTGGTGCGGCGGTGGGCCCTCGAGCGCCGGTCGGTGCAGCAGCTCGACCGGCTCTACCCGCTGCAGGCCGGCGTGCTCGCGGCCGCGGTGGTGGTCGGCGTCATCGTCTCGTGGCCGGCCGTGGAGCGGTGGATGGCGGCCACCGAGGTCGGCGGGGCCACGCTGCTGGCGGCCTCGTTGCTGCCGGCGGGGCTGGTCACCGCGCTGGTGGGCGGCGGCGTGCTGCTGGCGATCGTGTCGCTGTTGCTGATGCGCGATCTCGTCGCGGAGCGCGGGTAGCCGGACGCGCTCAGACCGAGAACGACGTCCCGCACCCGCACGTCGATTTCGCCTTCGGGTTGTTGAAGAAGAACCCCTTGCTCAGCAGGCTCGTGTCGTAGTCGAGGACCGTGCCGTCGAGGAACTTCAGGCTCCTCGGATCGACGAACACGCGGGCGCCCTCGGCCTCGAGCACCTGGTCGGTGGCCTTCGGCTCGGCATCCCACCCGAAGACGTAGCTGAGGCCCGAACAGCCGCCGGCCTTCACGCCGACGCGCAGTCCGGCCGTGGCCGGCAGCGCCTGCTTGGCGACGAGCTTCTTGATCTGCCTGGTGGCGTTCTCGGAAATCTCGATCATGGTCGTTCGTGCATCGCACGCGTGCGCGCCGCGTGCGCCCGGGTCATCCCTCCAGGGCCGCGCGCACCTCGCGCAGCCGCGTGATCACCGCCGTCGTCTTGGACGCGACGAACTCGACGTCGGCCTCCGTGGTCCAGCGCCCCAGCCCGAACCGCAGCGAGGCGAACGCCAGGTCGTCGGGCAGGCCGATGGCCTTCAGCACGGCCGACGGCTTCGGCTTGCCGGTCGCGCAGGCCGACCCTGAGGAGATGGCCACGCCGTCCATGGCGATGGCGAGCGACTCGGCGTCGATGCCGGGGAAGCTGACGTTCAGGTTCTGCGGCAGCCGGTGGGCCAGCGAGCCGTTCACCACGAGGTCGGGCAGCGCCGCGCGCAGCGTGGCGAGCAGGCGGTCGCGCAGCGCCCCGAGGCGGCGCGCCTCCTCGGCGCCCTCCAGCCGGCACAGGTCACAGGCCTTGCCGAGGCCGACGATGCCGGGCACGTTCAGGGTGCCGGAGCGCAGGCCGCGCTCGTGCCCGCCGCCGTGCATCTGGATGGCGACGTCCACCGACTTGCGGCGCACCCACAGCGCGCCCACGCCCTTCGGCCCGTAGAACTTGTGCGCCGTGAACGAGACGAGGTCGGCGCCCACCGCCTCCACGTCGAACGGCACCTTGCCGATGGCCTGCGAGGCATCGGTGTGGAACACCACGCCGAGGGCGCGGCACAGCCGCGCGATGTCCTCGATGGGCTGCAGCACGCCGATCTCGTTGTTGGCCGCCATGATCGACACGAGCAGCGTCCGCTCGCTGACGACGCGGGCCACCTCGACGGGGTCCACGAGGCCGTCGCGGCCGACGGGCAGCACCGTCACCTCGATGCCGTCGCGCGCGAGCGCCCGGCACGTGTCGAGCACCGACGGGTGCTCGGTGGCGAGCGTCACGACGTGGTTGCCGCGGCCCCGCCGCGCCTCCACCACGCCCTTGATCGCCAGGTTGTTGCTCTCGGTGGCGCCGCTCGTGAACACGACGTCGGCCGGCCGCGCGTTGATCAGCGCCGCCACCTGGCCGCGGGCCGTGTCCACCGCCTCAGCCGCCTCCCAGCCGAACGCGTGGTTGCGGCTCGCCGCGTTGCCGAACCGCTGCGTGAAGTACGGCAGCATCGCGTCGAGCACGCGCGGGTCGACCGGCGTGGTGGCGTGGTAGTCGAAGTAGCGCGACAGGTCCATGGGCGGCAGGGCAGCCGGCGCCTACACCGGGACGCGGTCTCCCGCGGGACGCCGCATGAGCGGCACGGGGGCCACCGGCTCCGCCATGGTGTCGGTCGCCAGCTCGTGGACGCTGCAGGTGGAGAGCGCCTGCAGGATGCGGTCCTTGATCTTCCACAGCGGGTCGCGCACGTTGCACTTGGCGAACTGCTCGCAGTTCTCCTCGGTGGTGGCGCAGGCGGTGACGGCGAGCGGGCCGTCCACGGCCTCGATGACGTCGGCCACCGAGATGAGCGCGGCGGCGCGCGCGAGCAGGTAGCCGCCGCGCGTGCCCTGCTGCGAGACGAGCAGCCCGTGGCGCGCCAGCCGCTGCAGCACCTTCGCCATCAGCTCGACGGGGATGTCGTACTGCTCGGCGATCTCGCGCGCGCTCACTGAGCCGGCGCCCGACCGCAGGGCCAGGTGCTTCATCGCCATCAGGGCGTAGTCGGCCTTCTTCGAGAGTCGCAGCATGTCTTCACACCCGAGCGAGGCGCGCCTCGGGCCTCAGTACTTCGCCTGCGTCGGATCGACCTCGTCGATCCAGCGCAGGATGCCTCCCGTGAGGTTGACGGCGCGGTCGAACCCCTGGCGGCGCAGGAACATCACGGCCCGCAGCGAGCGCACGCCCGACCGGCAGTAGACCACGAGGTCGCGGAGCCGGTCGATCTCCTCCAGCCGCCGCGGCACGTCACCGAGGGGGATGAGCGTCGACCCGTCGAGGTTGCAGATGTGCGTCTCGTGCGGCTCGCGCACGTCGAGCAGCACGAGGTCGTCGCCGCGGTCGAGCCGCGCCTTCAGCTCGAGCGGCGTGATCTCCATCGAGTCGGGGGCCGGCGCGGCCGCCGGGGTGGCGGCCGGTTCGGGCGCGGAGGCCGGCGTCATCCCGCAGAACTGCTCGTAGTCGATCAGCGCCGTCACCGTCGGGCGCGTGCCGCACACGGGGCAGTCGGGGTCCCTGCGCAGCTTCAGCTCCCGGAACTTCATCCGCAGGGCGTCGTAGACCACCAGCCGGCCGACCAGCGGCTCGCCGATGCCCACGATCAGCTTGATCGCCTCGGTCGCCTGGATGGTGCCGATCACCCCCGGCAGCACGCCCAGCACCCCGCCCTCGGCGCAACTCGGCACGAGGCCGGGCGGCGGCGGCTCGGGGTAGAGGCACCGGTAGCAGGGACCGTCCTTGGCGGCGAACACCGACGCCTGGCCCTCGAAGCGGAAGATGCTGCCGTAGGCGTTCGGCTTGCCGAGCAGCACGCACGCGTCGTTCACCAGGTAGCGCGTGGGGAAGTTGTCGGTGCCGTCGAGGATGACGTCGTAGCCGGCGAACAGCTCCAGCGCGTTCTTCGAGGTGAGCGACGTCTCGTAGGTGTCGATGCGGATCTCGGGGTTGAGCGCAGTCAGCCGGGCCTTGGCCGACTCCAGCTTGCTGCGCCCCACGTCGGCGGTACCGTGCAGCACCTGGCGCTGCAGGTTGCTGAAGTCCACGACGTCGAAGTCCACGATCCCGAGGCGCCCGACGCCGGCCGCCGCCAGGTAGAGCGCGGCGGGCGAGCCCAGGCCCCCGGCGCCGATGCAGAGCACGCTGGCGGCCTTGAGCTTGCGCTGCCCCTCCATGCCCACCTCGGGCATGATCAGGTGCCGGCTGTAGCGCTTCACCTCGCCGTGACTGAGCGACGGCAGCGCCTCGGTCACGTCCGAGCCGCCGGCCACCGACGGGATGATGCTGATGGTGTCGCCCACCTTCAGCCGCGTCCCCTCACGTTCCAGGAACCGGATGTCGTCGTCGTTGACGTAGACGTTGACGAAGCGCCGCAGCTGGCCATCGTCGCCGTAGAGGTGGCGGCGGAGGTCCGGGAACCGCGTGGTCAGCGCGCCGAGGGCTTCGCCGACGGTGGCGCCGTCCACCTCGACGGTGTCGAGCTTGTCGGTGTAGGGGCGCAGGGGCGTGGGAACGTAGATGGTCGTGGGCATCGCGGGCAGGCAGTCCGTGGCGCGGCCGGGCCCGGCCGCCTCGACCGTGGCTGGAGCCGACGATATCCGACTGCAACAGTCCGGATTCTACCACGCAGCCCGCGGGCCGGCGCGCGGCCACGCGTCATATGACGGGGCTTGCGGGGGCCGGCCACGGCGGACGGGAGTGCGCCCAGGGACGCCGCCGGGGTCTGACGAACCCGGCCTACACTTCGCGACGACCATCGGGCTACGGCCTCGTGACGACCCCGGCCGACACTTCGCGACGACCCCGGGCTACGGCTTCGTGACGACCCCGGCCGACACCTCGGGATGTAGCCGCGGGTCTTCAGACCCGCGGACCCGCTTCACCTGGCACCTCAGGCGCGCCGGGGTCTGAACACCCCGGCCTACAGTTGGGCCCCCCAGGCGCGCGGAGAAGGGCCGGGCATGTCCGGCCCCTACGGCGTCGCCACCCCGAGCTCGACGAACCGGCCGTCCCGCCAGTGCAGGACTGGCAGCAGTTGCCGATCGACGGCCGGTGAGTAGGGGTGGTCGAGTCGGCCGGCGCGGTGGAACCAGTTCAGGAGGTCGATGAACTGGTTGGTCACCTCGACGCTGACCGGCCGCAGGTCGGCGTCGAGCGTCACGTGGTAATGGCCATGCGAGAGCGGCGCACCGTGGGCGTGCTCCTTGACCAGAGCGACAACGCCCCCCTCGGCCGTCACCCACGCCTGCTCGACAGACCCTGGCTCGCGCAGCGCTTGCCTCAGCGGGGAGCCCGGAAAGACCACGAAGGCCAGCGGATCGCGCTGCGGGCAGGTCGTGCACCGGTAGGTGGTGGCGACGGCAGGTGCCGTTCCCGTGGCGTCGGCAGCGTCGAGGATGGCGAGCGAGGACCCCTTCACCTCGTTGTTGCAGGCTCCGACGAGGACGACCTGGCGGCCCTGCCAGGTCGCCAGCGACACCGACTCGACGTAGCCGTTGCTCCAGTACCGCGACGTGACCGTGCCGTCGGGGGTGAGACGTTCCAGCACCGTCGGAAACTTCATGCCGTGGATGAAGGTGGCCCACACCGACCTCGTGCCATCCCCGTTGGGCAGCACCCGGAAGAAACGGACCGCCCAGGGTGGGGCGTAGGTCTCCTGGCCGAAGCGGACCCGGTCGTCCAGTCGTCTCGCCCATCGCAGCGACCCGTCGCCGTTGAAGCACCGCAGGACGTCGGAGTGCTGCCGCTCGGCGCCGACGACCTGGACCAGCACCTCTGGCCGCCGATCGCCGTCGAGGTCCTCGATCGCCACCGGGGTGGCCCAAGCGGCTGCCGGGCCATCGAAGTACTCCTCGGCGACTGGTCCCTCGAAGCGGTACGACCACATCTCGGTGCCGTCGGCGTCGTACACCAGCAGCGTATCCTGTTCGACCTTCCACGTCGCGGGCATGCGCGGAGGACGCGTGACGATCCACGCCCCCACCGCGGCGGCGGCGACCAGCAGCAGGGCAGTCACCGCGAGGGCGCGCCTGCGCGGTCGGACGGGTGCGTCGGCGCGCGACGGCATGGCGTCGACCGGCGGTGAGCCGGCGCGTGGCAGTGCCTCGACCGGACCCCCGGGGTGCCGCCCAGCGGGCCGGCCGTTGCCGCTGTGGGCGTCCGCCTCGGCGTCAAGCGCCGCGAGCCCGCCCCGCGCCCGGGCCTTGGACCGCAGCCACGCATCCACCTCGTCGCGGAACGCGAAGACGATCTCGCCGCCCTCCTCGCCGAGGCGATGGACCGGCAGGCCGTACACCTTCTCCCAGCGCTGGACGGTGCGGACGCCCTTGCCGACGTGGTTGGCGATGTCCTTCCAGCCGTTCAGTCGAACCGAGTCGGGTGGGGACGTGTGGGCGTCGGACACGGCAACGGGTGGCAGGGCAGACCGCGTCAAGGATAGGCCGGGTGACGCACCGAGGCAATGTGATGGGCCGTGGGCGCGGGTTGGGGCGTCATCGCACCAGCGGCGCCTCGACGAAGCGCGTGCCGTCCCACCGCAGCAGCGGCACCAGCAACCGCTCCTCGGCCGGGCTGTACGGACGGTCGAGGAGGCCGTCCCTGAACAGGGCGTCGTGCAGCCGCGAGTAACTGGCCGCCACCTCGACCCGCCGCGGTCGCAGCAGTTCGTCCAGCGTGAAGAAGACCATCCCCGTCTCGCCGGCCGCACGCCCCTGGTCGAGCATGGCCACCACCAACTCGCCGTCGTCGTTCGCCCACGCCTGGGCCACCGAGGCGGTCTCGCCGTGGACCCGCCCCACGGGGGAGGGGGGCAGCACGACGAATCCGGGCGGATCGGCACCCGGACACGTCTCGCACCGGTACTTCGCCGTCGAGGCCGGCGCGTTCCCGTTGGCGTCGGCGCGGTCGAGGATCGCCAGCGCCGACCCCTTGTGCTCGTTGTTGGCGGCGCCGACGAGCAGCACCTCGCGGCCCTGCCACGTCGCCTCGCTCAACGAGGACACGTAACCGTTGCTCCAGAAGCGCGACAGCACGCGGCCGTCGGGCGCGATCTGCTCCAGCACGGAGGGGAAGAGCAAGTGGTGGTGGAACGTGGCCCAGACGACGCTCGTGCCGTCGGGCCGCGGCGACACCCGGAAGTCGTCGGAGTGCCAGGGCCCGGCATACCACTCCTCGCCGAAGCGCTGCCGGTCGGCCGGCTCCCGGGTCCAGCGTGTCGTACCGTCGGCGTTCAGGCACACCAGCCACCGCCCGCGGGGCCATGAGTGGGGCACCGAGAGCAGCACCTCCCGGGGGCCGTCACCGTCCAGGTCCACGATGGCCACCGGGCCGAGCCAGCCGGCCCTTGCCGGCCGGATCCACCCGGCGGTCACCATGGGATCCACGGGGTAGGTCCACGACACGCGCCCCTCGCCGTCGAGCACCAGCAACCGATCGCCCTCGAAGCGCCAGCTCGCCACCAGGTCGTACCCGGCGGCCGTGGCGGGTCGCTGGTTCGTACGGGTCAGCGACATCCAGCCGAGCGCGGCGAGGACGATGGCGATGAGGACCGAGGCCGCCGGGAGCAGGCTCGGCGCGGGCGCGCGGGGCCGCGATGGTGGGGCGTCGATCGCGGCCGGCACGGCGCGCGTTGCGTCCTGCGTCGCCTCGAGGTCAGGAGGCCGGACATCGTCGCCGGGGTGCTGGTCTTCGGCGTCGGTGGGGGGCGTCTTCGCGCGGGCGTCACCCGAGCGGGCCCGCTCGGAGGCCACGAGCCACGCGTCCACCTCGTGGCGGTAGGCATAGACGATCTCGCCGCCGTCGCCCCCGAGGCGGTGGATGGGCAGGCCGTACACCTTCTCCCAGCGCTGGACGGTCCGCACGCCTTTGCCCAGGTGGTTGGCGATCTCCTTCCAACCGTTCAGCCGGGGCGCGGTGTCGAGGTGCTGGCCGGGGTCCGACACGATGGGCGGGCTCGCGGGGGCAAGGCTCGGTCGGGGCAACTCAAGCATAGCGCCGGGCCGGAGTGGCCACAAGGCGTCTGTCCGGGCCCGTTGGGGAGCGCGCTCCCGCGCTCACTGGGGGTGCAGCACCCCGGACAGGGCCTCCACCGCGGCGGCCATCCGCGGCCCGGGCACCACGAGGTAGTCGCCCGACAGCGCGTGGACACGCCCGTCGCGCACCGCGGGCACCGAGGCGAGGCGGCGCCACGGGCCCGTGCCGGCGTCCGCCCCTCCGACGAGTTCCGACGTGCGCAGTTCCACGATCACCGCCGGCGCCCTCGCGAGGATCAGCTCGGTGGAGGCCTGCACCGATTCGCGCGCGACGTCGGCGAACACGTTGTCGCCGCCGGCGGCGACGAGCACGTCGTGGAGGAAGCCGGTGCCGCCGCTCGCGTAGACGTTGCGGAGGCTGGACGGGTCGCGCCCGAAGACGAGCAGCGTGCGCGGCCGCGGGCGGCCGGCCACGCGCGCCCGCACCGCCGCCACGCGGCGCTCGAAGTCGGCGGCCGCACGCTCGGCGGTGGCGCCGCGCCCGGTCGCCGC
>JADHED010001025.1_pt1 | contig 26357 bp, 19 predicted proteins | sample 8952041 | NCBI WGS metagenome assembly JADHED01 (sample SAMN16124423, study PRJNA663239) | bioreactor sludge metagenome | isolation source: sludge (control) | place: India:Bengaluru | collected 2018-09-08
GTGCTGGCCTCGCTGTTCCTGACGGCCACCGGGCACGACCACGAGCCGCGCCTGGTGCGCTGGCTTCGCCGGACGTACTTGCCGGCGCGCGATCGCAGCCTCGCGCACCCCTGGCCCGTGGTCGCGGTGGCTGTTTTGCTCGTGGCCGGCGGCGCGGGTCTCGCTACGACGCTCGGGGGCGAGTTCATCCCGCGCCTGGACGAGGGCGACCTGTCGATCAGCGCCATCCGGCCCGCCTCTGTCGGGATCGCGGAAGTGGCGGCCAGCACGGGGCGCATCGAGCGCGTGCTCAAGCGGTTCCCGGAAGTCGTCACCGTGGTGAGCCGGTCGGGCAGCCCCGAACTCGCCACGGACGTCATGGGCATCGAGGCCGGGGACGTGTTCGTCATCCTCAAACCGCCGGCCGAGTGGACCACCACCCACAGCAAGGGCGATCTGGTCGAGCGCATGAGCGCCGCGTTGGACGAAGCCGTGCCCGGCGTGGCGTTTTCGTTCCTGCAACCGATCGAGATGCGGTTCAACGAGCTGATCGCCGGCGTGCGCTCCGATATCGGGATCAAGCTGTTCGGCGACGACCTGGCGGTGTTGGAGAAGACCGGTAACGAGATCGCGCGGGTCGTGGCCAGCGTGCCGGGCGCCGAGGACGTGAAGCTGGAGCAGACCAGCGGACTCCCGGTCGTGCGCATCGTCGTCGATCGCGAGCGCTGCGCGCGCTACGGCGTCTCCGTCGGCGACGTGCTCGACACGGTCGAAGCCGCCCGCGCCGGCAAGGTCGTGGGCAGCGTCTTCGAGGGCCAGCGTCGGTTCACGCTCGCCGTGCGGTTCGACGACGACACGGCGCGCACGATCGAGGCGCTGGGCAACGTGCCCGTGGCGACGCCGAGGGGCGCGCTCGTGCCGCTGGCCCAACTGGCGGACATCACCCAGGACAGCGGGCCGGCGCAGATCTCGCGCGAGGCCGTGCGGCGCCGCATCGTCGTCGAGCTCAACGTACGCGGGCGCGACATTGCGTCGTTCGCGCGCGAGGCGCAGGAGCGGATCCGCCGGGAGGTCCAGTTGCCGCCTGGCTACTACACGACGTGGGGCGGACAGTTCGAGAATCTCCAGGCCGCCACGCGGCGGCTGTCGATCGTCGTGCCGCTCGTCCTCGCGCTGATCTTCGCCATGCTCTACTTCTCGTTCGGCGCCCTCACGCCGGCGGGACTCATCTACCTCAATGTCCCGTTCGCCGCGACCGGCGGTATCGCCGCGCTCGTCCTACGCGGCCTGCCGTTCTCGATTTCGGCCGGGGTGGGCTTCATCGCGCTGTTCGGCATCGCGGTGCTCAACGGGGTCGTCCTGATGACGCAGATCCGCGACCTCGAACAGCGAACCGACCGCCCCCTGCGCGATCTCGTGCGCGAGGCGTGCGGCCTGCGGATGCGGCCCGTGCTGATGACGGCGCTGGTCGCGTCCCTGGGCTTCGTGCCCATGGCGCTCGCCACCGGCTCCGGGGCGGAGGTGCAGCGGCCGCTGGCCACCGTGGTCATTGGCGGCCTGATCACCTCGACCGCACTCACCCTGTTCATTCTGCCGACCGTCTACGTCCTCGTCCGGCGGCTGCGGGTCACATCGTAACGATGGAGCCTCCCATGGAATCCACCGGCCTCTCGGTCGTCGTCGCGTTCATCCAACCATTCCAGCTCGAGCGAGTCGTCGATGCCCTACGGCATGCCGAACACTGTCCCGGCGTGAGCGTCACCGAGGTGCAGGGGATGGGCAGTACCCGGGCGCATCCCCCGCGACGCGGCGAACGCACGGAAGTCGTGCCGCTCGAGCGGGCGGTGCGGCTCGAGATCTTCTGCGCGTCGGTCGATGCCGTCCTTCTGGCCGATGTCATTCGCACGCACGCGCACACCGGCCACGCGGGAGACGGCAAGGTCTTCGTGTGTCCCGTGACTGACGCCGCCCGCATTCGCACAGGAGCACACGGTGCCGACGCACTGCATCCGTAGCCTGACGTGCGGGGGCGTACTGGCGCTGATGTTCGGGTGCGCGCCTGCGATGCCACCCCCACAGCTCACGCCCGGTCCCGCACCCGCCGCGCGGTCCGAGTTCGACAGCGTGTGGATCGCCGGGTTTGTCGTCGCCGGGCGGACGGACCTGGACCTGAACGAGCGAACGGTGAAGCGTCTCCGGTTCGGCGTTTCTCGTCTGACATCGGCGCCCATGGTCGAGGAACCCGCGATTCCGCTCCTCGAGGAGCCAGCGCTCCTGCGGCACGACATGCTGCCGACCGTGCAGGCGCGACATCGTGCTCCGTTGGTCGTGAGCGGGACCGTGTCGTTCACGTATCCCATCGAGGCGAGGCCCGCGGGTCCGCGGCGCCGAGATGTCCACGAGGCCGTGACGCTGCAGATCCGCCTTGTCTTCATCGATGGCGTCTCCGGTCAGGTGATCGCGGCGAAGACCTACCGTAAACAAGGCCTTCGAATTGGGCACGGCCAGCCGACAGTCTATGAGGCGTTCTCCGAGCTGTTCCAGCGAGCCGCCCCCGAGATTCAACGTGACATCGTCGGTGGTCCTGGCCCGGTACGGTGGACGGTGGGATAGAACCGACGGTGATCCCGCCGACCTGAGGTGATCTCGATGGCCAAGACCCGTTTTCTCGTCGGCGTGCTGCTGCCCGACGTGCCAGATGCTGGCGATGCGTGCATGGGCCGATTGACGCACCTCGTGCAAGGCAGGCCGGGCGTGCAGGTGGTCCACGCGGTCGACGGGCAAGGGGAACTCTGCGTGCATTTCGACCCGGGCCAGGTGTCGCTGGACGAGGTCCGCCGCCTTGTCACGGCCGCTGGTGCCAGGGTGAGCGAGCAGTACGGTCACGTCACGCTCCCAGTGCATTCCTGGCCCAGCGAGGACGCGGGACGACGGCTCGAGGACATCCTCCGACGCGTGGACGGCGTGGTCGGTGCCTCGGCCAGTCTCCCCGCGCAGCGGGTTCGCGTGGAGTTCGAGCGCGCCGTCGTCGATCCGGCGCGCCTGGCGCGTGTGGCCGCCGAGGCCGGCTTTGCGCCGGCGGCGCCCGGCGCGGGGGTCGAGGCTCCCCCGACGGAACCGCGCCAAAGCGAGGCGTCGTGGCTGGCCAACCCCGAACTCCGACGCAGCCTCGCGGCCGGCGCGGTGCTGCTGGTCGGGTGGCTGGGAGAACGGGTTGTGGCTTGGCCGCCGCAGGTGGCCGTTGCCATCTATGTCGCCGCGTACGCGCTCGGGGCGTGGGACCTTGTCCGTCACACGGTGCGGGCATGGACGCACGGCGCGTTCAGCTTCGACATCGACCTGCTGATGCTCGTCGCGGCCGTCGGGGCGGCCGGGTTGGGTCAATGGGCCGAGGGAGCCTTCCTGCTCACGCTGTTTGCCCTGGCGCACGCGCTCGAGCATCTCGCCACGGACCGGGCCCGAGGCGCCATTCGTGCCCTGGCCGAGCTGGCGCCGAGCCGCGCTCGCGTCCGGCGCAACGGCGAAGACCTCGAAGTCCCGGTCGAGTCGGTTGGGGTCGACGAGACGGTGCTCGTGCGTCCAGGCGATCGCGTGCCCGTGGACGGCGTCGTCCTGGCCGGGCGCTCGGCAGTGAACCAGGCCCCCGTGACCGGCGAGTCGATCCCGGTGGAGAAGGGGGACGGCGACACGGTGTTCGCCGGCACGGTGAATGGCGAGGGTGCGCTCGAGGTTCGCGCGACCAACATCGTCGGAGATCGCACCCTCGACCGTGTCGTCAAGCTCGTCGAAGAGGCGCAGACCGCCAAGGCCCCGACGCAGCAGTTCACGGACCGTTTCGAACGCGTCTTCGTGCCCATCGTGCTCGTCGCGGCGCCGGCCGTGATGGTGGGGTTACCACTGGTGGGCGCGGCCACGTGGTCCGACGCCATCTACAAGGGCCTCTCGCTCCTGGTGGCCGCGTCACCGTGCGCCCTCGCCTTGGGGACGCCGTCGGCGGTGCTGGCAGGAATCGCGCAGGCGGCGCGACGCGGCGTGCTCATCAAGGGGGGCGCGCACCTGGAGCAACTCGGTGGGCTGAAGGTCATCGCTTTCGACAAGACCGGGACGCTGACAGTGGGGCGCCCCGAGGTCACCGATCTCGTCCCGCAGGACGCCGACGCATCCGACGAGGTCCTTCGGGTGGCCGCAGCCGTCGAGCGCCTGTCGCAGCATCCGTTGGCGCAGGCCATCGTCCGTGCCGCCGAGCAGAAGGGCCTCGATATCCCCATTGCCGACCAGTTTCGGAGCGTCACGGGCAAAGGCGTGCGCGCCTCGGTCGACGGCGACGCCGTGGAGATTGGCAGCGCGCGGATGTGGGAGGCGTCCGGAACATCGATCCCGATGGCGATCGATGTCGCGAGCCGGCAACTGCAGAATGCAGGTCGTACCGTCATGATCGTGAAGCACGGCCCGCGATGGCTCGGCGTCGTCGGCCTCGCGGACCAACCGCGCGCCGAGGCACGTGACGTGCTCGCGCGACTCCGTTCGCTCGGCCTCGGACCGCTGGTGATGCTGACGGGCGACAACTGGGGTGTGGCTGACGCCGTCGCGAAGGAACTTGGCGTCGATGAGACCCGCGCTGAACTGCTGCCGGAGGGCAAGGTGGACGCGATTCGTGCCCTCGCGGCAGAGGTGGGGCCGATCGCCATGGTCGGCGACGGCGTCAATGACGCGCCCGCACTGGCGCAGGCGGCCGTCGGGATCGCGATGGGCGGCGCCGGGACCGCCGTCGCGCTCGAGACGGCCGACGTGGCGTTGATGGGCGACGACCTGACGACGCTGCCGTTGGCCATCGGACTGGCGCGCGCGGCGTCACGCATCATCCGGCAGAACCTCGTCCTCTCCCTGGCCGTGATCGCGGTGCTCGTTGCGGCCACGCTGATCGGGTGGGCGGGCATCGGGGCGGCGGTGGTCCTGCACGAGGGCAGCACGATGATCGTTGTCCTGAATTCGCTCCGTTTGTTGGCCTATGCTCCTCAACAGCCTTGAAGACGACGCGTCTCGTCGATCACTACCTGCGATCAGGGCCGTCACCAGGGGGCTCGCGTGAACTGGAACCGCATTCGATATAGCGTCTGGGCGCCCACGTACGATGCATTGTTGCATCGCCTGCCCGCGTTCGACGATGCGCGCCGACTGTCCATCGCGCGACTGGGCCTACAGGCCGGGCAGCGCGTCCTGATGGTCGGGGCGGGCACGGGTCTCGACCTGCCGCACATCCCTCAGGGCGTCGACATCACGGCCATCGACATCACGCCGGCCATGCTCCAGCGGCTTACCGCCCGTGCGGCGGCCCTTGGGAGGAAGGTGGACGCCCAGGTGATGGACGCCCGCGCGCTCGTGTTCGCCGATGCGGCCTTCGACGCCGTCGTGATGCACCTGATCCTGGCGGTGATGCCAGAGCCAGAACGCGGTTTGCGCGAGGCCGCACGCGTGCTCCGTTCAGGCGGGCGGATCGCGGTGTTCGACAAGTTCCTGGAAGAAGGCGCCCGTGCCTCGGTGGTCAGGCGGGTGGTCAACGTCGCGGCTCGCGTGCTGTTCTCGGACCTCAATCGACAACTGGGGCCGCTCGTCGGCGCGACGTCGTTGAGCGTCGAGCAGAACTCGGCCTCGGTCTTCGGTGGCCGGTATCGCGTCGTCACGCTGAGGAAGACCCTCACCTGACGCACAGGAGCCCCGCGGTTCGGGCACGCGCCTCTGGCGGACGCGCGGGAATGTCGAGACCGTCACTCAAGAGAACCCGCGTAGACTGGGCACCAGGCGGCTTCATCAGCGGCCTGGAAACGGCTTGACGCAGTGGGGTAGCCCTTCTGGGCCGAAGCTCAGTGGGAACGGCGTGACCGCCGCTTCCCTGCCGTACCAGGATGGGCTCCCTTGACAGCGGCAGACGCGGTCGGCGGTGTCGCCGCCTCGACGCGGATCCTCGCGGCCGCCCTGAGCCCCAGCATCCGCTGGTCGCCCTGCTGCAGTGACACTGCGATGGAATCAGCGGCAGTGTTCCTCGTACAGACGGTGACAAGCGTGCCGGGGCGCAGTCCCATGGACTCGAGCGCCCGCAGAAACTCGGCATCGGCATCGGACACGCTCACGATCCGGACATGGCGCCCGGCGTCGATCTCGTTGAGTGGCGTTCCCGCGCTTGCATCGATGTCCCCGGAGGTCGACGGGATGGGATGACCGTGCGGGTCGACGTCGGGATGGTCGAGTAGCGCATCGATCCGGTCGATGACGCGCTCTGACACCGCATGCTCGAGCCGCTCCGCCTCGTCGTGCACCTCACTCCAGTCGAGCCCCAGGACTTGGACAAGGAAGAGTTCGATCAGGCGGTGGCGGCGCTGGACGTGGACCGCGAGCCGGCGTCCCTTGGGCGTCAGGCGGGCGCCGCCGTACGCAACGTAGTCCACCAGGCCGGACTCGGCCAGCGCCTTGACCATGGTCGTGGCCGACGCCGGCGTCACACCCATCGCTGCGGCGAGCGCCCCGTTGGTCGCGCGCGCATCGTCACCCCGCTGCTCCAAGAGCAGGATCTGCTTCAGGTAGTCTTCGACCGTCGACGAGGCCATCGGGAGGATCCTACTTCAACCACCGGAACGAGAATCCCAGGGTGGCCAAACGGTCAGGAGCATCGGCGTTCAGGCCTGTTCCGACAGCCACGTCGATCTGGACGAGCGGGCCAGGCCGCCAGGTCACGCCACTCTGGACGACGTGCGCCGTCGGTCCAGGATCGCTGCCCGCCACGTCGCCGAAGACCTCGACGAACGTGCCCCAACGCGGGGCGAGTTCGACCGCGAGCGACCCCGAGTAGGTCCAGCGCCCGAGCGTCCGCATGTCGCCGTCCGGGTGGTTGACGGTGACCACCGAGTACCCCGTGTTCCACCCGAATCCGACCCGAGACCCGAGGTCGTGTGCCACGGCCAGGACGAGCGACGGATCGGCCGCGCGAGCTCCCACGGCCTCGTCGCCGACCGGCAGGGTGACGTGCCCGATGAGGGCGACATCGGTCCCGCGGTGCCCAACCACGTGCCACTTGGCGCCCAGCTCAGGGTCGGCAACTCCCGCGGTCCTGATACGCCCGCCCCGATCCTCGACGATCGTCTGTCCCCATCCACTCCACGCGAGCCGAAGCTCGATCTGCTCAAGGAGCCCCAGCCTGACGAGCGTGCCGGGCGTTTCGAGCGCGGTGAGCCGGGTGTCCGCCGGGCGATCCAGGAGCCAGAGCGTGCCGAACTCCATCTGCAGGCTGCCGCGCGGTACCGTCACCGCCGACTCCGTGGCATCGGGGCGATCGGTGATGAGTTCCGGTCGGTCCTGTGCCTCGAGGGGCAGCGCCGACGCCAGCAGCGCCGCGCCCGTCGCGCATGCCAACGCCGCCCGGCCTACGAGCCCGTGAAGAGTCGCCATGTCTGTGCCACGAAGAAGCAGAGCACGAATCCCATGGCGAGCGGCAGGAGCGCGGATAGCGTCGTCCACTTCACGCTGCGGGTCTCCTTCCAGATCGTGTAGATCGTGGTCGAGCACGGGTTGTGGACCAGGCTGAACAGCATGAGGCAGACGGCCGTCAATAGCGTCCACCCGCCCGCGGCGAGCAGGGCTCTCGTGTCGGACGCGGAGTCGAGCTCGAACATCACGCCCGCGCCCGCGCCGCCTGCGCCGGTCAACAGCGCGGTCAACATGAGAATCGTCGGGACGACGATCTCGTTGGCCGGGATGGCGACGACGTAGGCCAGCAGGATGATGCCCGTCAGCCCGACGACCCATCCGAGGGGATGCAGCCATGCGACGAGCGCCGCGGCGAGGCTGGAGTCGCCGAACGGGATGTTGGCGACGAGCCAGATGACGGCGCCCGCCGGGAGCGCGAACACCACGGCACGCCACAGCACGTAGAGCGTGCGGTCGATCAGCGACGTGTAGAGCGTCTTCCACACGCGCGGAGGACGATACGGCGGCAACTCGAGGCTGAACGCGGAGACCTCGCCCCGCAGCAGCGTCCGCGACAGGAGCCACGACGTCGCGAAGGTCAGCCCGACGCCGAGCACGGCCACCCCCACCACGGAGAGCGCGGAGATGAGGCCGGCCCAGTGCGCAGGGACGGCGCCGCCGATGAACAGCGTCGCGACGAGGATCTGCGTCGGCCAGCGGCCGTTGCAGAGCGCGAAATTGTTCGTGATGATCGCGATCAGCCGCTCGCGCGGGCTCTCGATGATCCTCGAGGAGACGATGCCCGCGGCATTGCACCCCCACCCCATCGCCATCGTCAACGCCTGTTTCCCGTGCGCGCCGGCGCGGCGGAACGTGCGATCGAGGTTGAACGCCACGCGGGGCAGGTAGCCGAAGTCCTCGAGCAGGGTGAAGACCGGGAAGAAGATGGCCATCGGCGGCAGCATCACGCTGATCACCCAGGCCGTCGCGAGGTACATTCCGTCGATCAGCAGCCCGCTCAGCCACCATGGCATCGCGATCGCCGCCGCGCCCGACTTCAGGATCGGGTGCATCGTGTCCACGAGCAGCGACGCCAGCAGTGCCGACGGGACGTTGGCGCCGGCGATGGTCAGCCAGAACACCATCGTCAGCAAGGCCAGCATCATCGGCACGCCCCAGACGCGACTCGTGACGAGCCGGTCGATGGTACGGTCCAGGTCGAAGCCACGGTCACCTGCCCGGCGCGACACCGCGCGGTCCGCCAGGCGCGCCGCCTCGGTGTAGATGGCCTCCATCAGCGACTGGTGGAAATCAGGGCCGACCTGCCAGCGGAGTCTGGACGCGTGGTCGAGCACGTGGGCGACCAGCCGGGAGTCCGGCACGGCGGGCGCGTTGCCTCCGGCCGACGCCGCGGGGCGCGCGAGTTCGCCCAGCTGGCCCTTGCGGATCGCGTCCTGGATGCGCTCGTCGCCGTCGAGCAGGCGCAAGGCGACCCACTGCGCGTTGGGCAGCCCCGGACACAACTGCTGCACATCCGCGGTGAGGCGTGTGACGGCGTTGGCGAGCGACGGCGTGTGCTCGCGGACGTACCTGGGCGTCGACGGCTCGGTGTCCGCAGCGACTTCGGCGACGGCCTGCGTGAGTTCCGACAGCCCCTCGCCGTACCGGGCAGCGGTGGGCACCACCCGAACGCCCAGGTCGCGTGCGAGCCGCCGTGCGTCGACGTCGAGGCCGCGCCGCCGCGCCTCGTCCATCAGGTTCAGGCACACGACCACGCGGCTCGTGATCCCAAGGACCTGCAGGACCAGGTTGAGGTTGCGCTCCAGGCACGTCGCGTCCACGACGACGACGGTGACGTCGGGCTGGCCGAACAGGAGGAAGTCGCGGGCGACCTCCTCGTCGGGGCTCGCGGAGAGCAGCGAGTACGTCCCGGGGAGATCGACCAGCTTGTAGCGGCGCCCGTCAGCGGCGAACGCGCCCTCGGCCCGGACGACGGTCTTGCCGGGCCAGTTGCCCGTGTGCTGTCGCAGCCCGGTCAGCGCGTTGAAGACGGTGCTCTTGCCGGTGTTCGGGTTGCCGGCGAGGGCGACGACGAAGTCGTGGCCCGCCATGTCGACCCCAAGACGCTGGAGATTGGGGAGGTTGTGGGCAGGACAGGCGGCGCATGCCTCTGGGCTCGGGTGGCTCATCCCTGCACCTCGGTCGCGCGGTCCACGTGAATCAGTGCGGCGTGGTCACGCCGGAGCGCGATCAGGGCGCCGCGAATCCGAAACGCCATCGGGTCGCCGCCGGGGGCGGCGAGTTCGTGCGCGACCTGCGTGCCCGGCACGATGCCGAGGTCGAGCAGGCGGCGGCGCTGCGCGCCGCGACACGTCGGCGACAGGGCGACGACGCGGGCGACCTCGCCGGGAGCCATGGCCGACATCGGCGTGGTCGGCCCGAGGTTGACGACGTCCTGGATCGGCTCGACGGTGATGTTGGCGGCGACGAGCGGCGCGAGCACGATGTCCTCGCTGTCTGCGGCCAGCCGAATGCGGTGCGGCAGGTGCTCGAGCACGCGCACCTGCATCCCGGGCACGAGCCCGGCCGCGGCGATCTGCGCGAAGACCACGTCGGGCTCGTCCTCGACGTGCACGATCGTCCCCGCATCACCCGCCCGGAGTTCCGTGAGGGCCTTGCCGGAATGGGGCGGAACCTCGCCGGTGACGAGCGGGATGGGGTCACCGTGCGGATCGAACCGCGGGTTCCCCAACGAAGCGGCAAGGGCTTCCGCCTCCGCGTCGCTCGTCAGGTGTTCGTGCCGCTCCGCCTGCGCGTGCCACTCCTGGGCGGTCAGACCCGTCTGATCGGCGAGGTAGCGCTCCCAGAGCCGGTGGATGCGCACGACCCGCAGGGCCGCTCTGCGGCCCTCGACGGTGAGTTCCAGGCCGCGCGGGCCGTGTTGGACGAGGTTGAGGTGGTCCAGGCGCTCGACGAGGGCAGCGGCCTCCCGCCCGTTCAGGCCGAGCGTGCCCGCCAGGCTCTCCAGGCCGGCGCTCCGCTGCCGGTACTCGCTGTCCCACAGGTGCTTCAGCGCGTCCTCGACGCGGACCCGGTCAGAAGCAGTGACCCCACGGCGCCACCGGGCTGCGATACCCCAGCCCGGCCAGAGGCAGACGACCGCTGTCAGCACAAGGACGAGACCGGCCAGGAGCGCGAACACTGGACTGACCATGAGAGCCTCGGAGGAGACGGGATGGTCAAGTATATACAGGCTAACTTTTAATTTAGCAAGGTCTAATTCTTCGGCGATTCCCGTGGACATGCGTCTGGAGCGGCCAGGTGCCGGGTCGCCGCACGCTCAGCTTTCCGTGTCACCGGTCGCCGGGGTGGACGCTGGGGTAGGGATGGACGCTGACGTCCGACCAGCATCCAGTCACACCAAGAACGCAGGACGCTCTACTGTGTAGGAATTGTGTAAGGTGGGGCCCAGAACCGGCGAGGAACACCGCCGCGTATGGGGTCACACCGGCGCGTATGGAAGGGACCTAACTGACTGAAACGATTGCGCAAACGTGTGCGTCGGTGTTGGTCCCTGAGCGTCGCCTACTTTGCTTTCCAAGCGCGCTCCTTCAGCCTCTCGGACATCTCTCCGCGCGAGGGCCAGGACCGAAAGTCTAGCACGCCCGCGCACGGGGCCCGACGAGGGCGCCCGCCTGACATCAGGCCCCCAGGACGTCGAACCCGTACGACCGCGCCGCGAGCGCGAGCGCTCCGTCGTGAGTGGCGACGAAGGAAATCGGGGCGACGCGGTCCCGCCAGACCAGCGCGGAGGCGAGGTGGATGGCGTCCAGCGTGCCCAGCGGCGTGGGCAGCGGCTCGCCGGCGCGGCTCAGCACCGTGGGCCTCACGAGCACGAGGTCGAGCGCCTCGAGCCAGTCGGCGATCGCGCGGAGGCGGTCGGCGGCCTCCTCGGTCGAGAGTGCGCCCTGCACTCGCAGGCGGTCGATGGTGCGCCGGCTCTCGACCGCGATGAGTTCGCTGGACACCAGCGTCTCGCACTCGGGGAGTTGGAGCAGCGCCCCCGGTTCGCGCAGCACCAGCCTCAGCAGCGCGGAGGTGTCGACGTAGGCCGTCACCGCCTGTCGCGATCCTGGAGCAAGACGGTGAGGCTGTCGGTCGGCCTCGACGGCGGCGCCGGGAGATCGAGGTCCCTCGCACGGCGGGTCGCCCGACGCACCTCGACGGGGTCGGCCGAAAACGGCACGATCCGGGCGATGGGCGTGTCGCGGTCGAGGATGGTCAACGAGCGGCCCTTGCGCACCGACTTGAGGTGCTCGCTCAGGTGCGCCTTGAGGTCGGCGATGCCTACACCCTTCATGACCACATACTAGTCACAAGAGGTCATCCACGCAACCCAACACCCGGACGCCTCAAGCCTTCGGGTGCCCCACCGTGATCGTCTCCAGCCCGTGCGCGCCCGGGCCGGTCTCGGCCCGCCGCAGCAGCAGCGCGAACACCACGCCGGCGAAGCCGAGCATCGAGAAGATCCACATGCCAGGCGCGTAGCCCGCCGGGTTGGCGGCGCTGGCGCCCGCCGTGTCGTTGGCGACGCCGATGCCCCAGTTCATCGCGAGGATGCCGACCTGCTGGATCAGCGTCATCAGCGCGTAGGCGGTGCCCAGCCGGTTGCCCTCCACCACGTAGGTGACCGACGGCCACATGACGGCGGGGATCAGCGAGAAGGCGATGCCGAGCAGCGCGATGGGCGCGTGGAGCGACGGCGCCAGGCCCAGCCCCGGCACCAGCAGCACGAACGCGGGCACGAGCAGCAGCGAGCCGGTCAGCATGAAGAGCGACCGCCGCCCCACGCGATCCACGATGAAGCCGAAGATGGGCGTGGCCACCATCGCCGACAGCGGCAGCACGCTGTTGAGGAATCCGCCCAGCTCGCGCGTGGCGCCGTGGCCCTCCATGAAGAACTTGATCGCGAAGGTGCGGAACGGGAACACCGCCGAGTAGAACACCAGGCAGAGCCCGACGATGAACCAGTAGGAGCGCGTGAACTTGAAGAGGTCGGCCACCACCAGCTTGTCGGCCTCGCCCGCCGCGCCCAAGGTGTAGGCCCGGTCGGCCCGCGCCTCGAGCACCCAGTAGACGGCGGCGCCCACGACGCCGATCACGCCGGCGACGACGGCGATGGCGAGCGGGCCGCGCCACGTCTCGTAGAGCGGCTGCGCCCAGGTCGGCGAGTTGTCGGCGGCCACCGACGCCAGGCGCGCCACCAGCAGGTTCAGGCCGAACGCCAGGCCGAGTTCCTTCCCCTTGAACCACTTGGCGAGCGCCGTCGTCACGGCGACGATGAGCGACTCGGCGCCGAGGCCGAGCACGAGCCGGCCGGCCAGCATCGCCGCGTAGGACCCCGACGACACGTTGATCACGGCGCCGGCCAGGCACAGCACCGCGAAGGCCAGGCCCGCCACCTTCACGCCGAGCCGGTCGATCAGGATGCCGCCGATGAGCAGCGTCGTGATCGCCGACACGCTGTAGATCGAGTAGAGCCAGCCGATCTGCGTGTCGGTGTAGCCGAGCTGCGACGACAGCAGGTCGGCGACCGGCGCGATGCTGTCGTAGATGTAGTAGTTCCCCGCCATCGCGAGGCTGAGGAACAACAGCACGATCCAGCGGTACGTGGCCGGCGGCGCGGGCCGGGAATCCTGTGCGTCGGCGTGGGACATGGGGGTAGAGTCTACGACGATCGGCCGCGGCCCCGCGGCCCGTGACTCCCGGACTGGACGCCGATGCCCGCTTCCTCTCGTCCCGCGCGTTCCCTGGTGCCTGCCCTCGTGTTCGTCACCCTGGCCGCCGCCACCCTGCTGGCGGTGCAGCCGCTGCCCCCCAGTGGCGGCCCGGCCCGCAGCGAGACGAGCATGGACTGGCCGCCGGCCCACCCGATCTCGAGCCGCGTCACCATCACCCGCGACACCTTCGGCGTGCCGCACATCGTCGCCCGCGACGAGGAGGCCGCCGCCTTCGCCTTCGGCTACGCGATGGCCGAGGACCACGCCGCCGAGCTGGGGCGCAGGTACCTGGCCGCGCGGGGCGAGAGCGCGCGGCACTTCGGCCCTGGCTCGGTCGACTCCGACGTCGCCATGGCCCGCCTGCGCAACCGTGAGGCCGCGCGCGACGCGCTCCGCGCGGTGAGCGGCGACTTCCGCGCGTGGCTGCGGGCGTTCGCGGCCGGCGTCAACGCCTACGTGGCGCGCCACCGGGACAAGGTGCCCGCGTGGATGCCCGTGGTGGAGCCGAGCGACCCGCTGGCCTACGGGCGCATGGGCGCGGTAACGGGTGCGCTCGCGCCGCCGCGCGAGCTGCTGCGGAAGTACCCGGCGCCAGGCACCCCGGCGCACGCGGTGCCGCCGCCCGGCGCCGACGAGGAAGGCGAAGCCGGCTCGAACGCCTTCGCGCTCGCCGGCTCCAAGACCACCGTCGGCGTGCCGCTGCTGCTCGGCAACCCGCACCTGCGATGGTCGCAGCTCTACTGGGAGGCGCACGTCACGGTGCCCGGCGCCCTCGACTTCTACGGCTCGACGCTCGTGGGCATCCCGGTGCTGCGCGCGGGCTTCAACGATCGCCTCGCCTACGTGCAGACCAACAACGCGCCCGACAACGAGGACGTCCTGCGACTGCCGCGCGACCCGGGCCGCCCCGGCCACTACCTCCACGGGCGGCGGTCGGTGCCCATCGAGCGCCAGCAGCTCGCCATCGGCGTCCGCCAGGACAACGGCGAGGTCGTCAGCGTCACCCGCGAGGTGGCGGAGACCCGGCTGGGGCCGGTCGTCCACGAGACCGACGCCTACGTGTTCGTCGTCCGCTCGGCGCCGCTCGACGCGTGGCGCCACTACGAGGGCTTCTACCACCTGTGGCGCGCGCGGTCGCGCGAGCAGTACGAGCGCGCGCTCGACCGGCGGCTGATGTTCATGTCGAACTTCACCTACGCCGACACCGACGGCAACATCCTCTACCGGTGGAACGCCCAGCTGCCGCGCCGCGCGAACCCGGCGCTCGACGTCAACCTCGACGTCGATGCGGCGGACGAGGGCGCGCGGTGGCGCGGGCTGCACGAGGCACGCGACCTGCCGCGCCTGCTGAACCCGACGGGCGGCTACGTCCAGAACGCGAACAACGCCCCGTGGTGGACCTCGCTCACCGACCGCCTCGATCCCGCGCGGTACCCGTCGTACGTCGAGCGCGACCCGCTCGCGCTGCGGCCGCAGGTGATCCTCGAGCACCTCGCGTCGAAGGACCGCTGGTCGCCGCAGGACGTGCTCGACGCCAAGCACGACACGCGCGTGCTGGCGGCCGAGCGCGTGCTGCCCGATCTCTTCGCGGCGGCCGAGCGCGCCGGAGCGCCCCCGGCCGAACTGGCCGAGGCGTTGCGCGTGCTGCGCGCGTGGGATCGCCGCGTCAGCGCCGACAGCCGGGGCGCCGTGCTCTTCCAGCGGTTCTGGGACCTCTACCGGCAGGGACGCGAGCAGCCCTTCGCCGAGCCCTTCGACGAGGCCCGGCCGCTGGCCACCCCGCGCGGCCTCGCCGACGCGACGGCGGCGCTGGCGCACCTCGAGACCGCGGCCCGCGATGTGCGGGCACGCCACGGCGACCTGGCGGTGGCCTGGGGCGCGGTGCACCGCTTCCGCGCGCGCGACCTCGACCTGCCGGCCGACGGGCTCGCGGGCCTCTACGGGCTCTACCGCGTGATGGGCTTCGACGCGCAGGCCGACGGCACGCGCGTCGCCGGCCACACCGGCGCGCCGGCCGACGGCGCCCAGTCGCCGGTTGCGGGGACGGGCGACGCGTGGATCCTGCTGGTGCAGCTCTCGAAGCCCGTGAAGGCCTGGTCGGTGGTGGCCTACGGCCAGTCGAGCGACCACGCCTCGCCCCACAGCCGCGACCAGCTCCAGCTCTTCGCCGAGCACAAGCTGCGGCCCGTGTGGTTCACGCGGGAGGAGATCGCCGCGAACGCGGTGCGGACCTACCGGCCCGGCAGGTAGGGGCCGCGCCGATGACGGAGACGGGCCGGGCATGCCCGGCCCCTACCACCGGTGCCTACGACGACTTCTTCATCGCGTAGCGCCAGAGGTACACGCAGAACAGCGAGAACCCCACGATCGACACCATCTGCGAGACGGGCTCGTTGTCGAAGAACGGGGTCTTGATCAGGTCCTCGCGGTACCACGGGAACAGGCGCAGCCCCGCCCCGATCACGCCGCCGAGCGCGCCGCCCGCCATGAAGCCCGACGCGATGATCACGCCGCGTTCGCGGATGCTGCGCCCCTCCTCGCCCCCCCCGTCGGCGCGCTTGCCGACGTAGTGCGCCAGCACGCCGCCCACCAGGGCCGGCAGGTTGAGTTCGAGCGGCAGGTACATCCCGAGCGCGAAGATGAGGGCCGGCACGCCCAGCATCTCCATCGCCACGGCGATGAGCGCGCCCGTGGCGAACAGCAGCGTCGCCACCGGCTGCTGGCTCATGAAGCCCTCGATCAGCGCCTTCATGATCGAGGCCTGCGGGGCCGCCAGCACCTCCCGCGCGTCGCCCGGCATCGCCTCGCCGAACTGGTACACCTTCGCGAGCACCGCAATCGTCAGCGCCGCGGCGACGGCCGACACCGCCACGCCCAGGAACTTCACGCGCTGCTGCACCGCGGGGGTGGACCCCAGCCAGTAGCCCGTCTTCAGGTCGGTGATCGTCTGCCCAGACACCGACAGCGCCGTGCACACCATGCCGGCGATCGCCGTCAGGAAGAACATCCCGCTCGTCCCCGACACGCCGAAGCGCAGCAGCACCACCGCCGAGATGATGATGGTGAGCATCGTCATGCCCGAGACGGGATTGCGCGCCGTGGTGGCGATGGCGTTGGCGGCCACCGACGCGAAGAAGAACGAGAAGACCAGCGTCAGCCCGAGCCCCAGCAGGATGTTGGTGATCGTCGGCGAGAGGGTGCCGAAGAAGATCGCCACGGCCAGCGCCGACACCACGATGCCGGCCAGCTGGGTCGGGAAGTGCAGGTCGGTGTCGGTGCGCACGGCGGTGTGGTGGTCACCGCGCTGGAAGGCCCTGGCCGCGATCGAGAAGCTGCCGATCACCACCTTCAGCGACTTCACGATGCCGAAGATGCCGGCGGTGGCGATGGCGCCGACGCCGATGAAGCGCGCGTAGGCGCGGAAGATCTGCTCGGGGCTCATCTGCGCGATCGGCACCGTGCCGGGGTACACCGGCACGTCGCCCACGTGCTGCCCGATCATCCAGATGAGCGGCACGACGACGAAGTTCGACACCACGCCGCCGGCGACGAGGATCATCGACGAGCGCAGGCCCATCACGTAGCCCAGGCCGAGGATGAAGGCGACCGCGTCGAAGCTGATCGCCATCTTGCCGCGCACGTAGAGATCGCTCACGAGCGGCACGAAGCGGAAGTTCACGTACTCGCGCCACACGTGGAAGGTGGTCACGAAAAAGTCGTAGACGCCGGCCAGCGCCGTGGCCTGCAGCAGCAGCCGCGCCTGCGAGCCGCCGCGCTCGCCCGTGACGAGCACCTCGGTGATGGCCGTCGCCTCGGGGTACGGCAGCACGCCGTGCATCTCGCGGACGAAGTAGCGGCGCAGCGGGATCAGGAACAGCACGCCGAGCGAGCCGCCCGCCAGGCAGATGAACACCGTCTGCAGCGGGTGCGGCTGCAGCTCCAGGATGTAGAGGGCGGGCAGCGTGAAGATCGCGCCGGCCACCACGGCGCCCGAGGTGCCGCCGATGTTGGTGAGGATGACGTTCTGCAGCAGCGTCGCGTTGAGGGCCCGCGACAGCCCGATGGCCAGGATGGAGATGGGGATGGACGCCTCCATCACCTGCCCCACCTTGAGGCCCGAGTAGGCCGAGGCCACCGTGAACACCGCGCACAGCGCCAGGCCGAAGGCGAGGCTGTAGGCCGTGGCCTCGCGCTGCGGCGATGGCGACGGCACCAGCGGCTCGTAGGTTTCGTTGGGCTGCAGCGGGCGGTAGGCGTTCTCCGGCAGGCGGGTCGATTCCGAACGGGCCAGCTCCATCGTCGGGCTCCCAGGGGGCGCGCGGGCGCCGGAAGTGTAGCAGAGGCCCGGCGCGGCCCGAGGGAGCCCGAAGGCGGGCGGAACGGGGCTACCGGTTGGCCGCCATCTCCACGGGGTAGACGACCGACGCGTGCCCCTTGGTGGCGATCAACCGGTCGAGGTGGGCGACGATGGCGTCGCGGCGGGCGAGCAGGGCGTCGATCTCGAAGTCGCCCAGCCAGCGGCCGGCCGCCTGCTTCACGGACCGCTTGGTCAGGGCCCGCAGGCCGTCGAGGACCTCCGGCTCCACGCGCTGCACGGTGTGGAGGGCGGGCCGCGGCGTCTTGTGCAGGCGGAAGGCGCGCGAGAAGTCGATCAGCACCAGGCGCCAGTCGCTCGTGATGAGGATGTTCGTCTGGTTGCGGTCCACGTCGCCGGTGAGTTCCGAGAACAGGCGGCCGAGGTACTGCTGCCTGACCCAGCGCGACGACTCGGGCGGCTCGATGCCGTTCTTCAGCCGGTCGCTCTCGTCCATCACCACGTCGTCCACCCACCACACGAGGGCGCCCGACTCGCCGCGCCACTTGCGCTCCACCGCCGCCGGCACGAGGTCGCACCGGTTGATGAGGCACGCCAGGTGGTGCGCCGCGATGTTGTAGCCGAAGTAGTCGCGGAAGTTCATCTCGGCGCCGGTGGAGAGCTCGGCGCGGCTCTTCCGCACGTCCACGCGCTGGAACGCCGCGTGGTGCGTCAGGGTGCCGTTGGTGAGGGTCATCTTCAGCGGCTTGGTGACCCCCTTCGAGGCTTCCTTCCAGTCGACGATGTCCGCGGCGGCGAGGAAGGCCCGCTGCTCTTCCACCGACAAGCCGGGCGACGCCGGCTGGGCGGCGGCGGCAGGCGGGGCGGCGCCGCTCGCGGGCGCAGCGGCCGGGGACTGCGCGGCGGCTGACAGGGCGGTGCCGGCGAGCACCGCACAGGCGAGGATCGACGAACGGCGCATGGGAGTCCTCCGCACCGGCGTGTCCGGGCCGGCGTCGCGGCGTGGGGTCGGGGCGTCCGGCGTCAGTAGACGGGTGACGACCGGCGATCGTTCCTCGCCGCTGGCCAGCGGGCGGCTCTGTGACGTGGGCGGGATGATGGCACCAGCCGGGGGCGGCGTCAACGGCGCGTGGCGTGCGCGGGAAGGGGCGAGACCCGGGGCGGACGGTCGCGGAGCGGGGCGAGGCCGGCCAGCAGGCGGGCGCGTCGGGAGCCGGGGCGACGCCCCGGCTCCCGAGGGTCGAACGGACGCCTACGGCGAGGTCCGGTTGGACCGGGCCGTGGCGCTGGTCAGCGCGCCGTACTGGGCCCCGGTGATCAGGCCGGCCGAACGCAATGCGCGGCCGAGGTCGCCGACGCACGTGACGAACCCACCGTGGTTGGCGGCCGAGGCGGCGCAGTCCTGCACGAAGTCGGACACGCGGCACCCGCTCGTGAACACGAAGTTCGGCACGCCGCTGTCGTTGCCGCCCACCACCACGGTCGGCTCACGGCTCGAGCCGAGGCACTGGTCCACGCCGTCGGCCACGCCGTCGGCGTCCGAGAACCAGCCGATGTCCTTGAAGAGCGACAGCGTGAGGTCCTGGGGTACCGTCAGCGAGAACGTGAGATCGGCGTTGATCGACGGCTCCATGAGCTGGTTGCGGAACGCGACGGGGTCCCAGTGGGAGATTGAACTGCCCGATTGGACCGGGTTCGGCGCGTTGAGCAGCGCCCGCCCGAGCGGGTCGGCGCCCGCGCGAACGGCCAGGTCCACGCCGAGCGTGCCGGTCACGATCCCGTTCAGGAGCGCCGCCTTCAGCGCGTTGCCGTCCGCGAGGGTGATTCGGACCGAGGGAATCACGATGGTGGGGTCGGCGCCCCCCAGGCCGGCCGGCGGACCGCCCGCGACGTTGTCGGCCACCAGCACGGCCACGGCCCCGGCGTCCTGCGCGTTCTTCACCTTGATGGTGAAGCCGCACGTGCCGCGATCGACGAGCGCAATCTTGCCGGCCACCTCGCTCGCGTTGGTCAGGGCAGAGCAAGCATCCGAGGTGCTGGGGCCCCCGGCGTTCGCCGCGTCGAGGCCGACCACCACGTCGGCGGTAAGGCCCGGAGCCGACAACGCTGGGCCGAACGCGGCGGCGCCCACCGCCAGCACGCCGAGGCCTGACGGGTTGGTCACGCGGAACAGGGGCGTGCCAGGCGAGAGCACCTTCGGCACGTCGGCCGTCGTGTTGACCCCGGCCCACGAGACGCGCCGCACGTTGATGGCCGAGGCCTGGCGCTCCGCGTTGGTCATCTGGTTCCAGTGCTTGCCGGTGGTCTGGTCCACCGTGTACTGGGCGTAGATGTCGCCGCGGCCGGCGAGCAGCGTGCCAGCCGATTCGTTGACGAAGTTCGCGAAGCCCAGCCCGTGCCCGAACTCGTGCAGCAGCACCGTCACCAGGTTGATCCGGTTGCCCTGGTTGGTGTCGAAGCCGTAGTACCAGCCCGAGCCTGCCAGGCAGTTCGGCTGCCCCAGGTTGCTGTTGAAGAAGGCAACGAGGTCGTCACCTGCCGGCGACAGGTCCACGCCCGCCAGCTTGTTGGCCAGCGCGACGTGGTACCAGATGTTGCCGATCTCTGTTCCAGGCGTGTTGGCCCAGACCTCCAGCGCGCCGGCGGCCCCGAGCGTGCCGGACGTCGCCGTGCAGGACAGCGGATCGAAACTGGCCTGGATCCGGATCGGGACCGGGCTCTGGATGACGGCGCCCCACAGGTCGGCCGCGTGCTGGAAGGCGCGCAACCGCTGTTCACCGAGGGTGACGCCCGGGTTGCCCCCAACCGGGGCGACGGGGGTGGGGTCGTTGAACCCCTCGTTGGGCCCGTCGGTGTTGACGATGATGATCTGGGCGCCCGACTGCGCGGCGGCCGGCGTCGTACCGGCCGAGAGCGCGAGGGCGCCGGCAAGGAGCAGCGGCGTGACAAGGCGGCGCATCGCTACTTCTCCTCCAGGACGGGCTTGACCTGCGGCCGCGCGGGCACCACGTGGGGATGCACGTGCGGCTCGCCCTTCGCCGACGTCGTGCAGGCGAAGACCACCTTCCCGTCGGTGCCGACCGTGGCGGTCGCGACACTCAGGTAGGTGCCCTGCAGATCGATGCTGATGGCACCGTCCGGGTGGTAGACCGGCTGCAGTTTCGAATCGTCTCGTGACAGCATGCGCATCGTGGCGGCGAGCGCGGCGAGTTCTTCCTGCGTGGGCGGCCGCAACTGGCCGGTCACCGGGTCGACGCTGGCCACCTGGCCCTGGCCCGTCCCCGGCCCCTTCGTCCCATCGTCCTGCTTCTGGGCCGCCGCTGAGTGCGCGGCCTGCGCGAACGCCACCGGCGCGCACGCAAGGCCGGCGACCAGCAGCGCGGCACTCACCTTGGCAATGCGAGTCGTCATCCATGTCCTCCGAACGCCCAGTCGGCCGCCCGCGAGCACACGCCGCTCCTCCGGCGGGCGCCTAGGGCGTTGAGACCGATTCTCTGGAGCGGCCGGAGATGAGCACGGGTCGTGCCAGCTGCGCCCGCGACGAAACAGGCCAATTCTGAAACACCGGTTGAGGCCACTCGTGCCGACGAACGTGAGGGGCCGACGAAAGACATCTGAGACGAAGACAATCGTGAGTCCCGATCAGCCGAACGCCGGCCCGCGCCCCCGTGATCTTGGCGGCGCCCCCCACCCCCCTCCAGTCCGCTATAGTTCTCCACGAGCGTCCTCGGGCATCCCATGCGCGGGCCACGGCCTCCTTGCCCCCTTGTGCCGCCGCCTTCCGGCCGGGCGGTGATCCTCCTGCTCGCCGCGTCGTTCGCCCTCCTGTCCTCCCGGGTGGTCGTCGCCCAGGACGACCCGGAGTCACGGGCCATCAGCCGCCTGCGCACCTGGCGGATGGCCATGGACCTGCACGTGCCGGGGGAGGCCGACCTGCCGGCGATGGACGTCGCCCTGTGGTCGCCGGGCGACCTGGAGGTGGCCCTCGACACGTTCCGCGACGTCGTGGAGTTGGCACGGCGGGCGGGCCGCCGGCCGTTCGTCCAGTACGGGAACGTCCGGCTCGCCACGCGGGAACTCGCCAGTTGGCTCGGAGTGACCGAGGACGAGCGGGCACGCGGGGACGCCACGCGGGTGCTGAAGCGGGCCGCGGTGCTCCACACCGACATCGCGATCCTGGAGGAGCGGTCGCCGGCGGCGTCCCGGTCGGTCCCGCCAGGCAGCACCGGCAGCGTGACCGTGAACGACGGGCGGTTCGCGGGCTACCAGTTCACGAGCGGCCACTGGGCGTTCACCCGCCGCCTGCTCGACCTCGTCCGCCCCAACCCCTCGACCGACCCGTCCGTGCGCGATTGGTACCGGGCGATCGCCGCGTTCAACGTCGACCGGCTGAACTACGGCGAGCTCGGCACGCACCTGGAGCGCGGCCGGTCCCTGCTGGGCGACGATGCCGTGCTGGCGATGATGAGCGGAGTCAGGCACCAGGCCTTCGCCTCCGTCCGGGTGCAGGCGTCGCTGACGTCGGTGGTGCTGCCGCCGCGGACCGTGCTTGGCATCGGATCGCGCGAGCGCGAGCTGGCCGCCGCCAGGCAGGCGTTCCGTGACGCCCTGCGGCTCGACCCCGGGCTCGTGGAGGCGCGCGTGAGGCTGGGGCGCGTCCTGGCCGACGAGGGCCACGCCGCCGAGGCCGCCGGGCACCTGCGGGCCGGGCTGGATGCGACGGACGAGCCGATCCTGCGCTACCTGGCCGCGCTCTTCCTGGGCGAGCAGGAGGCGAAGCTCGGCAGGGGCGCCGAAGCGGCCGCCGCGTTCGCGGTCGCCATCTCGGTCGAGCCGGGCGCGCCCTCTCCCCACCTGGCCCTGAGCCAGCTCGCCCGGGCCCGCGGTGACCGCGCGAACGCCCAGCAGTCGCTCGACCGGGCGCTGGCCCTGGCGGGGCGGCGCCCAGCCCGGGACCCGTGGTGGTCGTTCCTCGATTCGGCCGGGCGTCACTGGGAGGCGTGGCTGGACGATGCCCGCCGGGCACTCGCCGGGGAGCCCTCACCATGACGTGCTGCCTGAGACTCGCCCTCGTCCTCGCCCTGCTCGCGTGGCTCCCGGTGGCTGGCGCCGCGCAGCAGCCCCTGTTCACCGCCAGGGTCGAGCTGGTGCGCGTCGACGTGCTGGCCACCTCGGGCGGCAAACCGGTGACGGGCCTGGGCGTCGGCGACTTCGAACTGCTGGACACCGGCGTGCCGCAGACCGTGGAGCTGGTGAGCTACGAGCAGCTGCCGCTGAACGTGGTGCTCGCCCTCGACCTCAGCGAGAGCGTGGCCGGCGAGCGGTTGGCCCACCTCGGGGCCGCCGGCGAGGCGGTGCTGGACGGGCTGCGCCCCGGCGACCAGGTGGGCCTCCTGTCCTTCAGCCAGTCGGTGCGGCTCGGCGCGCGGCTGACCACCGACACGGCGGCGGTGCGTCGGGCGCTGCGCGACCCCTGGCCCGGCGGCGACACCTCGCTCGTGGACGCCACCTACGCGGCGATGACGATCGGCGAATCGGACGTCGGCCGCGCGCTCGTGATCGTCTTCAGCGACGGCGTGGACACTTCGAGCTGGCTGCGCCCGCAGGCCGTGCTCGACATCGCCAAGCGCACCGACGCCGTCGTCTACGGGGTCACGGTGCGGGGCGCCGCGGCGGCGCCCTTCCTCCACGACGTCGCGGAGCAGACCGGAGGGCGGCAGTTCGAGGTGGAGTCGACCAGGGAACTCGGCGCGACGTTCTCCCGCATCCTCGAGGAGTTCCGCCAGCGCTACGTCGTCGGCTACACGCCGCGCGACGTGCCGGCCGGCGGGTGGCACCCGCTCACGGTGCGGGTGAAGGGCCAGCGCGCCACCGTGCGCGCCCGGCCGGGGTATCTGGCGGGGGAGAGATAGCGGGTCCTGCGGCTTGCGGCCCTCCACTGACGTGACGGCCGACTTCAGTCGGCCGCCGCCCCCCGCACGAATGCGGAGGCTGGTCCGCCCGACGCAAGAACTCAGGCCGCGAGCCCCAGGGCCCAGGCCGCAAGGCCCAAGGCGTAGGGCGCAAGCCCCTCCCTACGCCCCGCGCCGCCACTTCAGGTAGAGCGTGCCGAGCGGCGGGATGAGCAGCCGCAACGACTGCGGGTAGCCGTGGGCCGCGAGGTGCTCGGTGGTCACGGCCCCGGCGTTGCCCAGGTTGCCGCCGCCGTAGATCTCGGCGTCGCTGTTGAGCAGTTCCTCGTAGAGCCCGGGCTCGGGGACGCCCACCCGGTAGCCCTCGCGCGGCACGGGCGTGAAGTTCAGCACGCACACGAGGAACTCGGCCGGGTCGCGCCCGCGGCGCAGGAACGCGAACACGCTGTTCTCGTTGTCGTTGGCGTCGATCCACTGGAAGCCGGAGGCGTCGAAGTCCACCTCGTGCAGCGCGGGCTCGCGCCGGTACACGGCGTTGAGGTCGCGCACGAAGCGCTGCACGCCGGAGTGCGGCGGGTGCTCGGCGACGTCCCAGGGCAGGCCCGCCTTCTCGCTCCACTCGCGCCACATCGCGAACTCGCTGCCCATGAACAGCAGCTTCTTGCCCGGGTGCGCGTAGTGGTAGGCGTACAGCGTCCGCAGCGTGGCCGCCTTCTGCCACACGTCGCCGGGGATCTTGTTGATCATCGAGCCCTTGCCGTGCACCACCTCGTCGTGGCTGAAGGGCAGGATGAAGTTCTCGCTCCAGGCGTAGAGCATCGAGAAGGTGACGCGGTTGTGGTGCCAGCGGCGGTGGATCGGGTCCTGGCGCACGTACTCCAGGATGTCGTGCATCCACCCCATGTTCCACTTGTAGGAGAAGCCGAGGCCCCCGGTGTAGGCCGGGCGGCTCACGGCCGGCCACGACGTGGACTCCTCGGCGATCGTCATCGTGCCCGGGTGGCGCGTGAGCGCCTGCTCGTTGAGCAGCCGCAGGAACTCGATGGCCTCGATGTTCTCGCGGCCGCCGAAGCGGTTGGGCACCCACTGCCCGTGCTGGCGCGAGTAGTCGAGGTAGAGCATCGAGGCCACGGCGTCCACGCGCAGGCCGTCCACGTGGAACTCCTCCAGCCAGAACAGCGCGTTGCTGATGAGGAAGTTGCGCACCTCGAGGCGGCCGTAGTTGAAGATGAGCGTGCCCCAGTCCTGGTGCTCGCCCTGCCGCGGGTCCTCGTGCTCGTAGAGCGCCGTGCCGTCGAAGCGCGCCAGCCCGTGCGCGTCCTTCGGGAAGTGGCCGGGCACCCAGTCGAGGATCACGCCGATGCCGTTCACGTGGCACTCGTCCACGAACCACTTGAAGTCGTCGGGCGTGCCGTGGCGGCTCGTCGGCGCGAAGAACCCCGTCACCTGGTAGCCCCACGACCCGCCGTACGGGTGCTCCATCACCGGCAGCAGCTCGATGTGCGTGTAGCCCTGTTCGCGGACGTAGGGCACCAGGCGGCTCGCCAGCTCGCGGTAGGAGAACGCCGCGTCGCCCTCGGGCGACGGCTTCACCCACGAGGCGAGGTGCACCTCGTAAATGGCCATCGGCCGGTCGAACCACGTCTGGCCCGTCCGCCGCCGCTCCATCCACTCCTCGTCGCGCCACCCGAAGCGGCCGCCGTCCCACACCACCGACGCGGTCTTCGGCGGCACCTCGGCCAGCCGGGCGTAGGGATCGGCCTTGAGGATGGGGATGCCCGTTGCCCGCACCCGGATCTCGTACTTGTAGTGCTCGCCGGCGCGGAGGCCCGGCACGAAGATCTCCCAGATGCCGTTGGGGACCAGCCGCCGCATCGGGTGCACGCGGCCGTCCCACCCGTTGAAGTCGCCCACCACGCTCACGCGGTCGGCGTTGGGCGCCCATACCGCGAACACCACGCCGGGCACGCCCTCGACGATGGCGACGCGCGAGCCGAGACGCTCCCACGACCGATAGTGCGTCCCCTCGCCGAGCAGGTGCAGGTCGAGTGCCCCCGTCACCTGGCCGAAGCGGTAGGGGTCCGCGGTCTCGAGCGACGTGCCGTCGGGCCAGGCGTAGGCGAGGCGGTAGTCGAGGGCGCGCGTGGCGCCCGGCACGGTCACCTCGTAGACGCCATCGGGGTGCACGGCCGCCATCGGCCGGGGCTCCCCTCGTACGCCGTCGGCCCCGAGCGGCACCAGCGACACGCCGGACACGCCCGGCCGGATGGTGCGCACCGTGAGCGCGGCGCCGCCGTCGGCCGTAACCGTGTCGTGCGGGCCGAGCACGGCGAAGGGGTCGTTCCACATGCCCCGGGTGAGCAGGTCGATGGCGGAGGTGAGTTGCAAGGGTGTCATGGGGCCAATCACGGTGGCGGGACGGGCCTGCAGCCTGCCCGCGGTCGTCGGGGTCGCCCCCTGGCGCCCCGCAAACCGTGAGCTTACCACCCTTCGCCGGCCCGTCCGGCTCCCGCGGGAATCGGGGTCGGGTCCAGTTTTCTGAGGCCAGGCCGCAGCCCTTTGGGCAGGGCGCCTGCGCCACTACAATCAGGCACCATCGTCATGTCGCGTCCTGAACCTGCGGGTCGGCCAGCGCTTCGCCGCTGGCATGTATCGTTCACGCTCACCCTCACCGGGCTCGTGGCGGCCTGGCTGGCGTTCAGCCTGCCGGCACCGCCGGTGCGCGCCCAGGCGCCGGCGGACCCCGCCGCCGCCCGCGTCATCGTCCTGGTGCGGGCCGACGCCACGGTGCCGCTGGCCGAGGCCGCGATGGAAGCGCTGCCCGCCCACGCCGACGGCGAGACCCGCAACGCCTGGCGCGGGCGGCGCGACCGGTCGCTGTCGGAGGCCGCCGCGCGCGCCCACGGCACGGGG
>JADHED010001026.1_pt1 | contig 26356 bp, 24 predicted proteins | sample 8952041 | NCBI WGS metagenome assembly JADHED01 (sample SAMN16124423, study PRJNA663239) | bioreactor sludge metagenome | isolation source: sludge (control) | place: India:Bengaluru | collected 2018-09-08
TCAAAGAACGATGCTACCTTGCGGTAGCCTTCTTGACCCATGCCGGGCACACACACGGGTTTTGCGTCAGGCGGGGTGACGTACATACTTTGAGCTTTGTGCTTCTAATGAATTTTAATAATAAATTGAACCTTTGTGCTCCGAAACCCGCCCGAACGCAAAGCCCCAAAACGTTATCGGCAACTTTAAAACAGAAACAATGAATAATATTAGAAAAACAACAATTACATCGATAATGATACTATCAGTAGCATTATGTTTCGGTCAGACAGTAAAACCAATTGACCCTGATGAAATTCTATTAAATGGAAAAAAACTTCCTAAAGTTCTATTAGTAGGTAGCTGGCATTTTCAATATCCAGGACTTGACGCCCACGTTACGAATGAAGAAAATCGAATTAATATCTATTCGGACAAACGACAAAAGGAACTTCAAGAACTACTTGACTATCTTGCGATATTTAAACCGACCAAAATATTAGTTGAGTCAGGCGTAAACACAGGGTATCTAAAATATAATTTTAATGAATGGAAAGCTGGTAGAGAAAATTTAATGGCTAACGAAAGAAGCCAAATTGGTATGAGATTAGTGGAAAGATTTAAACTTGATACAATTTATGGAGTTGATGATTGGCCACTAATTATGGAATTACATTACGATAGTCTTTTACCTAATATCCCATACTTGGACTCCATTTATAAAAGACATTATTTTGGGGGCAATGACACCTTGCAAAACCTTTATACAAAATTTTATGAGTACCAAGAATATTTTGAGTTTAATAACACATTGCTTGAAAGTTTTAAATATCTCAATAGCAACAAAGTTCTTAACAGAATTTTTGGAGCTTATATAGCTGGTGGGCAATTTGTTTCTGACGAAAAAGAAGGTCCAGATGCCTTGTCAATGTTTTGGTTAAATCGAAACCTTAGGATATTTAAGAATATACAACAAATTGAAACAAGCGAAGATGACAGAATTTTAATTCTTTTCGGTGCTGGACACATACCTATATTAAAATGGTTTTTTGAATGTTCTCCAGAATATAAATTAATAAACTTTAATGAATTAGAAGAAAATAAAGAAAGTCTATGGGAAAAGAAGAAAAACAGGAAGAAAAGCAGCCGATAATCGAGTAGGCGGCCCCGCCGCCTTGCAGCGACGGGGTGCGCCTCTCACACCACTGTACGTACGGGCCTCGTATACAGCGGTTCGTTGAGGTGTGGAGCGACTTTCCGGTAGTGGTCGAGCATAGCTTCGTAGCCGCGTTTGCGCAAGCGGGACAAAGTGAGGTGGTGGCAGCGACCCGCCATGGCCGCATGGTGCCGCAGTACCGGCCCGTTCCCGGCAGGTCGTAGGAACCCCTATAAAGGAAATTCGTATCCTCACAACGATCATTCACCAGCGGAACACCCGAATACCACCACCCCATGATGTGCACCCCGGATCGAACCATGGCCATGCTCAGGAACACATTGCTGCTTTTCGGGATCGGGCTACTGGCCTCGCCCACCTTGGCCCAGGAAGACGACATCAACAGTGCGGAGAACGCGGCTTACCGGAACTTCGACTTCATTGCCGGCACCAAGACCCTGTTCTACGACGACCTCACCACCGGGCTCGGCAAATGGCGGATCATCGAACACGATGGATCCGAAGAGGTGGAGCCGCCGGGCATCCGTACGATCGGGGACCCGGCCACATCCTGGTTCAAGACGCCGAGACGCGGGGTATTCTATCCCAAGGACCTGAAGCCCCTGCCGAACGCATTCACCGTCGAATTCGATCTATGGGCCGATACCGAGCGGATGAGTGAGATGGAAAGCGGGCTGATCGTGGCGATCGTGGCGGACAACGTGAACAAGGAGGACTACAGCACGGCCATGGACGAACATCCCCAGGTCCAGATCGACATACACCCTTCCGCAGAACTGCTCTACTGCACGGCCACCAAGGAGAACATCGATGGCGAAAGGCTCTTGGACCGGAAGGACATCCGGAATGGCTGGACCCAAGGGAAGGCCCACCGGGTCTCCATCTCCAGGAACGGTACGCACATCAAGGTGTATGTGGGCGAGAAGAAATTCATCGACCTGCCGCACGGGTTGCCGGTGGCCGGCTCCTACACGTTGATCATGGCCACGAACATGTGGGGCGATGGCCTCTACTTCAAGGACCTGCGGATCGCCGGTTCGACCCCCACGGCCCCAACGATCGATGCCGAGCACAAGTTCGTGACCACGGCCATCCACTTCAACGTGAACTCGGCGGTGATCAAGCCGGAGTCGTGGCCCGCCTTGGCGCAAGCGGCCTCCGCCATCGGATCCACCAAGAGCGGGATCCGGATCGTGGGCCATACGGACAGCGACGGCCATGATGCCGACAACCTCGCCCTGTCGCAACGGCGTGCCGAAGCCGTGAAAGCGTTCCTGACCAAGCACTTCGGGATCGAAGTCGCGCGGCTCACCGCCGAAGGGCAAGGTGAAGCGAACCCCGTGGACGACAACAGCACGGCCGAGGGGAAGGCCAACAACCGAAGGGTCGAATTCATCGCCCAGTAGGGCGATCCGGTTCAGTTGGGGACCATCCCATAAGCTTCCTTAAAGTTCGGCCACTCATTCCTGGAGGTGAAGCGATCCTTGGAATGCTCCCCTGGCGGTCCCTGCCGCACCGGTACCGCACCAGCTTGAGCCCAACGGGCGCCCCTCCTACCCCTCTTTCAGCACGCTGCGGCTGATCACGATGCGCTGCACCTCGCTGGTGCCCTCGTAGATCTGGGTGATCTTGGCATCGCGCATGAGGCGTTCCACGTGGTATTCCTTCACGTAGCCGTAGCCTCCATGGATCTGCACGGCCTCCACGGTGGTCCTCATCGCGGTCTCGCTGGCGAAGACCTTGGCCATGGCGCTGGCCCGGTCGTAGTTCTTGTGCTGGTCCTTGAGCCAGGCCGCCTTGAGGCAGAGGAGCCGTGCCGCCTCGATCTCGGTGGCCATGTCGGCCAGCTTGAAGGCCACGGCCTGGTGCTCGCTGATGGCCTTGCCGAAAGCCTTGCGCTCCTTGCTGTACGCCAGGGCCAGCTCGTAGGCGCCGCTGGCGATGCCCAGGGCCTGGGAAGCGATGCCGATGCGGCCACCGCTCAACGTCTTCATGGCGAAGGTGAAGCCGAAACCATCCTCACCGATGCGATTGGCCTTGGGCACCTTCACGTCCTGGAACATCAGCGTGTGCGTGTCGCTGCCGCGGATGCCGAGCTTGTCCTCCTTGGCGCCCACCACGAAACCGGGCATGCCCTTCTCCACGATGAGGCAGTTGATGCCCTTGTGGCCCTTGGCCGCATCGGTCTGGGCCATCACTAAGTAGGTGCTGGCCGTTCCGCCGTTGGTGATCCAGTTCTTGGTGCCGTTCAGCAGGTAGTGGTCGCCCATATCGATGGCGGTGGTGCGCTGGCTGGTGGCGTCGCTGCCGGCCTCGGGCTCGCTCAGGCAGAACGCGCCGATCACTTCGCCCTTGGCCAAGGGCACCAGGTATTTCTGCTTCTGCTCCTCGTTGCCGAACTGTTCCAGGCCCCAGCACACGAGGCTGTTGTTCACGCTCATCACCACGCTGGTGCTGGCATCCACCTTGCTGATCTCCTCCATGGCCAGCACGTAGCTGATGGTGTCCATGCCACCGCCGCCGTACTTGGGGTCCACCATCATGCCCAGGAAGCCGAGCTCGCCCAGCTGCTTGATCTCGGCCGCCGGGAACTTCTGGTCCCGGTCGCGTTCGATGACCCCGGGCTTCAGCACGTTCTGCGCGAAATCGCGGGCGGCATCGCGCACGGCGATCTGTTCTTCGCTCAATTCAAAGTTCAATCCGGCGAGGGTGGCGGTGTCTTGCATCGGGGTCATGTGATTCGGGACGGCGAAGATACGTGGTGCAAGGGATGCAGGATACAGCGGGCTGTTGGCCGTGCGGCACATGCCGGTTGTACTGTGAACCGCAGCATTCGTGCCCACGGTGCGGTCCCGCACGGTACGGACCTTGTGGGGCGTGTGCTGCCGACCGGCCGCTGCTGACCGCCCACCGCATTCTCCGCACCTTTGCGCCATGCCCACCTACACCGCGCTCGGCGTCATGAGCGGCAGTTCGCTGGACGGCTTGGACCTCGCCCTATGCACGTTCACCGTCGATGACGATGGCTGGCGTTACATGTTGGACGATGCGTACACCTTGCCTTACGAGGAGCCGTTCCGCCAGCGCCTACGGCAGGTGATGCAAGGCACGGCGCTGGAGCTCACCCGGATGGACCGCGACTTGGGCGACCTCATCGGGCACGCGTGTACGGCATTCCTCCGAGGGCGGCCCGTGGACGTGATCGCTTCCCACGGCCATACGGTCTTCCACCAGCCGGACGAGGGGCTTACCCTCCAGATCGGCCATGGCGCGCGGATCGCAGCGGTCACCGGCCTGCCGGTGGTCACGGACTTCCGCACCATGGACGTGGCCCTGGGCGGGCAAGGGGCGCCGTTGGTCCCCTTGGGCGAACGGCTCCTGTTCCCGGAGTACCGGAACTTCCTCAACCTCGGCGGCATCTGCAACATCGCCCACCACGGCCCGGCGGGTGTACTGGGCTACGATGTATGCATCGGCAACCAGGCGCTCAACCTCTTGGCCGAAGAAGCCGGTCATGCGTTCGATCGGGATGGGGAGCTGGCCCGGAGCGGCACCGTGGACAACGCGCTACTCGAACGGTTGAACGCCCTCCCGTTCCACCAGGTGCCACCGCCCCGGTCCTTGGGACGGGAGTGGTTCGAGGCGGAGGTGCGTCCGCTGATCACCGATGCCACCCTACCGCTGCGCACGCGGCTGCGCACCGTGGTGGAACATATCGCACAGCAGGTGGGGCAGGCGGCACAAGGCCATCAAGGGGCCCTACTGACCACCGGTGGCGGCGCGCACAACGGGTTCCTGGTGGAGCGGCTCAACGCACGGCTCGACCACCGGGTGGTGGTGCCCGAGAAGCGCCTGGTGGACTTCAAGGAAGCCCTGATCTTCGCCATGCTCGGTGTGCGGCGGCTGCGGGCGGAGAGCACCGCGCTGGCGGATGTGACCGGTGCCACGGCGGAAAGCGTGGGCGGCGCGTTGCATGCCGGAAGACCCGGACGAGCCAATTAACACCTCCCAACGGATAACCCGACCGTGCGGGTCCTAGGTCCGCCATGGCCCGGTCTACCTTTGCCCCATTAGGTAGACGGTACATGCGAGAAGCTTTGCGGCGCTTCGAGGAGCGCGCCCCCGAGATCGTGTTCGAGTGGAACGATGCCCCCACCGGTGCCCGTGGCTGGGTGGTGATCAACAGCCTGCGCGGCGGCGCTGCCGGCGGCGGCACCCGCATGCGCAAAGGCCTGGATAAGCGCGAGGTGGAAAGCCTGGCCAAGACCATGGAGGTGAAATTCACCGTGAGCGGACCGGGCATCGGCGGCGCCAAGAGCGGCATCGACTTCGACCCGACCGACCCACGGAAGAACGCCGTGCTGGACCGCTGGTACAAGGCCGTGATGCCGCTGCTGAAGACCTACTACGGTACCGGCGGCGACCTGAACGTGGACGAACTGCACGACGTGATCCCGATCACCGAGCGCTACGGACTGCGCCACCCCCAAGAGGGTGTGGTGAACGGCCACATCGGCACGCAGGAGGAGGTGAAACTGCAGGCCATCGCCCAACTGCGGGAGGGCGTGAGCAAGGTGGTCATGGACACGGCCTACGCACCCGTTGCGGGCCGATATGCCGTGGCCGACATGATCACCGGTTGGGGCGTGGCCGAAAGCGTACGGCATCACTACCGGGTCTACGGCGGCGAGCTCGAGGGCAAGCGGGTCATCATCCAAGGATGGGGCAACGTGGCCGCGGCGGCCGGGTATTACCTGGCGCAGCGCGGAGCACACATCGTGGGCATCATCGACCGCCATGGCGGCACCATCCGCCCGGAAGGCTTCACGGCCAACGAAGTGCGCACCCTGTTCACGGACAAGGCCGGCAATGCGTTGCGGATCCAGGACATGCTGCCCTTCGAGGAGGTGAACGCCCGGATCTGGGACCTGGGCGCGGAAGTGTTCCTGCCGTGCGCCGCCAGCAGGCTGGTGACCCAGGACCAGGTGGACCGCCTGGTGTCCGCGGGATTGGAAGTGATCAGCAGCGGTGCCAACGTGCCCTTCGCCGACCCGCAGATCTTCTATGGCCCCATCGCCGAGCACGCTGATGGCCGGGTGAGCGTGATCCCCGATTTCATCGCGAACTGCGGCATGGCCCGTGTGTTCGCCTACTGCATGCGACCGGGGAACACCCTCACGGACCAGGCCATCTTCGAGGACGTGAGCACCGTGATCGGCCAGGCCTTGGAGGCCTGCCATCGCCGGCATCCGCAACGGCATCACCTCACCCGCACGGCGTTCGAGATCGCCTTGGAGAAACTGAACTGACAATTTCGCACGGTACCCCTGCGTTCATCCCACAACCTGCAACCATGCCCTTCGAACTCTTCGCCCAGATCCAGGATGCCTCGGAATCGGCACGCCAGCTGCTGGACACCACCAATGCGGCACCGATCGTTCCTCAGGAAACCACCCTCTCCATTTGGGAACTGATCAAGATGGGTGGATGGTACATCATGGGTCCACTGGCCCTGATGTCCTTGGCGGCCACCTACATCATCATCGAACGGATGATGGCGATCAACCGGGCGTTGCGCGACGAGAAGGACTTCATGGCCCGCTTGCGCGACTATATCCGTGAGGGCCGTACCGACAGCGCGAAGAACCTGTGCCAGAGCACGAACACCCCGGTGGCCCGGATGTTGGAGAAGGGGATCAGCCGCATCGGCAAGCCCTTGAAGGACATCGAGGTGAGCATCGAGAACCAGGGCAAGTTGGAGGTGTACCGGCTCGAGAGCGGCCTGCCGATCCTGGCCACGGTGTCGGGGGCCGCGCCCATGCTGGGCTTCCTGGGCACGGTGGTCGGTATGGTGGTGACCTTCCACACCATGGAGGTGAGCGGTGCCGGGGTGGAACTGAGCCAACTGAGCGGCGGTATGATGCAGGCCATGATCACCACGGTGGCCGGCTTGATCATCGGCATCCCCGCCTACATCGGGTATAACCTACTGGTGGCGCGGGTGAACAAGGTGGTGCAGAAGATGGAGGCGCGCAGCATCGAATTCATGGAGGTCCTCGAATCGCCCGCCAAGTGATCGTGCACCGTGCGGTTGCGTAGCAGTAATAGGATCGACGCGGGCTTCAGCCTGAGCAGCATGACCGACCTGGTCTTCCTGCTGCTCATCTTCTTCGTGATCATCAGCACCATGGTGAGCCCCACCACGCTGCCGGTGGACCTGCCGATCAGTGCGAACAAGACGAAGGAGAAGCCGCGGGTGGGGGTGCGGATCGATGCCGACGGCGCATTCAGTGTGAACGACGTGCCCACCGACCCGGCCGACCTCGAAGGTGCGTTGAAGGACAAGATGGCCCTGTACGCGGCGAAAGAACCCAGCGTGCTGATCCATGTGGACCAACGGGTGCCAGCGGGGGTCACGGTGGGAGTGATGGAGATCGCCAAGCGCAACAACTGGAAAGTGATCATCGCCACACGCCCGAAGTGAACCATGGCCATACGCAGTACCCATAAGGTGGACGCGGGCTTCAGCCTGAGCAGCATGACCGACCTGGTCTTCCTGCTGCTGATCTTCTTCGTGATCGTGAGCACCATGGTGAGCCCGTTCGCGCTGCCGGTGGACCTGCCGAAGAACAAGGTCACCAGCAGTAAAAGCGAACCCAAAGTGGTCGTGCGGCTGGTGGACGCGCAAGGGGGCACCATCAACGGCAACCCGGTGGACCTGAACGGCATCGAGGGTGCATTGGTCGCGGAGATGGCGAAGCATGCCGAGAGCGACGCGATCGTATTGAGCGTAGCCCAGGAAGTGCCCACCGGGCGCATGGTGGATGTATTGAACATCGCCAAGACCCATAAGTGGCGGATCGCACTGGCCGCAGCGCCCACTCCACCCGGCGAACCCGTAACACCGGCGCCATGACCACCGCCGCACTTCAGCCGCACGAACGACGCGACCGGGCCACGAGCCTGATCACCACCCTCGTGGTGCATGCGCTGCTGCTGATCCTTTTCCTCTTCGTCGGACTGAAACAGTTCGACCCGCCGTTGCCCGAAGAGATGGTGGAGGTGGCCATGGCCGACTTCGGCACCACGAACGATGGCGGTGGCAACACGCCCACCCCGGACCCCGGCGGACAACAGAGCGCGGCACCGGTGGTACCCGAAGAGCACGAGGATGTGGCGACCGAGGAGAACAGCGAGGTGGAGGTGGTGAAGCCCAAGCAGCCCAAACCGAACCCCAAGCCACAACCGGAGAAACCCAAGGAGCCGAAGGTGGATTCGCGCTTGACCAACGCGCTGAACAACTGGAACAAACCCGGCCAACAACCGGCCGATGGCCCCGACAACAGCAAGCCCGGTGATCCCGGAACACCCGATGGTAGACCCGGAGGGCTCGGTGCCATGCGCGGTGATGGGTGGGAGCTTCGTGGCGGCGGCCGTGGCCTGGCACGGGGGCCTGACCTGAGCGAACGACCAGAGCTGCAGAACGCCACCTGGGTGGAGGTGAAGGTGATCGTGGACCGCGAGGGTAACGTGCTCCGTGTCTCGGTGGCCAACACCGGGACTTCGGAGGTCTCCATCCAGAACGTGGCGCTCCGCGCGGCCAAGACCTGCCGTTTCGTAGCGTTGCCCAATGGCCCACCGGAGCAGGCACACTACATCCGGCTGCGCTTCTTCCCCGGATAACGATGGACTACCAGGAAACACTCGCGTACCTCTACGCGCAGCTTCCCATGTTCCAGCGTATCGGCAAGGCCGCCTACAAAGCGGACCTCGCCAACACCCATGCGCTGATGGATCTCACCGGGCATCCGGAGCGCGGCCTGCGGTGCGTCCACGTGGCCGGCACCAATGGCAAGGGCAGCACCAGCCACCTGATCGCCAGTGTACTCCAGGAGGCCGGATACAAGGTGGGGCTGCACACCTCGCCCCATCTGAAGGACTTCCGTGAGCGGTTCAGGATCAACGGGCAGGTGATCCCCGAGCACGATGTGGTACGCTTCGTGGAACGCTTCCGCGCTGGTTTCGAGCCGGTGCAAGCCTCCTTCTTCGAGTGGGGTGTGGCCTTGGCACTATGGTGGTTCAGGGAGGAGCAGGTGGATATCGCGGTGATCGAGACCGGCATGGGCGGCCGGTTGGACAGCACCAACGTGATCACCCCGGAAGTGAGCGTGATCACCAACATCGGCTGGGACCACACCGACTTCCTCGGGCACACCCTGGAAGCCATCGCGGCGGAGAAGGCAGGGATCATCAAGCCTGGCGTACCCGTGGTGGTGGGCGAGGCTTCCGGCAGTGTCGCCGAGGTGTTCCGCACCACGGCCGCACGTTCGGGTTCGCCGTTCATCCTGGTGGACCAGGAAGCGCCTCTCCCCTTTCCCAACGCGCTCTGCGGCAGGCACCAGGAGCGCAACGCACGCACAGCCGCCGCCGCGCTCGCACAGCTCCGCGAAAGAGGCTGGAGGATCTCCGATACGCACCAGCGCCATGGGGCACGGAACGTGGTGCGCAACACCGGACTTCAGGGCCGTTGGCAGGTCCTGGGCGATACGCCCCTCACCATCGCCGACGTGGCCCACAACGTGGACGGCATCCGCGTGGTGAAGCAGATGCTCGAATGCCAGCCCTACCACGCGCTCCACATCGTACTGGGCATGGTACACGACAAGGACCTGGGCCCTGTACTGACCGAGTTGCCGAAGAACGCCACCTATTACTTCTGCAAAGCCGCGATACCGCGCGGGCTGGACGCCACGGAACTGCAGCGCCGTGCCGCCGAACATGGCTTGCGGGGAACGGCGTACACCAGCGTGGAGCAAGCCTACCACGCCGCCTGCCGCCATGCCGCCCTCAACGACCTGGTATTGGTCACGGGGAGCGTATTCGTTGTGGCCGAGGTTATTTGATCGGTTCCACTATATTTGCCGCCCCTTAGCGCCCCTCGAGGTTCAAAAGGATCGTTCTTTCGCAACGGAATACATGGAGGCATAGCTCAGCTGGTTCAGAGCATCTGCCTTACAAGCAGAGGGTCGCTGGTTCGAATCCGGCTGCCTCCACCACCTTCCCCTGGGACCTTAGCTCAGCTGGTTTAGAGCGCATGCTTCACACGCATGAGGTCGATGGTTCGAATCCATTAGGTCCCACCCTTACAGCCACAAGCCCTCCGAGCATTTCGGGGGGCTTGTCATTTTTGGGGTGGGGTGAATAACCGCGCGAATGATGCCACTCGAGCATCCCGTACCAGCCGATCGGCCCGCTCTCTTTCCCCATGCCTTCTCCGAGCGGTCTATTCGGTAGCCCCGGCCCTCGGTAGCTTCACCCCCTGCGGCCACGCCTTCGATCTTGCAACAGCCCCCCGGATCGGCCGGTGAAAAGATGGCCGCGCAGCTTCGGCCGCTATTGAAGGACCGAAGGATGAACGGGGCGGAACACGGACATGAGGAGCAGCAAAGAGCCTCTCCGTCCCGTTGCGGGAACGAAGGAGCCGTCGCACGACCCGACCTACACGCCGTTCCCGGGCCGTAGTTTTCGCCGCCATGGAACGGACCTCACCGCCCGACCCTCGCGCGCCGCGCCGTGCGGTGGTGATCGGCGCGGGTTTCGCGGGCATCGCGGCCGCGGCCACGCTGGCCCGGCACGGCTTCGCGGTGGAGGTGTTGGAGAAGAACGATGGCCCCGGCGGACGTGCCGGTGTTTGGCGTGAAGGTGGTTTCACCTTCGACATGGGGCCCAGCTTCTACTGGATGCCGGAGGTGTTCGAGCGATTCTTCGCGGCCTTCGGCACACAGGCCCGTGAGCACTATGAGCTGCGTCGGCTGGACCCCTCCTACCGGATCGTCTTCGGACCAGGCAACGAACTGACCCTGCCCGCCTCGCGCAAAGCCCAGCGCCAGCTGTTCGAATCCCTCGAACCCGGTGCGGCCGCTGCCAGCGATCGGTACCTTGCCGAGGCCCGTGTGAAATACGACCTCGGCATGGGTGATCTGGTCTACCGGCCATCGCTCTCGTGGCTCGAGTACGCACACCTCGGCATGCTCCGAGGACTCCTGCGCACCACCGTGTTCCGTTCGCTGCGAAGCCATGTGGCCGACCACTTCACGGACCACCGCCTGCGCTCGCTGATGGAGTTCCCCGCGCTCTTCCTTGGCGCCACGCCGCAACGCACACCCGCCTTGTACAGTTTGATGAACCACGCCGACCTGGAACTGGGCACATGGTATCCTTCGGGGGGCATGGGGCGCGTAGTGGAGGCCATGGTAAGGGTGGCCGAGAGTCAGGGTGCGCGATTTCATTACAGGGATCCCGTGGCGCGGATCCTGGTGGAACAGGGACGGATCGCCGGTGTGGAGACAATGCACCGACGCATCGGTGCCGACGTGGTGATCGGTGCGGCGGATTACCACCATGTGGAACAAGAGCTGCTTCCCGCAGGATCCCGCCAGTACACGGAGGGCTATTGGGCCAAGCGGCGACTGGCACCATCGAGCCTGCTGTTCTTCCTCGGCTGTGACCTGCGCCTACCGCGGTTGGAACATCACACCTTGTTCTTCGACGAGCCCTTGGATGCGCACGCCGCCGAGATCCATGATCGGCCTCGGTGGCCCAGCAGGCCACTGTTCTACGCGAGTTGCCCCAGCCGCACGGACCCCTCCGTGGCGCCACCGGGCCACGAATGCCTCACGCTGCTCATCCCTATCGCCCCTGGCCTGAACGATGACGAACGCACCCGCGAGCGGTACTACGGGATCGTCATGCAGCGTTTGGAACGGTACCTCGGCATCGACCTACGCCCGCACGTGGTGGTGAAACGCAGCTACTGCATCAACGACCTGGTGGCCGACCACAACGCCTTCGGCGGCAACGCTTATGGACTGGCCAATACCCTCACGCAGACCGGACCATTGCGCCCCCGCATGAAGAGCAGCAAGGTGAAGGGCCTTTATTTCGCGGGGCAGCTCACCGTACCAGGGCCCGGAGTTCCGCCGGCGATCATCAGCGGGCAGGTCGCGGGGAAGCTGGCTCACCACGAAACACGTTCCGCCACAACGGCGCAACGGACGGACCCGGCATGAGACCCATGGATCGATACGAGGCCCTGTGCCGCAAAGCGAGCCGCAACACCACGCGGCAGTACAGCACGTCGTTCTCCATCGGCATACGCTCCCTGGAACACGACCTGCGTGCACCCATCCACGCGATATATGGCTTCGTACGCTTCGCCGATGAGATCGTGGACACGTTCCATGGATACGACAAGGCCGCGCTTCTGGCGCGTTTCCGGGACGATACGCACACCGCCGTACGCGAAGGCATCAGCCTCAACCCCATCCTGCACAGCTTCCAGCGCGTGGTGCATGAATACGGTATCGAAGCCGCACTGTACGACACCTTCCTCGACAGCATGGCGATGGACCTCCAGGCCCGGACCTATGATCGGCCTGCGTATGATCGGTACATCCACGGCAGTGCCGAAGTGGTCGGCGCGATGTGTCTTCGCGTGTTCACCAAGGGCGATCAGGCGCTCTACCACCAGCTTCTGCCAGCCGCCATGCGCCTCGGTGCGGCCTTTCAGAAGGTGAACTTCCTACGCGACCTGAAGCAGGACCACCGCGAACTCGGCCGGACCTATTTCCCGGGTGTGGACCTCGCGCACCTCGACAACGCCGCGAAACGCCGGATCGAGAACGATATCCGCGCGGACCTCGATGCGGGCCGAAAAGGCATCGGGCAGCTCCCGCGCGCGGCACGCTTGGGGGTGTACGTGGCCTACGTGTACTACCGCGCGCTCTTCCGGAAGATCCAGGCGCTGCCCTGCGACCGGATCCTGCATGCACGCATCCGTGTACGCAATAGCGGCAAACTCGCGTTGTTCACCACGAGCTACCTGAGGCACAGCCTTGGTTTGATCAGATGACCATGGATCGGCACCCCGAGCAGGTGATCCTGGTGAGCGACCGGGACGAAGCGGTCGGCACCATGGAGAAGCACGAGGCCCACCGGAAAGGGGCCTTGCACCGTGCGTTCTCGATCTTCCTCTTCGACACAGCAGGTCGGTTGCTGCTGCAACAACGTGCGGCCACCAAATACCACTCCGGCTCGCTATGGAGCAACACCTGTTGCAGCCATCCACGACCGGGGGAGGAGACCTCCACGGCCGCCGCGCGCCGATTACACGAGGAAATGGGACTGCTGACCCCCTTGGAGCACGGCTTCACCTTCACCTACCGAGCCGAAGTGGGGCATGGCTTGATCGAGCATGAACTGGACCATGTGTTCTTCGGACTTGCCCCCGGTGCACCCCGACCGGACCCAGAGGAAGTCCGGGCCTGGCGCTTCGTGGAAATGGATGCCTTGAGCGTGGAGATCGGAACGCATCCCGAGCGGTTCACCACCTGGCTGCGGATCTGCTGGCCGCTGGTCATGGGGCGATCACCAAGGTGAGCCAGGGAACGACAAAGCGCCGATCGCCCGTGCGAAACGGTTTCCAGCGATCTACCGTGGCACTTCCGACGGGTGATGACCTACGCTCAGGATCCCAAGGACAACCCCTTTCTGGACTTTTTACACCATCTCGCATTTAGACCATTTGGACATCCAATACCAGCCGATCCGCTTGCTCTTACGGAGCCGGTGATGAAGATCCGGCCGAGCTCAGCGATCTGGACCACTGGGGTGATAGCGTGAAAGGGTGCGAGGCTTTTCACCATTGGATCGACCGGTTCTTTCATGCCATATCAGTATTTCCAAGGTCGATACCGCGGGGCATTCCATAGCCGGTACTACGGAACGATCACGACGTAGAAGCCCTGGGGAAGCAAAGACCGAGTGGATCGGCCTACCCCCTTCGTTGGAATTGGCATCACCGGCACCAACTGCCATTTATTCACCTGAATATCAATCACTTTCGCAGCCACACCCAACGTCTTCACCCCATTTGACACGAAGGCGAACCGCCATTTCGGCATAACACCCTCATGATCACTGAATTACGACCATCCCAACGCGATCAATCCAACTTCTCATTCAAACGGGGAACAAATGACAGGCTACCCCGTTAAACAATGTCAAGGATCGTGGCATTTGGGTTAGGAATGCGAACTATGCAAGGTGTTCCGGCGTTCATTGCATACCTGACTCAGGCGCCGCACCTTGGATCCGGCGGAACACACATAAAGAAGCCATGCCCCATGAAGAGTACACCATTTTGCACAGCCGAGCTTCGGAGGCTGGGTCGGTGGTGATCAACATGAAGCTGGCGATGAGAACCATGATCAGGGTAGCGAACGATCAAGCGCTGGGCCGCTTGTGGTCGCTACCTCAACCTGGAGGTGATCATTCGATCCTTCCTCAACGATAGAAACACATGCCACGTAAGAAACCCGCGATCATCCTGGAACGTCCCGTTAAAAGCGGTGTAAAGGAGATCAAGGTCCGTTTGGACTCGCGCACCATCATCACCGTATCCTCCCAAAAGGCGCTGGCCACATGGAAGCAGCGCTATCCGAAGATGGAGATCATCGGCTGAACACCGACCAACGGGCGGAGACATCCGTGAACAGCGGAGTACCTTTGGGTGCTCCGCTGTTCGTCCTTCTGACAGGGTGGAGCCTTGGTCCGAAGAACATGGCATGAGCAGCTGGAGCATCGTCGCGATCGTCGGTATCGCATTCGTGTGCATGGAAGGCGTGGCGTGGCTCACACACAAGTACGTGATGCACGGCTTCCTGTGGCATCTGCATGCCGACCACCACCAGAAGGACCATCACCACAGGATCGAGCGCAACGATGCGTTCTTCCTGATCTTCGCGTTGCCCTCGATGGCCTTGTTCGCGATCGGTGGACACCAGGGGCTTCATACACCCTGGTTGTGGATCGGCCTGGGCATCCTCATTTACGGCATCGCCTACTTCTTCGTCCACGAGGTCTTCATCCACCAGCGGATCAAGTGGCTGCGGAACACCAAGAACCCTTACTTCCTGGGGATCCGCAAGGCGCACAAGATCCACCACAAGCATTTGGGCAAGGAGGATGGTGAGTGTTTCGGCATGTTGTGGGTGCCGCTGAAGTACTTCCGCGAGGCACGGAAGACCAAGCCCGGCGGACCACCATAGGGGCATCTCAAACCCAAGCTCCGGGCTGGGCTGCGATCTTGCGTCTCATCGGCCTCGAGATCCTCTTGGCTCAATTCCACCGTCCCGAGGAGAGACCCTCAAGCTCCAACAGACTCCTGTTAACGCAGGGCGCTCCCAGAGCCGACCCTCGCGTTGGTGTCCGCTACCTTTGGTGGCCGCACATGAACATGGGCGATCAACTCCAACGCATCGGATCCTACCTGGGCCATCTGATCAAGGCCCGGAACCGGCACGGCGTTCACAGTCCCTTCGTGTACGACCTGATCGGTCATGTGCTGCGTGTACGTACGGACCTGCCCGAGTTCGCCATGATCGAAGCCTTGCGGGAAGACCTGCTGCACAGCGACCAGACGATCGCGGTGAACGATCTCGGTGCCGGATCACGGGTGTTCAGCACCGACACACGCTCCGTTGCCGACATAGCGCGTTCCGCGCTGAAGCCCGCGGACCAAGCGCAGCAGCTCTTCCGGCTGGCGCGCTATTTCGATGCCCGCCGAGTCTTGGAACTGGGCACCTCCTTCGGCATCACCACGCTCTACCTCGCGCTCGGCGCGGAGGATGGGACCGTGCACACCATCGAAGGGTGTCCGCAGACCCTACGGATCGCACAACACCACTTCGACCAGTTGAAACAGCGCAACATCCACGCGGTGCTCGGCAGCTTCCGGAACAAACTGCCGGAGACGTTGCACAAGATGGGCACCGTGGACCTGGCCTTCATCGATGGCCACCACGCGAAGGAGCCGACACTGGAGTACTTCGAGCAGGTCCTTCCCAAGGCGCACAACGGAACCGTCTTCGTGTTCGACGATATCCACTGGAGCCGGGGCATGGAGCAGGCGTGGGAAGCGATCAAGGCGCATCCGCGGGTCACCGTCACCGTGGATCTGTACGACCTTGGTCTCGTCTTTCTGCGCACCGAACAAGCCAAGGAGCATTTCACACTTCGCTACTAGGCGATGCCGATCAGCTGATCCGCTCATCATCCCATCAACTGATCCTCTCGATGAAGATCTACACCCGCACCGGCGACAAAGGCCAGACGAGCCTGCTCGGTGGCCAGCGCGTACCCAAGGACAGCCTGCGTATCGAGGCATACGGCACGATCGATGAGTTGAACAGCCACCTCGGTCTGTTGCGCGACCATGCGGAAGGCGGACGCGACGCCCTCCTCGTGCCCATCCAGGAGACGCTCTTCAGCCTCGGATCACGCCTTGCCAGCGGCAACGAAGAGCAGGCCGAGAAATTCAAGGTGCCGAGGATCCTTGATACCGACATCACGGCACTGGAGCAGGCCATGGACCGCATGGACAGCGAACTGCCCGAGATGCGCAACTTCATCCTTCCGGGCGGGCACCTCGCCGCCTCGCAGGCCCACGTATGCCGTACCGTCTGTCGCCGTGCCGAGCGCCTGGTGGTGGCGCTTGCCGCCAGCGAGGAAGTGCCGGAGGTGGTGGTGCGCTACCTGAACCGCCTGAGCGACCTGCTCTTCGTGCTGGCCCGACACCTCGCCCAGAAGAACGGGGTGGTGGATACCCCTTGGAAGCCGCGACCGTAGCGCATTCCACAACGGTTGATAAGTCGGTGACCGACGCAAGGCTATCCGTCTATATTTGCGGCCAATTTCACGGACCCTAACACGGCCTATCGATGTACTGGACACTTGAACTCGCCTCGTATCTGGAGGATGCACCCTGGCCCGCGACCAAGGATGAGCTGATCGACTTCGCCATGCGCACCGGCGCGCCGCTGGAGGTTGTGGAGAACCTACAGGGCATCGAGGATGACGAAGAGGTCTTCGAGACCATCGAGGACATCTGGCCCGACTACCCGTCCAAAGAGGATTTCTTCTTCAACGAGGACGAGTACTGATCACGCGAACCTGAACGCGAAGCCCCCGGCAACCCCGGGGGCTTTTCTTTGGCATGGTACCTCCAGGAGCAGATGGACCACACGTACACCACAAACAGCAAATGCCGTCGCACGCCCCTTGCCAGCAAGCTCCTCTGTCCGTCAAGCTCCTCTGTCCGTCCACGATGTGGCTCCCCCCTGAACAGCAGGCCAGGCCTACCCTCGCCCAACGGCGCGGAGGCGCCCGCGTAGGCTCCGCTCCAAGCGGAGAAAGAGCAAAGCACCGCGCCGTCTTGCTTCTCCTCCCGCCCACCGCGCACGTACCAGGTCCAAGAGCCTGACGCCTTGGCAGACATCCTCGTCGCGGCAAGGTCTCTGCTCCGCCCGTTCGGCTACCTTTGCAGCCCTAATTAACAGGACCCCCGTGCCACGGTACGGGGTCCGCCTTCCCGTAGCATGATCGGTTCCCTTACCAAGGCCCTCAAGAAAGTATTCGGCGACAAGGCGCAACGCGACCTAAAGGACGTGATGCCGCTCGTGGAGCGGACCAACGCGGAATTCGCCAAACTGTCCGGGCTGAGCAACAACGAACTACGCGAGCGCACCAACGCGCTCAAAGCCCGGATCGTCGAACGCACACGGACCAACGACGAGCGGGCGGCCGCCCTTCGTGCGGAGATCGACGCCGATCCCGGAATGGACATCCAGGAGCGCGAGCACCGCTATCAGGAGATCGACAAGCTGAACGAGAGCAGCGTGAAGCAGATCGAAGAGATGCTGGCGGAGATCCTCCCCGAGGCGTTCGCCGTGGTCAAGGACACCGCACGCCGCTTCAAGGAGAACAAGGAGCTCCGCGTCCGCGCCACCGCATTGGACCGCGAACTGGCCATCAAACGGCCCGATGCCATCCGGATCGAAGGGGACGACGCCATCTGGAAGAACACCTGGATGGCCGCCGGGGCACCCATCGTTTGGGACATGATGCACTACGACGTGCAGCTGATCGGCGGTGTGGCGCTGCACAAGGGCAAGATCGCCGAGATGAGCACCGGTGAAGGGAAAACGCTGGTGAGCACCCTGCCCGTGTTCCTGAACGCCCTGGCCGGTCGCGGGGTGCACGTGGTAACGGTGAACGACTACCTGGCCAAGCGCGATGCCGAATGGATGGGGCCGATCCACGAGTTCCACGGCCTTCGGGTGGACTGTATCGACAAGCACCAGCCGAACAGCGCCGAACGCCGCAATGCGTACTTGGCCGACATCACGTACGGCACCAACAACGAATTCGGCTTCGATTACCTGCGTGACAACATGGCCCACGCACCGACCGCGTTGGTGCAACGGAAGCACCACTTCGCCATCGTGGATGAGGTGGACAGCGTATTGGTGGACGATGCCCGGACCCCGCTCATCATCAGCGGCCCCACGCCGAAGGGCGAGATCCATCAGTTCGACGAGTACAAACCGCGCGTGGAGCGGCTGTACAACGCCCAGCGCCAACTGGTGACCAAGCTGCTGGCCGAAGCGAAAGAGCACCTGAAGTCCTTAGCGGAGGGCGGATCGCCGAGCAAGGAGCAACTGGAGAAAGGGGGCATGGCCCTTTTGCGGGCGCACCGTGCGCTTCCGAAGAACAGCGCACTGATCAAATTCCTGAGCGAGAACGGGGTGCGCGCCCACCTGCAGAAGACCGAGAACTTCTACCTGCAGGAACAGGGCAAGGACATGCCCAAGGTGGATGCCGAACTCTACTTCACCATCGACGAGAAGCAGCACGGCATCGAACTCACCGAGAAAGGCGTGGACCTGATCAGCGGCGATGTGAACGACCCTTCGTTCTTCATCATGCCCGACGTGGGCGGAAGCATCGCCGACATCGAGAAGAGCGGGGCCGGTGCCGAGGAGAAGGCCAAACGGAAGGACGAGCTGCTGCGCGACTTCGCGATCAAGAGCGAGCGTATCCACACGGTGAACCAACTGATCCGGGCCTATGCGCTCTACGAGAACAACGTGGAGTACGTGGTGATGGACGGCAAGGTGAAGATCGTGGACGAACAGACGGGCCGTATCCTCGAAGGGCGCCGCTACAGCGATGGTTTGCACCAGGCCATCGAAAGCAAGGAAAAGGTGAAGGTGGAAGCGGCAACGCAGACCTACGCCACGGTGACCTTGCAGAACTACTTCCGCATGTACCACAAGCTGGCCGGTATGACCGGTACGGCCGAAACGGAAGCACAGGAGCTGTGGGACATCTACAAGCTGGACGTGATGGTGATCCCCACCAACCGCCCGGTGGTGCGCAAGGATGGGGAGGACATGGTCTTCAAGACCAAGCGCGAGAAGTACAACGCGGTGATCGAGGAGATCGATCAACTGCGCAACGCGGGCCGTCCGGTCCTGGTGGGCACCACCAGCGTGGAGGTGAGCGAACTGATGAGCAAGATGCTCACCATGCGCAAGATCCCGCACAACGTGTTGAACGCGAAGCAGCACCAGCGCGAAGCGGAGATCGTGGCACAGGCCGGTCTGGCGGGCACGGTGACCATCGCCACGAACATGGCGGGCCGGGGTACGGACATCAAGCTCGGCCCCGGCGTGAAGGAGGCCGGTGGTCTGGCGATCATCGGTACCGAGAAGCACGAAAGCCGCCGGGTGGACCGCCAGTTGCGCGGCCGTGCCGGCCGCCAGGGCGATCCCGGATCATCGCAGTTCTATGTGAGCCTGGAGGACGACCTGATGCGCCTGTTCAACAGCCAGCGGATCAGCAAACTGATGGACACCATGGGCCTGAAGGAAGGCGAGGTGATCCAGCACCGCATGGTGACGGCGAGCATCGAGCGTGCGCAGAAGAAGGTGGAGGAGAACAACTTCGGCATCCGGAAGCGCCTGCTGGAGTACGATGATGTGATGAACAGCCAGCGGACGGTGATCTACAAGCGCCGCCACCATGCGCTCTTCGGCGAGCGCTTGAAGCTGGACGTGCTGAACATGTTCTACGAGGTGAGCGCCAGCGTGGTGAACGAATACCACGAGAGCGGCGACTTCGATGGATTCCAGTTGGAACTCTTCCGTCGTCTGAGCTGTGAGAGCCCGGTGAACGCCGAGAACTTCAAGAACATCAAGACCGAGGAGCTGATCGAACAGGTGTACGATGCCGCCTTGTCCAGTTACGAGCGCCACGGAAAGGTGATGGCCGACCAGGCCATGCCGGTGATCACCGATGTGTTCTTGAACCAAGGACAACAGTACCAGAACATCGTGGTGCCGATCACCGACGGCATGAAGACCATGCAAGTGGTGACCGACCTGGCCAAGACCTACAAGAGCCAGGGCCGCGAACTGATCGCCAGCGTGGAGAAGTACATCACGCTCGCCATTATCGACAACGAGTGGAAGGAACACCTGCGCGAGATGGATGAACTGCGCCGCAGCGTGCAGAACGCCAGCATTGAACAGAAGGACCCGCTGCTGATCTACAAGCTGGAGAGCTTCAACCTTTTCAAGGCCATGCTGGAACGCATCAATGGCGATGTGGTCGGCTTCCTGGCGAAGGCCGGCCTACCCACGGCACAACCGCAGGTACGCGAAGCGCAGGCACCAGCGCCCCCTCAACAACGGGTTCAAACAAGTCGTACCGAGGTGCCACAATTCGCCGGCAGCGGCAACTCCGGAGCACCTCGGCCTTCCGCAGGGCCTGCGGCGCCGGGCCGTGGCGCCATGCCACCTCCCCCGCCCCGCACACCACCCACACCGGTGCGTGTGGACAAAGCCCCGGGCCGCAACGATCCCTGTCCGTGCGGCAGCGGCAAGAAGTACAAGCAGTGCCACGGACAAGGCGCCTAATTCGCTTTGATCCGCGGATCATCTGAAAAGCCGAAGGCCCTCGATCGCTCGAGGGCCTTCCTGCTTATGGTGTATGTAGTTGGGTTCTAGAATTGGACCGGCACACGCATCTGCACGCGCACGGGGACACCTTTATCCGCGCCTGGTGTCCAAGGCGAGGTGGACTTGATCACATCCACCACCTGCTCATCAAGGGCCTTGTCCTGGCCTTCGATCACTTTCACATCGCTCAACTCACCGTTCTTCTCCACCACGAAGGAGGCCATCACAGGTCCCTTTACGGAAGAGCCTTCGGGAAGTTTCACGCCTTCCTTCACGGTACGCACGAACGCGCGTTCGTCACCACCCTTGAAGGTAGGCATGGTCTCTGCACGGGTATAGAGGATGTTCGCCAGCACGTCGGGGTTGTACACCTTCTCGGCCAAGGGCGCACCCCAGGGATCGAAGCGCAGCCACACGCCGGTCTTGTTGCCCATCACGTACTCGCCCTTGCTTTCCACTTTACCGTTGGGGTGGTAGAACACGAATGCGCCTTCTTCGATCGTCAACGCGGCATCGCGGAAGCGCCCTTCGGCCTTCAACTTGCCATCCATGGTATAGATGCGGCCGATGAAGAGTTCGCCGTCCTTGCCATCGGGCACCATGTAGAAGGCCGCCTTACCCCGTGAGGTGGGCTCCAGCACATTGCTCAGGTAGATCTTCGCCGCCTTGGGATCGCCATTACCGGCTTCCACCGCGGTGGCCGAGAGCGAGAGGAGCAAAAAGGCTACGGGGAATTTGGATCGCACGGCGCTAGGGAGAGATGGTTGTTCCCTTCCTACGCGGGTGGATGGGGAAGGTTACACGGCCTGCTGGAAAGAACCGGCCGGATCAGCAGCAAGGAAAAATCCGAAATGCTCGGCTAACGAACGCAGCGTGCCGTACAATGCTCAAGGTACCACCACCAACCGCTGTAGCAGACGGGTATCTCCATAGTGGAACTCGGCTATATACACACCTGGTGGGTGGCCGGTGAGGTCGATCTCGCGGTTTGAAGTCAGAAGGCGCAACACCACAGCTCCCTGCATGTCATAGACCGTGGATCCGGTAGGTAAGGGTTCCATCAGGTTGAACCGTCCGTTGGACGGGTTCGGATGGATCAGCCTGGACGCTGACATCGGCCCGAACCGACCGGTAAGCCCCGTGATCGTTGGGCCACAGAACAATGGACCGCCGGGTGATCCAGACTGGAGTGCATTGAATTGTACCGTATCGTTCCGTTGGCAGCCGCGAATAAACCCTCTGGTGCGGATCATCGCCGCTCCACTTGCCCCCATGCCTGCCTGCCAAAACAAATAGCCCGGTTCACTGAACATATAATGTCGCGTCACCGTGACCCCGTCGTTCGAGTATGTGACCACGGAATCGATGACCACGACCGGGCGGACGTAGTAAGAAGCGGCACCTCCAAAAGTACCGGGCGGATAGTACTCTATCACGTTGTGGACCGTATCCCCTTGCACCGCACCAACATCACCTGCTAGGAACTCCTCCATCAGATCCGGGATGTATACATAGCCCTTACCGCCTTCCCCATTGCGCACGAAATGGGTATAACGCCAGCCCCAAGACCCTCCTGAGTTGTTGTACTCCATGATCCTCTTGTATACCACCCCATTGATCACCGTATCAGGGTCCGGACCCATGTCCAACTGGAAATCGAACAACGGTGGGCCACCGAGGTCATCAATGCCACACCAGACCGTATTGCTGTCCGGATAGAAGCGTGGTTGCGCGGACAGGTCAGAGAACGAACCGGAAACGATGAATGCCAGGAGCCACACTAGAACCGAATGAGCTAGATCCCGCGGCCAAAAGCTGTGTCGGTGGAATGGCGACCCAACCTGCGAAAAGAGGACAATACGCCTGAGAAAGTCACGATCGCGGGCCTTGGCGTGATCGATGAATGGCAAGTCATCAGCTCTCAGCTGGCAACTATGTGATAGTGCAGTATTAGTTCGGCTTTCCAAGGGAATCAGGTTGTTTCATTGAATGATCACACGACCGGTCAATCTGGTCTGCCCTGCGTCGAGCAGAACCGTAAAGAGGCCGTTCAAGGAAGTTACATCGATCACTTCCATCGTACCGCTGAAGTTCTCTTGGATTACCGTACGACCCGTAACATCGACAATGGTGAGTACACCAGGGAGCGCCAAGCTTGAATCAGAAGATGTGGTGCGGATCGTCAAGGTGGTAGTAGCCGGATTCGGGTAAAGCAAGAGTCCAGTATCATTGAATGACAGATCCGGCGCTTGAGCAACAAGGTCGATCGATGGAGCAAGGGACTTCGGCCTAAAGCTGTTCCCTTCGGTATCGCAGGGGTGGATGAAGGCATGGAATTGTGCCCCCTCTGCGGCATGGAACCCGGCCGACAGATGGACCTCGGTGCCACCTCTGTAATTCACCCGTTGGCCGGTAGAAACCGTTGCGTTGGAGGAGATGGATGCGCGGGCCTCAACAAAAGAGTCACCGGTATTCGTTCCGCTCAGCACAATATCCAATTCGGGTGGGCAGTGAAGGTCATGCTCCCATACACCTCGACCAACAGTACCTATCCGTATCCTGTTGATCTGGTAATTGATCTCCAAACCAGAGGTGCTCACATGTGGCAGGCCTCCTCCAACCCTTACCCAGCCGCTGGAATTCCCCCAGTCATCGGCATCTTCGGGTGAATTGGGATCAAAGGCCGCTATGCGTTTGTTATTGGTGAAATAGACCCCAACTTCCGTCGATATATAAAGCCCACCGTCGCTGCCCTGCTCAAAGGCTAGACATGCAACTTGCGCGGTGGTATTGGGCAAATTCATGGTCAGGTCTGAACACGGATACGTACCATCGCACTCGAATTTATTGGATGGAAATGCGGACAGGTCACTTACGTTCAACCGGTAAACCATTCTGTTCGCGAACGGAGCGATGAAGTCCCCATAAGACCAGAACCGAGAAGTAGCGTAAGCTATGTAGACCGTTGAAGCATCATCCGGATCAAATGCGATATCACGCAATTCGGGTTCACGGTCCTCGTTCGGGGAACCTAACGGGGCCCTACGAGGATGAGGCACCTCCTCCCAGCCATTTATGACGGTTTGCACAGTGGGGTGATTGATTCTCGTATTTCGATAGATGCGCTGCTGCCAATCCCAGTTCTGCAGGCCAACGTAGAGATGATCAGGATTCGCCGTGCTTGAACGCACCCAATGAAATTTTTCATCATTGTTTACAGTCGGATGGTTGACCTCGAGGTCGTCCTTGAAGTTGCTGGACACTTCCCTTATCTCACCTTTATTGAATGACCGTTCTATCTCCAACTCTGTATATGAGAATTGTCCAGATGGCCTAACCTTCACTGTATTATACAGAATTTCCGTACGCCTTCTGTTCAGAGCGCCCTTGGTGAAGTACTGATTAAATGTGTTCCAGTCCGTTGTGGACTGATTTGATGTAGTTGCATGATCATTCCGTTCCCACTGGCCAGGTTGGTTCACATGATACACCACATCCGGATCATTCTGGTCTATGATCACCAGCGTACCATCACCATACTGCTCCAAATAAGACCAATCCGGGTCCCAGTTGTCCGAATAGGGTGTCCTGGTCAACATATGGCAATCATGGAACAAACCTACGGCAACATAATCCGGCTGATTCTGAGAGGTCGACAGGGACCATACCTCACCAACGCCCAAGCCTTCGCACTTGAATTCCCAAACCCTAGGGTTTACGTTGGTATTGACCCGTGAGACGCCACCATGATTGGCTACCCAGAAAATGCCTGGTTGCTGGGGGTGTGCAACGATGTCTTCGACGTCATCGTGCCCTGTAGATGAGTTGACGAACTGAGGACCACCACCTGGGTACGGATACGTCTGCAAAGAGCCTTGCCGATACCAATTCAAGTCGACACTGCGACCAACCATAAAGGATGTAGCGTCGAACTGATCGACGCCAAAAGCATGTCCCTGACCGAAGTTCGAATATATGTTATTCGCCATGCCAGTCCACGATTGTGTGCCGAGATCATAGTTATTCACCCAAGAGTCAGAATAGTATCCGACTCCGTGGCAGAAGAAAACACCAGGTGCAGCAGCCGAAGTTTCGATCGTAGCAGATTTCAAGTTGGAGCTTATCGCGGCTTGATCCGGAATCTCGGCCCATGTTTCCCCATTATCGGTGGAGATCATAAAGCGCCAAACGCTGATCAAGTTAGAACCCACTCTTAAATTGAACTTCATCGTTGCCCCAATAACATCCGTTGGGTCATTGCTTACAGGTAAGTACTCAAGGTCAAAAACCATCACCGCTCCCTCCACCGTCCCTGACGGATATGCATCTAGAACGCTCTGCGGTGCACTTATGGGCACCAAGTTCCAACTCGGGGGCTCTGTGTCGGATGCTGGATCATCAGATATATAGAGCCCATTGGATGTAGCTAACAACATGCGGTGATCGCCAAACAAGTTCTCTTTCCGATCAAAAACGAACTGAAACACGCGAGTGCCAGGGCCGCCTAGTTCCGCATGACCAGCTATGCGGACCCAATCGGCACCTGAGTTACCAGTCCGATAAAGTCCACCGATGTATGCAATGCGGTCGAAAGCTCCCTGGTGCGCGTAGGCAGAGATGGTGTACCAATGGTCGGTGGTCCCGGGATAGTAATCAGCCCAGTTGCAGCCAGAGAAAGGTAGACCGATATCCGTGCCACCATTCTGCCATGTACAACTACCGGAAGCGTCGGTTGTGTAGAAAAGCCCACCGCTGTTGATGGTGCACAACATGTGGTCGGGGTCGGTGCTCGATATCGCGATATGCCTGATAGGACCTATGCCGAACATGTTGTCGGTTATCCGTTTGGGCCCGATCTCATGCCACGGATCCTGGTTCGACTTGAATGAACTGGTGTTATGGAACTTAGCATCCATATAAGACCTAACCATCACATCGTACAACTCGGGGTCACCATGCGGGGCCAATCTCGGTGCCCAATGACCATACCATCGCTGAAAACGAGCGTATTCTCCGCCCTCGCTGTAGAATTCATCAGGGTCCATGGACCCTCGCATCACCTCGAAATGCTGTTCCATTCTTGCAACATGGTCGAAGAATGGGCCAGTTGGAGGAATTGAAGTTTGCGCACATAGGGGAAATATGGCCAACCATGTCGACCAAGCGATTAAATGCCGGTTACACATGATCGTTTCAGTGTTGTTCAACCTCGAGAGACTTCAAGCGTTGATGAATATCAACGAGCATCCTACGGAGGTCTTGTTGTTCGCGCTCGAGAACCAGAAGGCGGATTCAACCAATAAACGCAATCGCGGGGTCATCGGGTTAGTCGGTTGAA
>JADHED010001022.1_pt1 | contig 26325 bp, 16 predicted proteins | sample 8952041 | NCBI WGS metagenome assembly JADHED01 (sample SAMN16124423, study PRJNA663239) | bioreactor sludge metagenome | isolation source: sludge (control) | place: India:Bengaluru | collected 2018-09-08
GTGGAGCGGGCCGCGGATGCGGCCCGCCTTCCGTTCGGCGTCGCGCTCGGCCGCGACGGCCCGCGCGGCGGGGTTCACCTCGATGACGCTGTTCAACGCCGGGCCGCGACGATCGATCTCCTGGATGCGGGCGAGGTAGCGCTCGGCGAGCGCTGCCGCCGTCAGGCTGCCGTCGGCGAAGCGGCGCTGCACGTCCGCGACGGTGACCTCGTCGAGGTCGAAGGCGGGAACCGATGGCGCGGTGGGCGTCGCCTGCGGGCCGAGCCCGTCAGTCGCTGCCGTCCTCACCCCCGGCAGCAGCGCTCCCGCGCCCGCTGCCACGCCCGTGCCGAGGAATCGTCGTCGGTTCATGGGTGTCGTCCTGATCGGTGCACCTTGGCTTGCGCCTTGGGCCTTGCGCCTTGCGGCCGGCTCGTCCTGGGCGAGCCTGGGGCTCCGGGGCCGCGAGTCGACGGGCGCCCAGCGCCCGGCGAAGTGACTTCGCGCGGCCCCAAGCCCCAAGCCCCAAGCCCCAAGCCTACCTCTTCCACCCCGGCACGCGCCCCGGCGTCCACGGCGCGCCGCCGGCCTCGAGCGTCGCTTCCAGCTTGCGCAGGTCGGCGTCGAGGGCGCGCAGGCGATCGAGCACCGGCGCGAACTCCTCGGCCGCGATCTCGTAGGCGCGGAGGCTGGTGCCGGTGGGCGGGCCCGTGGTCGTCCAGTGGCTCGACACGATCGAGTCCACGCGGTCGCCGATGGCGAGGGCGACCGGTTCGTTGCGCCGCCGCATCACGTCGTCGCCGCGCAGCGCCAGGAGCACGTCGGCGAGGCCGGTGTCGAGGCGTCGCGCCTCGGCATGCCACGCCGCCTGCGCGCCCGGGGTGTGGTCGATGGCCTTGACGATGTGGCGGATGCGCGTCTGCATCTCGCGCGCGGCCTCCACGGCGCCGAGCACGGCGCGCTGGAGGTCGGCCGTCTTTCGCTGGAACGCCAGCAGCGCCGGGCGGTCGCTGGCGGGCAGCGTGACGTTGTTCAGCGCCTCCACCTCGAACGCCTGGGTGCCGATCGCCGTCTCGACGCCGTCCACGCGCGTGGCCACGGTGACCGTGTACTTGCCGGGCACCACGAGCGGGCCCTGCGGCGGATCGAAGAACGGGTTGTCGGTGGGCAGCGGCCGCAGCGAGGTGGGGTCGGCCGGCGGGTAGCGCAGGTCCCACGCCACGCGGTGGATGCCGGCGCCCGCCGGGCCCGTGAGGCGGCGGACGACGGTGCCGGCGGCGTCGCTGACGGTGAGCACGACCGTGGGCGCCTCCTCGCGGGCCTCGGCGACCAGCTGCTCGCGCGTGGGGTAGGGCAGCGTCTCGCCCTGCTTCTGGGCCTCGCGCTCGGCGTCGCGGCGCGCGGCCTGCTTCGACTTCAGCCCGTCCTTCAGGTAGTAGGTGACGACGGCGCCGAACGGCGGGTTGGGCGCGGTGAAGAGCGACTCGCCCTGGAACGCCTTGCCCGACATGCCGAGCGGGTTCGCGGGGACGTAGCCGTAGGCCTTCTTCACCGGGAACACGAGCGGGCCCTGCTCGAGGCTGGCCGGCGTCGCCGTGCGCAGCGGCGAGTAGTCGTCGAGCACGTAGAACCCGCGGCCGAAGGTGCCCAGCACGAGGTCGTGCTCCCGCTTCTGGATGGCGATGTCACGCACGGGGATGGGCGGCAGGCCGCCCTTCAACTGCGTCCACTGCTTCCCGGTGTCCTTGCTGGCGAAGACGCCGAACTCGGTGCCCGCAAACAGCAGGGCCGGGTCGACGTGGTCCTCGGCCAGCACCCACGTGGGCCCGTTCTCGGGCAGGGTCGACGCGATGGCCGTCCAGGTGCGGCCGCGGTCGGCGCTGCGCACGAGGTAGGGCTTGAAGTCGCCGTTCTTGTGGTTGTTGAACGCGGCGTAGACGACGTTGGCGTCGTGCTGGCTCGCGACGAGGTCGCTGACGTAGGTGGTGTCGGGCACGCCGGGGAAGCTCTCCTGCCGGCGCCACGTGGCGCCGCCGTCCTCGCTCACCTGGATCAGCCCGTCGTCGGTGCCCACGTAGAGCAGGCCCTCCACCTTCGGCGACTCGGCCAGCGAGACGATGTTGCCGTAGAAGGACGTGGAGCCGCCCTTGGCGACGGCGTCGGGGCCCCAGACGCGGTCCATCACCTTCAGCGTGTTGCGGTCGATCTGGCGGGTGAGGTCGGGGCTCACCGGCTTCCACGACCCGCCGCGGTCGTCGCTGCGGAACAGGCGGTTGGCCGCGAAGTAGAGGCGCGTGTGGCTGTGCGGGCTGATGAGCAGCGGGCTGTCCCAGTTCCAGCGCAGGGGCGGCTCGCCCTTCTCCTCCTGCGGCTGGATCAGCAGGGCCTCGCCGCTCTTGCGGTCGTAACGCGCGAGCACGCCGTACTGCAGCGTCGCGTAGACGATGTTCGGGTCGCGCGGGTCGGCGAAGGTGTGGAAGCCGTCGCCGCCCCAGGTGATGGTCCAGTCGCTGTTGAGGCCGCCGTGGACGGTGAGCGTGCGCGAGGGGCCCACCATGCTGCTGTTGTCCTGCGTGCCGCCGTAGACGTGGTAGACGGGGAACTGGTCGTCCACCGACACGCGGTAGAACTGCGTGATCGGCAGGTTGGCCGTGAAGTCCCACGTGGTCGCGCGATCCCAGGTCTCGTAGAGGCCGCCGTCGGACCCGATGAGGTAGTGGTCCGGGTTCGCGGGGTCGATCCACATCGCGTGGTTGTCCACGTGCTTGGAGGCCTCACCGAGGTTGCGGAACGTCTTGCCGCCGTCGTCGGACACCTGCATGAAGACGTCGCAGGAGTAGACGCGATCGAGCGTCACCGGGTCGGCGTAGATCTCGGCGTAGTACATCGGCGGGCCGGGGTTGTAGTCGCTGCGCTTCTCCCAGGTCTCGCCGCGGTCGGCCGACCGGAAGAAGCCCTGCGACCCGCGCACCGCCTCGATCACGGCGTAGACGATGTCGGGGTTCACCGGGGAGATGGCGAGGCCGATCTTGCCCATGTCCTCGCGCGGCAGGCCCGTGGTGACCTTGCGCCAGGTCTCGCCGCCGTCGGTGGACTTGTAGATGGCCGACTCGGGGCCGCCGTTGATGAGGGTGAAGACGTGGCGCCGGCGCTGGTAGGCGGCGGCGATCAGCACGTCGGGGTCGCGCGGGTCCATCACCACGTCGGTGACGCCCGTGTGCTCGCTGACGGTGAGCACCGCCTTCCAGGTCTTGCCGCCGTCGGTGGTCTTGTAGAGGCCGCGGTCGCCGCCGGCCGACCACAGCGGACCCTGTGCGGCCGCGTAGACCGTGTCGGAGTCCTCAGGGTGGATCAGGATCCGGCTGATGTGCTCCGACTTCTTCAGCCCGAGGTTCTCCCACGCCTTGCCGACGTCGCGCGAGCGGTAGATCCCGTCGCCGTAGCCCACGCTCCGCTGGCTGCGGTTCTCGCCCGTGCCGACCCAGACGACGTGGGGGTTCTTCGGGTCGAGGACCACCGTGCCGATCGAGTAGGAGCCGCCGCTGTCGAAGACTGGCGCCCAGGTGGTGCCGGCGTTCTCGGTCTTCCACACGCCGCCGGAGGCCACGCCGAGGTACCAGCGCGAGGGCTTCGTCGGGTCGACGGCGATGTCGCTGATGCGGCCCGACATCAGCGCGGGGCCGATGCCGCGGAACTTCAGGCCGGCCAGCGTGTCGGCCGACCACTTGGGCTTGGGCGCCTCGGGCGCCGTGGCGGCCGGCTTCGCGGCGGCGGTGCGCCCGCGGCCCGGCGGCGCCGGGGTGGCGGCGGGTTGCTGGGCCGAGATGGAAACGCCGAGGGCGAGCAGGGAGAGGATGACGAGGGCGGAGCGCGTCGGCAGTCGCACGGGACCTCCAGGACGGAGACGAGGGCGGCGCCATTCTACCCTCGGGGTCAGACCTTGAATTTCAACATCCGAAACGGGCAGTGTTCATCGGGGCGGATCGTTGGCGCCCGGGTGCCGGACTACGAATTTCGAGGTCAGGAGACAGCGAGGCGGCGGGGCTCGTTCACGACCTGCGCTCCCTGCCGTACTCGGCGAGCAGGCGCTCGGCCTCCTCGCGGTAGTTCTACCCTCGGGGTCAGACCTTGAATTTCAACATCCGAAACGGGCAGTGTTCATCGGGGCGGATCGTTGGCGCCCGGGTGCCGGACTACGAATTTCGAGGTCAGGAGACAGCGAGGCGGCGGGGCTCGTTCACGACCTGCGCTCCCTGCCGTACTCGGCGAGCAGGCGCTCGGCCTCCTCGCGGTAGCGCCGCGCGACCTGCTCGCGGGGGCCGCACTCCGCGCGCTCGGCCTGCTTGGCCCGCACGGCCAGGCGGTACATCGCCATGAACAGCGACAGGTACAGCCCGCGCCAGCCGTCGCGCCAGCCACGGTGCCACAGGTAGCGCACCGCCCACTCGCGCGCGGCCTCCCGCACGGCCCGCCAGCCGGGCACAGGTGCTTCGGCGACGCGCTGCCCGGCCTCGATGCTGGTGTAGCGATTCAGCCGATCGAGGAAGTCGGCCACGTCCACGTAGTTGAAGTGGACGATGGTCGTGTCGTCGCCCACCGGCAGGTCGAGGACGCGGCTGCCCGGCCGCGCGCGGATGGGCTCGTGGAGGCCGCCGGGCAGCACCGCATGGCCCGCGCGGAAGAAACGCAGGTGCCGGTCGCGGTCGGGGTTCCAGCCGGTGCGGCGCACCTCCGCCCCCAGCAGGTAGTTGCGCCGGCCGACACGCACGGCGTCGGCCTCGCCGGCCACCGCCGTCGCGAGCAGCATCCGGCTGAGTGGTTCGGGCACCAGTTCATCGGCGTCGAGCACCAGGATCCACTCGCCCCGCGCCGCGGCGACGCCAGCGGCGCGCGCCGGCTCGACGAACCCCGTCGCCGGGTGCGCGATCACGATCGCGCCGGCGTCGCGGGCCACCTCGCACGTGCGGTCCTCGCTCTCCATGTCGACGACGACCACCTCGGTGGCCCACGCACGCACCGAGCGGAGCGCGAAGGGCAGGCGCTGCTCCTCGTTGCGGGTGTTGATCACCACCGACACGGCGGGAGAGGCGGTGGAGGTCATGGCGTGCCCCGTCCGGCGATCACGGGCGCCAGGCGGCGCAGGCCGACCGCCGCGACCAGGCCGCCGTAGACGACCAGCCCGGCGGCCAGCCAGGTGACGAGCGCGCCCGGGCCCCGCACCGGCACCCAGTGCTGCCCCAGCAGGACGGTCGCCGCGGCGACCGCCGCCAGCAGCCAGGCCGGCGCCATCGCGCGGGCCCACGCGAATCGCACGTGGCGCCGGGCCACGGCGATCACCCACGCGCTCACGCCCTGCACCGCGACGTTGGCCACGCCGTAGCCGATGGCCCCCCAGGCCCAGACCAGCGGCACTGCCAGCGCCCACGTGCCGCCGGCCCATCCGAGGCTGGCCGCCAGCACCTGCCGTGGCCGGCCGACAGCCCCGAGCAGGGCGAGCGCGGCCGTCGTGGTGGGGGCCACGAGATTGGCCAGCCACAGCAGCACGAACAGCGGAATCGCCGGGCGCCACTGCCCGCCGAACACGTGCGTCACCAGGGAATTGACCGTCACGAGCGTGAGCATCGCCACGGGCGCCGCCGCGAGGTGCAGCACCGCGATGGCCGACTCCACCGCGCGCCCCAGCGCCTCGCGCCGCTCGCCCAGCCGCGCGAAGGCCGGCAAGAGGATGCGCTGCAGCACCGCCACCGCCAGCGACGGGAAGCCCGCCACCATCTGCGCCCACGCCACCTGCCCGACCGCGACGGGGCCGGCCAGCAGGCCGACCAGCACCGGGGTCGCCGCGTCCTTCGCGAGGTTCACCGCCGTGGCACCCTGGAACGGCATGCCGGCGCCACGGACACGCGCGGCCGCCTCGCCGCGCCACTGCAGGCCGGGCTGCCAGGGACATCGCCAGGCGGCGAGCCCGGCGCCCGCGAGCGCGCGCGCCAGCAGCGCCACCGCGAGCCCGCCAAGACGGTACCCCGAGAACACCAGCGCGAGCAGCAGCCCGTGGAACACCACGGCCTGGGCGAGCTCGACGAGCGCGATCGATCGGTAGTCGAGGCGGCGCTCCATCAGCGAGGCCGGCACGACCTGCCAGGCGGCCAGCAGCGCCACCCCGCCCAGCGCCCGCACGGCGAACGCCCCCTCGTCGCCGGCGCCGTCGATCGCGACGAACGCCGGCGCGGCCGCCCACGCGATCATCGCGACCGCGATCGCCGCGGCCAGCGCGAGCGTGAACGCCGCGCGCTGCGGCTCGACGCCGGGTTCCTCGGGGTCGCGCACGAGGCCCGTGGCCAGCGCCGGGCCGACGGCCGCCGTCACCACGGCATGGCCGAAGACGACGATGGCGAAGAGGCCGAACTCCGCCGGCGTGAGCCAGCGCGCCAGCAGGACGCCGCTCGCCAGGTTGAGCGCCTGCGCGCCTGCCTGCCGCGCCGCGAGGTACGGCACCGCGCGAGCGGAGGCGCGCACCACCTCGACGTCGCCCGGCGTGGCCACCTGGCCCGGCGCTCCAGGGGGACGCGGGCCGGCGAGTGCCCGGGCGCCCCTGGCCAGCGCCGCCGACACCGGGTCCGTGCGCGGACGACCGGTGAGAGCGCGAGCGAGCACGCGGCCCCAGGCCAGCGCCCGCAGCAGCGGTCTCGCGACGTTCCCCCAGGCCGGCCCGTGACGCCGGGCGCCCCAGTCGAGCAGGTCGGGCCACAGCCGCGCCGGGTCGTGACGCAACGGGCTGCGCGGCGCGAGCGTGGCGCCGGTGAGGTGCGGGACGCGGGCCGTCGCGACGATCCGCACGCGCCATCCCGCGGCGCGGGCCCGCACGCAGAAGTCGAGGTCCTGGCCGTAGCCGCAGACCCGCTCGTCGAACCGCCCCGTGGCCTCGAGCGCTGCGCGGCGCACGGCCATCGCCGCGCCGCTCACCCAGTGGACGTCGCGGTCGCCCTGGGCCGTGGCGTGCCGGAGGGCCCGCACGCGCTGCCGCCACGCGCCCACCACCGGGCCGAGGCCGCTCACCACGGCCATCATCCAGGCCAGTCCGGGCTCGCGTCCCCCGCTCCACTGCGGCGTGCCGTCCGCGTCCAGCAACTGCGCGCCCGCAACGCCCACCGCCGGGTCGTGGTCGAAGGCGGCCAGCAACGCCTCCGCCGCGGCGGCATCGAGGTGGGCATCGCTGTTCAGCAGCAGGACCACGTCGCCGCGCGCGTGGGCCAGGCCCGTGTTCACGGCGGCCGAGTACCCGCCGTTGTGCTCGCGACGGACCACCACGGCCCCCGGCAGCGCCGCGCGCACCCGCGTCGCGGTCTCGTCTCCCGACCCGTCGTCGACGACGATCAGTTCGCCGCCGGCGGGCAGGGCGGCCCAGGCGGCCGCGCAGCAGCGCAGCGTCATCTCGCACGTGTCGAAGGTGGGCACCACCACCGACAGCCGCGGGCGCGCCGCGCCGGTCACGCCCTGGACCCCACGCGCGACATGAGCCGATCGAGCGCGGCCCGCATGTCCAGGCGCGGCCCGGTGCGCGTGGCCGCCCACAGGTCGCCGGCCGCCCGGAACCGCGCCAGCGCCGTCCGCAACGTCACGTCCTCTGGGTGGACGTCCTCGTCGAGCTCTTCCCAGCGCAGCGGCGCCGACACGCCCGCGAACTCGTTGGCGCGGGCGCTGTAGGCCGAGGCGAGCGACTTGCCCGAGATGTTCTGCAGGAAGTCGACGTAGACCGTGCGGCCGCGCGCGCCCACGCTGCGCTCCACCGTGGCGAGCTTCGGGTAGCGCGCCGCGACCAGCGTCGCGACGATGCGGCAGAAGAGCTGGGCGGCCTCGAAGGGCGTGTCCTCCGCGAGCGGGAGGTAGATGTGCAGGCCCGAGGAGCCAGACGTCTTGGCGTGGGCCCGCACCCCGATGGCGTCGAGCTGCTCGGCGATCAGCCGCGCGACGTCGCGCACCTGCGCGAAGGGCACGCCGGGCATCGGGTCGAGGTCGAGCGCCGCCACGTCCGCGATCTCGGGCGCCTGCCAGCGCGAGAACCACGGGTCCTGGGAGATGGACGCGAGCTGGGTCGTGTAGAGCAGCGTCACCAGCGCGCCGCCCACCACGCGCGGGTCGTCGTGGCCCTCCACGCGCTCGACCCGCACGCCGGCCGGCGGGTCGTCGGGCGCGCGCTGCTGGTAGAAGCTCTTGCCCGTCACGCCGTTGGGGTAGCGCTTCATCACCAGCGGGCGCTCGTCGAGGATCGGCAGCAGCGCGGGCGCCACCTGCGCGTAGTAGCGCAGCAGCTCGCCCTTGGTGATGCCGAGCGCCGGCCAGAACACCTTGGCGGGATTCGTGATGTCCAGGCGCAGGCCGCCGGGCAGCGCGATCGTCCCGCCGCGTCGCGACGTCTCGAGGGCCTCGACCTGCTGCACCACTGCGGCGAGCCCGGCGAGGTCCGGCCAGCCGTGGGCGTCCTTCTGGCCGGCCCGCGGGCGTGACGACGGCCCCGGCGGGGGCGCGGGCGGCTCCCCGCCCCCGAGCACCACCACTTGTCCCGTGGCGTCGCCGTCGCGCCGCACCTCGCGCGGCGCCTTGTCGTCGCGCAGGCCGAGGAACACGGGGTGGCGCACCACCTGGTCGCGCGTCCACTCGGCGAAGCGCACCTCGGCGACCAGGGCCGGCTTCACCCACGTCGCTCGCTCGAGGGTCTCCGGCACGGGGTCGAACGGGCAGGTCTTCACCGCCAGGGCGCAGAGCTGCGCGTGGATCCGCGCGAGGTCCTGGTGGCTGAAGCCCGAGCCGACCGACCCGGCGGGCCGCAGCACCAGCCGCCGGCCGACCGGCTCGTAGTAGCCGATCACGAGGGCGCCGAAGCCCTCCCGCGACTCGCGCGGCTCGGTCCACCCGCCCACGACGAAGGCCTGCTGGCGCTGCACCTTGAGCTTGAGCCAGGCGTGGCTGCGGCGGCCGCTCTCGTAGGCGCGGCGGGCGTCCTTGGCGATGAGGCCCTCCCAGCGGCCGGCCACGGCGCGGGCCATCCAGCGCTCGCCGTCGCCGGCGGCGAACTCCGCCGTCCGCAGGCGCTCGGTGGTCTGGGTGTGGAACACCTTCTCGAGGCGGGCCTTGCGGTCGGTGAGGGGGAGCGGCCGCAGGTCGTCCGCGCCCTCGCGCAGCAGGTCGAAGACGACGAGGGCGACGGGCACGGCCGACGCCTGGCGCGTGATGTCCGCGCGCCCGGTGAGGTGCAGGCGGCCGCCGAGATCGACGAACGTGGTGGGCTCGCCGCGGGCGTCGAGCGCCACCACCTCGCCGTCGAGCAGCACCGGCCCCTTCAGCGAGGCGCCGAAGCGCTGGAGCTCGCGCACGAGGTCGGGGAACTGGGCGCCCTTGTCGTGGCCGTTGCGCGACCACAGCGTGACGCCCGGCCGCGGCAGGCCGGGCGCGACCGCGGCGAGCACCCGCATGCCGTCGTACTTGCGCTCGAACACGTGCGCGGGGCTGCGCAGCACGGGCTCCACCGGCCCGGCGAGCGGCGTGGCGAGCATGGGCCGCACGGTGGCGGCGTCGGCGGTCCAGCGGGGGGGCACGGGCATCGGGGGCGGCCGGAGGGGAATGGTGGCATAGTAATCATTTCCATCGCTCGAACCGATAGGTCGTCGGCAGGGCCCCGGCCCTTCCCCGAAAGGAACCCCCATGGCTGCGCGACCCACGTGGAAGGGGCACCTCAAGATCAGCCTCGTGAACATCCCCGTGCGGGTGTTCCCGGCCACCGACACCCAGGCCAGCATCAGCTTCAACCAGCTCCACGGCGAGTGCCAGACGCGCCTGCAGCAGAAGAAGTGGTGCCCGCGCTGCGAGCGGGAGGTGAGCGCCGCGGAGGTGGTGAAGGGCTACGAGTTCGAGAAGGGCCGCTACGTGGTGATGGAGGAGGGCGACCTGGCGAAGGTGCGCCCGCCCTCCACGCGCGTGATCGACCTCACGCAGTTCGTGCCGGCCGCCGATCTCGACCCGATCTACTTCGAGCGGCCCTACTACCTGGCGCCCGACGGCGACGTGGCCGGCAGTGCCTTCGCCGTGATGCGCGACGGCATGGCGGGCAAGGCCGGCCTCGGCAAGCTGGCCCTCTACGGGCGCGAGTACCTCGTGGCCGTGCAGCCGAAGGATCGCGGGTTCGTGATGTACACCCTGCGCCAGTCGAGCGAGGTGCGGGCCATGTCGGAGATCACCGAACTCGACCGGGTGCCGGAGGCCATCAAGGCGCAGGAGGCGAAGCTGGCCCGCCAGGTGATCGAGACCTTCGAGGCGCCGCTCGACCTGCAGGGATTCAAGGACGAGTACCAGGCCGAGCTGCGCCGGATCATCGACGCGAAGGTGGCGGGGCAGGAGGTGACGGCGCCGGAGGAGGAGACGCCGGCGAAGGTGGTGGACCTCATGGAGGCCCTGCGCCGCAGCCTCGACAGCGTCAGCGCCGGCAAGAAGCCCCAGGCGCGGGCGACGCTGCCGAAGGAGAAGGCCGCGACCCGGACGAAGGCCAAGGCCGACCCGGTCGACGCCGAGGCCCCGGCGAAGGCGCCGCGGCGCCGGAAGGCGTCGTAGGCCCGGCCGGCGGCCGGCTAGCTGTAACGCGCGGCCTCCCGGGCCTCGAGCGGGTACTCGCGCGCGTAGATCTCGTGCGCCCGGCGGATCGCCGACTCCACGTGCGGCAGCACGTTCTCGGGGCCGATCGCCTCGGCCAGCCCCGCCTTCTCGAGCACCGCCGCCGGCTGCTTCCGCGCCCCGCACACCAGCAGGTGGCGCCCCGAGGCGTGCAGCTTCTCGGCCACCTCCTCGATGGCCTGCACGCCCGTCGCGTCGAGCGCCGTCATGTTGCGCAGCCGCAGCACCACGATCGGCGGCAGCCTCGGCAGGTCGTGCAGCACCTTCTCGATCTTGTCGGTGGTGCCGAAGAGGAACGGGCCGTGGATGCGGTAGATGGCCACGTAGTCGGGGATGTCCTTGTCCTGCAGCACGTGGACGCGCGACTCCTCGACGTAGCCCTCGGTCACCAGTTCCACCGTGGTGGTGTCGGCGACGCGCCGGATGAAGAGCAGCGCGGCCAGGATCATCCCCACCTCGACGGCCAGCGTCAGGTCGGCGAACACCGTCAGCGCGAAGGTCACGAGCCAGACCACGATGTCGGTCTTCGTCAGGCGCAACAGCAGGGGAATCTCGGCCCACTCGCCCATGTTGTAGGCGACGACGAAGAGGATGGCCGCGAGCACGGCGAGCGGCACGCGCTCGGCGAGCGGCGCCGCCGCCAGCAGCACCACCAGCAGCACGACCGCGTGCACCATGCCGGCCACGGGCGTGCGCGCGCCGGAGCGCACGTTGGTCGCCGTGCGGGCGATGGCGCCGGTGGCGGGCAGGCCGCCGAACAGCGGCGACACGACGTTGGCCACGCCCTGCGCCACGAGCTCGACGTTCGGGTTGTGCTTGTCGCCGGTCATCCGGTCGGACACCACCGCCGAGAGAAGCGATTCGATGGCGCCGAGCAGCGCCACCGTGAAGGCGGGGGAGATCAGCCCCAGCATGAGGTCGGGGCGGAACGTGGGGACGTCCAGCGAGGGCAGGCCGGCCGGGATGCCGCCGAAGCGCGAGCCGACCGTCTCCACGCCGAGGCCCGCGGCCGCCACCACCACCGTGCCGAGGAGGAGCGCCACCACCGTGCCCGGCACGCGGGTGGTCCAGCGCGCGACGAGCACGATCACGGCCAGCGTGGCGACCGCCACCGCCGTCGCCGCCGGCGACCACGTGCCCGCGTGGGCCGCGAGCGCCTCCATGCGGGGCAGGAACTCGCCCGGCACCTCCTCGAGGCGCAGCCCGAAGAAGTCCTTGATCTGCGTGCTCGCGATGAGCACGGCGATGCCGTTGGTGAAGCCGATGACGACCGGCCGCGGGATGAAGCGCACGGCCGCGCCGATGCCGGTGACGCCGCCGGCCACCAGCAGCACGCCAGCCATCATCGTGCACATGAACAGGCCGTCCACGCCGTGCGCGGCGACGATGCCCGACACCACGACGACGAAGGCGCCCGTGGGCCCGCCGATCTGGCAGCGCGAGCCGCCGAGGGCCGAGATGAGGAAGCCGGTGATGATGGCGCAGTAGATGCCCGCCTGCGGCGGCAGCCCCGAGGAGATGGCGAAGGCCATCGCGAGCGGCAGCGCGACCAGGCCCACCGTGACGCCGGCGACGAGGTCGGCGACCAGGGTGCTGGTGGAGTAGCCGGGCAGCGCGAGCAGGGACTTCGGGGCCCAGGGGCCCAACCTGGAGGCGAGGGCGGCGGACCAGGGGACGGCAGGCGGCGCGGTGGACATCTCGTCTTCGGGGCGGCGCGGAGGGCGCTCCCCGCAGGAAGTATAGACCCCGCCGATGCGAGCCGGCGGAAGTCCGGATAGAATGACGCACCGCTCGCCAGAGCTTCGTCGTCAAGGAGTGACCGCGTGTTCGAGCCGCTGCTGTCCGCGCTGCCGCCGCTGGTGGCGCTCGCGTCCCCCGAGGGCGCCGCCGCTGCCGGCGCCCCCGTCGTCCACGACCTGTTCAGCGTGCAGAGCGCCATCTCGCTCGCCACGCTCGCCGCGCTCGAGATCGTGCTCGGCATCGACAACATCGTCTTCATCGCGATCCTGTCGAGCCGGCTGCCGCACGCGCAGCAGGCGTCGGCGCGCCGGCTGGGCATCTCGGCCGCCGTCGTCACCCGCGTGCTGCTGCTGCTGTCGATCTCGTGGGTGATGGGGCTCACGAAGCCCTTCGCGACGATCGCGGGCTACGGCATCAGCGGCAAGCAGCTGATCCTGGCGCTCGGCGGGCTGTTCCTGATCGCCAAGGCCACCCACGAGATCCACGACAAGCTCGAGGGCACGGGCCACGCGGGCGGCGCCGCCAAGGCCGCCGCCACGATCGGCGCCGTCGTGGCGCAGATCATGGTGATCGACGTCGTCTTCTCGCTCGACTCGGTGATCACCGCCGTCGGCATGGCCCAGCACGTGCCGGTGATGGTGACCGCCATCCTGCTCGCGGCGGGCGTGATGATGGTCTTCGCCGGCCCGGTGAGCGACTTCGTCCACCGCCACCCCACCATGAAGATGCTGGCGCTGGCCTTCCTGATCCTCATCGGCGTGATGCTCGTGGCCGAGGCGTTCGGCCAGCACATCGATCGCGGCTACATCTACTTCGCGATGGCGTTCTCGCTGGGCGTGGAACTGCTCAACTTGCGGGCGCGGAAGAAGGTGGACGTGCCGCCGGTGCAACTGCGCGGGCCGCAGCTGCCGGCCGGGGGGACGGCGTGAGCGCGGCGCCGCAGTCCTACGCGAACCACGCCCACCAGCCGCGCCTGTGGGGGGTGGGGGTCCTCGGATGGGTGGTGGCCGTCGTGGCCTACGGCGGCACCTGGCTCTTCGGCCGCGAGTGGCGGACGGCGGCCGAAGCCGGCCTGCTGGTGGCCGTGACCTCGGCCCTCCTCATCGGGCGCGTCTACGTCACGGCCCTGCAGGACCGGATCATCCGGGCGGAGATGCGCGCCCGGTGCGCGGCGCTGCTGCCGCCGGCGCAGATGGCGCGGTTCGGCGAACTCACGATGAAGCAGGTCGTGGCGTTGCGCTTCGCCTCGGACGCGGAGCTGCCGGCCCTGCTCGAGCGGGCGGTGCGCGAGCGGCTGTCGCCCGACGCCATCAAGCGGGCCGTGCAGCAGTGGGTGCCCGATCACGACCGCACGTAGGCGCGGGCCGGGCGGGCGGAACCAGCGCGCGCCGCGGCGCGTCCCAAGGAGTCCGATGCACACGCGTGGGTTGACGGTCGTGGTGGCCCTCTGGGCCGCGCTGCTGGCGCCAGCCGCGTGGGCCGACGGCCGCAGGCTGGAGCCCATGCGCGGCGAGGCGTTCGGCGCCGACGGCCGCCTGCGCTACGTCGAGTCGCACGACTTCCAGTCCACGGGCGACGGCGTGAAGCAGGTGACCGTCTACCGGGACGCGGATGGCCGCGAGATCGGCCGCATGGAGGCCGACTACGGCCGCTACCGCTTCGCCCCGGGGTACCGCATGGTGGACCTCAGGCACGACACCGAGGAGACCGTGCGGCGCGACGGCAGCCTCGTGCACGTCGAGGTGCGCGGCGGCGAACGCGTGCGCCGCAAGGTGCTGCAGGCCAGCGCCGGGCGCGAGGTGATCGTGGGCCCGGGCTTCAACGAGTTCATCGCCGCCCACTGGGACCGCCTGCTGGCGGGCGAGACCCTGGTGGCCGACTTCGTGATTCCGAGCCGCCTGCAGCTCGTGGCCTTCCGCATCCGGCACACGCCGGCCGGGGCGCCCGACGGCGCCCACCGGTTCACGGTGAGCGCCGACAACGCGTTCCTGCGGCTGCTGGCGCCGGAGCTGGTCGTGGCCTACGACCGGGACACCCGCGCGCTGGTGGCCTACGACGGCCCCTCGAACGTCAACGACGAGCGGAACAAGTCGCAGACGGTGGCCATCCGCTTCCCAGGCGCCCGCGGGCAGGACGTCGCGGCGATGTCAGGGACCCAGCGTTAGCGAGGCGCCGGAGGCGCTGAGGGGCCGGGGGCTCCAGCGAGGCGCGCCCCGACGCGCGCGGCGTGCGCGCGCCTCCCGGTCAGCGTCCCGCGGCCTCGCGCAGCACCGCCAGCGTGCGCCGGGCGGCGTCGGCCCAGGAGAAGCGCGCGGCGTGGGCGAGGCCCGCCGCCACCAAACGCTGCCGCTGGCCCTCGTCGCCGAGCAGCGCCAAGGCGGCCTCGGCCACCTCGCGCCAGTTGGCGCCGTCCACCTGCACTGCGGCGCCCCCGCACACCTCGTCGAGCGACGACCCCCGGCTGCACACGACGGGGCAGCCGCAGGCCATGGCTTCGAGCGGCGGCAAGCCGAACCCCTCGTACGCGCTCGGAAACAGCAGGCACGACGCGGCGGAGTAGATCACGCGCAGCTCGGCGTCCGACACGTAGTCGAGCCGCAGCGTGCCCTCGGGGTCGGGCGGCGCGGCGCCGGCACCCCGCTCGCCCACCACGACCAGCCGCAGGCCCTCGTCGCGCTCGCGGAGCCAGCGGAACGCGTTGGCGACGACGTCGAAGCGCTTGTGCGGCGCGCGGTCGCCCATCGAGAGCACGAAGCGGCCCAGGCGGTGCCGGGCCCGCAGGGCGTCCACCTCGCCGCGCGACGCCGGGCGGAACAGGTCGGACACCCCCTCCCCGATCACCACGGCCTTGCCGGCGGAGGCGGGGGCCAGCGCCACGAGGTCGCGGGCGGTGGACGTGCTGACGCAGATCACCCGCGCGGCGCGCGCGACGGCGCGGCGCAGCACGTGGCGCGCCACGGCCACCTTCGCCGCCCCGAAATCCTGGGGAAACGTGAAGTGGATGAGGTCGTGGATGGTGACCACGTAGGGGCGCGGCGCCCAGCGCGGCACCGAGTAGTGCGGGAAGTGGTAGACCGACGCGCGGGCGCGGCGCATGGCGTGCCCGCCGAGCCACTGTTCCTGCGGCGAGTAGAGCGGCGCGGTGAAGGGCAGGCAGGCGGCGCCGAGCTCGGCCGCCTGGTGCGCCGGCCCGCCCACCAGCGTGAGCCGGGCCTGCGGCGCCTCGCGCCGCAGGTGGCGGTAGAGCTCCGACTGGTAGCGCCCGAGGCCCGTGCGGCCCCAGCGCCGGGCGTCGAGGGCGATCGAGAAGGAGGCAGGCACGGCGGCGCTCATCGGTCCGGGCGTGGAGGGATTCGCGTCACCGTGCCGGCTCCGGGGCGATCAGCGGGCGGCGCTCGGGGCGCCCGCCGCGGGACCGAGCAGTTCCTCGACCAGCGGCGCCGCGTCGTACACCTTGCGCAGCGCCTCGAGGATGCCGCGCGAATCCACCGACACGGCGCGGCTCACCGTGCCGTCGTGGACGTAGTAGCCGGGCAGCATCTGGATGTTGCCGTCGAACACCACGCCGACGATCTCACGGTGGCGGTTGATGATGGGCGAGCCGCTGTTGCCGCCGACGATGTCGTTGGTGCTGACGAAGTTGAAGGGCACCCGCGGGTCGATGGCGGTCTTGCGATCGGCCCACCGCGGTGGGAGGTCGAAGGGCGGCGCGCCGCCGAACTGGCGCTCGCGCACGTAGAGCCCCGCGTAGTCGGTGAAGGGCGGCACCTTCCGCCCGTCCTCGGTGTAGCCCCGCACCGCGCCGTAGGAGAGGCGCAGGGTCCCGGTGCCGTCGGGGTAGGCGCTCGTGCCCTGCGTGGCGAACACGGCCTGCGCGATCTTCGCGTAAGCGTCGCGCTCGACGCTGGCCACGCGGTCCTCGGCGCGCTTGCGCACGTCGCGGCTCTGGGCGTCGATGGCGCGGGCGAGCGCGATCAACGGGTCGGTGGAGGCCGCGACGGCGGCCTTGCCGCCCTCGGCCAGGGCCTTGCGCGCGGCGACGTCGGCGAGCGTCGTGCCGGTGATCAGTTCGGCCGCACGGGCCTCCGGCGTCTTCCCGCCGAGGACCTGCGTCACGAGGGCGTGACCGGCGCCGAGCTTCTCGCTCATGTAGGCGAGGGAGTCGGCGAGCTTGGCCTGCTCGGCCTCCGCGTACACGGGCGCCGGCGAATAGAGCTGCCGTTCGAGGGAGGCGAGGCGTGCGTCGGTGTACTCGGGCAGGCGATCGGCGTTGGGCTTCTCGCGCTCGTCCACCAGGCGCACGATGGTGCGCGCGATGCCGAACAGGCGCGTGTCGAGACCCTGCGCCCCCTCGAGGAACGCCTGGTCGAGGCGCAGGTCGCGGGCCGCCCGCGTCGATCCCGCGATGTCGTCCCAGGCGGCGCCGTAGGACGCCTTCAGCGACGTGTCGGCGGCCACGGCCGCGCGCAGCGCCGCCTCCCGCTTCCGCTTGACGTCCATCAGGCCGGGGTCCTGCAGGCCCTTCAGCTGGCCCCGCATCGACTTCAGGCTGTTCTCGACGCCGAAGATCTCCGAGCGCACCTGGCGCGCCTGCTCGGCGCCGCGGGCCCCGTAGCGGGTGCGGGCCTCGCGCATGCGCTCCAGCCGCTCGAGGGTGGCCGGCAGGCCCACGTCGCGCAGGTACTCCAGGTGGGCCACGGTGTAGAGCCGCTGGGTGCCCCCGGGGTGGCCCGAGGTGAACACCAGCTCGCCGTCGGCCGCGCCCGCGGGCGACCACTTCAGGTAGTGCTCGACCTTCAGCGGCTGGTCGTTCTCGTAGACGCGGAACAGGGCGATGTCGAGGTTGTAGCGCGGGTAGGTGAAGTTGTCGGTGTCGCCGCCGAAGAACGCGATGCCGTTCTCGGGCGCGAACACCAGGCGCACGTCGGTGTACTTCTTGTAGCGATAGAGGTGGTAGAGGGCGCCCTGGTAGAGGGTCACCACGTCGCTGCGCAGCCCGGTGGCGTCGGCCGAGGCCTTCTCGGTGGCGGCGATGGCGGCGCGCCGGGCGGCGAACGCCTCGGCCTGTGACATGCCGTCCTTGACGGCGGCGTTGACCCGGGCCGTCACGTCCTCGATGTCCTGGAGCACGTTGAGCTCCATGGCCGGGACCTTCAGCTCCTCGGCGCGGGTCCGCGCGTAGAACCCGTCCTTGACGAGGTCGCGTTCCGGCGTGCTCAGCTGCTGGATGGCCCCGCGGCCGACGTGGTGGTTGGTGAGCACCAGGCCGTCGGGCGAGACGAACGAGCCCGAGGCGCCGCCGAAGCGCACCGAGGCCAGCTGCACGTGGCGCAGCCACGCGTCGGTGACGGTGAAGCCGTAGGCCTGCTCGATGGCGGCGCGGGGCACGGCGTTGAACGGCCAGAAACCCTCGTCGGGCGACGAGCGCGACCCCGGCCAGACGGGCACGGAGCGGAGACGTCATGGGATCCTCCTCGGGAGGAATGACACCGGGGCGAAGGGAAGAAATGGGGTGGATGACGGGGTTCGAACCCGCGACTTCCGGAGCCACAGTCCGGCGCTCTACCGCTGAGCTACACCCACCACGCGGCAGGTCGCGCCACGGGGGCGCGAGTCCCCAAGGATAGCACCCCGGCAAACGCCTCGTAAACGGCGGGCGGGCGGGCGGCGTATAGGCTGCTGTCACGGAGGCATTCCCACTCCCGCCGGCGCGTCCCGCGCCCCGGCCCGTGGCCTGGCGCCGCCCGGCACCGGGACGGCCCGGCCTGGCGTCCCACGGGGAAGCGACCGCCGTGCCGAGTCGCTGACCGCTTTCGACCGAGGTTCACCGTTGCGTACGTCGTTGCGAGGACATGGGAGCTGGCCCGTCGGCCGGCTCGTGGGGCTGGCCGTGGCGCTGTCCACCGCCTGGGGATGCGGGGGAGCCGCGGCCACCGGCCAGCGGGCCGCCGCCGGCGCGACGGGCGAGCCCCGCGTCGTGGAGGTGGCGGCGGCGCGCGAGCAGTCGCTGGCGCGCCGCGTCACCGTGAGCGGGACGCTCGCCGCCGAGGAGCAGGTCGTCCTGAGCTTCAAGGTCCCTGGCCGGCTCGAGTTCCTGCTCGTGGACCTCGGCTCCAGCGTGTCGGCAGGCCAGCCGGTGGCCCGGCTGGTGCCGGCGGACTTCGACCTGCGGGTGTCGCAGGCCGAGGCGGCGCTGCAGCAGGCGCGCGTGCGGCTCGGCCTCGACCCGGCCGGCACCTCCGACGCCGTGGCGCCCGAGGGCACGGCCGTGGTGCGCGAGGCGCGCGCCGTGCTCGACGAGGCGCAGCTGCGGCGCGACCGCGTGAAGACGTTCGTCGACCGCGGCATCTCCTCGCGCGCCGAACTCGACACGGCCGAGGCCGCGCTCAAGGTGGCCGACAGCCGCTACCAGGACGCGCTCGAGGAAGTGCGCACGCGGCAGGCCCTGCTCGCGCAGCGGCGCGTGGAGCTGGCGATCACGCGCCAGCAGCAGGACGACGCGACGCTCGAGGCACCCTTCGCCGGCATGATTCGCGAGCGCACGGCGGCGCTCGGCCAGTACCTGGCCGCCGGCGCGCCGGTGGCCACGCTGGTGCGCATCGACCCGCTGCGGCTTCGCCTCGAGGTGCCCGAGCGCGAGGCGGCGCGCGTGCGCGCCGGCCAGGCCGTGCGGGTGCGCGTCGAGGGCGACGCCACCGAGTACGCCGGGCGCGTGGCGCGGCTCAGCCCCGCCATCGCCGAGGACAGCCGCACCCTGCCCATCGAGGTGGAGGTCCCCAACCGCGCCAGCCGCCTCCGTCCCGGCGCCTTCGCCACCGCCGACATCGTCGTCGACGTCGCCGAGCCGGCCATCGTGGTGCCGACCTCGGCGGTGGTCACCTTCGCGGGCATCGACAAGGTGGTGACCATCGACAACGGCAAGGCGCTCGAGAAGCGCGTCGAGCTGGGACGCCGCGAGGGCGACCACGTCGAGGTGCTGCAGGGGCTGCGCGCCGGCGAGCCCGTGGTCGTGCAGCCGGGCAACCTGGTGTCGGGCGACCCGGTGACGGTGCGCTGAGATGAGGCCCCCGACGTCGCCCGTCCCGGAGAGGGCGGACCGCCAGCCCGCGCGGAGGCCCGCATGAAGCAGCTCGCCGATCTCTGCATCCGCCGCCCCGTGTTCGCCAGCATGCTGATCCTCGCCCTCGTGGTGGTGGGGGCGGCGAGCTGGTTCGGCCTCGGCGTGGACCGCTTCCCCTCGGTGGACCTGCCCACGGTCCGCGTCGTGACCGTGCTGCCCGGCGCCGCCCCCGAGGAGGTGGAGGTCCAGGTCTCCCAGCGCATCGAGGAGGTGGTGAACACCGTCGAGGGCGTCACCGAGCTGCGCTCGGTGTCCGGGCCGGGCCGCTCCATCGTCAGCGCCACGTTCGCGCTCGACCGCGACATCGACAGCGCCGCGCAGGACGTGCGCGACCGCGTGTCGTCGGTGCTGGGGCAGCTGCCCGCCGACGCCGAGCCGCCGGTGGTGCAGAAGGTGGACAACGACGCCTCGCCGGTGCTCGTCGTGGCGGTCAGCGCCAACCGGCCGCTGCGCGAGCTCACCGAGATCGCCGACAAGGTGGTGAAGGTGCAGCTCGAGCGGGCGCGCGGCGTCGGCGAGGTGACCGTCGTCGGCGGCCTCGAGCGCGCCATCAACGTGTGGGTGGACGCCGACCGCCTCGCGGCCTACCGGCTGCCGATCACCGCGGTGCGCGCGGCGCTCACGCGCCAGAACGCCGACCTGCCGGGCGGCAACGTCACGGGCGCAGCCACCGAGCGAACGCTGCGCACGATGGGGCGCGTCACCGATCCGCGCGCCTTCAACGACCTGGTGATCGACACGGTGAACGGCGCGCCCATCCGCGTGCGCGACGTCGGCTGGGCCGAGGACGGCACGAAGGAGCAGCGGTCGCTGTCGCGGCTCAACGGCGTGCCCACGGTGGTGCTCGAGGTGCGGCGCCAGTCGGGCGCGAACACGGTCGAGGTGATCGAGGCGTCGAAGGCGAACCTGGAGCGCATCCAGGCGCAGCTGCCGGCCGACGTGCGGCTCGAGGTGGTGCGCGACCAGTCGCGCTACATCTACGCGGCGCTGCACGAGATCAACGTGCACCTGATCGCGGGCAGCGTCTTCGCCTGCCTGGTGGTGCTGCTGTTCATGCGGAACTGGCGCGCGACGATCATCGCGGGCGTGGCCATCCCCGCCTCGGTGGTGTCCACCTTCGGCATGATGGCGGCGCTCGACTTCACGCTCAACAGCGTGACCATGCTCGCCCTCGTGCTGATGGTCGGCATCGTCATCGACGACGCCATCGTCGTGCTGGAGAACATCTTCCGGTTCGTGGAGGAGAAGGGGCTGGGGCCGTTCCAGGCCGCGAAGGAGGCGACGGCCGAGATCGCGCTGCCCGTCATGGCGACCACGTTGAGCCTGGCGGTGATCTTCGTGCCCGTGTCGTTCATGTCGAGCGTGTCGGGGCGCTTCCTCTACCAGTTCGGCCTGACGGCGGCCGTGGCCATCATGGTGAGCCTGCTGGTGTCCTTCACGTTGACGCCCATGATGAGCGCGCGGCTGATGCGCGCGCACGACACGCTGGGCCACGGCGAGGCGGCCGGCTCGCGGCGCGGCTTCTACGGCGCGATCGACCGCGCCTACACGTGGCTGCTGGCGTGGTCCATGCGGCACCGCGCGGCGGTGTGCGTCGTGGCGGCGGCCGTCATGCTGTCCGCGATCCCGCTCTACGGCCTGGTGAGGCAGGAGTACGTGCCGAGCGACGTGGACGAGGCGGAGTTCGAGATGAACGTGACCGCCCCGGAGGGCACCAGCATCACGGCGATGAACGAGGTGATGCTGGCCGTCGAGCGCGAGCTGCGCGAGATCCCGGGCGTGCGGACGGTGCTCGCCGGCGCCGGCGGCAACTTCCTGGGGAACGTGAACTCGGGCCAGGTGTTCGTGCGCATCGCGCCGCACGAGGAGCGCGTGTTCTCCTTCACGCGGCTGGCGCGCGGGATCGTCCGCCTCGACCCGATGGAGGCCTTCCGCGGCAACTACTCGCAGCGGCAGGTGATGCAGCAGGTGCGGGCGCGGCTGCGGAAGTTCCGCGACCTGCGCGTCTCGGTGCGCAACGTGCAGGCCTTCAGCCTCGGCGGGGCGCCGGTGGACATCGACTTCTCGATCCGCGGGCCGGAGCTGGAGCAGCTCGCGCAGTACGGCGAGCACCTCCGCGCGCGGGCGCCGCAGATCGGGCTGGTGGACGCGGACACGACGCTGAAGCTCGACAAGCCCGAGCTGCGCGTGGAGATCGACCGCGCGCGGGCGGCCGACCTCGGCGTGAGCGTCCAGGACATCGCCACCGCGCTGCGCGTGATGGTGGGCGGCGACCAGGAGGTGACCCGCTTCCGCGACGCCGCCGTCAACGACGACTACGACGTGCAGCTGCGGCTGGCGGAGCGCGACCGCGTCGACGCCGACGTGATCTCGCGCCTCTACGTGCCGCGGGCCGGCGGCGGGCTGGTGCGGCTCGACAACGTGGTGCGCATCGAGCGGGCGCGCAGCCCGTCCCGCATCGACCGCCTCGATCGCCAGCGCGTGGTGAGCCTGCGCGCCGGCGTGGCGCCGGGCTTCGCGCAGGCCGACCGGGTGCAGGCCCTGCGCGAGGAGTTCACGCTGCTCGACGCCAGCGCCGCCTACACCACGGCGGTGTCGGGGCGCAGCCGCGAGCTCGAGCAGACCGGGCGCGAGTTCCTGTGGGCGTTCATGCTGTCGATCGTGTTCATGTACATGATCCTTGCCGCGCAGTTCGAGAGCCTCGTGCACCCGCTCACGATCCTGCTGTCGCTGCCCGTGGCCGTGCCCTTCGCGCTGCTCTCGCTCTGGGGCACGGGCAACACGCTCAACCTGTACTCGGCCCTGGGCATGCTGGTGCTGTTCGGCGTGGTGAAGAAGAACGCGATCCTGCAGATCGACTACATGAACACGCTGCGGCAGCGCGGCGTGGAGCGGCTGCAGGCCATCATGCAGGCCAACCGCGACCGGTTGCGCCCCATCCTCATGACCACGCTGTCGCTGGTGGCGGGCATGCTGCCGCTGGCGCTCGGGACCGGCCCGGGCGCCGAGGAGCGCCGCACCATCGCGGTGGTGGTGATCGGCGGGCAGATGCTGGCGCTCGTGCTGACGCTCGTGCTGACGCCGGTCGCCTACTCGCTGTTCGACGACCTCGCGCACACGGTGGGGTGGCAGCGGCTGGCGACGCGGGTGGGGCGGGCGATCACGTTCTGGCGCCCGAAGGCGTCGGAGGTGTAGGAGGCCGGGCTCGGTCAGCCGCCGGGGTGCCAGGGGGCGCCGTGCGCCCGCCTGGCGCCGTGAAGCAGGCCGCCCGCCCAGCCTACCCGTGGTGGTGCGGGTGCGCGTGGCCGTGGGGGTGCGGGTGGTGCGCGGCGACGCCCGACGGCGCGCGGTGCCGCTTCTGGTGCTCCAGCCACTCGGCCCACAGGTCGATGCCCTGGCCCGTCTTCGCCGACACGACCAGCGCCAGCGGCTCGGGCATCACCCGCGCGAGGTTGGCCTTGATCGTGTCCACGTCGATCTCGAGGTGCGGCACGAGGTCGGCCTTGGTGATGAGCACGAGGTCGGCCTTGTGGAACATCACCGGGTACTTCAGCGGCTTGTCCTCGCCCTCGGTCACCGCCAGCGCCACCACGTTGAAGGCCTGCCCCAGGTCGTAGACGGCCGGGCACACGAGGTTGCCGACGTTCTCGATGAACAGGTAGTCGACCGCCGCGAGGTCGACATGGTGCATCGACCGGTGCACGAGGTCGGCGTCGAGGTGGCACGTGGAGCCGGTCGTGATCGACTGCGAGGGGATGCCCGCCGCGCGCAGCCGGTTCGCGTCGTTCTCGGTGGCGAGGTCGCCGGCGAGCGCGGCCAGCCGCCGGCCGGCGAGCGCCTTCGCCGTCGCCTCCAGCACGGCCGTCTTGCCCGCGCCGGGCGAGCCCATCAGGTTGATCGCCAGCACGCCGTGCTCGGCCAGGTGCGCGCGGTTGTGCGCGGCCTGCCGCTCGTTGCCCGACAGGATCTTCTCCTGGATCTCGAGCGGCACCATCCCCGGATCGCCGCAGCCGCACGTCTCACACATCTGCCACCTCCAGCTCCAGTTGCTCCAGCAGGATCTCGTCGCCCTGCCGCATGCGCGCGGGCCCGCCGCAGGCCGGGCACCGCAGCACGCCGCCGGTCGGCACCTCGCGCGCGCACCGGCGGCACTCCCACGCGGCCGCCGTCCGGGTGATCACCAGCGACGCGCCGTCGCAGATCGTCTTCTCCCGCACCAGCTCGAACGCGGTGCGCAGCAGGTCGGGCTCGACCCCGGACATCTCGCCGATGCGCACCGCCACGCGCGACACCGCCGCGGCGCCGTGCGCCCGCGCCTGCTCCTCGATGCGCTCCATCAGCGCCTGGACGATCGAGTACTCGTGCATCGGTGTCCGTCTCGGCCTGGGGCGTGCGCCCTGCGCCCTGTGCCTTGCGCCCTGCGCCTTGCGGCCTGCGTCTTGCGCCCTGCGTCTTGCGCCTTGCGTCTTGCGCCCTGCGTCCTGCGCCTTGTGCCCTGCGTCTTGCGCCCTGCGCCTTGCGCCTTGCGGCCAGATGTCAAGCGCCCAGCGACTTGGCGAAGCCGGTTCACATGGCCGCAAGTCCCAAGCCTCAAGCCTCAAGCCTCAAGCCTCAAGCCCCCAAGCCGCAAGCCCCAAGCCCCAAGGCCCTAACAAATCCTCGGCAGCGGCTCGCCCTCGGGTTCGGCCACGAGCCGCTTGCCGATGCCCGTGTCGAGCACCACCGCGCCGGCGTGATCGGCCACCGCGCGCCCCACGACCGCGGCGTCGCGCCCCAGCGGGTGCGCCCGCAGCGCCGCGAGCACCCGGTCGGCCGCCTCGGCGCGGACGCCCATCACCGCCTTGCCCTCGTTGGCGATGTGCAGCGGATCGAGCCCCAGCAGCTCTGCGGCGGCCCGCACCTCGTCGCGCACGGGCAGCGCCGCCTCGTGCAGCACGATGCCCACGCCCGCCTTGGCGGCCATCTCGTGCAGCGAGCTCGCCAGCCCGCCGCGCGTCGGGTCCTTCATGGCCGCGAGGCCCTCGCCGCCGGCCGCCATCGCCGCGCGCACCAGGCCGTTCAGCGGGGCCACGTCCGAACGCAGGTCGCCGTCGAGCGCGAGCTGGTGGCGCGTCGCCATCACGGCGAGGCCGTGGTCGCCGATGGTGCCGGTCACGACGATCACGTCGCCGGCCCGCAGGCCGCTGTCGCGCACGAGGTGGCGCGTGCGGCCGAGGCCCGTCGTGTTGAAGACGACCCCGTCGAGCTCGCCGCGGCCCATCACCTTGGTGTCGCCGGTGACGATGGTGGTGCCCGCCTCGGCGCAGGCCTCGAGCATCGACCGGTGCAGGCGCTCGAGCGTCGCGCGGGCGAAGCCCTCCTCGATCACCACCGCACACGTGAGTCCGAGCACCTCGGTGGCGCCCATCATCGCGAGGTCGTTCACCGTGCCGCACACCGAGAGCCGGCCGATGTCGCCGCCGGGGAACTCGATGGGCTGCACGACGTGCGAGTCGGTGGTGAGCACCAGCCACTCGTCTCCCACCCGGAACGCCGCCCCGTCGTCGAAGGCCGCGAGGCCCACGACGTCGGCGGAGGCGGGCGCGGCGGTGAAGCCCTGCGCGAAGACGCCCTCGATGAGCGCCCGCATCGCGCGGCCGCCGGCGCCGTAGCGCAGGCCGATGCGCTCGTCCACGCGGGGCAGCGGCGGGCGCTTCAGCTCGATCACGAGCGCACCTCCGCGAGGTCGGGCCGGCCGCCGTACTGGTGCCAGATCTTGCACGTGCCCTCGCTGCTCACCATGCACGCGCCCACCGGCGACTCGGGCAGGCAGGTGGTGCCGAAGAGCGTGCAGTCGCGGGGCGTGGCGCGGCCGATCATGATCTCGCCGCAGATGCACTCGGTGGCCACCGCGGGGTGCGACGCGTCGCGCACGGCGTCGAGGCCGAAGCGCGCGCGGGCGTTGACGTGGGCGAACTCCGGCCGCAGCTCGATGTTGCCGTCCGGCACCCAGCTGATGCCGCGCCAGTGGCCGCCGGTGAGCGTGAACACCTTCCAGAGCTGCGCCTGCGCGTTCACGTTGCCCTCCGGCGTGACGCAGCGCGGGTACATGTTCACCACGTCGTGGGAGCCGTCGCGGACCAGCTCGACGAGCCGCACGAGCGCGGCCAGGATGTCGAGCGGCTCGAAGCCCGCCACCACGATCGGCGCGGCGTGCTTGCGCGCCATGGGCTCGAAGAGCTTCCAGCCCGTGATGACCGCCGCGTGGCCCGCCGCGAGGAAGCCCTCGATCTTCGTGTCGGGCAGCGCCGCGACGATCTCCATCGCGGGCGGCACGTACTTGTGCGCCGAGAGGATCGAGAAGTTCGGCGGCGTGCCGCCGAGCACCACGGCCGCGGTGGCCACGGCGGTGGTCTCGAAGCCCGTGGCGAAGAACACCACCTCGTCGCTGGTGCCGCGGGCGAGCTCCACCGCCTGCGACACGCTGTAGACGACGCGCACGCGCCCGCCGTCGGCCTGCGCGTCGGCGAGGCTCTTCCGCGTGCCGGGCACGCGCAGCATGTCGCCGTAGGTGCAGACGATGGCGCCGCGGGCCGCGAGCGCGACCGCCTCGTCCACCTCGGGCATGTCGGTGATGCACACCGGGCACCCGGGGCCCATGATGACGTCGAGCTGCCGCGGCAGGATCGCGCGGAGCCCGAACTTGGCGATCGCCTGCTCGTGGCTGCCGCAGACGGGAATCACCCCCACCCCGCGGCCGATCTCCCGCTTGGTGGCGTCGAGGGCGGGGGCGTGCGCCGCGGCCCGGGCCGGGTCGCGGAACTTCAGCTGGCGCGCCGCGGCGTCGA
>JADHED010001027.1_pt1 | contig 26292 bp, 25 predicted proteins | sample 8952041 | NCBI WGS metagenome assembly JADHED01 (sample SAMN16124423, study PRJNA663239) | bioreactor sludge metagenome | isolation source: sludge (control) | place: India:Bengaluru | collected 2018-09-08
CCTCCGGGCTGATCGACCCGGTCCAGCTCGCCCACGAGCAGCTCGCCAACCGGGGACTCGACGCCGACGGCGAGTGGGTCGGCTTCGACCGCGCCCGCGAGATCCACGGGGTTGCGCGATGAGCGACCGCGTGATGACCGCCAAAGCGCTGCAGAACGTGCTGGTCGACGCGTTCAACGCCGCTGGCGAGGGCCAGGAGATCGACCTCTACGATGCCGTCTGCGCCGAGTTGAGCGACGCCGACGACGACGCGAGCGAGCCCACCGACGGCGACAACGTGAACTTCGATGGCCCCGCACTGGAAGCAGCCACGTTCCACGACGCCGGGGTGCTGACCCACAGCGCCGGGCTGGTCGTGCGCGTGGGCGCTCGCGAGTTCCAGATCACGATCACAAGGAGCCGCTGATGAGCTACTACCAGACCGCCATCCGCGAAACGATGGCCACGATCGGCCGCATTGGCGCTGCCGACCCCCGCCACGTCGAAGCGTGGATGCGCTGCGAACACTCGACGCTCGACGGCCTGTCGCGCTCCCAGTTCACCGCCGAAGTGAAAATCGCTCTGGACTGCATCGCCGCTGGCCCGGTGGCCGACAGCGAGTCGTTGGCCCGGAGCTTCGGACTCTAATCAGAAAGAAGGAGAGACATGACGACCAAGCGCACCAAGACCACCCCCGCCGCTCGCAAGAGCGCCAAGAAGGCCACCTCCAAGCCCGCCGCCAAGAAGGCGCCGCGCAAGTCCGCCCCGAAGGTCGCACCGGTGGAAGTGCCCGCCGACACCGGCTCCGAGCTGGTCCAGCACGTCTTTCGGGGTACCACCTACCAGCTACTGAAGGACGACGGCGGCTACCACTTCGGCGACCTGACCTTCAAGTCGATGTCGGGTTTTAGCAAGCACCTGGAGAAGCGAAACGGGCCCGCCGAGGTGGCCACCGAGACGAACGCGTTGCTGGAGCACGTCGAGACGACGCTCGCGAAGCAGCCGCGCCAGCGCAGCCGCAAGGCGCCTCCCGTACCCAAGGAGATGAAGGCGCCGGCCGCCCCGCGCGTGGCTCCCGGCGCGACTCTGACTCGCGTCTACAAGGGCAGGGAGATCGTGGTCCGAGTCCAGGACGACGGCACCTTCCTGTACGAGGGCCAGACGTTCAAGAGCCTCTCCGCCTGCGCGAAGCACATCACCGGCTACCCGGCGATCTCCGGCCCGGTCTTCTTCCGGCTGGTCGAGCCGAAGGCGGCGGCAGCGAAGGACGGCCAGTGATGCAGTCGGCCGTCACGACCGAGATCCTGCGCCTGCAGTCGATGACCATCGGCGAGTTGCGCGCTCGCTGGCTGGAGGTCTTCGGCCAGGAAACCAAGCAGCGCCACCGCGCCTACTTGATTCGGCGATTGTGTTGGAAGCTCCAGGAGGACCGCTTCGGCAAGCTCACGCCCGAGCAGGAGGCTCGCGTCGCCGAGTACCGGAGGGAGATCGAAGCGCTGCCGCCTGAGCAGTGGTTCCCGCGCAGCAAGGCAAACAAGGCAGCGGCGGCGCGCGAGAAGCTGCCTCCACTCATGCGAGACCGCCGGCTGCCGCCGCCCGGGTCCGTACTGACTCGCGAGTGGCGCGGCAACCAGGTCGTCGTGAAGATCCTGGAATCGGGCTTCGAGTACGACGGCCGCCTGTTTCGTTCGCTGTCCGCCGTCGCCCAGGCGGTAACCGGCACGTCGTGGAATGGCTGGACGTTCTTCGGGCTGGCGAAGGAGACCACCCGGTGATTCGCCGCGCCGGCAGCCCTGCTCAAGCGCCCTCGTCGGTCCGCTGCGCCGTCTACACGCGCAAGTCGACTGACGAGGGCCTGGACATGGACTTCAACTCCCTCGACGCCCAGCGCGAGGCCGGCGAGGCGTACATCAAGAGCCAGGCTGGCCAGGGCTGGGTGCTCCTGGACGACAGGTTCGACGACGGCGGGTTCACGGGCGGCAACCTGGACCGGCCTGCACTGAAGCGACTCCTGGCTGCCGTTGAGGCCGGGCGCGTGGACTGCATCGTCATCTACAAGGTCGACCGGCTGAGTCGCTCCCTGCTGGACTTCACCCGCCTGGTGGAGCTCTTCGACAAGCACGGCGTCAGCCTCGTCTCCGTAACCCAGCCCATCAACACCCGCGACTCGGCCGGACGCCTCATGCTGAACGTCCTGCTGTCATTCGCGCAGTTCGAGCGGGAGATGGTATCCGACCGTACGCGGGACAAGATGGCGGCGTCCCGCCGCAAGGGGAAGTGGACGGGCGGACGACCCGTGCTCGGCTACGACGTCGTCGACAAGAAGCTCGTCGTGAACGAGGCAGAGGCCGAGATGGTCCGAGAGATATTCGCCCTCTACTTGACGATGAAGTCGCTCTCGGCGGTCGCCGAGGAGCTGAACCGTCGCGGCTGGGTGGTCAAGACCCACGAGGGCAAGGGCGGCTGGAGGGCTGGCGGCGGACCGTTCACCAAGAACCACGTCAACCACCTCCTGGCCCACCCGATCTACACCGGCCGCGTACGCTTCCAAGGCGAGATCTACCCGGGCGAGCATCCGCCGATCGTCGACGAGCAGACGTTCCAGAAGGTCCAGGACTTGATGGCGAAGAACGCCCAGACCAGCGGCTCGCAGGTGAAGAACCGGTATGGGTTCCTCCTGCGGGGGCTGGTCCGCTGCACTGCTTGTAACGCACCGCTGATCCCGTCGGCTTCGCGCAAAGGCACCAAGGTCTACCGCTACTACGTCTGCAGCGGGGCGGCGAAGAAAGGCCACCGAACGTGCCCGTGCCCCCAGGTCCAGGCTCAGAAGCTCGAAGACATCATCGTCCAGCAGATTCGCGTGATCGGCTCAGACCTTGAGCTGCAGCGCGAGACGGTGCGCCAGGTCCAGGAAGCGCGCGCCGCGAAACGGCCCGCCCTCGTGTGCGAGCAGAAGCGCCTCCGCCAGCGACTGGAGAAGTCGCGCGGGGAAATCCGCCGGCTGCTGGACGCGCTCGCGTCGGGCGAACACGGGGCGTCTGTGGGCGCACGGGTCGGCGACCTCGAGGAGCAGGCCGCGAAGATCGAGCGGAGGCTGACCGTGGTCGCGCAAGACATGGCGGCCCTCGACGCCGGCACCGTCGACGAGGCCGACGTCGCCAAGGCCCTTTCCCTATTCGACCCCATCTGGGAGCACCTGTTTCCCATCGAGCAAGCCCGCGTCATCCACCTGCTCGTCGAACGGATCGAACACGATCCCGTCGCCGGGAAGCTCGCGGTGTCATTCGCACCCTCGGGCATCCAGGCGCTCGCGGGCGAGGTGGACGCAGCCAAGGAGACGATATGCGCGTCGAACTAGACTTCGACCTGCGACCCGCGAGGCCGGAGCCCGAGGTGACGCCCGTGGTCGATCCGGAGGTCGTGGCCGAAAAGCTGCGCCGCTACCGGGAGGACCGCTTCCTGCGTCGGGTCGCTCTCGCGCAGGCGATCGAGGCGAGGATCGCTGCCGGGGAGTTCCAGGACCTGGCTGACGCTGCCCAGCGGTGCCATGTCTCTCGCGCTCGGCTGGGTAAAGTCGTTGCCTGGCGGGAATAAACGGAGGCGCCAGACCGGGTGGGGGATTGGAGGGAGAAACCCAGCCTGGCGCCGTCGAGGATATCCTACGCCTTTATCTGTCGGTATTCAAGCTCCTCTGATAGGGATCTTCCCCGGCTGTCCCACGCCGTGAAATGTAGTATCTTCGCCACCGACAGCCAGCTACTCCGACGAACGAGCCCGCGCGAGGTGACCTCCATGGCCGACGTACTGCAATTCCGTATCGAGCTCTTGGAAGTTTCCCCGCCGGTCTGGCGGCGAATCCAGGTGCCGTCGACCTACTCGTTCTGGGACCTTCATGTCGCCATCCAAGACGCGATGGGCTGGACTGATAGCCATCTCCATGCTTTCCGGATCGGCTCCCCGGCCGATGAGGACCAAGTGGAGATCGGTATCCCTGACCCAGACGGGGAGTACAACGTAGTACCGGGCTGGGAGCGCGAGGTGACCCGCCATTTCGTGAAGCCTCGCAACCAGGTGTTCTACGAATACGACTTCGGCGATTCCTGGCAGCATGCCATCGTCCTCGAGCGAATCCTCGCCGCGGAACCCACGGTCACCTACCCGTGCTGCCTGGACGGGGAACGCCGGTGCCCCCCGGAAGATGTCGGCGGACCTGACGGATTCGAAGACTTCCTTGATGCAATCAACGATCCCGACCACGAGGAGCACGAAAGCTACCTCGAATGGTGCGGCGGCTCGTTCGATCCGGATGAGTTTGACTCGAACGAGGTCATTTTCGACGACCCCCAAGAGCGTCTGCGCTGGCTCGACGAGGACGAGGAGTAGTAGATGCCACCCATCCGCCGCACCATGGTCTTCATCGATGGCAGCGCCTTCCGCGATACGATCCAGCGGTACTGGTACGGGCAACTCCGCGGGCGGCAGGAACTCGTCCAGGACTACTACGCGCTCGGCAAGCTGCTCTGCAACGACGACCAGGAGCTGATTCGGGTCAACTACTATACCGGCCAGCCGGTTGGCGTCGAAGAGCTCCCGCTTAGGAGCGAAGTAGAGCCTCGTTTCGCGATGGGCGGCATGGAACTCCATGACCATGAAGCACACCGCGCCCGACGCGTCCTGGAGAACCACCGGAAGCTCGAGGAACACATCAAACGGTGCAAGTACACCCGTCTGGCTACTGGCCGGGTGGTTGCGCGTCGCCGGCACCACAGGTATGGCCCGGCGTTCCAGTGGGCGGCGGAAGTCCTCAAGTCGGCGGGCGGCGAAACACCTGCGGAGGCAGACACATCCCTCTTCGACCAGGCTACGCAATCGAATCGGGAGTCCAAGCGCCTTCGACTCCAACTCGTGGCCCGTCTCCAATCGCTCGCCGATGAGAATGCCATCCCCAGCGACCTCATGGGCCGTTACACGGAGTTCATCACGACCCTTCGCGACGAATCGATCCGCTTTCAGGAGAAAGGTGTCGACACCCTTTTGACCGTCGAGGTGCTCGAACTCTGCATGTGCGACGCCTTCGAGGACGCGATTCTGTTCGCCGCGGACGAGGACTACGTGCCGTTGGTCGAGGCCATGAAGCGGGACGGTCGGCGGGTGATCCACGCTTTCCTGGACGTGCCGAACTATGGGAGAAGGCTACGGGATACTTGCGATGACTGGCGGGTTGTGACGCGCGACGAACTTCGGGCGACTATTCTTGGCGGTGTTCGCGACGACAAGGGCGAGCAGATTCGGGAATAGAGCGAGGCGCCAGACCGGGTGGGGGATTGGAGGGAGATAGCCCGGCCGAGCGCCGTCCTTCCTATTTAGCGTTCCGAGGCGCGCTATCTTCCCTACGAGCGACATTCTCCAAGCCCTCGGAACTCCCTGCAAGTAATACGATCAAAGCGTCCCAAGCGACCCCTACGCCTCACCAGACCGGCCTAAGTTGTCAACTATATACTTCTTGATCTTTTCGCCCTGAAAGCCATCCCACGTCATAAAAGTCGTCGGTACCGAACTCGCAATCTTCTCAGACTCTGCCAGAAAGAACGCAAACTCCTTATTGTCAAGCTCTGCCATCTTCTTGCGAATGTGCGCCTGGTCGATTAACAGCTCGACAATTGGCTCCGTTCTGTAGTTATTATACCGGGTATACGCAATCGTGATAGTCCTCGCGCTGACCTCACCCGCTTGTGCCGTTGCTATAAGGCCGGCTAGAAAATCGAACTGACATATCGCGTCGAGTATAGCATCAACGTCGCAAGGGTCACCAAATGTGAGCTGCGGCGTCGTATTCATATACTCCTTGACAAACTGCAGAAAAGCCAATTCTCGTTTTCTACCGTCTACTGTTTCGTTCAACATACCTGCGCGCGACGTCATCGTATATCCATGTCGTATCCAGGATACCCAATACCTTGTAATACCCGGTGGTCCAGCCGCTACAATCAGCCGCCTAATACCGGCCCATCTTGCTTCTCTCACTCGTGCTGCACCGATGGCGTAGACACGAATAATCACTTCCTTCCAGAGCTGGGCAGCCGAGCCTTTTGCGAACGGTCGTTGTCGATGCTCATCTACGAAGCCGTACTCATAGAGCCTAACTAGCACTCGCATCGCTGCCGCCTCAAGCGTAACGCGGCGGTAGATCTCGCAAAGTTGAACGACTACGCATATACGATCTAGCAACGTTAGGAGTTCATCATCTACTCCGTTACCTGCCAGCATTGAGATACCATCCTGCAACGCTGAGCGAAGATGATGTTCAATAGCGACGTCGTCCCGGCAGCGTAGGAGCTCAGTTAATGTCGCGTAGTATAGATTGGCATCAAGGCGCCAACTCAATGATTCCAAGGGTCTATCAGCGATAGCATGAGTATTTTTCGATCCTTCAGCGTGTTCAATTACTGGCCGCAACTCGCGTCTCCACTCTTCCTTTCTTGCCGCGACTACACCTTCAAGGAGAATGTTAACATCGTGCTGCCGCCAGCGCTCGCTCGCCGTCCCATGGCGTACAAAGACATCGCCATTCCGAAAGACAGCTAAATTGGCTGACGTAAAGCCATCCGCTCGTAACACACAAAATCCGTCGCGTCGACGCCCTACGTAGATGATAGCGAAGACGTTTCCAGATATTACTCGCACAGCGGTTTTAAGGTCGAGCGGTTCATCTATCCACTTCTTAATCTGTGCCCGCACCTTTGCTTCATCGTAGCACTTTCTTGCTTCATCGTTCGTAAGCGTAAATAGTGCCGACGGCTGACCGCTACCGTCCGCGCCGACTACGATGTAGCCTCCAAGTGCTTGCATAGCCGCAATGTCTTTTGCGAGTTCGATAGCCGCGTCCGAATCCAATGCGTTTTTCGCGGCGTTAGTTGTTAACATACATTTATAGTCCAATTGTTCTGATTCGTGCGCCTCATCTAGCAGGAGCCTAACCTTCTCCTCACTGAGATCGCCGTCAATAGAGATCATATTTCCCGCCCTCTATTCACCTACTCGACGCTCAATTTCCCTTGCACTTGCTATCGTGTCGCCCATAGGGCGTACCTCTACGCCCGAGTATCACGCCGCCGCCCACACCTCCGACAGCACCTCGGCCTGCCCAATTTGCGTTCGTCACAGCCGGTAGCTAGATCTTCTCCCATTCCTGGTTTTCTGTTGAACCGCTCCGAACATTGGGACTGTCAAGTCGCCGAGTTTTACGAATCTCCGGCAGACGAGCGAGGTCGCGTCCGATTTCAGAGTGCAGGTATTGGATGGGGTCTTGGCCCCCGGTCCCGCCGAGTTTATCGGCATAGGTTCGCGGATCAAGGCTCATGATCTTGCGAATGACATCGTGCGAATCAAACACCTGCGGTAGTTCGGCAATCACAGACCGGAGAAGTTGTTCGTCGATCTTCTGCATTGTGTCCCCTTTATCTTCTTGGTCAGTACGTGCTAGACGTGAAATACCTTCAACACCTCATCTCCGTAGTGGTTGATGACCTTCACCGCGATTTTACCGGTCTCCGGTTTCGCGAACGGGCGACTGATGGTTGAGTAGATGGCGCTCCATGCGTCCTCATCAATCTCCGCCCGAAGGGCCCGCTTGAGCTTATCGTAGGGCTCTTCCGCACCGGTGAAGTACGCGTGGCGTACGAAGAAGCTCTCGCCGTTGTAGTCAGTGTCAATAAACCAGCAGGCGATATCGTCCGTCGAGGCGCTGCGAATCTGTCCCGTAGTTGGGTCGTAGACGTCGACGCCCTTGATCTCGACTACTAGATCACCGCCGTGTTGCTCCGTGATTTCCACGTCCGGCTCCCCAAATACCATGAACAAATTGCCCGCACCGGTTTTCTTGAGCAGCTCGTCTCCCATAGCCAAGTCCGGGTTCATCTTCGCAGGCAGCACGGTCAGCTTGCCGTAGCGCTTCACCTCTTCGGCGACGTGCGGGTCGAACGCGAAGCCGCAGACGACGAGCACGTCGAAACCGACGCCTTGCACTGCTTCTTTAGCGGCTTCCTTCACCAATTGGGGCCCGACGGTGCCGTGCTCAGGGCCAATGGTCACCGCCACGCGGCGCATCTTTCCGTCCGCATCAACGTACTCCCCGGTGGCGTGTAACCACGACCCCGCATAGGGATCGAGGCGATCGAAGGAAAGTCGTTCTCCCTTTCGGGTGTTCTGGACTCCGGCCTTCCTAAGGTTGTCCAAAATCATTGTCGAAAAGTCCTGCTGCTTTCTGGCTTCCTCCTCCGTCACCGTTCCATCCAAATTCTCGTCGGCCGTTGAGAGCACGCGATGCGGCGACAGGCTCTCCACTGAGAATGGCCCGCACACGCGGATTCTTTTGGTGTCCTCGTAGGGTTGGTCGAAAAGCGTCTCTGATTCGGCGTGGCGCGCAATGCCTACGTCAATCTGCTTCCGCGTCATCCCTTCAACGATCTCCGGATTGTTGGCGATGGACTTCAGCGTAACGTGCGGTACTCGCCTGTAGACGAAACCCCTTCGGATGTCGCCTTCGGTCATGTACTCCGGCGGTATCTTGCCGGTCAGCTCCGATTCTTTCTTGATGCCCTCAGGAGAGTCAGCCAACAGGTAGTACGGGTACTTCGCAGCCATGAGACGTGTCCGCGCGAGCGCCAGCGCTACACGGCTAGTGTCGCAGGTGATCCAACGCCTACCCCATTGTTCCGCGACGAATGCTGTCGTACCACCACCGCAGGTTGGATCGAGAACTAGGTCGCCGGGGTCAGTTGTCATCAAGAGGCAACGCTGTACGGTTTTCGTTCCAGTCTGGACGACGTAGACCTTCGCATCGGTGAAACTGCCTGTACCCGTGTCACTCCACACACAGTCCAGCGGATAAACTGGAAAGTCATCGACGAATCTGATGTATGCAAGGCTAGTTCCGGACACCGCGATGCGATCGGCGAGCGCAAGTCGCCGCATGCCTGTCATAGTCGCTTTCCAATTTGAGCTGGGCCCCGGATGATAGACCTTCCCTTTGAACTCAAATGGAACCGTGGTATTAGTTCGGAATCCTTGTGAGGTGATCACGTCGAAACGGAGTATTTTCCAATCCCGTGGCACAGTGTCTGGATTGCTCATCTCGAGATCAGTCAGCTTCCTAATCGTCCCATCCGGTCCCATTGCCCGTGAATACACGCCTGCTCCCTCACTGCCCCCCGATTTCTCCAGATAAAGTTGGTGGTACTTTACTTGGTCGTGATTCTTTGCATACCACACAACATAGTCGATGGGAGATGCAATCAGTTGAGATGTCGTCCCTCCGGATTTTCGGACACTGAGGAGCGAACAGAAGTTGTCGCCACCAAACACCTCATCCAACAAATTGCGGACGAGATGGACGTTCTCGTCGCCAATCTGCACAAAAACGCTACCCGTCTCCGTAAGCAGAACGCGGGCGGAAACTAGCCGGTCGCGTAGGTAGGACAAGTAGGAATGTATGCCCATTTTCCAGGTGTCGCGAAACGCTCGGACCTGTTCGGGCTGCCGAGTGGTATCCTCAGCTTTCCCGTCCTTCACGTCGCGTCTTCTTGTACTTACCTGCCAATTGGAGCCGAACTTAATTCCATAAGGCGGGTCAATGTAGATCGCCTGGACCTTTCCCTTGAGTCCTTCCTTCTCGGCCAGCGACGTCATCACCAAGAGCGAGTCGCCCAGGATGAGCCGGTTGGTCCAGTTCTGATCGTGGTGATAGAAGTCGACTTTCTTCTCGAAGTCGAGCGGGCCGCCGTTGAAGTCGGCGAACAATAGGCTGTACTGGGGGCGTTGCTCGGCAGCCCGTTCTCCGGTGGCCTGGGCGGCTTGTGCTTGTAGATCTTCGATGATGGCCTGCGGGTGGATCTTCTCCTGTATATAGATCGGCACCACCGGGACGGCGAGATCCTGGCCGTCCTGTTCGTCCTTGCCCTTCCAAACCAATTGTGGGTCGAGGGACGGATCGCGGGGGTAAAGCATGGTCTTGGGCGATTGTTCGTCGTCGGCCACGAAGTCGCGCAATTCCTCCGTGGGGATGTTCGTGCGCCGATCCTTGTGGCGGATCGATTCGACCTTCGTCGGCGACGTCTTCTTCTTAGCCATGGGTGATTCCCTCTGTCGAATCGGCCAGAGCCTGCTTTAGACAACCGCGAATCAGATTCTGCGCGTCCCACGGGTCGCCTATCTCGAGGAATGCCCAGCGGCCGAAGCCGCCGTAGTTGTTTACTGCCGGCATCCAGAGTGTTCGGGCAGTTGCGACCTTGGCGACCTTATCCTTCTTGTGCTCCCCGGTCACCTCGACGATTAGATACAGTAGGTCGGTCGAACCACAACCATCATCGATGCAGGCAATGAAGTCCGGGACGTAGTTCTTCTCTTCGCCGTTGAGCGTGTAGGGGATCGTGAATCCCAGGTTGTGGTTCTTCACGTATCGGACAACCTCGGGCATATCCTCAAGAACCTCGGCTATCTTTTGCTCCCACGAATCGGTGTCGGCCACGACGTGGGAAAGGTGGCACTTGTCTTCGCGCGTTGCGAAGACCGGTCGAGTGGTGTCGAAGTCGACGTATCGAGTCGAACCGAGTGTGTCGTACGGGCGCAGGATTGGCTTGAGCGCCGCCGTTCCGTCGGTCGTCGCGACGATGGCCTTGTAGATGCGGTCGGCAGCGTCGTGTGCAAATTCGATTAGCAACAGCAACTGCGGGAAAGTGTTGTCCTTGAGCGTCACGCATTCGGCGAGCCATCGCTTGGCGATCCCGAGAAGTTGCGGAAAGAGCCACGGTTTGTCGTTTCCGTCGTCGTCGCGGAAGTACCGCTCCAGGGTGAGCTTGGCCAGCTCGAAAGCGACCTCGTTCAAACGGCGGCGTTTGAGGTCGTCTAGGTTGTGGATGCTGGATTCGCCAACAATCGGAGCGTTCTCCGTCTTGGTCGGAATGTCGGCGGTGGAAAGCGCCAGATGAGATTCTTCGGTGAACGTCGCGTCTAGCCGTTCACCGGCCAACTCGTAGCGGTAGCCGACCAGGCGCGGGAAGGTGATTTCGCACGCGATACGGCTCTCGATTGCCCGGACTCGTGTAGGTTGAGGACCAGGTTTGGCGCCCTCCGTTGAGCCACTACATGGGATGAATGAGAACGGGACACCGTAGACTTCGGCATACTCTGGCTCAAATAGGCCGGCCTCGTTGGCTGCGTAGCTCGTCCGGCGCAGGGCGCGGCCTACCACCTGCTCACACAACAGCTGCGTCCCGAATGCGCGTACACCAAGGACGTGAGTGACCGTATTCGCGTCCCAGCCCTCGGTGAGCATGGAAACGCTAACCACACATCGGATATGTTCGCCCAGTTTCCCCGCTTTGCCGACTGTGTTCATCACTTCACGTAGGAGGTCTTCGTCGGTGAGGTTGTCGGTGTCGCGGCCAGGGAATCGAATTCGGTACTCGGCCTTGAACTCCTCGATCTCGCGCGCCGCGATCTTCTTGAAGTCGTCGCCCATCGACTCGCCGGATTCAAGCTGCTGGCTATCCACGAGGATGGTGTTGGGACGCTGGAGCCATCCGCCATTGCCGTCGTCGTTGCGGAAGATCGGCAACTGACCAGCCTGGGCGATTGCCTGCTCCCCGATCTGCTTCTCCCAGCCGCTGACGTAGTCGAAGACCAGTTTCGACACGTTGGTGTTGTTGCAGACGACGATGAACACCGGAGGCGTGATGCCGCGCGCTCGAGCCTCGGTGTTCTCCTCCCACAGGCGGTAATACTTCTCGTAGTTGCCGTAGAGGCTGTGCAACGCGCCCTGTAGTTCCACCGGGAGCTTTGGCTCGCCGCTCACCTCGTCCGTCTTGCGCCCCTTCTTGGGTAGATGCTCGCGGATTCGCAGCCAGAGGTCGCGGTAGGTGGGCTGGTCACCAGTCATCGAATCGTCGGCCACGGGGACCCGGGGTACCTTGACAATTCCCGCTTCGATCGCGTCGATCAGGGAGAAGTCTGAAACCACCCACGGGAAAAGGGTGCCCTCGCTGTAACCAGACCCGCGCAGGAAGAACGGCGTCGCAGACAGATCGTAGATCGCCTTCACGCCTAGCTTCGCCTTGATCGCCTCGATGCCGGAGATCCACAGGCGAGCTTCTTCCTCGCGGCTCTTCGCTTCGATTCTGTCATCGCCTGTGAGCTTCTCCTCCTCGGCATCGGGCTTTCGGCGATAGCAGTGATGTGCCTCGTCGTTGATGACGATGATGTTCTTCTTGGTGCCTAATTCGCGGCAGACGCGCCGGACCATTTGATCGGGGGTCTCAGTGAACACTCCGTCGGCCGCGGCGAGGATGCTCTTGGTCAGCTTGCCAGCCGCGATCTTCTCGCGCAGCTTCAGCGCATGGAAGTTCGTGATCAGGATGCGCGCTTGCGACAATTCTTCGAGCATCTGCGCGGGCAGGATATCGCGCTGCCGGTAGTAGTTGCCGGGGTCATTTGGCAGGAGAACCCGTAGCCGGTCGCGAATCGTGATGCCAGGCGTGATGATCAGGAACGTGTCCGTAAACCGGGCGTCCTGTTTGTTCGCCAGCTTATTGAGAGCCTGCCAGGCGATCAGCATTGCCATGACTACGGTCTTCCCGGTCCCCGTAGCCATCTTCATCGCGATGCGAGGTAGGCCGGGATTAGACTGGTCGTTGGCGTCGCGAAGCGAGTTCTCGATCCAGGCATCGCCATACTTGTTGGCGACCTCGGCGATGTAGATGACAGTCTCCAAAGCTTCGATCTGACAGAAGAACAGCTTCTTTTCGCGCTCGGGGTCAGTCCAGTAGGCGAGTAACTTCGCGGTCGTCTGCGTCACACCGACGTATCCACCAGCACGCCATTGCGATACCCGCTGCCGGATGCGATTGACGAGCTTGTTTTCCTCAATGCGATCCTGGGTCCACTCGGTATCAAAGCGTAGCTGTTTGTTGCCCTTCTTGCGCGGTTGGGCGATCGGGACGAAGTACGAGCTGATCCGGCGGCCCTCGACGATGTCGTTGGTGATACCGTCTTCATCGAACCGGAAGTGGCGACTCGGTTCCAAGAATGGTGAGTTCAGGATTGGGTTCTCGATGACCGTCTGGCGTTCCATAGGTCTTTCTCACGCGGAGAGCGTGCATGTCGGGCGATGCCGTCGAATGAAGGAGCGCAGCCGCGCCATCCCCATCGCGCGAACGCCAGATCAGTGTGGTCGAAAGCGAGTGACCCCAGAGCCCAGGAGCGGCGCGGTCGGCGGTGATTCTATACCGTCAGTCCGATAAGGGGAAGGCAGGAAATCGATTGGCGGGGATGGCCTGCGAGCGATTCGTGTCACGGCCGGCTTTTGACCTCCTATGATGTTGAGCCAACTTTTTCATTGGCCACGGGAGAAAACGACAGAATTCGAGACCATCTTGAGCCACGGAGCGCCGAGCTCGCCGCGACGAGAATTCTCAGAATCCGGGACATTAACCTCTGCCTGGACCGTGCCCGTTAAACCTTTTGCGACAAGCGGTTATAGCGCCGCCCGAAACGCGCCGTAACGTGCTGGCAGTCAACTATCTGGGGGGACGACCTACCGTAGTGGGAGGTTGGCTCCCCGTGTCAGGCTCGAACCGACACTCCCGCGGCCAATAGCCGCCCAGGACCCATCTCGACGACGGGAAGGGGAGCGCCAGATCTCGTCATCACCCGCTGGCGCCGCGCGGCGCCAGGCCCGCATCGGAGAGGATGTGGATTTCGCATCCACATGCGCGTAGGAACTCCTCGTCGTGGGAGGCGACCACCACCGCCGCTTCGAGTCGGCTTTCACGCACCAGTCTTGCGACGTCTCGCCTACCTGCCGCATCGAGGGCCGCGGTGGGTTCGTCCAGCAGCACCAGTGGCCGGTGGGACAGCAGGGCGAGGGCAAGGGCGAGGCGGCGCTTCTCGCCGCCGCTGAGGTCGTGGGGGTTGCGGGCGGCGAGGTCGGCGGGCAAACCGATGCGCGTCAGCACGTCGGTGGCGGCGAGATCGGGATCGACCGCGATCTCGCGCGCGACGGTGCTCTGGGTGAAGAGGTACTCGGGGAACTGGGGGGCGAGGGCCGCCAGGCCGTGGTCGAGGTCGGGGGTCGCGCGGCGGTAGAGGCTGCGTTCGCCGAGGCGCACCGCACCCTGGTCCGGCTTGCGCAGGCCGGCGGCGGCGGCGAGAAGGGTGCTCTTGCCGCAGCCATTGGGGCCGGTGATGCCGACGCGGTCGCCGGGTCGCAGGGTCAGCGTCACGCCCGTGAAGCCGCTGCCGTCGGGGAAACACAAGCCGACGCCCTCCCAGGCCGCAAGCGGCGCGCCTGCGGACCGCGTCACCTCGGGCCCCGCGACCGGACCGACGTCGAGCACCGCCGCCAGGTCCCCGCGCACGTCGTCCGGCGTGCCCAGCGCCACGACGCGGCCGGCCCGCAGCACCAGCACCCGGTCCGCTGCCGCCACCTCCTCGCGCCGCTGCGTGGCCCACACCAGGGTGCCGCCCGTCTCGGCGCGCCAGGACAGCAGGCGCTCGCGCACCCAGGCGGCCTGCGCCGGATCCTGCAGGGACGACGGCTCGTCCGCGAGCAACAGCGCGGGCCGGCCGCCGAGCACCACCGCGAGCTGCAGCCGCTGCTTCTGCCCCGCCGACAGCACGCGCGGGTCATGCGCCTCGCGACCGTCGAGCCCCCAGGCGGCCAGCGTGCCGCCGACGTCGAGGTCCGGCCGCCCGAGCGCGACTTCCTCGGCCACCGTCGCGGTCACGATCTGCTCGTCGGGATCCTGGAACACAAGTCCCGTGGTCTCCGGCGCCAGCGTCGCGAGATGCCGCAGCAGGGACGACTTCCCCGACCCGTTGCCCCCCACCACCGCGAGATGCTCGCCGCGGCGCAGCGCGAGGTCCAGCCCGGCGAGCACGCAGACCTCGCCGTGCGGCGCATCGCGCAGGAGACGCAGGTTCGTCAGGCGCAGGAGGATGTCGTCAGCGCTCGCCACCCTGCAGCTCCCCCAGGTAGCGGCGGGCCGCCTCGGCCCAGCTGGAGTCGCTGTCCAGGGCGAGATACCGGTTCCACGCCGCGGTCGCCTCGGCGCGCCGGCCGGCCTCGTGCAGGCTCAGCGCCTCGCCGAAGGCCGCGCGCAGGTGGCGCGGATGGATGGCCAGAACCCGGTGGAAGGCCGCGGCGGCCTCGTCGTAGCGGGTCTGGTAGAAGAGGCAGTTGCCCAGCGCGAAGCCGATGTCCGCATCCTGCGGACGCTGGGACGACAGCGTCGTCAGCATCCGCTCGGCCTCCTGGTGCTGGCCGCGTTTCATCAGCACCAGCGCCAGGTTGTACTGCGCGTCGGTCAGCTCGGGCGCCGTCTGCAGCGAGGACTCGAACTCGCGCTGCGCGCGGTCGAAATCGTCCGCCGCCATGGCGTCCACACCACGGTTGTAGGGCTCGAGGGCGGCGGCGCGGCGGCGGGCGTCGTCCCACTCGTCCGGCGCGAAGCTGAGCGCGATGACGGAGCCCGGCGCCAGCCGATCGGGATCGGAGAGACCGTTGGCGGCCGCCAGTTCCCTGGCGCGTGAGGGGTCGGCGTAATAGAGGTCGGCGATGCGCGCCAGGGTCTCGCCCTCGCGCACGGTGTGGGCCAGCGTCAGGGACTTCGGCGCCTCGCCCGGGGACGACGGCGGCGTGACCGGCGCCGGGCTCTCCACCACCGGCGGCGGCGCCACCTGCTTCGCGCATCCGGCCAGCCCGAGCGCCACACCGATGAGGATCGCCGCCCCTACGCGCATCAGGACTCCATCACGCTCTGCGCCCACTGCTTCGCCTCCGCCAGGACCGCGAGCATACCAGCACTCGTGGTCTCGGCATAGAGCCGCTTGCGCAGGATCCCCGCTCCGGGGTAACCCCGGAAGCAGCGCGCGATGTGCTTGCGCACCACCAGGCAACCGACGTGCTCGCCGCGCTGCGCCACCTCGAGGGTCACGTGCCGCGCGGTGGTCTCGCACATCTCGCGGAAGGACGGCGCCGCGGCCGCCTCACCCCGCTCGGCCGCCTGCATCTCGCGGAAGATCCAGGGGTTGCCGATCGCCCCGCGGGCCACCATCACGCCGTGGCAGCGGGTGTGGGCCACCAGCCGCCGGTAGCTGTCCGCGTCCACGACGTCGCCGTTGCCGACCACGGGGATGTCCAGCGCCTCGACCAGCCGCGCGATAGTGTCCCAGTCGGCGTGGCCGGTGTACTTCTGCGCGCGCGTGCGGCCGTGCAGGGTGACCCAGACGCAGCCGGCGTCCTGCAGGAGTCGTCCCACTTCCTCGAAATTCACGGAGGCCTCGTCCCAGCCAGTGCGGAACTTGGCGGACACCGGCAGGGGCGCCGTGGCCTCGACCACCCCACGCACGATCCGCTCCAGCAGCGGCACGTCGGCCAGCAGGGCGCTGCCGCCGCACTTGCGCACCACCTTCTTCGCCGGGCAGCCGAAGTTGATGTCCAGCACGTCCATCCGCCGCGCGCAGAGCAGCCGCGCCGCGGCCGCCATGTGCTCGGGGTCGGACCCGAAGATCTGGATGCCGACACGACCCTGCTCGCCCTCGGTGTCGATCAGCTTCCAGGTCGACTCGTTCTCGTAGTAGAGACCCGAGGCCGAGGTGAACTCGCAGAAGCCCATGTCCGCCCCGAAGTCGCGGCAAACGTCGCGAAACGGCCGGTCCGTCACCCCGGACATGGGCGACAGCAGGCAGCGCACGTCCTGGAACCAGGCGACGCGAGGGTCGAGGCGGACGGATTTGCGAGGCAGCACGCGGCATCCCGTCGTTAGGCGTGGTGACAGGAGCCCAAGATAGTATCTGGACAGGGCCGGCGACCAGGCGCTACTTCACCAGCACGGCGCGCTGCGCGGCGACGCCATCTGGCGAGACCAGCCGCATCAGGTATACGCCTGCCCCGGCGAGGCGGCCACCGGCGTCGCGCCCGTCCCACCGCACCTCGTGCCTGCCGGCATTCCGCGCCCCGGCGATCAGCGTCGTCACGCGCCGGCCCGCCAGGTCGAAGACCGCCAGTTCGACCGGCCCCGTCACGGCCGTCTCGAAGCGGATGGTGGTGGCCGGGTTGAACGGGTTCGGCGCGAGACTCAGGCGCGGACCGAGGGGCGGCGGTGTCTCGACGACGCCGACGGCGGGCGCATCGTAACGGTCGGCGAGATAGACCCTCACCGCGTTGAGCTCGTGGGGCGTCAGCGCGCGGTCGTACACGGCGATCTCGCAGATGTCGCCCGTGAAGTTGTTGACGCTGTAAGCGTCGGAGCCGATGAGGAGGGACTGCGGCACGCCGAGGTCCGGCGTGTCGGAGGCGACCTGGTCGCCCTGGTCCACGCCGTCGATCGCGCACCGGAAGACCGCGCCGTCGCGGGTCAACTCGACCAGGTGGAAGGCGTCGTCCCAGCCCGCGGGCTGCGGCCAGGAGCCGGGGCCGCCGGCCGGGGACGGCGCGCCGTGTTGAAGGACCAGCCAGTCTTCCCAGGTATAGTGCACGTACAGACGGTTGCCGCCGTAGCCCCAGCCGAAGGCCGTGTTGTACTGGTCGCTGCCGGCTTGGCGCGCGAGCAGGAAGATGGTGGCCCCCTCGGCCGACGTGATCTGTGAGCCGGGGACACCGTCGCGCTGCATGGCGTCGGTGCCGTCGAAGCGAACCGCCGGCTGGCCGTGGTAGGCGTCCGCGACGTAGCGCGGCAACGCGCCGGGGTCGACCTGATAGACGTGCAGGCCCTGCCCGGAGCGGTCGGGCCACTGGAGGACGGGCTCCTGATCGCCGGCGTCTCCCGCGGCGTCGGCGCGCAACCACATGCGCAGGCCGGCGGTGACCGGGATGTCGCGGTCCGCGGCGAGGGCGCCGGGATGCTCGTGCAGGAAGACGACGTCGTCCGCATCGAGAGCGTGGTCGTAGACCTGCACCTCGTCGATGAGGCCCTGATAGTAGGCCGTCGGCGTGCCGTAGACGTCGAGCCCGCCGAGGAGGAAGCGCGCGCCGGTGACGGGATTCGGGGGCGCCGGCTGCCAGCCCTCGCGCGGCGCGCCGTCGACGAAGATCGCCAGGAAACCGCCGGTGCGGTACACGCAGACCAGGTGGTGCCACTGACCGTCGTTGACGTCCGTCGTGGAGAACGCCTGCTGGCCGGGTGAGCCGACGTCGTAGAACCAGGCCTTGCCCGCCTGACCGTAGACGCCGTCGGTGTTGAGACCGACGAGGTAGCCGCCGTAGCCGGAGGCGTGCTTCGCGACCGGATACATCGCCGCGGTGGCGCCGGGTTCGGTGCGCACCCACAGGGCGAGGGAGAAGTCGTGGTCGCCGAACGCCAGGACCGGGCCCATGTCCACGGCGCCGCCGCCGCCGTAGCCGAGCCGCAGCGCGCCGCCGGCGACGCCGCCCGCGACGAACTCGGCCGTTCCCAGGAGCGTCCCGGCGATGCCCCCGACGTCGTCCACCGCGGTCCCATCGAGGGTCCCATCGAGGGTCCAGCGAGCGACCGGCGCGGCCCCGGCAGGCAGCGCGGCGAGGGCGATGACCAGAACGACGAGAAGGCGACGCGCGGCTGTGGCGAGCATGACAGACCTCCGGCATATGGTCCGACATTGATTATATAATATCGTAAAACAATGCACAACTCATCAAATTATGCCCCGGTCGCGGGATTTCCTGGCAACCCGCGTCAGTCGTGATAGATTCCCCGCTGGTGCCGGCCGCCTTCACCGAACTCTCCCCACGGAGTGACCACGATGGATTGGATCACCGACCCGCAGGCCTGGATCGCGCTGCTGACCCTGACGAGCCTCGAGATCGTCCTGGGCATCGACAACATCATCTTCATCTCGATCCTCTCGGGACGACTGCCCGAGGCGCAGCGCGGGCGCGCCCGCACCCTCGGGCTCGCGGCGGCGATGGTCACGCGCATCTTGCTGCTGGCGTCGCTGGCCTGGGTCGCGCACCTCACCCAGGGCCTGTTCAGCCTGCGCGGGCACGAGGTCACCGCGCGCGACCTGGTGCTGCTGGGCGGCGGCCTCTTCCTGCTCGCCAAGGCGACCATGGAGATCCACCACAACCTCGAGGGCGACGAACACCACGACAGCGCGAAGAAGGTGGCGTCGTTCGCGGCCGTGATCGCGCAGATCATGGTGCTCGACATCATCTTCTCGCTGGATTCGGTCATCACCGCGATCGGCATGGCGGACCATCTGCCGGTGATGATCGCGGCCGTGGTGATCGCCGTGCTGGTGATGATGGTGGCGGCAGGACCGATCAGCCGCTTCGTCGAGGGTCACCCGACGGTGAAGATGCTGGCGCTGTCGTTCCTGCTGCTGGTCGGCATGTCGCTGATCGCCGAGGGCTTCGGCCAGCACATCAGCAAGGCCTACATCTACTTCGCGATGGGCTTCTCGGTGTTCGTCGAGATGCTGAACCTGCGGATCCGCGCGCGGGCAAGCCAGCAGCCGGTGAAGCTGCGGGGCTCGGCGCTGGCCGAAGGCGAGTAGGCTCAGATCGGCGACAGACGGGCGATCAGGTTCTGCAATCCGTCGACACGAAAGGCGTCCGGCAACGCCGCGAGCAGGGGCTCGTCGATGGCCCGGCCGCCGAGAACGATGCGGGCGTCCGCCGCGCGTGCCGCCTCCCGGAGCTCGTTGGCGCCGGCGAGCGCCTCCGCGGCGGCCAGTTCGCTGGTGACGCTCAACCAGAGCAGCCGCGGCCGCAGGTCGGCCACCGCGGCGGCGACCGTCGCGGCGGGCAAGCCGCAGCCGAGATTCACGGTGCGCCAGCGCGCGTCGCGCAGCGCGATCTCCACCAGTGCGTTCGGCACCGTGTAGGGATCGCCGGCGAGGGTGCCGCCGATGGCCAGCGGGGCGTCGTCGCCGCGGAAGGGTAGAGCCCGCCAGAGCTCGTGCACCAGGCGCATCACGATCTCGCAGGCGCGTCGTTCCTCGTACACGGCCAGGGTCCCGTGCTGCCAGCGCTCGCCGAGATTCGCGAAGGCGCGAGCAACCACCTCGTCGCCAATCTCGGCGACCGGATGCCCGGACACGAAGAGGCTGAAGACGAGGCCGCGCAGGCGCTCGTCGTCGCCCGCCGCCAGCGCCTCCGTTGCCTCGTCGATCACCTTCGCCATGACCTGCGGACCCTTGCCCACGGCCGACGGCAGCCCGAGCACCTCAGGCGCGGGTAATGGCCGGCCGCTCTCGCGCAGGAACTGCAGGACGGCGCCGAGTTCCAGCCGACGATGGCCGCCCGCCGTGCGCACCGAGGTGATCAGGCCCCGGTCGCACCAGCGCTTCAACGAGGCCTCGCTCACACCAATGGCCCGGGCCACCTGGCGGGGCGTCAGTTGCTTGTTCATCCGGCCCCTCGAGGTTGGTTGTTCTGACCGAATTCTAGGGCCCATCCAGGAATATTGCAACCAACTTTCAAGACGACAATTCCCTCCCCCATCGGGCGTCAACGGCGCTATAACGCTGCGATACATTAATTTATGTAGTTTCTGGTGACGCCGAAACGGCCCGCAAAAAAAGACCGTATTGAACGAATTTACTATTGACGCCACGGCACGGCTCGCCTACCTTGGGCCTGTGGTCGTTTTGAACGAATTACCCGCCAGGCGCGATCACACGCCGGGCTTCTCGAAAGGAATCCGACATGCACAAGCCGATCAGGATCCTCCTCGCCTCCGTCATGTTGCTCTCCCTGGCCGGGATCGCGCTCGCCAGTGGCAAGGACAAGGCCACCGCCGCGGCGACGCCGACCATGGACATCGTGGACACCGCGGTTGCCGCGGGGTCGTTCAACACGCTGGTGACGGCGGTGAAGGCTGCCGGCCTGGTCGAGACCCTCAAGGGCACCGGGCCGTTCACCGTCTTCGCCCCCACCGACGAGGCGTTCGCCAAGTTGCCGAAGGGCACGGTCGAGGGCCTGCTCGCGGACAAGGCGAAGCTCACCTCCGTCCTCACCTACCACGTCGTGTCCGGCAAGGTCCTGGCGGCCGACGCCCTGAAGCTGAAGGACGTGACCACCGTCCAGGGCAGCAAGGCCGTGATCGACGCCAAGGCCGTGACCATCGACGGCGCGAAGATCGTCAAGACCGACATCGTCTGCACCAACGGCGTGATCCACGTCATCGACGCCGTGATGTTGCCGTAACTCGTCACGTTCGCCCGAAGGAGAAGAACCATGAAGAAGATCGATGTCCTGGCGGCCGTCCTCGTCGTGGTCGGCGCCCTCAACTGGGGTCTCGTGGGGCTGTTCGGCTTCGACCTGGTCGCCACGTTGCTGGGCGACGCCACCTCCGGCGCCCGTCTGGTCTACACGCTGGTCGGCCTGGCCGGCATCTTCCAGGCGGCCTCCTGGAAAGCCATCCAGCGCCGGTGGAGCGGCGGGCTGAGCCCGGCGATGGCCGGATCCCGGTGACCGAGAACCTGATCCTCCTCACGGGGGCGACAGGGTACATCGGCGGCCGCCTCCTCGACGCGCTCGGCGCGCAGGGGAGGCGGCTCTGTTGCCTGACTCGGCGCTCGCGCGCGCCGCGGCGGTACAATAGAAACCCCGCCCGTGCTGGCCGGGCGGGGTGACGGTTGCAGGCGGTCGTCGCGGTTACTTGTACTTCGCGAACAGCTCGTCCAGGTCCTTGTACCGACCCGAACGCTGCTCGAGTTCTTCGAGACGATCGTGGACGGTCGGCCGCTTGTCCTGGTAGACGATGCCCGTCCAGAACGTCTCCGTGTCCAGCGCCTTCTCCATGCCCGCGAGACGATTGGTAGGATCCCAGTCGTCGGGCAGCGGCTTGACGATCTCGTTCATGGTCTTGAACGTGACCTGCTGGTTCATGGTGACGCACGGCGAGAAGATGTGCAGCACCGAGAAACCCTTGTGCTTCAGCGCCTCGGTGAAGATGTGCTTGAGGTCCTTCGGCTTGCCGGAGAAGCCGCGGCCGATGAAGCTCGCGTTGTAGGCCAGGAACATGGCGAGCGGGTTGAGCGGTTCCTCGACGTAGGCGTAGGGGGCCGTCTTGCTCTTCATGCTCAGCGGCGAGGTCGGCGAGCTCTGGCCCTTGGTCAGGCCGTAGATCGAGTTGTCGATCAGGATGTAGGTGATGTCGACGTTCTTGCGGGCGACGTGCGGCAGGTGGCCGCCGCCGATGCCCAGACCGTCGCCGTCGCCACCCACGGCGATGATCCGCAGATCCGGCCGGGCGATCTTCATGCCCGCCGCCGTGGGCACGGCGCGGCCATGCACGCCGTGGAACCCGTAGGTATTGCAGAAGTACGGGAAGCGCCCCGAGCAACCGATGCCCGAGACGATGACCGTGCTCTTCGGATCCGCCTGGACCTCCACGAGCGCCTGATAGAACGGCGTCAGGACGCCGTAGTCACCGCAGCCCGCGCACCAGATCGGCTTCAGATCCGATTTGAAATCGGCGACCGTGAAGGCCGTCGTGGAACCACCGTGCATCTCGCTCATAGGTGCTCCTTGAACGCGGCGTAAAGCTCCTCGGACGTGAACGGCAGGCCCTGGCACTTGTGGACCTCGATCGGCCGGATGCCGAACTTGCCCTTGAGGAAGTGAGCATACTGGCCGGTGTAGTTCTCTTCGGGCACGATGAGCTTCCGTAGCGGCCCGAGGAACTGGCGGATCCGCCACTCCGGCAGCGGCGAGAGGATGCGCGGGTGCAGGTGCGCGATCTTCTGGCCGGTCTCGCCCTCGAGCTGGTCGATGGCCTCGCGGATGGCGCCGTACGTCGAACCCCAGCCGATGACGCCGATCTCGCTGTACTCCGGCTCGATCTCCTCGACCTGCTCCTGCGTGATCTTCTTGGCGAGGTAGTCGAGCTTGCGGAAGCGCTTCTCGGTCTGGGCCTCGTGGTTCTCCGGCGTGTAGTTCGGGTTGCCGAACTCGTTGTGCTCGAGGCCGGTGCCCATGTAGGGCAGGTCATGCCAGCCCGGGATCGACATCGGGCTGACCCCGGTGTCGTTGATCAGGTAGCGACGGAAGTTCTCGCGCGTGGCGTCCGGCGCCGGCATGAGGCGTTCGCCGAGGTCGACCTGCGAAAGATCGGGCGTCGGGATGTTCTGGCTGGTGTAGGCCAGGGCCTGGTCCGTCAGCACGATCACCGGCAGCTGGTAGCGCTCGGCGATGCGCACCGCGCGGACGGTCTGCCAGAAGCAGTCGTAGATGTCCAGCGGGGCCATGATCACCCGCGGCGACTCGCCGCTGGTGCCGTAGATCGCGAACTTCAGGTCCGACTGCTCGGTCTTGGTCGGCAGGCCGGTCGAGGGGCCGCCGCGCATGACGTTGACGATGGTCAGCGGCGTCTCGGCCATGGCGGCGAGGTTCAGCGTCTCGCTCATGAGCGAGAGGCCGGGACCGCTGGTCGCGGTGAGCACGCGCGCGCCGGCGTAGCTGGCGCCGATGCCGGCGGCGAGGGTGGCGATCTCGTCCTCGAACTGGACCGCCTGGCCGCCGAACTTCGGCAGCTCGCGGCACAGGTATTCGAAGATGGGCGTGGCCGGCGTGATCGGGTAGCCGGGCACGAAGTTCACCTTGGCGGCGATGGCGCCGAGGGCGACGGCCTCGTTGCCGGTGACCAGGATCTGGTCGCGCTCCGGTTGCCTGTCGAAGTGGCGCAGGATCTCGCGCAGGTGCTCGGCGGCATAGTTGTAGCCCGCCTCGACGCCGCGCTTGTTGACGTTGAGAACCTCCTCGCCCTTCTTGCTGAAATGCTCCGACACCAGCTTCAGCCCGTACTCGAGCGGGGTGTCGAAGAGTTTCATCAGGGCGCCGAGCGCGACCATGTTCTTGCCGCGGCTGCCGCCGGTGAACTCGTGCGACAGGTCCTCGAGCGGCAGCTCGATCTTGCGCCGGCCCGCGAGCCGGTCATCCGGCGTGCAGAGTTTCGGATCGTAGAGGAGCGTGCCGTCCTTCGCGATCGCGTAGACGTAGCGGTCGTAGGCAAGCTGGTTGAACGCGCAGTAGACGTCGACGATCTGCTTGAGCGACCGCGCCGGTCCCGAGCTGGCGCGCAGCTGGAACAGCGCGAGGCCGCCGCGGATCTCCGCCGGGAAGGTGCGGAACGCGTGGATGTTCAATCCCGCGCGCGCCACGGCCTTCGACAGGATCTCGCCGCAAGCGATGACCCCTTCGCCGCCCTCGCCGCCGATCTTGACGACCAAGTCCTGGCTAGCCACCGTAACCTCCAGAGGAAGGTGTCTCCCAAAAATATGGGAGAAGGAAGCACCCGTTTCCGTCGGACGACAGGCACCCCCTGATGTGGTTCTCGCGTCGTGCAAAAGTAGTCGTCCCGACGACGAAGGCCAACGACAAACGGATATCACCGATGTTTTTTTCCCGCCCCCACGTCTGCTTCGTGAACTCGCTGCGCGGCTGCGGCGGCGCCGAGCTCTGGTTTCTGGACGCGGCCGCCGGCCTGCGCGAGCGAGGCGTCCACGTGAGCATCGTGGCCCAGCCGGGCAGCGCCCTCGCCGTCCGGGCGGTTGCCGCGGGCCTGCCGGTGGCGGCGATCCCCATCCGTTTCGACGGCGCGCCGTGGACCCTCGCCGCCCTGGCCCGCCATTTCCGGCGCACGCGCGTGACGGCGTTGATTTGCAATCTCACCAAGGACCTCAAGGCCGCCGGGCTCGCCGGGAGCTGGGCGGGTGTGCCCGTCCGCCTCGCCTCGCGGGAGAGCGACTTCCCGTTGAAGGACAAGGGCTACTACCGCTGGTACTTCACCCGGGCGGCGACCGGCGTGCTGGTCAACAGCGAGGCGACGCGGCGCACCGTCCTCGCGAGCGCGCCCTGGCTCGACCCCGCGCGCGTGCATCTGCTCTACAAGGGGATCGACCTCGAGAAATTCCGTCCCGGGGACGACGTCGCCGCGCGGCCGCCGGTAGTCGGGTTCGTCGGCCAGCTCATCGCGCGCAAGGGCCTCGCGGCGCTGATGGCCGCCTGGCAGCGGCTCGAGGCCGCCGCCACGGACACGCCGCCGCGGTTGCGCCTCGCCGGCGACGGCGAGCTGCGACGGGAGATCGAGCGCTGGCGCGCGGGTCTGCGTCGTCCCGGGCACGTGGATCTGGTGGGCTTCGTCGAGGACGTCCCCGCCTTCTGGACCGGATGCCGTGTCGCCGTCCTCCCCTCCCGCGCCGAAGGCTTCGGTCTGGCCGCGGCGGAGGCCGCGGCGTGCGGCCTGCCGGTGGTGGCCGCCGAGGCCAGCAGTTTGCCGGAGATCGTGCGGCACGGGACCACCGGCCTGCTGGTGCCGCCCGACGACGACGTCGCCCTCGCCGGCGCGCTCGACCGCCTGTTGCGCGATCCGCAGATGGCCGCGACACTGGGCGCACGAGGGCGCGAGCACGTCGTCAACCATTTCGACCGGCAACGGACGCTCGATCGCCTGCTCGACCTGACCCGCTCCCGCGAGGTGCCGTCATGATGCTGCGCGCCGCCGTCGTCCAGACCGATCCCGCCTTCGGCGAGGTGGACCGCAACGTCGAGGCGGCGCTGGCGCTGGTGCCGTCGGCCTGCGACCTGGCGGTGCTGCCGGAGCTGTTCGCCACGGGCTACCAGTTCGTCGACCGCGCCGAGACCCTCTCGCTCGCCGAACCGGTTCCCGACGGCCCGACGTGCCGCCGTCTGCGGGCCTTCGCTGCCGCCAGCGGCACCACCCTGGTGGCCGGGCTCGCCGAGCGCGACGGCGAGCGCGTCTACAACAGCGCCGTGCTGATGCGCCCCGACGGCAGCCACGAGGTCTATCGCAAGGTGCACCTGTTCTGGGACGAGAAGGTGGTCTTCGACCCCGGCAACCTCGGCTTCCCCGTCTTCGCCGCCTGCGGCACGACCGTCGGCGTGATGATCTGCTTCGACTGGTTCTTCCCCGAGGCCGCCCGCACCCTCGCCCTGCGCGGCGCGCAGCTCATCTGCCATCCCTCCAACCTGGTGCTGCCCCACTGCCCCAACTCGATGCCCGTGCGCGCCCTCGAGAACCGCGTCTACACCCTCACCGCCAACCGCGTCGGCCACGAGCACCGCACCGCCACGCCCCTGACCTTCATCGGCAACAGCCGCATCATCGCCCCCAACGCCGCCGTCGTCGGCGCCTGCGGCGCCACCGAAGCCGTTGCCGCGACCGCCGATCTCGACCTCGCGCTGTGCGACAAGCACATCACGCCGCGCAACGACCTCTTCGCGGACCGTCGACCCGAGGCGTACGGGCTCATGTGAGGGGGAGGGGGGGGGGGGGGGGGGGGGGGGGGGGGGGGGGGGGGGGGGGGGGGGGGGGG
>JADHED010001028.1_pt1 | contig 26289 bp, 29 predicted proteins | sample 8952041 | NCBI WGS metagenome assembly JADHED01 (sample SAMN16124423, study PRJNA663239) | bioreactor sludge metagenome | isolation source: sludge (control) | place: India:Bengaluru | collected 2018-09-08
GATCTCGGGCGGCGTTACGGTGAATGACGTGATCTTCCATGTTTCGGCGGAAGACCTGCCGTTTGGCGGCGTCGGGCCGTCGGGCATGGGGAGCTATCACGGGGCGGACGGATTCCGCACGTTCAGCCACGCGAAGAGCGTCTATCGCCAGCCGAAGCTTGACCTCGCGGGCCTCGCGGGCTTGAAACCGCCCTACGGGAAGAAAACCGGATTTTCAGGGCACTACAGGGTATCAGAGGGGAAATAAACCGCTGTTTTTCAACAATCCGATTACCCTCGAATACCCTCCAATGCCCTAAATGGGCCACCTGATTGGGCCACCTACAGTGACAAGTGGCCCACTACCATTATCCCGTGAACAGTCAACCCGCCGAGCTCGAATAGCTGTCGAGCGACGCCCTCTGGATCGTCGTATATCAGGGAGCGTGAGCATCGGTGCGGGCGGCCAAAATATACCATCTTGTTAACCACTTCTGCGTGTCGGTTCCCCTCATAACGGCGAATTGCCGAACGAGGGATTTCAGGCATGATGCGCTCGGAACATTCCGTTCCGACCAGGGGGGGCAAGAACGGGGCATCGGCGCGGTTTGCCGATGACGCCCAAGTGGGACGGAGAGCGATGCCCATGAAACAGGATGCTCATATTCAACCCATGCTGGACGTGCACGGCCGCCCAGCCGTTTTCGCGCCTCTTTGCAAGTCGATCATCAACGCAAGAGCGATGTCGACAGCGGCGTTTGGATCTCTCTGTTCCGATCCGGGAGGCGAGATGCTTCTCGATCTCTATTGGCGCGAAAGCCAAGGGTTGAAGACATCCCTGACAAGCATGTGGCTCGCCTCGAAAGCGTCGGAGATGACGGCCCGCCGCTGCCTGGCGGTGATGGAGGAACAAGGAATTGTCGAGCGAATGCCCGATCCTTCCGATGGACGCCGCACCAACGTGCGGTTCACGGCGGAGGGCCGCAAGAAGATGGACGACTGCTTCAGCGCCCTTCTCGTCGGCTACGCAGAGACCTGTCAGGACTGCGCGCGCAATTGCCATGATGGGCCGTCGTCAGATGGCTGTGCCAGCCTTTGGAACAGCATACCCTTTTGTGCCTTGCTTGGCGACCTATCCGTCACCTCCACAGGTCGAAGGCAATGAAGTAACCGCCTGACTCAGCATCACGCCATTGCTCGGGAAAGCTGATCAGGATCGATGCCGATACGCTCCCCGATCGAGCGGGGCATCTCGGCGCTGGTCTCCCGACGACAACGGTGTTGCCGCCGGGAGTGATAGCCGCGCCAAATGGCTTGGCCCGACGCGGGGGCGACTTTTAGCAAAGGCCTCGACAACATCCAGCGCAGATGATCTCCGCTTGCCGTTGCGGAGCGTCATTGCAACGTATCCCATTGCTGCGTGAGAATCCGGCGGTAGCCGGTTTCGGTCATCCATCTGGCGCGGCGCAGATGATCCTCCCAACAATGCCGCGTGCGCTCGGGCTCGGCGAGGGGGTCGCGGTGCAGCACGATCCGGGCAACCTCCTGCCAGTCTGCGCCTTCGGCGTCAGCATCGAGCAGCCGCAAATAGGTGATGGTATGCTGATCGTCATAGGGCGTGATGTTGTCGGACCAAGGCACGTCGTCCGCAACATCAGGATCCAATTCGGGCTTCGGCTTCTTCACCTTGCCTCTCCTTCGAGTGCGGACCACGCGCTAGTTTGTCGACTTTGGCTTAACGTTGGCGCGGTTCAGTTCGAGGAGAAACCAATCTCGAAACTTTCCCATATGTTCTCCCGCATCAGCGACAATCTGCGCCACTAGCTCCTCACTTAGATCATCCTTCTTCAGGTCTAGATCTCGAAGAGCACACGTCACCATATGACGTTGAAAGACGTATATCGCATTACGGATATATCCACGCACGATCATCTCAATCGATCGCTCATTACCGTTTGCGTCATTGATGAGCTTTTCTATGGCCACAACCGTAGGATTTGGATCAGCAATCGTCTGCTGCATTTCCGGCGTCAGCTTCCTTTCCAGATCAGGCATAGATTACTCCGGATCGCTTACTCAGGCCATGCCGGAATATTCGCACGGGCATACCCGGCAGACAAGGCTTGGCTGTAGCCAACTCCATCGGACTTCCTTCCGCAGTATTACCATTGAACCGCCGGTCACGGTCAATACGGATCTGAGGAGAGGAGGAGATGCCGCGTGCGCGGAAGGTTCTCTCCATACTCCATCATAGTCCTCGTGATCTCACGTCGCGTCGCCGTTGTGGGAGGGAAGAGGGGCTTGGGCTGGAGGATAGCCTTCAGCTGGAGAATTTCTCATGGCCCTTTCGCGGACCAGCGCCGATCCCCGCTTGCACGCCGCCGCCGCCAGCATCGTCAAATCCCTGGGCGGCGAATGGAAGCCATCGGGCGCAATGTGCCGGTGCCCCGCTCATGACGACCATCGCCCAAGCCTGTCGGTCCGGGTCGGTGAACGCGGTATCCTGTTCAAATGCTTCGCGGGCTGCTCAACGCTCGAAGTCATTCGCGCACTTCGCGGTGATCGGCGTAGCATCCCTTCGAGCGAAGGCGGCTGCACCATGCCCGATGGACGGAAGCGTCAGCTGTCGGGGCGGATATGCTCGCTCTGGAAGGAGGCTTCCCCAGTCAATGATACACCGGCCGATGCCTATCTGGCATCACGCAGACTGGCTGGTTCGCATCCCTCGCTCCGCTATCATGATCGGGTTCCTTACGGGCGCGGGGAGACCGTCCGTTTCCGCCCCGCGCTGCTTGCCGCCGTGGAGTGCGATACCGGCGTCGTAGCCCTTGAGCGGCTATTCCTCGATCTTTGCACTGGTCTGCCAGTCACTGATCTCGATCCGCCGAAACGGCTTCTGGGCCGTCCTCTTGGCGGCGCGGTTCGTTTTGGCGCGGCGACCAGTGTGCTCGGCCTTGCGGAGGGCTGGGAGACCGCATGGTCCGCGCATTTTCTGCTGGGCATTCCGGTCTGGGCCGCGCTTGGGTCCGATCGCTTGCCGTTCGTCACCATTCCCGAGCGGGTCGAGCATCTCATTCTGCTCCCCGACGACGATCCGCCCGGACGACGATGTGCGCGGCGGGCTCGTCATGCGCATGCGCGGCCCGGCCTTATGATCGAGACGAGATTCCCCGGCGGCGGCTTCAACGACTGGAACGACCGGCATCGCGCAGAAGGGGGAGAGGGAGGGAGGGAGGGAGGTGGTTGGGGCAGGCAACCTGACGGTCAGCTGCGCTCCGCACATTCAGGCACATGCGGCGGAATGGACGCCGACGCGGCCCTGACCAGCCCGCCATATTCGACAAGGAGACGAGCCTTGACCTCGCCACAACCGAGCTATCCTGCCATGCTGCCCCTCTCGAAGATCGTGAAGGGCGACAATCCCCGCCGCTATTTCGACCGGAAAAAGCACGACGAGATGGTGGCTTCCATCCGGCTACGCGGCATAATCCAGCCCATATTGCTTCGCCCGAGGGGCGATGTCTTCGCCATCGTCGCCGGAGAGCGCCGTTACCGGGCAGGGCTGGAGGTCTACGGCCCCGACGGCGAAGTACCGGTCATCATCCGCGAGATGACGGACCAGGAGGCGCTCGAAGCTGCGATCGCCGAGAACGACGACCGTGACGATCCTTCGGAGACCGAGCAGGCGGATGCCGCCGTCCGCTACCTCGCTGCGTGCCAGGGCGACCGGGCCGAGGCCATACGGCGGCTCGGATGGTCCCGCGACAAGTTCGATCGCCGCCTCGCGCTCGCCGAGCTTTCGGACACCGTAAAGTGCGCGCTCGACGAACGCAGGATCAAGCTCGGCCACGCCGAACTACTCGCCGCGGTTCCCGGCGACAAGCAGGACAAGGCCCTCGAAACGATCCTGAAAGCCGGTCTCGACGTGAACAAGACGCGCGAACTGCTGATGCGCGTCACGCAGCACCTTGGCAGCGCATGCTTCGACAAGAGTGAATGCACGACCTGCCCGTTCAACTCGGCCACGCAACGCGCGCTTTTCGAAACCCATGTCGACGACGGCTATTGCACCAACGCAGCGTGCTTCGATCTGAAGACGGAAGCCGCAGAAGTGATCCGTTTCGAACAAGAGGAGCGCGCGGCGAAGGCAGCACGGGCCGCGGCTCCGCCCCACGTCGAGACAGTCGAAGGTGACGAAAACGATGATGTGATCGACGAAACCGTATCATTGACCGACTCTCAGCCGCTCTCGGAAGATACGACCTTGGACCTGGACAGCATCGCGATGCGCGCGCCTACGCCCGCCGCGCCGGTCAAGCCCGCGACCAGCGCCAGTGCCGCGGACAAAACGGCCGTCACCGCCAAATCGATTGCAAATCGTACCACCGAACTTCGCGAAGCGACTTGGCGGACTGCGCTCGCCCGGGCGCTGGCAGGCAATGCCGCTCACGCGCAGACTACCATCCTTGTCGCCGCGATGTCGGGTACGCTCTCGCAGATCAAGCCTGACACGCTGACGTCGCGCGCCGGCATCCTGGTCGGCGCCTCGTTTCCGAACCTCGACTATAGCGCCAAGATCGCGGCGATCCGCGCGCTGCCCGACGCCCGGGCGGCGAACGTGCTGTCCGTCATCGGCGCCGCTTACGCCAAAGATGTGGCCAGCTTCGGCCATGTCGCCGATCTCGCGAGGATATTCGAGGTCGACCTGCGCGACAGCTGGAAGGTCGATCAGGCGTTCCTCGAGCGATACACCAAGGACGAGCTCAAATTCATTGCCCGGGAATGCGGCCTCATCGCGCATGTGGGCGAAAAGCGGTTCGCCAAGATGCTCGCGTCGAAGAAGCCCGAGCTGATTACCGGCATGCTCAATCGCATCGGCTTCGATTGGGCTGGGCGCCTGCCGAGCGCGATGACCCTCGACGGCACCTATGGCCCGCCCCCGGATCGCGCTGTGCCGCACGCCAAAGCGCCGATCCCGGAACTCGCTGCCTGACCCGCTTCCCCACACTCCCAGACAAAGGACTACCGACATGCTTGTTACAAGCCTGCTCCCGCTGCTCGCCCGCTATTCGCTCGGCCTCGACCTCGTTGCCGGACCCGACGAGACCGTCACCCTGACCATCATTCCGCGCAAGGCGGACCCCAAGTCTGCCGCACTCGACGCCAGCGAGACCCGGCCGATCTCGATCACGGCCAGCGCGGCGGAGATCGATGCGGAATTGGCCCGTGGCGCAGACGGCGCGCTGGGCCAACTTATCGCCACGCGCAGGACGCTCGCCGACCAGGTCGCGGAGCAGCGGCAGGCTGACGAGGACGCGAAGGCCGCCGCCGCGGAAACTGCGAAGGCAAAGGCTGCCAAGACTGCGGCAACCAAGCCCCCAGCGCCGACCAGCCCTCCCAAAATCCAGACGCCGACCAGCCCGCCGGCCGACGCCAAGCCGGATGAGCCCGCCACCCTGTTCTGAGCGGCGCCGTTCGCACTGTCCCATCATCAACACGGAGGTTCGTATGCAGATCAATCACCTCAGGCGCGCCTATCGCTACGATGGCATCGATCTTCCGGTGCCGCCACACCTCGCGGGCGACCCCGATGCCCTGCGTGCCTACCACGCGACGCTCTATCCGGCGATCCTCAACGCCGAGATGATCGATGGCGGCGTAACCGGCGGCGCGCACGTCACCGAGTATCGCCGCGCGGTCGGCACCAAGGGCTGATCGATGCCGCAACGCAAGCGCGCGGCCATCCCGGCCGCACCCCACAGAAGCCTCATCGAATGGATCGAGAACGATGGCAACTCGACCGATATCTCCCAGCCTGCCTGCAGCAGCCAAGCCCAGGCGCTCCATGCGCGGATCCTCTCCGATCCCAGCAACGGAAACCGCGAAACCCCCGAACCGCTTGCATCCCCATCCGGCTTGCGCCTCCCGCCGCTCGGTTGATCTTGCGGGGCGTGTCGTCGCGATCTCGGCGGATGTCCCCGCGATATTCGATGCGCCGCTGCCGCCACATCACAAGCTGATCGGCCGCTGGGTCGCCGCGCGGGAAACGTCGTCGGAACTGTACACGCGCGCGGCTGCCCGTCGGCATATCGAAGGCGTTTTCAACGCCGCCGTGCTCAAAATCCTCGATCCCATTGAAATCGCCGATTTCAGGGTTGCCGTCATTCTCAACGAAGAGGACGGCACGCCGGCTATTGCCGTGATCTGCCACAGCCTGGGCCAGATCGACCTCGGGTGGATCGAAACCGGCAATGCCCCCATTTCGTGGCGCGCCGCCGCGTACAGGGCGCTCGAGCAGTGCCTCGGCCGTGTCCTTCCGATCTTCGGCTACCGGGATCTCTTCAACGAGATTTCAATGTACTATTGGGACGGCGAGATCGACGACGAGGGCGCCCGCCAAAGCCTGATAGCCTATCACGGGGCGGGTGCAGACGAGCTCGATGAACTCACGCTGCCGTCCGAGATGAACGCGCGGCGGCCCGAATGGATGATCGAGGCAAACGCGGCGCCACCGGCGCGGCTCCCAGCCGGTCTGCGGCAGAAGCTGGCGAGATTGCGCACGGCGCATAAGGCCGTCGGCTCTCTCCGGCCCGAACGCAACGCCTGGGACTTCGATTTGCAGGTCGCCTACGACTATATCCCCGGCATCGAGGAATGCTCGTCCCTCCCACCACTCACGCTCGTTCCCTTCGACCACTTCGCGCGCGAACTGGATGACGTCGGCCGCAACGGCATGGAGATGGGCTTCATGGAGGTGGCCGGGCTCTGCCCACTGCCGGATGCAAACCACATCGACGACTGGTTCGCGTCGCTGCGGCTCGGCGCGGAATTCCTGCTCGCAGCGCAAGAGCTGATCCAGCTCGATCCAGCCCAATTTTGAGGTATCTCATGTCCGAACATTCAACCCAGTTCGAAGCCGCTGGCGGCGGTCTGGTCCTGAGAGGAGCGATCCTGCTCTACCGCAGCGAGGGTCCGCGTAATTTCAGTTCCCATGGTCCCCATCGCGGGGATGCGGCGGCGTTCGCCAGCATGCACGCCGTCGAGCATGACGAGGAGGGCCGGCCGACGATTGCGGCGGGCGTCCCGTTGTCGCGCGCGCATCTGCGGCAATGGACTGAAGCCCTCGGGCGGACGGTCCGGCCGGAACTTCTTCCGGAAAACGTGCTGGTCGCTCACCCCGACATGCTCGCATGGTGGGTGCCGGAGCAGGTGCGTCCGGCCTATTTCGACCTGTCGACGCGCTTGGCGGGGCTTCGGGTCCTGACGGAACGAACCGTCGTGCCGGTCCCCTATCCCGCACATCTGTTCATCGCCACCCGGTCGCGTCTCGGCGTGTACGCGCTTCCTGTGAACGAGCGCCCCACTGCCGACACCCGCGTGCTGCACTCACCTATCCTCAATGTCTTCGTCAACGGCTCACTTTGCTGGGGCAATATCCCGATACCGAGAGCGATCGCCATCGCGTCCATTCCGGAGTTCGAGCGAGCGGTGTTCGACAGCTGGTCGACGCACCCCAATCCGGGACAGGAGTTCACCGTCAGCGGCAAGGGCGGCCTGGTCAGGCTCTGGGACGATCTTGCCGCCCGCCGGGCGAAGCGCTTTCCGGTCGGACGTCTCAAGGCCTTCGGCGCCGGCGCCCGAGGGCCTGCGCGCCGAGCCTCGGTCGAGCCGATGACCGTCGGCAAAATCATCGGAGGCGCGAAATGACGACCCTACTCGCCGACGATCCCACGGCGGCCGCGCTGCTTGCCGATGTGCCCTGCTATCCGGTCCCGCTCCAGGGAGGATCGCCCGCCCTCGACGCGCTTCGCGCCGCTCGCGTCGGACACGGCCTCGCCGTGGGGAATGACGGCGTCCTGCTGATTCTGCGCCGTCCATGGCTCGCGCTCGACATCCCCGTCACGCCGCCGATCGCCGCGCACCTTCCTTATGGCAGTGTCGGCGGCCCCAAGGCAGACCTGCGCTGTGGATTCATCCCCAGCGAACATCTCGCATCGATCCTCGATTTTCTACGCGCCGCTCTGCCGAATGAGGCGGCGGCATTCGTTCTCTGGAACGAGGCGACGCGGGAGTTCGCCGTGGAATTTCCCGTCATTGACGAGGCCACGCCCTCGCGCCTCGTCTACCGCACGCCGGTCCTGTCGCCGGACTGGCACATGATCTGCGACATCCACAGTCACGGGGCGGGCGCATCCTTCTTCAGCGCCACCGACGATGCCGACGACGCGCATGCGACGAAGATATCGCTCGTGTTCGGCCGGTTGGACCAGCCCGACGGCCCCACGAGAGCGTCGCGCCTCTGCGCGGGCGGCATGTTCATTCCGCTGCCGCGCAGCCCATTCGCAGGAGACCATCATGCCGCCTGACACCAGCGACCGCCATTTTCTTCCAGCCGCATTCGGCGACCGCATGCTTAAGGTTCTGCTCATAGGCTGCGGCGGCAACGGCGCACAGATGCTTATGGGACTCGCCTCGCTCGACACGGCGCTGCGCGCGATCTCCTCGCGATCGCTTCATGTCACCGTGGTCGACGACGATATCGTCACCGAGGCCAACCTCGGCCGACAGCCCTTCTTCCGCTGCGACCTCGGCAACCCCAAAGCGCGGACGCTGACCGAGCGGATCAACCTCGCGCATGGCCTCGCCTGGAAGGCGGTTCACGGACGCGCGCCCGGCAAGATCGGCGTCGAAGGCGCCGATATCCTCATCACCTGCGTCGACACGGCCTCGGCCCGCCGTGCGATCGGAGCAGCACTCGCCGAGGAAAGGAACATTCCCGCCTACTGGATGGACCTCGGCAATCGCGCGAGCGACGGTCAGTATCTGATCGGCTGTCCGGGCCGCGCCGCGGCCAAGGATCGCCCACGTCTCCCGACCGTGCTCGAATATTTCCCCGAGCTCGCCGACGACGGCGTGCCCGACGACAATGCCCCATCGTGCTCGGTCGCGGAGGCGCTCGAACGCCAGTCGCTGTTCGTCAACCGCGTCATGGCGAGCCACTCCCTCGCGCTGTTGTTCGATCTGCTTGGCCGCGGTTCGATCGGCCACGCCGGCGCCTTCATCAATCTCGCGAGCGGTCAGGCCGTCCCGATCCCGCTTCCGCGCGGCGACTGAGACTACCTGCATTGCCCTGTGCAAGCCGGTCCCATGCCGGCCCAAACCGCACGTCAATCCGGCGGAGCGACGGAAGAATCTTGCCCCCAAAAACCCACACAAAGGAGACCATATATGGCTTCAGTTCAGGAAAATGGCTGGACCCTGCACTATACTATTGGCCGCGTGCTGGCCGCCAAGGTGAGGCCGGGTGATATCGTTCACATGCCGGGCGGGCGCGGCGATTTGATGGTGCTCGGCGGGCGCGCCCCTCAGCGCGCCAACGACCGCGGCAGCGTGCTCGTGCGTGATCCGCTCGCCGAGTCCAGTGATGGCATGGAAATGCCACTCCGCGCATTGGGGATGGTCTGGATCAGCGCCGCCGGTGGCTGGTCGGAGATACTGGCGTGAGAGGCTATCATGTCCATGTCTTTACGACGATCAGGGTCAAGGTTGCGGTGACCGCCGAGGATCATGCGGACGCCATGCGGCAGGCTGACGCTATTGTCGGGTGCGGGATTTTCCCTGTTCGTCTGTTTCCGAATGTCGCTGCCGTGCTGTACGCGGAGCCAGCCGAGGAGGTCACCGGCTATCTGGTCGACGAAACGGACGATCCCGAATTCGAGAACAGTCGCTCCTACGATGCCGAATACCGTCCTTGCGGCGCGGACGACAGTTCGGGCTGCCCCTGAGGAAGGGGAGAGGGGATGGGGGAGGTGCTCCGCGTGATGGAGCAATCTGGAGAACCCCCATGCAAATCGAACTTCGGCGCATCTCCTATAGTGCCGCGCTATCGCAGGAAACCGCTGCTTTTACCGCAGAGGTCTGGATAGACGGCGAGCTTGCTTTCCATGCGCGCAACCAGGGATCGGGCGGGGCGGACTTCTATCATCAGGTCGGCCGGTGGACAGAAACCGACGTCGATGCCTGGCTCACGGCCAACCGACCGCCGCGCTGCCTCGGCGATATCGCCTGCGATCATGATCTCGAGATCGAGGTGAGCGATCTTCTCCTTCGCGCCGTCGAGGGCCGCCGCCTGAAGCGTCTGCTCCGCACTAATCTGGTCACGATTGAGCGTGATCAGATACTGCAATATCCGCTGCGCAAGCGGCCACTCGCGATCGTTGCCCGCGCCGTGCGCGCCACCAATCCCGATGCCGTCATCGTCAACGACGCCGGCGACGATGTGTTCGCGCGCGCCCTGGCCGTGCTGCTCGCCAGCCGCTGACACGCCGGATCGGAGATCGCCATGACCGACAGCTTCGATCCCGCCGATGCGGGATGCTGGATGGCGCACGGCCGTCCGGCCCACCAGGCGCATGCGCTCGCCGACGCCTGGCGCCGCTTCCCCGATCTGCCGAACGACGCGCCGCTCGACGAGCGCATGGCGCGTGCCCGCGAGCGTGTCCAGGCGCTTCGCCCGCTCAACGAGGCGATCCGACTGGAAACCGAGCGCCAGCGCACGGCCGCGAACTTCGCCTGCATCGAATGCCAGATCGCGCAGGGCAGCACTGACAGCCGCAATCCCGCCATTCTTCATGCCCGCGACGTTCATGGCTATGGTTGGGACGCTGCGGTTGCCTATGCCGATGGGAAGTATGCAGCCGTCGCGGGCTGGCCAGCGCGCCCACCGTCGCCGTCCCGCGCTGAGCAACAGGATGTTCGCCCGCCGGCATACCAACAGGGATTTCTCGATGGCGGCGGCCAGCCCGATGACATCTTCGACGTCGCGCGACGATCTTTCGCCGCCACGCCGTCCGAGATCGACCGTCCTGACAACCCGCGCGTCGCACGGCCGCTTCCCAGCCAGTGGCCAAGCCCGACCGACATGCCCGCGCCCGTATCATGGCAGCGGCGCCTGCTCCTGCTCGGCGCTTCGGAACGCGAGGCAGGGACGATTGGAATCCTCGCAATGCTGCGCGAACGGCCTGGACATGAGGCTGCGGCGCTGTTTGTGGTCGACGCCGAAACCGGGCTGCATCCGCCATCGGGTTTGCCGGCCCCGCCGCCCGGCGATGACGCCGCGCTCCGCCAGATCCTGCGCCAGGGCGACTATACCGATATCCTGATCGTCGCCGACCACGCGGAGCTCGCCCGGCTCGATGCCGACGCCGATATCCTGCCACTCGCGCGAACGATGGAGCGAACCCGCAATTCGGTGCTCCAGCAGCGGGCGCAGTTCCGCCTCTGGCTTGCCCGCGGCCGTGCACCCGATGAACAATTCGCTGCCGGCCACATCCGATGGAGCAAAATGGCCGCCGGGCTCTCGGGACGCCTCGGCGATTTCACCGCCCGCTATGCGGGGCCGGCTAGCCCCCGCGGCCACCGCATCGTCGTCGAGGACGCAAGCGGCGACCTCGCGCGTGGCTATCGCACCCCGGTCGGCCAGGAACTCCATCCCGAGATCGTGATCGGCAACAAAGCGCATACGCGAACCGCGATGGCCGACCTGTTGCGCCAATATGCCGCGTCGCTTCGTCTGGGCTGAACCAACGCCGGACCCGACGCCCGGCGCGAGGCTCCGCGCCACGCCCTGACACCCGACCCGCCTGACATCCGACCGGGCCGCCGCGCCGTGCCCGCAAGACCACCGAAAAGGAAGCATTCCATGCGAAACAGTGCATCCGCGCTGGCTCTCCAGCTGTGCCTCGACTTCGACCAGCCGGTCGCACCAGCCAAGCCAGTCGGACCCGTGGATCCGGAGCCGACACTCTTTACGGCAACCATCGTCGATACCGCCCGACCTTCGGTCGAGGCAGCTATCGACTTCTCCTTAGCCGCGGGACGGACCCTGGCGCCCTCATGGAAGGAACGCGCACGCGACAATGTCGAGGCGATCAGGCTGCTGAACCTGCTCGATCGAGAGCAGCGGTCTGCATCGCCGGCCGAGCAGGAAGCGATTTCCAGGTTCATCGGCTTCGGCGCGTCGGAACTTGCCAACAACATGTTTGCCCGTCGCGAGCATGAGTTCCGCGAGGGTTGGGAGGAACTGGGGCAGTCCCTGGTCGCCGAGACGACCGATGTCGAACTCCAGTCGCTCAAACGCGCGACGCAATATGCGCATTACACCCCCGAATACATCATCCGGGCCATGTGGGACGCTACCCGGACCCTCGGCTTTGCCGGCGGGCAGGTTCTGGAACCGGGATGCGGCAGCGGCCTCTTTATGGGGCTCCGGCCGGATGCGCTGTCCGAGGACACGGTGTTCGTGGGCATCGAGAACGATCCCGTCACCGCGCGGGTCGCAAGCGCGCTTTATCCAAACCAGGTCATCCGCTGCGTCGATTTCGACAAGGCATCGCTGCCGGACGACTTCGACCTCGCAATCGGCAATCCGCCCTTCTCGAACCTCACCATCCAGAACCGGACCGAGCTCGGGAAGCTTGGCCTATCGCTTCACGATTATTTCATCGCCAGATCGCTCGAGCATCTGCGCCCCGGCGGCATCGCCTTGTTCGTGACCTCACGCTATTCGCTCGACAAGAGCGATCCCAGGGCCCGCCACCATATCGACGGCATTGCCGATTTCCTCGGCGCGGTGCGCCTTCCGGGCAAGGCGATGCGACAAGAGGCGGGCACAGATGTCGTCGTCGATATCCTGCTCTTCCAGAAGCACACCCCCGATGCCCTTCCGCGCACACAGAACTGGATCGAGCTGGCCGAAATCCCCGACAGCGACGAAGGTTTCGGGCCGCTTCGGATCAACCGCTACTTCCTCGACCATCCCAATCATGTGCTGGGGCGCCACGAATGGCGAAGCGGGCAGTTTGGCATGGACTATAATTGCGCAGCCGAGCCCGACGTAGACCTCCCGGTCGCCCTCGCGGCCACATTGTCCGCGATCGCGTCGAAGCACGCAGGCGCCTGCAAGCCGATCGAGCGCGCGACCTCGCTGCGCGACACGCTCAAAGTCACGCAGGATGTGCAAGTCGGCACCGCCGCCGACGAAGCCGAGTTCAAGGAAGGCAGCTATCTCGTTTCTGGCGGCGTCCTGCATCAGATCGTGGGTGGCATCTCGACCGTCGTCGGCGTCAAATCCGGCCGCGGCGGCACCGGCCTGTTTCCCAAGCACGCCGCCATCATCAAGGCCCTCATCCCAATCCGCGATACGGTCCGCGCGATCCTGCGCGCGCAGCTCAATGACCGGCCCTATGCCGCACTTCAGGAGACGCTGCTCAACCACTACCGGCAATTCGCCAAGAAATATGGGCCGATCAACCGCACCATCACCAGCATTCGTACCGATCCGGAGACAGGGGCCGAGAAGGAATATCAGCGCCGCCCGAACCTTCAGCCTTTCCTCGACGACCCGGACGTTTGGCTGGTGGCTTCGATCGAGACCTATGACGAGGCAAGCGATGCCGGCACGCCCGGTCCGATCTTCACCGAGCGCGTCGTCAAGCCGCCGGTAACCCATGAAATCCACTCGGCGCAGGATGCACTTGCGCTCTCACTCCATGAGCGCGGCCGCGTCGACGTCCCCCTGATCGCCGGCATGCTCGGCGTCACCGAGGCCGAGGCGCTCGCCGATCTTGCGGGTGATATCTCTCTCGACCCCATCCGCAGCACACCGCATTTCGATCACTGGGTCACGGCCGACGAAGTTCTTTCGGGTCCGGTCCGCACCAAGCTCGCCCTGGCGCGCGAGAAGGCCGAGACCGATCCACGATTCCTCGCCGTCGCAACCGCGCTCGAGGCTGTCCAGCCGGTCGATCTCAAGCCGAGCGAGATCACCGCGCGCCTCGGCGCCCCCTGGATTCCGGTGGACGTCATCGAGGCGTTCATCCTCGAAATCATGGAGGTCGAGACCCGGATCCTGCATACCGTGGAGCTTGCCAGCTGGACGGTCGACAAGGCTCCGTTCGCAGGGCACGTCAGTTCGACCTCGACCTGGGGCACGGCGCGCCGCGGCGCCGCGGACCTGCTCGAAGATGCGCTCAATTCCCACATTCCCAAGATCTACGACGTACACCGCGAACCGGACGGTTCAGAGCGCCGCGAACTCAACGTCACGGATACCGAAGCCGCGAAAGAGAAGCTTGCGAAGATCAAGTCGACTTTCGAGACCTGGGTCTGGCAGGACAGCGAACGCGCCGACCGGCTCGTGCGCATTTACAACGACGCCTACAACAATCTCGTGCCCCGGAGCTTCAACGGCCAGCATTTGAAGCTGCCGGGCGCATCGACCACGATCCGGATGCGCGATCACCAGAAGCGCGTCGTCTGGCGGATCATCGCTTCGGGTTCGACCTATGTCGCCCATTCGGTCGGGGCGGGCAAAACCTTCAGCCTGTGTGCCGCCGTGATGGAGCAGCGCCGCCTCGGCCTGGCCAACAAGCCGATGATCACGGTGCCCAACCATTGCCTCGCGCAGATTGCGCGCGAGTTCCTGATGCTTTATCCGACCGCGCGCATCCTGGTCGCCGACGACACGAACTTCGTGAAGGAAAAGCGACAGCGGTTCCTGGCGCGGGCGACGACGGGCAATTGGGATGCGATCATCATCACGCACGATGCATTCAAGTTCGTGCCCACGCCGTCATCGTTCGAGAAGAAGCTTATCGAGCACCAGCTCGACAGCTACGAGGTGCTGATCACCGGCATCGACAGCCAGGACCGCGTCTCGCGCAAGCGCGTCGAACGCCTGAAAGAGGGACTCAAGCAACGGCTGGAGAACCTCCAGTCCCGTAAGGATGACCTCGTCCATATTGGCGAGATTGGTATCGACCAGATTGTCGTCGATGAGGCCCAGCAGTTCCGCAAGCTGACCTTCGCGACCAATCTCGGCGACTTGAAGGGTGTGGATCCGGTCGGCTCGCAGCGTGCCTGGGACCTCTTCGTGAAGAGCCGATATCTCGCCGGGACCAATCCCGGACGCGAACTGATCCTCTCTTCCGGTACTCCGATCACCAACACGCTGGGCGAGATGTATACGCTGCAGCGTTTCATGCAGCCCGACGAGCTATACGCCAAGGGCCTGCACGAGTTCGACGCCTGGGCGGCCGCGTTCGGGGACACACGCACCGAACTCGAATTGCAGCCTAGCGGCAGCTACAAGCCGGTCACCCGCTTCTGCGAATTCGTCAACGTCGCCGACCTGATGGCGATGTACCGCTCCGTCGCCGACGTCGTGCTCAAGGACGACCTGCGGCAATATGTTCGGTTGCCCACCGTCAAGGGTGGAAAGCGGCAGATCATCGTCGCCAAATCGGGCGCGCCGTTCAAAGCCTATCAGCGCGTGCTCGCCCAGCGCATCAAGGCCATCGAGAATCGCAGCGGGCGCCCGCAAAAGGGCGACGACATCCTCCTGTCGGTGATCACCGATGGCCGCCACTCGGCGATCGACCTGCGTTTCGTCGACCCGATGATGGGCGACGAGGAGGGCAACAAGCTCAATCTCCTGATCGAGAACGCCTACCGCATCTGGGAAGAGACGGCCGACCATCGCTACATCGATCCCGAGACCGGGAAACCCTATCCGCTCCCCGGTGCCGTGCAGATGATCTTCTCTGATCTCGGCACCGAGGCCGCGCTCGAAACGCGCGGCTTTTCCGCCTATGTCTGGATCCGTGATCGCCTCGTCGCGATGGGTATTCCCGCCGACCAGATCGCGTTCATGCAGCATTACAAGAAGAACAGCGCGAAGCAGCGCCTGTTCAACGACCTCAACCAGGGGCGCAAGCGGTTCGTCCTGGGGTCCACGGCGACCATGGGAACCGGGGTCAACGCGCAGCAGCGCCTCAAAGCCTTGCACCATCTGGATGTGCCCTGGCTGCCGTCCGATATCGAGCAGCGGGAAGGGCGGATCGAGCGGCAGGGCAACCAGAATGACGAAATCGAGCTTTACGGCTACGCGACCAGCGGCTCGATGGATGCGACCAACTGGCAGATGCTCGAGCGCAAGGCACGCTTCATCAACATGGCCATGTCGGGCGACCGCTCGATCCGCCGGATCGAGGACGTCAGCTCCAACGTCAACCAGTTCGCGCTGGCCAAGGCTCTCGCATCCGGAGACGACCGGCTGATGAAAAAGGCCGGGCTCGACGCCGAGGTCGCACGGCTCCTGCGCCTGCGGGATGCCCATACCGACGACCAGTATAATATTCGCAGGACCATCACGCGAACGACGCGCGAGATCGAGGACTGCCACAAGCAGATCGCCAGACTGGAGGCCGATCTTGCACGTCGTGTTCCCGCGAAGGCAGATGAGATTCTGTTCGATTGCGACGGCACGATGATCACCGATCGCAAAGCCGCCGGCGAACGGCTCCTCGGATATGCGCACCGGATGCGGAAGGGCCGCACGGAGGTTCGCTGGACGCTGGGCACCTTCAACGGCATCGGCCTGGAACTCTCCGGCTACGAGGCCCTGAACACCGATGGAAGGCGCTACCTCTGCACCGTGATCGCGGTGCAGCACCACGGCGAGCACTCCGAATTCGAGGTTACCGAAAAGACGCGGCCGGGCACGGCGATTGGCCGGATAGAGTCTTCCATCCGCGATCTCGACACCGACCTCGCCGCCGTCAGAGCCAGCCTTGAAGCCAATGAACGCCGCCTCCCGGCCTTCGAGGCGCGCCTGGGGCAGATATTCCCCGACGCTGCCTTGCTCGACGAGAAGCTTAACGAACTCGCCGAACTTGAGGCCGAGCTGGCGAATACCAAGGGGGAATTCGAACCGGGGAACGACGATGCAGCGTCCTCGGCGGAATCCGAAAACCACGATGGCACGCCGGTGCCGCAAGCGGCCTGAGCCTATCCGCACGGCGCCGCGCAGCCGATCCGCGACCGCCGCCTTCCGCCCGCACATTGAAGGATATCGCCATGACATATCATACGCTAACCGCGCATCGCGCGCTGCTCGAGCGCGCCAGGGTGGCCCTTGCCACCGATTGCGAAGTACCCGCCGACAGGGCGGAGATCATAGCCGATCTCGACGCCGCGATCGAACGTATCGACCGGACCCCGGTTCCCTGGTCCATCCCTGTCTATCTCGCCACCATCGGCCATGGCCATGGAACAACTGTCCTCGCCGCCGTCAGTCGCAAGGGCTTGATGAACCAGGTCGCGGTCTTCTGCCGGGCGCAATGGGGCGAGATCAACGACAGCCGCGATCCCACCCGAATCGAGGATGCCATCGTCGTGCGCGACTATTTCAACCTTCATCCCGAGGACCAGCTTCTCAGCCGCATGGAATGGATCGATCCGGACCTCGGCTACGATCCCGAGCGTCTGGAGATCGGAAACTATATCGCATTGTCGTCGTCCCACGTTTCATGGACGACGACCCTGACGATCGACGAGTGGATGACATGCGAACCATCCGACCGCCCCGTCAGCATTGCCGATACCCATTATGGCTGGGTGATTTGCGCCACGCCGTCGTCGTTCGGCGTCCGGTCCGCGATTCCAGGCGACCTCCTCGCCGTGCTGACATTCGCGCGGGAACAGGGGTGCGACTATCTGATCCTGGACCGCGATGCCTCCGCGACCGACCGGCTGCCCTCTTTCGAATGGTGACAGTCCGGCGGGAGAGAAGGGGGAGGGAGTAGGCAGGCCTGTTCAAATGGACCCCGGACCATCACGGCCGAGTGTCCGCGGGACAGGCCCCCCTTTTCCCGGAGGCTTTTCCCATGACAATCCCCAGATCCGCGCCATGGACGGCGCAGGAAATCGCTGCGCTGCGCGCCTATTATCCGACCGAAGGGCACAATGTCGCGCGGCGGCTGCCGGGCCGGAGCGTGCATGCCCTTCAGGTCAAGGCCCACAAGCTCGGCCTGAAGACCACCCATAAAAATCCCGCGCCGAAGCCGCGCCTCCAAGGCGAAGCCGTTGAGGAAGCCATCAGGCTGCGCGAGATCGAAAACTGGTCGTTCAGCGCGATCGGCAAGCATTTCGGCGTCTGCGAAGCCAGCGCCTGCAACGTGGTGACGATGGCCCTGTGCGTCCGGCGCGGATACCGCCCTGCGGAGCGCGACCAGCATGGCCGCCTGACGGCCGAAGGTATCGAGCGGCTGCGCTACGCGTTGAAGAAGGGCTTCAAAGGCATCGAAATCCAGCTGCGTCTCGGCGTGTCGGCGGCCTGCGTATCCGAGCAGCGCCGCCGGTACAACCGTGACCTTCTGGCACGCGGCAAGGCCCCGCTGCCCCCGCCCGGCGGCGGTCAGGCCTATAGCGGCGTCAAGCTGTCGTCGGCGAAGCGCAGGCAGGTCGAGGACCTGTTCCGTGAGGGGCTTGGCACACAGAAGATTTCCGAACGCACCGGCGTGTCGAGAACGAGCTGCACGCGCATCAGGACCCGACTCTTTCGTCGCCTGCGCCGCAAAGGCGAAGCTCTCCCCGGATGCGATTCCGCCGGGGTCCGTCATGTCCATGCCGAAAGCATCCGTTTCGTCACCGATGAACAGAAGGCCCTGCTGCGCGCGGCCCTCCTCGATCGCACGCCCGTCCAGCGCGCCGCGCGCGAACTCGCGATCGGCGCCTCGACGGCCTATCGTCTTCGCGACGCGATCGCCGCCGAACTGGCCGGCGAGGGCCGGATCCTGCCGCCGCCCAGGCGCCCTGGCAGGGTTCGCCGTGAGCCCGCGCGCGATTCATCCTGGCCTCCGGCTTCACCTCAAGAGATTTACGCGTTTCGGCGCCTCCTCGCCACCATGGGCTTCGCCGAGGCGAAAACCTATTGGCAGGATAGCCGGCGGCAAGCCGCAAGGGCTGCGCGGGAAGCCGCTGCGACGCGCCGGCTCACTTTCGAGGAGCAGCTCGCCAGAGTCGGATCCGGCGAACTGCGCATCACGCGCGGCTTCGTCCGGAACCATCTCGAGCCGAGGCTTTCGGAGTCCTGGTGTGCCGAAGCGAGATGCTGACCTTGTTTCGAGTGGTGACCATCCGGTCGGAGGGAAGGGGGAGGGATTGAGGCGGGCGTGCTGATGCGCTCGGATTTCAGGAGCAGCCTCCCATGTCCTATGATGTTTCCCTTCGGTTTCAACAGGCACTCGATCCCTCGGCGCTGACCACGCTTGCCGGAGGGCTGAACGCTCTGGTCCAGGCGATCGACGAGTGCCAACGCAACCGAGCCGATCCGGAGCGCGATCCGGCAGTCCTGCTGTTGGCGCGGCATCTCGGCGATATCGCCGTCGAGAACCGTCCGTCCCAAGCCGAGCTGCGCCGCGCCTGCATCGAAGCTGTCGGCGCCGTCGTACGCACTCCGCTACTGGTCACGCTCGCTCGACGCGGCGTCAGCTATGACAATGACGCGAAGGACGCGTTCCATAGGGAAGGACGCAAGGCCATGACGCGGCTCGCAACCGCCCTCCGCCTCCAGCGTGGCCAATTCCAGGTGCGCTCCAACATGGCGGGGATCGCCGTTTCCGGCGAAATCATCCTTCACAGTGATGAGGTCTACGTCCAGCTCAGCATCGGCGGCATGGGCCCCGGTCGTGAAGTGATGTTCCGCCGTGTCGCCGGTCGCAAGGACTACTGCGGGGACCGCAACCATTGGGGCGACATCGCTGAATTGATGGCGCCGGACACCTTCGCGGCCCGCATCCGCCGCGAACTGCATCTTTCCGATCCCGACACCGCCCCGGCGCGGCTCCTCGCGTGAGGACAATCATCATGGAAATCATCGTCACCCGTTCCCGCATCGCGGGGACGCTCCCTCACTATGTCTATCGCGCGCTGGTCCCTGTCGACAGGGTATCGTCCGAACGCCGGAAACTTACCGGCACGGTTGCCGGACCCACGATCGTCGGTCGGATCCCATGCGTCCGCATCGGCCCGCTACTCGCACCCGAGCGCTTTTACGAGATGGCGCATCACGAGCGAAGCGGACTCGCTCCGCGCATTGGCGCGCTTGCTCGCCGGATCGAGACGCTGGTGATCCGAACCAGCTTTCCCGAGATGACCGCCGCTTCCACGCCAATCGTGTTCCAGCTCGACACTGATCTGGGCGATGCCTGCATCTGGAGCGATATCGACGACCTGACCGCCGCTTTCGATCGTCTCCAACCCCGATCCGACCATCTTACCAGCGCCGATCTCGGACTTCGCCATAGCGATGGCCGCCGCGCCGCCTGATCGCCGCCACTCATCCCGTCATCATTCATTGCATGGAGACTCAGCCATGGACATTTTCGTCGTCACCGGAACACATTTCTCGCAGCCCTACACAGTCACGAGCTATCACGCCGACGAGCGCGTCGCGGACGTCGCCGCCACCGATCTGGTGAACTTGCTGCGCGCCGATCTCGATCCTGAGACCTTGCCGCCGGTCGATGCGAGCAACTGGCGACTGGGGCTGGTTGCGGCCCAGTGCCGGCGGCTCGCCATACAAGGCATCGATGTCGGAGATATAGACCACGACGCCTTTGCCGACACCGCCGGATTCGACGTGTGGGTTGAAAAGGTCGAAGCCCGCGGGCTATCGGCGCTCGCCGTCGACGATCGCGAACTGGCCACTGTCGTTGCCGCCTTGCGCGGACATCAGCGCCGAACTTGCCCGCCCGATCTTCTCGACATCGCCACCAACGGCGGCGCCTATGTGCCGCTGACCGACGATGAGATCGATGGCCTTTGCGAACGGCTCAGTTGCGGCACGCTAACCCCACAGGACGTCAATGTCGTGGTCGAGCTCGATGGCGGTCTTGTCGAGGGAATCGTCGCCGACCGGCCGATCAAGGTGCGCGTCGTCGACTATGATGTCGAAGGCGCCGATCCCGATGGCCTCGTCTTGGTTCCTCAGGACAAGGGCGATTCCATTCCGGCGGCCGCAAGCGGTTGGGGCGTCGACAGCATCTGCGTCGATGCGGAGTGGATCACCCGGCTCGATGCCGCGATCGCGTCCGAGAACTGAACCGTGCCGCAGTTCCATGTCGACGCGTCCTACCGCACGCGGGGCGGCAATATGGCGCTCTGGTCGACCTCGATCCTGGCGGCGGACATGCGGTCTGCCCAGCGAGAAGCGTATCGCGCGATCACGTCCCGGCACCGCGGTGCCACGAAAATCGACCTCAGGATCGTGGTCGACCCACTGTCGTCAGGCCCGGATCACAGCCCGGTGGTTCCAGGCCGCCTCGCGATGACTTCAGTTCAGAACGACCGCTGACACCGTCGGCCTGTCTTCCCGTCACGAACCTCCAATCGCCCGCACGAAACGGCAGCGCGAACAGCAGGAGATTTTTGTCATGACCGTTATCGGACACAATCACATTCGCAGGGTCGAGAGCTTCGATGGCTATGAGATTCTCGCCCACCCGCTTCCCAGCCGCGACGATCGTGTGTTCCACCGTGGCGAGTCCGACACCTCGCGCGTTTCGATCACCTACGCATCGCACGATGTTCGGATCGCCCGACCGACCGGTATCGGAAGCAAGGGCCGGCTCGCTATTCTCATGCACCATGGGGGCGGACGCCATGTTCTCGAATTCTACGAAAGCGCTTTGCCGATCGCCACTGCGATCCTCGCCCTTCCGGAACGCGAGCAATATGCCCTCGCATATACGATCTTCGAGCAAGCCGATGAATGCTCCGACGGCGCTCGCGCGGCCGAGGCGAAGCGATGGGCCGATGCGTTCGTCGACGGCCGTATCCGCAAGCGCCGCAGCTGCGGCAGGCGCTACGTTCATATCGAAACGCCGGATGAGAAGGCACGTCGACTTTCCTGACCCGGCGCAGGTTCAGGTTTCCGCCGGAAAGAATGATCGCCTGTTCGCCGCCAGGCGATCTCCCAGATCATCACACCAGCCAGGAGGACATGCCATGGATCGCCTGCCTTCGCCGGCGAGCATCTGCCAATTGCCCGTCATGACCAGCACCGATGCCGAGAGCATCGGCTTTGCCATCTTCAACCATGTCCCGACGCTGCCGATCGTCATTCCGGATGGCGGCTTCACCGTGAGTGCGAAAACCAGCGAGGGGCTGCGCGTCACGTTCTATTTCGGACCTTCCCGGACGGGCGGCCCGCCTTGCTTCATCGATATCCAGTACCACGATTCGGGCATGAACGTGCCCGATGGCGTCTGCTCGCCAGCACCCTTGTTCGAGATTTTTACGATCGCGGAGAAGGGCTGCCACACCTACGACAGCCGCGAATCCGATGTGTCCGAAAAGCCGTCGATCGCTGTCCTGCTGCTCGGCAAGCCCAGAGCTACGGACCCCTAACCGTAATGATCATGGCGCGCATATCGGCCGCCGAAAAAACGACCTGAAGGCGACCTTCCCGAAATTTCCGGTGCGAATGGTCGGGCGCACCGGATCGTATCGTCCGCACCGCGGGCTGTTCCCGACGACCATCCCTCCACAGTCAGGAGCATTTGCATGAAAACCGACGATATCGACACCGCAACACCCGAGCAGCTTGCGCCGGTCCTCTTTGCCGCCCTTCAACGCCTGGGCCAGCTCGGCCGCACCGGGGCCGTCGCGCTCGCCGCGCTGGTCGATGACGAGGATGCCGATTTCGAGGAAGCGGCCTCGTGGGTCGGTGACATCGCCGCGGGAGACCTGCGCGAATAGTTCTCCACCACCGACATTTCTACCCACTCACGAAGCCCGGCCATCGCGCCGGGCTTCGTGATTCTGGGAAATGCAAATGCACCGATCTGCCCCGGCACATGATGCTGGCGGGCGCTTGAAAGGACCATCAATGACCAGCTTCACCGCGACATACAGCCCGGAGGACAACAAGATCCGCCTCTATGCATCGTCCCGCCTCGATGCCGAGACCTATGCCCGTGTCAAGGAGGCGGGCTTCAAATGGGCTCCGAAACAGGAGCTGTTCGTGGCTCCCAGATGGACGCCGCAGCGCGAGGATCTCGCCGTCGAACTGGCGGGCGAGATCGAGGCCGAAGAGATGACACTGGCCGAGCGCGCCGCACTCAAGGCCGAGCGGCTCGAAGGCCTTTCGCACAAGCGGCATGCGCAGGCCAATGCCTTCGCTCGCCGCGCTGACGAGCTCTCGCAGGCGTTTTACATGGGCCAGCCCATCCTCGTCGGCCATCATAGCGAGCGCCAGGCGCGCAGGTCCCAGGAGCGCATGCACTCAGCCTCGACCGCCGCCGTGAAAGCTGAAAAAGCGGCGAACTACTGGCTGGGTCGCGCGAGCGGCGCGGAGCATTTCGCCAACATGAAGAACGAACCGCGCACGCGGGCCAACCGGATCAAGACCCTGCTCGCCGAACTGCGCGACCTCCAGCGTGGAATCAACAGAGCCCATGCGGCACTGGCGATCTGGGAGGAGATCACGACCGACGAACAGATCCGCCACGCGCTCGGCAACATGGATTCTCGCATGATCTGGTCGAACTACGATCTCTACTACAAGGTCGATAGCGGCGAGGTCACGCCAGCCGATGCCCGGCAACTTTGTATCGAGGGCGCAATGCTGGCCGTCGACGGCCCCAACCGCCGCCGCTGGATCGAGCATATCCTGCACCGGCTCGCCTTCGAGCGTTCCATGCTGGGCGACGTGCCGCGTTATGACGGCGAGCTGACCCCGGTCATCATCCAAGCCTTCGCCCGCGAGCATGGCACCGAAAGCCCCAAATCCACCGTGATCGACGCCGAGCGCCTCCTGCTCGAAAGCCCGGTCCCGCTCCCGGCGCATATTGCATCGGATACCTCCCTCGAGCTGAGCGAGGACGACTGGCGCGACCTGATGCAGGCGTGCGGCTACACAGTGCCGGAGAAGAAGGCCCGCCGGGCCTCGGCCAAGCCGGACACCGCGCCGCTGATCAATCCATCGCGCGAACAGGCCGAGCAACTCCAGGCGATCTGGAACCTGCGCATGGTCGCGGCCTGCAAGGGCAAGCGCAGCACCGCCAAGCCCAACGAGGTCTACGCGACGACACAGGCCACCTATTCGGCCAATTCGAAGGGCGACTACGATCCGTTCAAGACCGTCGAGATCGCCGCCGACGGCCGCCGCGTGCGAATGGAATGGAAAGGACATGAGCGCGTGCGCTCCGGCGAACCTGTCGCCCGCATCCGCATCTCGGCGATCGGCGGTGAACTCTACAAGCCCGACGCGGTGGTGATCATCACCGACAAGCCGACCAAACCGCTGCCGATCGACCTCGACACCCTGGAGACGGGCGCCCGCCAAGCCGCGAACGAGGAGGCCGCAGCATGAAAACCGGCGTCTATTCCTGGCCCGCAGAGCCATCGCCCATCGCGGTCCCGTGGCCCAGCGATCTTGAGAAGGTCGAGATCACGCCCGCTGCGCAAAACCAGGACGGCGCCATGCAGGCGGCCACTCTCGAATCCGCGCTCGAAACCGCCGCCTGCCTCTGGGAGGCGGTGCTGACATTGCGCGATCATCCCGCCACCGATCCGGACGCCATCGCCCTGGCGCTTGCCATCAGGGAAACCTGCAATGCCGTCGGCACGGCTGACGTGCGGTTGACCGTCGTGAGCTGGGCCAGTGCCGTCGAGGCGGCCTGGAGCGCGGTCGCTGACAGCTACGACCTGTGTTTCGACTGGGACTTCGTGCCGGACTGGATCATCGACCATATCGACTGGTCCGATCTCGCCCATCCCACGATCAGACCAGAACCCGTGCCGCAAGATCCCGATCCCGCGGCGACCAACGAACCTGTTGCCGCCCCGCCGCCCAGCTTGCAGCCCTCTGCAGACGAGAGGAACTGACCATGGGGCGCTCGGTATCCTACCCCAGCGGGGCGCATGTCGCCTTCGCGCTATGGGACGCGGGCTGGATCGAAGACGAAGACGATCCCGATACCCGCCATTTCGATCAACTCGCGGCACAGGACGATTGGGACTTCATCGTCGAGGATTTTCGGGAGCAAGTGCTCGCCCTCTATCCTTCGACATGGACCGCGAGCGGCTGGATCGGCCGCGAAGACCGTATTGTCGCCATGAACCGCTATGCCCGCTTCGGCATCTCGGAGTATTGCGGCTGCATCGCTTATTGGGTGGTCCTGCGCGACGACATCGATCCCGGTCAGGAAGGGTTGGCGCAACGCTGGATCGACCGGATCGCGGTCGGTTTCAAGAAGCGGTTCGCGACCCTCGTCCGTTTAGGCGTGTTCTCCAACGGCGAGGCTATTTTCGAACGGATTGCTGCCTGACTACGCCGCTCCCTGATCGCGTCCTTCCTACCATCTGACGACTCCATGATGCCGCCGAATCGCCACCGCTCGGCGGCGCGACCGGGCCATGGAGCGAAGGGAGAGTGATGGGGGTGCGGCGATGAGGTCGCGGCAATCCAGGAGACTCCCATGACTTTTCCCACCACGATCCAGGCCACGGTCGGCCAGTCGATCATCCATAAGGCGACGCGTCTTTTTGCTGGCTGCGTGGCCGACGCTCTCCACGAGCTTCTCCAGAATGCCCGCAGGGCGGGAGCTAGCCGTGTCGACATCCGCCGGCTCGACCAGGATCACGGCACGATCCTGCGCATCCGCGACGATGGCAGGGGCATTGCCGATCCGACGAAGCTTCTCGCGCTCGGCGACTCGGGCTGGGACAGCGACATTACTCGCAATGAGGATCCGGCAGGCATGGGGGTGTTCAGCCTCGCCGGCCGCCATGTCGTCATCCGTTCGCGCACTGACGACGCCGAGGACGGATGGCAAGTGACGATCCCGCCGCAGGCGTGGGAGAATGGGGAGCCGCTCGATCTTGTTCCGGTAGTGATCGCCAAGGGAACCGAAATCGAAATCGAATTGTCCAAGGCATGGGCGGACGAGCTTGGACAAGCCGTGAAAAGCGCCGCACGGTTCTATCCGATTCCGGTCTTTTATGGCGAGGAGCGGCAGGCCCATGAAGGCTTTCTGAAAGAGGCCGCGTCGAAAACTGGAACGGGTGTCGCATTGGCGTTTTTCTCGACAAGCACGCGCCTCATCGCGAACAGGCCCGGATCAACTTCCACGGCCTCACCGTCCCATGCCGCCTGCCGCATGTTCATGACGCCGATGGCGGTCGGGGCTGGTATGCCAAGGTCGATGTCGTCGACGCGGGAAATCTCCAGTTTGTGCTTCCGGCACGCAAGGAAATGGTCCAAAATTCGGCGCTCGACGCCCTGCGCGAAGCCTGCGAAGCGGCGATTTTCCGCACTATCGCTCGCGAGGGCCATCATCGGCTTTCCTATACTCAATGGCTGCGTGCGCGAGACCTAGGCATCTCGCTGCCCGAGGCGGCGCCCTTCTTGCACCTCTGGACTCCCCGCATCGCCGAGACGAATGACATCTTTCCGGGTGAGCG